>ERZ778517.113-NODE-113-length-92974-cov-8.923116_pt1 | contig 92974 bp, 85 predicted proteins | sample MGYA00510341_ERZ778517 | MGnify/ENA primary metagenome ERZ778517 (study PRJEB29527, sample SAMN07138964) | mouse gut metagenome | material: feces | host: mouse | place: China:Nanjing | collected 2016-01-25 ...
GAATAATTCTTTTTAGAATTTTCAGGGTTGCATTACTGTTTATTTGTCAAGGTTCAGATCTTTTCTGCCTGCCTCATTTATGACAGCCTAGTTAGTTTAACACAGGCTGGGATATTTTGTCAAGCACTTTTTTCGCTTTTGAATATTTTTTCTGTCGCCTGTTATGCATTTCTGCAGTTGTCAGCGACGTGTTTTATAATATCACGCTACTTTGCAGTTGTCAACAACTTTTTTTAATTTTTTCCATATTTTTTTCTGTGCGGATAAAGCATGACATCATATTAGTACAAAACTTTTTTCAGCAGTTCGATCATATAATTATTGTAGTAGATCAGCATGAGGAAGCGGCTCTGCCCGACCTGCTCTTTAATCCAGTCATTCAGCCCCAGCAGATCCGTGACGCCGATGAGCAACAAGAGGCTCCATATCACAAGGACAGACTCTGCCAGCCCCAGCAGCGCCCCGGCAAGCTTGTCCGCCAGCCTTCCGACCGGAATGGCCCGTACCAGTCTGAAGGTGTCCGCCAGGAATTTCACGATCTTGTGGATCACCTGGATCAAAACAAGCAGGAGCAGTGCCATGATCACCTGTACATAACGTTTCTGGCTAAAGCTGCCGATCCCCTTTGCTATCACTATTACCACCAATATACCCAATATGCAGGATACTATACGCACAACACTCTCCAGCAGTCCTCTTTTCCACCCCCATGCTGCCCCTGCCGCCAGTATGAGCACAACAATAACAAAAAGTATATTTATTTCCAAATCTGCTCCCTCCGATCCTGTCAATGAAGCTGTACTGTCTGTATGGCATCCTCGGTGACAAGAGTGTGCCTCGATATGTTCTTACCCGGAATAAGGCACAGGACTCTTTCCTCAAAGATCCCATGATATTTCATCTTCTCACCCCAGTCATAGATCTGGCACTCACTGTCATTGTATATGATGATTCCCGACGCCTCAAACAAAATCTCTTTGTATTCCATGTCAAACGCGATCTCACTGACTTTCCTGCCATTCGTGTCATAGATCTCGACGCGGTATGTCGTCTCTGCCGCAGTATTGTAAAACACTAGTCCTACATGGTCCTCATCGCAGAATACACTTTGTATTTCTTCTGAGATCATGGTCTCTGAGAGGCTTTCCGGTTTCTGCCTGCCTTTGAAAAACATCTGCCGGTTGTCCGCGACCGCAAACACTGTATCGTCTCCCATAAAATGTACCATTGGGACGACTGCTTCCGGATACACATAGCCGCTCACAAAATTGTCTGTATAATTCTGTCCAACCGCAGAAAAATTGTAGAAGCCGATGTTCGATACCATTTTTCCTTTTTCTACTTTTATATAGGAAACTGCGACCAGACTCCCATCACTTGAGATATCAACTGCGATCGGATATCCTGAATTGCTCATCCGTGTCTTAAAATCGGCAAACGATTCCCCTGTAGCGCCATTGTACAGATAGATCGACGTGACTGTCGAGTCGTCCAGAACAACCGCTACCACCCCGTTGGCGGACACACAGAAATCCCGGATCGGCAGTGTGGTCTCCACTGTCCCTATCATTCCCTGCGCATTGGCGACATAGATCTTTCTGCCATTATAGTCACCTACTGCCACTGTTTTTCCACAGGTCCTTATTTCCGGATTCTGCATCTCATACGTCTGATTCCAGATCGTCTTTCCTCTCAGGTCGGTGCAGTTCATGCCATCATTACTGTATGTAAAGAGCGTTCCCTTGAGGTTCATGCTTTTTGCCTCCGAGGATCTGACCCATTCGTTCTGCTGAATCACTTCATAGTCAATGTACACCTTATTTTTGTTGTTGATGTAGGAACCGACCACAACCACTGCCGCCAGAGCCAGCACCGACAGGACGGAATAGAGTTTGACCTGTCTGTACCTTGCCAGCGTGTTATCCATCGATTTTTTGTCACTGTCGCTCTCTTTTTCTTTATTGTTCTTATCTTTGCCACCTTTTAAAAGGTACTGGTTTCTGTTGAAATCCTTTATTTCCGCCATCAGCATACCTCGTTTACTGCCCATAAAAATACTGTATCTGCCCGCCTATGTCCGCATGTACATCGCTGAACAGATACAGTATAACATTATTTTCACGGAAGTAAAAGCTTTTGTCCATAAAGAATATTATTGGGATCATCTATGTTGTTCCACCTGCAGATCTCATCCACGCGGGAATAGTCCCCATAGATATCGTAGCAGATGGTCCGGAGTGTATCTCCCCTGCGGACAACATAGTACTGTGGCGTCGATGCCTGCTCTCCGGAAGATGATATATCCGGTTCCGCGTCAGGCTGTGCGCTGTCAGGCTGTGCGGGCTGCGAGTCCGGTTCTGCTGATGCCTGCGTCAAAGCCTGCGCTGTCTCGGGTGTTTCCTGCGGCTGTGCCGGATCCTGTATCACCGGCTGTGCCAGAGCCTGCATTTCGGACGTCTCCTGTACAGCCTGTTCTGTCTCCATGACAGTTTGCGCATCCGTATCGATGGTTTGTTTTGCCATTTCGTTCTCAGCCTGCACAGCCTGCTGTATGGCGGAGACTGGCTGTGACCGCTCTGTGTCCGCCCCTGTACCCTTCATCAGAAATGATGTGTTCTCTTCGATAAATGCCATGCAGTAATCGATGTTTTCCTGCATGTTCTGCATTTTATTGTAATTGTTCATGGATATGATGCCATACGCCATGACGCACACGACAAAGCCGAGGCAGAGCACGTTCATGACATTCCACATAAAGCTGACTTTTGCCTCCTCCCGGTTGTACGCCTGCGTGATCCTGCCAAGCTGTGCCGCATCAGTCATGTGGCTCCTCGCGTAAGAGGCGTTTTCTGCCGGCGCCAGAACCACTTTGCCCTTGTCCCCTTCTCTGCTGGTATTCCACTCAACAAGATAATTCTGCATTTCTTCGTTCTGATCATAGTATATGTAAAAATCATCCAGGACAACTTTCGTGCTGCGCAGCGTCAGCTCGATCCGGAGGCGGGACTCCCTGTTGAGGCTCACGCCTGCATCTCCGATATAATCACTTGAGGGAAAATAAGTGTTGTTGAGCTGCAGGAGTTTTTCACTGCTGCCGTCGGAGACTGCCGCCCCGGATACCACGATCCGGTATCTGCCGTTTTCCTCGATCGATCTGCCGTAGAGTGCGATCTTCTGCGGGAGTGTTCTTTCTATCAGATATTCCTGCTGGTATGCCTGGTCTTCCTCCTTTTTCCGTCTGTTCTTCGGCAGTTCACCCTGCGAGGCATCCGACAGGATCTTCTTGAGAAATGTATGTACATAATCCTCGAGATACAGGATATAGATCCCCTCCGGGGTTCCGATCGTCCGTGTATTGACAGGTATCATGTTCTGTGTATTTGTACGTATATCTGTTTGCTTGTCCATCTTGCATCACCTTTGCATCCTTTCGTATCAAGATTTGAGAGATACAGTTATCTTAACACTTTCCGGTCGAGGAATCTGTCGAAATACGTCATGCCGAACAAAAAAAGATCCTGCTTTCGCAGAATCTTTTATGTAAACTCGTTTAATTGTAAAATCTATAGACTGTCGTTGTCCTGTACGGTCTGTCCGGTCCGTATATGACATCCTGGAAACCCGGCTGGTTGACTGAATTGGGGAAGCACTGCGTCTCCAGACAGAGGCCGCTGCGCTTATCATATGCCGCTCCGCCCTTTCCAGTCTCCGGCGTGATACAGTTGCCCGCATAAAACTGCAGTCCGGGCTGGTCCGTGTAGACGTCCATCTTTCTGCCTGATGCCGGATCCTCCACGGAAGCGGCCTTTTTGAGGGTTCCGTCAAAATCGTCCAGCACATAGTTGTGGTCATAGCCTTGTCCATATCCAAGCTGTACGTCGTCTGCATCGATGTCATCGCCCACAGTCTTCATCGTCCTGAAATCAAACGGTGTGCCTGACACATCCGCAAGCTCTCCGGTCGGGATCAGGCGCTCAAAGACCGGCGTGTACTTCGACGCATGGATATAGAGCTTATGCGCCTCGATATTGCCGCTGCCGTGTCCTGTCAGATTGAAGAAGGAATGGTTGGTCATGTTGATCACGGTTTTCCGGTCGCTCGTCACGTCATAATCGATCCTCAGTTCGTTATCATCCGTGACAGTGTAGGTCACCTGCACCTTCTTGTTTCCCGGGAATCCCATAGATCCGTCCGCATCCTCGATCGTGAACACGACACTGCTGTCCTTTAACTGCGCGTTCCACATGCGCCTGTGATACCCTTTGTGAGCATCGCTGTGAAGATTGTTGGTGCCGTCGTTCGCCGCAAGCTGATACTTCACGCCGTCAATGATAAAGCTAGCATTGTCAATACGGTTTGCGCTCGGGCCGACCGTCGCCCCATAGAAGCCGCCTTTTTTGATATATTCCTCCGCACTGTCATATCCGAGCACGACATCCGCTGTCTGCCCTGCCTTGTCGGGCACGAAGAGTCTGACAAGGATCGCGCCAAGGTCCGTCACCTCCGCGGTAAATCCATTGTCATTTTGGATGGTGTACAGGCTGACTTCCGTGCCGTCGGGTGTTTTTCCGAAGCTTTTTGTTGTGATTGCCATTTGCTTTCCCTCTTTCTTTCTATAATCTTATCTCATTATACTTTATCTGAATGTTTTTAACTACACTACTTTTTATAGATCTTGTCAGAAAAATCTATTTATAATTCTGTCCTGCCCTCAAGTGCACGCAGCAGCGTCATCTCATCGATGCACTCCAGGTCTCCGCCCACAGGCACGCCGCTGGCGATGCGCGTCACCTTCACCCCGATCGGCTTGATGAGCTTCGAGATATACATGGCCGTGGTCTCTCCCTCGAGGCTGGAGTTGGTCGCTATGATGACCTCATCGATGTCATCTTCCAGCCGTTTTACCAGCTCCCTGAGTCTGATATCATTGGGGCCGATCCCGAGCATGGGGGAGATCGCACCGTGGAGTACATGGTATACGCCCTCGTATTTTCCTGTCTTCTCGTACGCCGCGAGATCCCTGATATTCTCCACGACCATGATCGTCCTGTGATCGCGTTTCGGGTTCGCACAGATCGGGCAGATCTCCTGGTCCGCAAGGGTATAACAATTCCTGCAGTAATGAATGTTTTTCCGCGCGTCGACCATGATCTGCGCAAACCGCTCTACATGCTCAGGCGGCATGTTGATCACGTGGAGCGCAAGCCTCTGTGCAGATTTGTTTCCCACGCCGGGAAGCCTGGCAAACTGCTCGATCAACTTATTGATATATCCGCTGTAAAGTTCCATCAGAATGGCAGTCCTCCCCCAAGTCCGCCCAGACCACCTGCCATCTTGCCCATGAGCTCGCTGTTCGCCTCCTCTGCCTGACGGAGCGCTTCATTTGCAGCTGCCACGATCATGTCCTGAAGCGTCTCGATATCATCGGGATCCACCGCCTCCTCCGAGAGCGTGACTCTCACCACTTCCTTCCTTCCTGTGACAACGACTTCGACTGCCCCGCCGCCTGCCTTTGCAGAAAACTCTTTGGTCTCAAGCTCTTTCTGTCCCTCTTCCATCTGCCTTTGCATGCGCTGTGCCTGTTTCATGAGATTGTTCATATTTCCAGGCATTCCTCCCGGAAATCCTCCTCTTTTTGCCATTGTATCATTCTCCTTTACTACTCTTCTTCAATTTCTATGTCCATATTGATCACTTTGCTGAGATCAACATAGCTCTCCTCAAAATGTCTGCCGGGATCCAGGTTACGGACCTGCACAGATACCTCCTTCTGCAGAAAACCGGATATCATATCCTCCACATGCTTATGATTTTCTTCACCGCTGAGGTAATCGTATGCCACGCCGTCCTCCACCACGATCAACAGCCTGTTATCCCCGCCAAGGCTCAGGCGCGCATTTTTGAGGTGCGTTTTGAGCGGCTGGCTCGTCTCTGCCACGATGCTGTGCCAATTGCCCACGATCTGTTTGATGTCATCTGGAATCGCCCGGGGGAGTTCCGGTCCGGGCGCGGCTGCCTCGGCTGTCTCTGTTGCGTGTACTGCAGCCGGAACTGCCTGTACGATACTCTTTTCCATTTTTTCTTCCAGGTCTTTCACGCGCGCCACGACAGCGTCGTTTGTCGTCTCCATGGCGGGCCTGCACAGCTTGATCAGCGTCATTTCGATCAGAATGCGCTTCTGCGTGGCGTATTTGATCTGGCTGGACAGCTCTGAAAAGATCCGGATCTGGCGCATGATCTCCTCCGCGTCCATCCTCTCTGCCTCCGCTCTCAGGCGCGCAAGGTTATCGCTGGACACGTCGATGACATCCTCGATGTCGCTCCCGGAAGTCCTGACTAACAGCAGGTTTCTGAGATACCATGTGATATCCGCGACGAACTGGGTGAGTTCGCGCCCCTGCATGACGACTTCCTCGAGCAGTGAGATGCAGCCCGTGATGTCGCGCGCCAGGACCATTTCCAGCAGGCGGGCGAACACTTCCGTATCTACCGCCCCCAGCACATCGAGCACCTTGTCATAGGTCAGTTCTTCACCGAAATGGAACGCGATGCACTGGTCTAACAGGCTCAGGGCATCACGCATGGATCCATCTGCAGTCTTTGCGATGTATCTGAGCGCCTTTTCCTCGACATGAACCTGTTCCTTGTCCATAAGCTCGCGCAGTCGGTCCGCGATAGTTTCTATGGTGATCCGCTTGAAATCATAGCGCTGGCACCGCGAGAGGATCGTGACCGGTATCTTGTGCACTTCGGTGGTCGCCAGGATAAAGATCACATAGGAAGGCGGCTCCTCCAGCGTCTTTAGCAGTGCGTTGAACGCTCCTATGGAAAGCATATGCACCTCGTCTATGATATAAACCTTGAATCTGCCCTCCACCGGCGAGTAGGATACCTCATCGATGATCTCACGGATATTGTCGACACCGTTGTTTGAAGCGGCATCGATCTCGATCACGTTGACACTCGCTCCCGACGCGATAGTCTGACAGCTCCTGCACTGTCCGCAGGGGCTTCCATCTATGGGATGCTCACAGTTGACGGACTTGGCAAACAGTTTGGCGATCGTCGTCTTGCCGGTGCCGCGCGTGCCGGTGAACAGGTAGGCATGTCCGATGCGGTCCGCCTTGATCTGGTTTCTGAGCGTCGTGACGATATGATCCTGTCCTTTGACATCCTCGAAGATATCGGGGCGGAATTTTCGGTATAATGCGGTGTATGACATGGTGTCCTCCTCATTTCACTTTGATCATCATAGTTTATTATGACATTTTTGCATCAAAAAAACAAGGGTATGTTGACAAGATCCAGTATGGCGGCAATGACGAATTTTTAATCTATCCTTAATGTACTGCCGGTAAAAACATGATATGATATGACAGAATACATAAAATCATCTGTGATAGGAGAGAATAGGAAAATGAGTTGTCTTGGAAATCTTTTGTGGTTTATCTTTGGGGGCTGTATCAGCGGGCTGAGCTGGATGCTCGCGGGGTGTCTGTGGTGCATCTCGATCATCGGGATCCCCTATGGCATCCAGTGTTTTAAGTTTGCGTCGATGTCCTTCTTCCCTTTTGGCAAGGAGATCGTCTATGGCGGCGGGGCGGTCTCTTTCATCGTAAATGTGATCTGGATCCTGGTCTCCGGGATCCCGCTCGCCGTAGAACATCTCGTGATCGGCTGTCTATTGTGCGTCACGATCATCGGGATCCCGTTTGGCCTGCAGCAGTTTAAGCTGGCAAAGCTGGCTCTGATGCCGTTTGGGACGAGTATCGTGTATACGAACCGGCTTTAGAACTGGCTTTAGGTAAATTTGTAGTGGTGAAACGATATGATCTGTGATAAAATATAATTATCATTTCAAATATAATTATCATAGAAAGGCATGATGGTTATGGCTGTACTTTTTGATGAGCGCGTGGACAGGGCGATCCAGATCATATGGTTTGACAGGGATCCGGACAAACGCGAGGAGGCGCTTGCCCTGCTGCGCGGGGCTGCCAATCTGGGCGACGGGGATGCTTTTTATTTTCTCGGGCGCTGTTATCTGGGAAAAAGCTATGTCGACCCGGTCATGGAGATGCCGGTGGACACGGCTTTTGCTTTTGAGTGTTTTCATCAGAGTCTGATCTTCGAGAGTGCTGTCGGTATGTTTGGAACGATGTATCAGGAAGGGTATCAGCCGCCTGACGGCATGCCCAGCCACTCCAGAAAAGAGGTCTGGGATACGGTATCACAGATGGCGGAACAGGGACAGATCTTCTGTAAGTTTATGATCGCCAACGCCTATTACTACTGCACTGCCGCCGATTTTCTGGGCGTCACGCCAAAGAGCGTGGGGCAGAAAAGATACGAGCGCATGCAGTATGAGTGGACTGCCACGGCGGTGCGGCTCTATGAGGAGTGTGTCGCCCGCGGGCTTGGCATCGCGATCCCCAATCTGGTCGATATCCTGCGCACCGGCAGGCATGGCGCGCCGGTCCAGCGCCAGCGGGCAAAAAATTATATCCATATCGGCGCGGATATGGGGATCGGAGCATATGAGCGCATCGTCGGCAACGAGTACCGCGATGACAACGAACTGGATAAAGCAGTCGAAATGTATGAGCGCGCGATCGCCCACAAAGACGACTACGCCTGCTATTGCCTCGGCAGACTGTACACCTATAACGGTGCACTGCCGCTTGACCTCAAAAAAGCGCTGTTTTACCTTGAAAAAGGGTATGAAAAGCTCCCCGACGACGCTGGATTCTGCAATTTGCTCGGCGAGATCTATTTTCGCGGCGGCGAGGGGATCAAGCCGGACTACGAACAGGCTTTCCTGCTGCTGAGCAAGGCGTATTTCAAGGGGGATACCTCGTGTTCGGATATGCTCGGCACGTGCTATCTCAACGGGCTTGGCACCGCGCCAAACCTGAATATGGCGCGGAAGCTCTTTGAGCTGCATCCACGAAAGCCGCTCGCCGCCGGCGGTCTAAGACGATTGGAAAACAACAGGAAAACGCCTTAATCGATATACTCGAAATAGTCGAAATCCGCAGGGATGCGCGTGCCGCAGCCGCCGTTGTTTGCGTAGATCCCGACCAGTGTACCTGTGTGGCGCTTAGGGTCGTCGGGAACACCCTCGTCGCAGAGATAAATGCAGTTTTCGAGCACGCCGGCAAGTGTCCACGCCTCGCCGTCATAGCTGTAGTAAAAGCTTCTGGTGAGTTTGTCAACGACAACTTTGAGGTATACGCTCTGTTCTTTTACATCGTCAACAGATGCGATCAGCTCCTCGCCGTGATTGCGGTTGATGACGAGCTGAAGCTTCCTTCCCTCCTCATAGCACACGGAAAAACGCGCGTAAGTGGCCGTGCTGTAGTAGCAGGTCAGCCCTGCCTGCTCGCCGTTCCTCGCGGGATAAAAGTCCACCTTCGTCGAGGCCGTGTAGCTCAGTTCCTGCTCGCGTCTCACCAGCGTATTTTTCGCGCGGATCTCCGAGAGCTGCCCATCCCTTGTCCAGATGCGGAAATACCCGGGCCGCTCCGTGAGCGAATAGCTTCCTTTCGCCGGATTGCGCACAAACTCCCAGTTTAAGTTCAGTTTGTCACTGTCAAAATCATCGCGCGTCCACTTTTCATACGGGTGCTGCGGCAGGTCGGGCGCTGTCTGCTCTGTGCTTGGTCCCTTTCTGTCGTTGATGACAAACCAGTCGTCGTCAAGCCAGGTGACAGGATCCATGCCGGATTCCCTTCCGATCGTCGTGTAATGCCCCTGGTTTGGCCTGCCCATGAGGTAATATACCCACCAGTCGCCGTTCTGCGTCTGGATCAGCTTGCCGTGTCCGGTGCGCTGGATCGGCGCGTCGGGATCAAACTGGCGCATCAGCGGATTGTAGGGCGATGGCTCATACGGTCCGAACAGGTTCTCGGAGCGTCCTACATTGATACCGTGCCCGTAGCCGGTTCCGCCCTCCGCAAGGATCGCGTAGTAATATTTCCCGCGCTTTAAGATATGCGGCCCTTCCGGACACCGCTCACCGGTTCCCGGCCACACGGGGATCGTATCGCCGGTCACCTTCGTGCAGTCGTCGCTCAGCGGCACGAGATTGATGCCGGGGCTGATCACCATGTAATGCTTTCCGTCATCATCTATAAAATGCGACGGGTCGATGCTGTCCACCTCGAGCCAGCCCGGCTTGCTGTACGGTCCCTCCGGCCTGTCCGAGGAGACGACAAGCTGTCTGCGCATGACGTTATTGTCCCGCCTGCCGTCCGCGTTGAGGCGGAGTGTCGCCATGATGATGAACCTGCCATCGTGGTATGAGATATCCGGCGCCCAGATGCCATGCGAATCCTTAATATCCTGCAGGTCGAGTTCGTCGGGATCTGTAATGGCATGTCCGATCACCTGCCAGTGCACCATATCCCTGGAGTGGCTGATGGCGATCGCCGGAAAATACTGAAATGTGGAATTGACCATGTAATAGTCCTCCCCGACGCGCACGACGGACGGATCGGGAAAAAAACCTCTCTGTACCGGGTTTTGATATTTGTTGCCCATATGTGAATCCTCCATTGAATGATAATTTATTCTGCACTGCAGTATTCAACAAAATCTACCACTGCGTATCCGCTGTTTTTTGCAATGCCATCCCCCGCAGAACAGCAGAACACGCCGTTTTTGACGCCCACCCAGCGCCCTGGCACCGCGTTCATCTCCCCTGCTTTGACGTAGCTAGTGCCGTCCGTCCCGTACTCGAACGTCACCAGCTCCAGCGGAAATCCCTTTTCGGTACTGCTCAGATCCTGCGTACCTGTCTGTCTTACTGTGTAGCGCACATAGATCTCCTTTGCCTGTGCGCAGTTCATTTCCGGCAGCGCATGTTCCGTCTCCTCCGTTGTGTCCGGCAGGATCTTTCCATACTTCTGCACGCCGGTGACAAAAAATGGCCTGAGTATCTCTTTTTCTTTGCGGAATGTAACCAGTCCATAGCGCATCCCCATCGATATCACACCAGCCTCTTCCCTGTCTGCGAGATTGGAAACGTCCAGCCTGGTGACGCAGGTAAACTCCGGCGCCGGCCACTTCTGCAGCAAAAGGTTCGGCATGTCTCCATATACGGTCGAGCGCCTGACTGCGTTTAATCTCATACCGCTTCCTGTCAGTTCATACCACTCCTGCCGCGGATTCGCATTCCACTGCCACTGCAGTCCCAGCTTGCCGCCGGTAAAATCATCGGAAGTCTCCGGTTCGCATAGATTGGCTGCCGCACTGCCGACATCCGGTTTTCTGTATTCCGTCACCGGTTCACCGTAGTCACGACGGCTTCCGTCGATTCCGTCCTTTGCGATCCCGATGACCGGCCAGTCCTCATGCCAGCTCATGGGCTGCAGGTGAATGATGCGCCCTGCCGCATAGACGTCCTGGAAATGCAGGAACCAGTCCTCACCTGTGACGGTGTCGACCCACGCGCCCTGATGCGGTCCGTTCACGGCGCTGTCCCCCTGGCGCATCACGACTTTGTATTCGTATGGTCCAAATACGTTACGCGAGCGGAGCACTGTCTGCCATCCGGTCTTTACGCCGCCCGCCGGGGCAAAGATATAGTACCAGCCGTTTCGTTTGTACATCTTGGGGCCTTCGATCGTCTCCTGGTCATTTTCATTTCCGTCGAAGATCTTCACTTCCCCGCCGATCAGCCCCATACCGTCAGGCTGCATCTCCACCATATGGAGGACGCTCTTATATCCGATGCGGCTCTTTGCCACACCTGCGACAAGATACGCCTTTCCATCATCATCCCAGAACGGGCAGGGATCGATCCAGCCTGCACCCGGTCTGATATTGACTGGTTTGGACCATGCGCCGAAGGGATCTGTCGCAGTGCTCATGTAGATGCCCTCGTCCGGCATCGGAAAGCAGACGAAATAAGTCCCCTCGTGGTAGCGGATCGCCGGCGCCCACACGCCGCAGCCGTGTATGGGCTCGCTGTAGCGCTCCTCCGGTATTTCGCTGATGATGTAGTTGATAACCTTCCAGTTGACGAGATCCCTGGAGTGCAAAAGCGGAAGTCCGGGCGCGTTGCAGAAGCTTGACGCGATCATAAAGTAATCCTCACCGACACGGATCGCATCGGGATCCGAATAATCCGCGTAGAGGATCGGGTTCCGGTAATTGCCGTTTCCTAAGTCTGCGTTCCATATGCTGTTTGTTTTCATAATGGTACCTGCCTTTCTTTCAGCCAGACTACCGTCTGGACGGTTCATGATTCGTCATGATCCAGCCCCTGTCCGTTTGGGAGTTACACTTTTTCTATAAAAATCTGAGGGTTTCTCACAGAATCCGTGCGCTGGAGTTATTTGGGAATCATACTGCTACTATAAAACTGAGTATAATGCACCCACACAGTTTTCTTCAATGCCGCAAGATGATATTTGTGTGCCAGATATTGCGGTTTTGTGTGTTGCACTCCATCTATAATATGTTTATACTAAAAGAAAGCGGACTTTGAGAATCTGCAGGAAGGGATGACAGGATGATCTATCAGAACAGGGATGGCAATCTGTTTGTAAAAGTAACCAATAACAACAATTATCAAGCACATATGCACCGCCAGATCGAAATCTTCTATGTACTTGACGGGGCAATCGAGATCACGGTTGCCGGCAGAAAGCAGCTGATGAAAAAGGGAATGGTCTCCATTGCTTTTCCGAATGTTGTGCATGAAACCTGCACGCCGGATCATTCGTCCGCTGTCATGATCATCTTTGACCATACTTTTCTGCCGGATTTTTCCGTAGAATTGAACACGCATCAGCCGAAAACCCCCTTTCTCTCCAGTCTGCCGGATCCCGAACATTTTTCTTTAATGGTACACGGTCTCCTGGAAAGTACACAGAAAAATACAGATATCCGCATTTCCAAGGGATATCTGTACATTCTTACCGCCATGATCCTGTCACAGGTGCCGCTTGCCAGGCAGGAGGATCTGTATGACTCCGGCGGCATCTGTCAGGATATTTCCAATTATCTGAACCAGCATTTTACCGAGGAACTCAGCCTGTCACAGCTCGCCTGCGCCCTCGGCTACAGCAAATACCACATTTCCCACATTTTCAGGGATAAGTTTGGCTGTTCCTACAACGACTATCTCAAGCGGCTCCGCGCGGAGTACGCGATGGGGCTGCTGACGCACTCTGAGCTGTCCGTGACGGAGGTCTGCTTTGCCAGCGGTTTTAGCAGCCTTCGCTCCTTTTACAGGGCTTTTCATGAGATCTATGGCGCTTCACCGCGATCCCTTACGCGCTGAAGCGCTCACTGCTCATTGTTATCCTTATGAGGTATCTGTACCTGCCCTGCTTCCTGAACAGAAGGCTGTGTGCCCTGAGGCGGCTGACCTGCAGGCGGTGTCTGCCAGTCCGTATTCTGATCCTGCGGCATGGGTGCTGCGGACGGTGTCTGCCAGCCGGTATTTGGGTCATTGGGCATTGGCTCTGTCATCCGATACGTAATGTTCTGACTGCGGAGCGCCCTCCGGGCATTCCTCTCCTCTTTTCTGACTTTCTGTTCCTCCGCAAATTTCTTTATTTTATTCCTGAAAAATACAAAGCAGATCACCGCGATGATCAATATGTACGGCGACAATCTGATCACCAGGAACAGGATCCCCTCCAAAAATGACACGAATCCCCTGCCTGTGGACCATAGTGTATTTTTTAATCGGTCTGCGAACGTATTTCTCCTGACAGGCTCACTGTCCTGACGATACTCCATCACCTCGGAAATGCCGATGTTGACATACGAATATGCCACGTCCATATCCATATAACGTCTGTTCGTCTGCAGGTTGTTCAGCTCATACTGAACCTCCGACAACCGCTGCTCCACTGTGATCATGTCCTCGATCGTCTCGCACTTCTCCATCATCGCCAGCAGATTTTTCTCCTGTATCTGCAGCGCCTCGATCTGTGCTGTCGTATCATAGTACTTCTGGCTGATATTGTCCACGCTCGTCGACTTGGAGATGATCTTGCCGACACCGTCCAACTCTGCCAGAAAATTGTTGTAATCCTTTGAAGGGATCCTCACCTCCAGATAGTTGTGCATCGTGCCACCTGTCTTGCGGTAGTCCGCATAATACCAGTTATGACCGCTGTCGCTCTCACTCTCCGACTGGATCACTCCGCCGTACCTGGATATTGCTTCCTTGATGGAAGTCATCGTTGCAGGATAGTCGAGTGTCTCGATCTCAAGGTTACAGTGATAGACCAGCTTCTCCTCCAGCAGGGTCATACTGTCCAGATCCGGTTCCGCATCCTGCTCCTGCACTCCTGCTGCCTCACTGCCATCCTCCATGGCGAGCTCCTCCGACGCAGCAGCGTAACTGTCGCTGGCAACGCCGCTGCCATAGGATTCCTGAGCGGCGGTGTTTTCAGCCGGCGCCGCCAGATCTGCCGTCATCGACGATTTGGCTCCGTTTGACGCACCGCCGCATCCTGTCAGCAGACCTGCGGTAACCGCCAATACCGGTAAAAGTTTTGTCCATTTTCTTTTCATAATCATCCCTTCCCTTTCGCGATCATTTCCCTTATAAAAACATTGACAGTGCCCATAAAATGGATTCTACTATTGATACGTTTTATGATGCTGTTTTTTATGGATTTTTTGCACTGTTTTTCATCGTCACCATGACATCCACCACAAAACTTCCATCCTCTGTATAGCACATCAGATCACCGCCGATCTTCTGTGCCGCTTCCAGCATCGTCGGCAATCCAAAACCGTGATCGGCGCCTTCCTTGCCAGTTCTGGGTATCGTCCCTTTCTCCATGACCAGGTCACTGCTGCAGGCATTTTTGATCCGGATGATCAGACGGTTTTTGTTGTATTTCATCCGGACAAATATTTCCCGCTGCTCCTGCGGCAGTTTCCGAAGCGCATCGGCTGCATTTTCCAATCCGTTCGAGAGGATCTGGCACAGCTCCATATAGGGGAGCTGCTCATCACCGATCAGGATGTCAGACTCCAACGTCGCGCCGATCCGCTCAAACTTCTGAAAATAACTGCACAGCACAGCATTGATGTACGGATTGGGACAGTACTGTCCCATGCACGCATCCATCTCGCCCTGCACATTTTTCAGATAATCCAGCGCCTCATCTACTTTCCCTGTCGCCAGAAGCCCTGCGATCGTAACCGTATAGCCTTTCATATCATGCTTCAGCTTGCGGATGTGCTGCTGGCTTTCGAGCTGTTCCTGCAGGATCCGCTCATTCTGCTGCTTGCGGTAGAGCATGAGCTGTCCGTACAGCGAGGAAAATATCATACCATAGTTGCAGAGCATCAGCATCAGGATCAGGACACAGACAGGAACATCCCCGGGTCTCTCCACAATATTGACCGGATACTGGACCACCATCGTCAGCAGGATATAGTACAGCATCGTCGTTCCCGAGAAAATGCCCCATCCCTTTGCGACTGCGGCCTGCAATTCCAGATAGGGCTTTCTCAGAAACCGGTATGCCAGATATTCGACCAGCGGAAATGCTATCAGTCTGCTGAAAAACATCAGTACGAACTTACCTCCTCCGAGATAAAAATCCAGCAGGTTCGTAACTGCCATGATCCACAGACATGTCGTATCCGCCAGACAGAAGGTGAACAGAAATCGGAACTTCTTGTCGGCAGAGAAGATATAAAAAAACACAAAGCTGGGGATCGAGCAGGTAAAGAAAAAAATCTTCCCCAGGAACCCAAATCCAAAGACCCAGCCCAGGACCATATTCAATATCATCAGGATCCCCATCCCGGCTCCTGCCGCCAATAAGGTCTTTCGTCTGGTATATCGTGACCGGAACAGCATCACAAACAAAAAGATCACATGGAACATTGCCCATAAAACCGATAAATCCCTCAACACCGTATTCTGCATCTATCTGCCATCTCCTTATCTTCCCATTGATGTATACTCAAACAGTAAAATGTCTTTCTCATGTCAACGCATGCTGACATTTTTCCTCTGCACGGGTCTGCGCATAAAAAAGAAGGACGAAGCCCCGATCTAATCTTCGTCCCTTATGAGCAGTGTGGCACGCTGTGCGCGGTACAGCTTCTGCGCTTCGCCTATTTTCATATGATCACTCCCTGCTAAATATATCGGTCAATACAGACAGATCCTTAAATCGCTACGCCTCCACCAGCTGCAGGTCATACAGCTTCTTGTACATGCCGCCTAACTGCAGCAGCTCCTGGTGCGAGCCGCTCTCGCGGATCTCGCCCTTGTGCATGACGATGATCTTGTCGGCGTGCTGGATCGTGGAGAGACGGTGTGCCACCATGATGGTCGTGCGCCCCTCCATCAGCTTTTCGAGCGCCTGTGTGATCAGGCTCTCCGTCTCGGTATCGATATTCGCCGTCGCCTCGTCCAGCACGAGGATCGTCGGCTGGTAGGCGAGCGTCCGCGCAAAGGAGAGAAGCTGGCGCTGCCCCGCAGAGAGCGTGCTGCCGCGCTCCGTCACCGGCTCGTCATAGCCGTCTGGCATCTTATTGATGAAAGAGTCCGCGTTCACGATGCGGGCGGCGCGCTCGATCTCCTCCCGCGTGATCTCCTCATTGTCCAGCGAGATATTGCCCTTGACATCCCCGGTAAAGATGAACACGTCCTGCTGCACCTGGCCGATCGCCCGCCGCAGCGTATCTTTGTCGATCTCCCGGATATCCACGCCGTCGATCAGGATCTCCCCGCGCTGCACATCGTAATAGCGCCCGATCAGATTCAGTATCGAGGACTTTCCGGCACCGGTCGCCCCGACAAACGCCACCTTCTCGCCCGGCTCAATGCAAAAGCTCACGTCCTTCAATATATAGTCATCCTTCTCATAGGCAAACCAGACATGCCTGAACTCGATCCTGCCCTGGATCGTGATCTCCCTCGGCTCCGCGGGATTGACGATCTCCGGCTTCTCGTCCAGGATCGAGAAGATCTTCTCCGCCGACGCGAGGGAGGACTGCAGCGTGCCGAACTGCTCTGCCAGCTCCTGGATCGGCTCGAAAAAGGAACTGATATAGTTGATGAACACAAACAGCGTTCCCAGCGAGACTGTCCCCGCCAGCACGGAGGCGCTGCCCTGCCCGATCACGATGACCATCGCAAAGACGGACAGCATGTAGATCGACGGGCGGAAAACGGCAAAGGTCATGACCTCGCGCCAGTTCGCGCGGAAAAGCTGCTCACTCTTATCCTCAAATTCCTGATACTTCTCCCGCTCCCGCGCAAAGATCTGTATCAGCTTCATGCCCGAGATATGCTCGGACAGAAACGTGTTCAGCTCCGTGATCCGCGTCCTTGTCAGGCGGTACGCCTTCCTCGACATATAGCGGAAAAAGAACGTCAGCCCCGTCACAAACGGGATCAGTATAAAGGAATACAGTGCCATCCGCACATCGATCGAGAGCATCACGACCGCAAAACCGATGATCTTCACCGAATTCTTGAAAAGCTTTGCCAGGATCTGCGAAAACAGCTCATTGACCGCCTCCGTGTCATTCGACACCCTGGTCACGAGTTTTCCGACCGGCTGTGTGTTGAAAAAGTTGACGGAGAGGCTGTGAATGTGCGCAAAGACTTCCTCGCGCATCCTGTAGATGATGGACTGCCCGATATTCTGCAGGATCCAGGTGTTGGAGGCGTTGAACACAAAGCCCAAAAGGAGCATCAGGGCATACAGCCCCCCGGCGCGCAGGATCCCGCGGAATGCCTCCTCCATTCCGAGCTCCACACCCGGCTGTCCATAACTGCCAATGTACTCGTCGATGGCATTTCCGATGATGATCGGCTTGTAGAGCTCCACGCCGATCAGCGCGATGACAAGCACTGAGGAGAGGAGCATCAGCCACTTATGCGGTTTTAAATAGCCTAATAGCCGTTTCATTTTATTCCACCTCCGCCATTGCCAGATTTTTCGCGGCTTCGAGCTGCTGTTTTTCGAACATATCCTTATATATGCCGCCGAGCGCCATCAATTCCCTGTGATTGCCGCACTCCTTCGCCTCCCCGTCCTCCAGCACGAGAATGGTATCGGCATTCTGTATGGTAGAGATACGGTGCGCGATCAGGATCGTCGTCTTTCCACGCCTGTTTTCCTTCAGATTCCGCAGTATTTTTTCCTCTGTGTCCGTGTCCACGGCGGAGAGTGCATCGTCGAGGATCAGGATCGGCGCGTCCTTCTTCAGGGCGCGCGCGATCGAACTCCTCTGCTTCTGACCGCCGGATAACGTGACGCCCCGCTCCCCCACGATCGTGTCGTATCCGTCGGGAAACGCGATGATATTGTCATGAATGCACGCGGTCTTGGTCGCCCTGATGATCTCGTCCATCTCCTCGTTGTCCGTTCCAAACGCGATGTTAGACTTTAACGTGTCCGAAAACAGGAAATTGTCCTGCGGCACATAGGCGATATTTTCGCGCAGTGTTTTCAGCGGAATGCTGTTGATATCCCTGCCGTCGATCAATATCATGCCCGGCTTTGTATTATAGAGATGCAGCAGCAGATTGACGAGCGTCGATTTGCCGTTTCCTGTGCGCCCGATCACGGCGAGCGTCGTTCCTGCCTTGACCTCCAGGCTGATATCCTTTAAGGTCGGCTCACTGTGCCCCCTGTGGATAAACGTAAGGTGCTTCAGGCTGATGTCCCCCCTGATCGAGCTGACATTCGCCACCTGTTCCGTGTCCGCGATCTCAGGCTTTTCCTCAAACACTTCCTGTATACGCCTGATGCCCGCACCGCCCTGCGAAAACATGTTGATCGCCTCACCGCAGGCGAGCATCGGCCACACGAGCATCGTGATATACTGGTTGAACGCGACAAAACGGCCGATCGTGATCTCCCCGGCAAGCGCAAGATAGCCGCCGTACAGCAGGGTGAGCAGGCTGCTGATGCCGATGACCACATCAAGCAGCGGAATGACGATCGATTCCATCTGGGCGATCCTTAAATTTTTCTTTTTCGCATTGGCGTTTGCGCGGGCAAACGCCCTGATCTGCGACTGCTCACGCACGAACGCCTTCACGACGCGAACGCCGGAAAAACTCTCCTGCACAAAGTCCGTGAGATCGGACACCGCCTCCTGGCGCTCCAGAAAGCGCTTTTGCATGATCTTCCCGAAATACAGCTCCCCGAACGCGATAAAGATCATCGGAATGATGGCGATGAGCGTGAGCTTCACATTGACGTAGACCATCATCTGCCCGATCACCATCACGGTCATGACCACCGCGTCAAACGCCGCGATGACAGCCGGTCCGATCGCCATGCGCACCGCGTTCAGGTCGCTTGTAAACCGCGTCATGAGATCGCCCGTCTTGTGCTCGTTGTAATATTCCACATCGAGCGTTTCCAGATGTGCAAACATGTTATCGCGGATCTCATGCTCAATGGCGCGCGATGCCCCAAAGATAAAATAACGCCACAAAAAGCGCCCCACCGCCAGCGTCAGACCGATCCCGAGTATGATGCCGATATTTCGCAGGACGCCGTCCATATCCATCGTGCGGGCGGCGAGCCCGTCCGTGATGACGCCCGTCACCTTTGGAATGTAGAGATTGGCAAAATCCAGTATGAACAGCGTGATGATCCCGCCAAGGTACTGCCACTTATGCCGCTTTATGTACTGCCAGATAAACCGAAATTGTTCCATATTCCTGATCGATGTCCTTTCGTTTCATACACAGTCTGATCCATGCACTCCTGCAGGCTGATCACAGTCATTTCAGGAGAGCGTACATCTTCATATCCGTGACCCTGCCATTCTTGACCGCATTGCTCCTCAAGGTGCCCTCATACTGGAATCCTGCCTTCTCAAGCACCCTGCACGACGCTGTATTATATGCAAACGGCTCCGCATAGATGCGAATGATATCACTCCTGGCAAAGACATACGCACAGGTCTGCCGCACTACCTCCGTCATGATCCCCCTGCCCCAATATTCTTCCGCGATATAATACCCCATCTCCGCGGTCTGCCTGTGAATGTTTTCCTGACGGAATACGCCGATGCTGCCGATGGCCTTATCGTCCACCGTGACCGCAAAGGCAAAGGTATCGTTTTCATCTGCGGCAAGCATGGCGGCGATGAAATCCGCCCCGTCCTGCTCCGTATATGGGTACGGCAGCCCGTCCCTGAGATTGTCCTGTACCTTTTTGTTGGAAAGCGCCGCCGCCAGATCCCCCGCGTCCGACAGTTTCCATTTTCTGATCGTGCCGATCATTTTGTATCTCACCTTCCCTTGAATTTAGGAGTTATAGGAAAATACTACCCTGCCCTCCTGCCAATATATCCCCTGTAAAAAGACAGACACTGCTTCGCTCTGATCCGTCTCCATTTCCCTGGCACCTCCGCTTCCGTGATAACTGGCCTGTTCTCACGCCCGCAGAGAATATCAAAGAGATCAGCCTCATACAGCTGCATAAGCGCAAACATCGCATCTGAGGGCGGATAGCTCTTGCCCGATTCGTATTTGTAAACCGCCTGCACAGAGCCCACGCCAAGATATCTCCTCACCTCGTCCACTGTGAGCTTTTTCTGTATTCGTAAACGCTTCAGATTGCGCCCGATCCATCTTGCATCATAATCTGTTCTGTCGATCAATCGTTTTTCCTCCCTGTCTATACCGCTGATTTTACGATCTGTGAAATCATATGTCATACTCTGCTGCACAGAGCATGGTCAAACCATATGTTCTCCATCAACCTTATCATATCACAAAAATATGTTCTTGTCATTGACGGTATAGTTAAATCCGGGAATTTTTGAATCAGATTTTCCGGACCGGGTGCCTGATCACGGTTTTTAACCGCTCGGGAGCCGTCCGTCTCGCATCGCTCAGATAAATCTCATGGTGCATCCTCTTGTCAGTGATGTCGAGCCGATACCCCTGTTCTGTCATAAAATCATGCATCCGGCTGACGGTCTCCGGCTCATTGTCATAAGGGCCGATATGCATGCTCTGCACGCACAAACCCTCATGATAAGTCCAGTACATCACCCTGGAGAAATCCTCCTTCTTCTTCGTCTCCGCCTCATGGACTGCCCAGTCAAAATCGTCCTTTGTCACAAAATCCGGCAGTCTGATCACAGAGAGAAACTCGAAGGTCTCCTTATGCGCATAATCGATCCCCTGTACGCCATCCTGCCACCAGAATCCCTCCAGCGGCGGGACCACATAATCAAAATACCCTTCGATCTGGTGACTGCCCTTCCTGCTCATCTTGATCGTAAAAGCGACCGCATACAGCAGTCCGATCGACTGCTTGTACTCGCCGCCCTCGATGTTCGGATCGCCCTTTCCGCGGACCGCGATATAATTCATCGCAGGCACTTCGACGAGTCCCGGTTTATTCTTCGGCAGATAAAATTCTTTATACTCCTTCTTGTAATCAAAGGCCATCTCTTTCCTCCATACTAATAAATGATACGCTGATCACCCATTTTTTCCACAGCAATTCTTATATTTCTTGCCACTCCCGCAGGGACATGGATCATTGCGCCCCACTTTTTTGCCCTGTCGGACATATTGTCCGTCCTCCTGACTATCCCAATGCACCTGCCCCATATCCTGGCGCTTCTCAGGGTAGAGCTCATAATAATGCCCGCTCTGGTATTTTCGCTCCTTCTTTCCATACTCTTCCAATATCGCATCTTTCAGTAAGGACCTTCTGCCCTTGCTTTTTGTGATGATATCCCAGACATCTTTCATGCAATCGTATGCGCAGGGATATTCCTGCTGCATGAGCGCTATCTCGTCACGCTGCTTCGGCCACGCTTCCAGCTGACAGAGAATCGCATCATCCTGCATAAAGTTCTCATACTCCTCCTCCGAATAACCTTCGTCATCCTGCAGTATGAATGCTTCCATCGTCAGTTTCATCAGATCGCTGAACCGCTCGTCCTCCAGCAGGTGATATGCCTCAGTAACCTCCCTCGGCTCTTTCTCATCAAAGATGTCCGGCACAAAAACGCTCATTTTCTCCGCAAGCGCATCGATCTCTTCACCTTCGTCGGTCACGGCTGCTGTCTTGACAAGCAGATACAGCTGTATCAACAGATCATCGTAATCATGGATCCTGCTGCCCACCTGATCCAGAAAAGCGCTGCACTCATCCACCACTTTCCTGATCGGATATGGCTTGTCCAGATAAAGCGCCAGCAGCCCGGTATATGCCTCCAGCAGCTCTGGTATCCATCCCGCCATCTTCTCAGGCGGGATGGAAGCGATCAGGTTTTCGAGCACCTGCACTGCCTCATCACATTTTTTTTGTGCGTAGCAGCACAGACTGAACAGATTCAGAAAATCGATCTCGCGCCATCCCTGATCATAGACCTGGCGAAATACAGTATATGCTCTTCGCGTGTACCCTCTCAGATGATATGCCTTTGCCAGTTCGCTTTGATAATAGAGCTTATCCGGAAAGCGTTTCACCAGCTTCTCATACGATTTGACAGCGTTGCCCGGTTTACCGTCCAGAATGCTGCATCTCGCATACAGATACAGGAAACACTCAACCTCCTGATAGTATTTCATTCCCTCCTTTGCCGTCTGGGCGGCTTTGCCATACTCCCGCTCCTGCATCAGCTGATGGATCTGTTCATACATACTCTCCGCAAATTTATCATCAGCCGGAACCTCGATCGAAATACTATTTTCGGGCTGATCTTTTTCCTCTGTCAGACGCTCATATGCCGCCCTGATCTCCTGAAACCGTTCCGGGTCTTTTTCTGGAGAATGCGTCCTGATCAATTTAAAATATGCTCTTTTGATGGCTTTCTCGTCCGCATTTTCATCGATCCCCAGTATCTCATAATCTTTTCTCATTCTTACGCTCCTGTGTAGTATTGTAATTGGTCCCCAAGCTCCTCCGCCTGTGGATCATCCTCTTCCAAAATCGCCTTTTTCAGCCGGTACAGCAGCTCGTCTACCTTTTGATCTCCCTCGTGCGCCTTCATCCACTTTTCTGCCCGTCTGATCACCGCCCTGTAATCCCCTGCGAGTTCTGATGCTTTCCAGCCGCTGACATCGATCCGTTTTTCCTTTGTGTTCAGCATATCGATGTCAATAGAGGCCTCCTCACCCGTGCTGACGATCACGCCTGTCACCTGCAGCATACCATTCTGATTGTATGAGAAAGAGATATCGATCGCCTCTTTTCCCGCCCGCTCCGAAGGAATCCCGCTCAATGTAAATTCACCAATGCAGTGATTATACCGTGTAGACGATGATTCACCCTGATAAACCTCGATCACTGCCGTTGTCTGCCCGTCCCATGAGGTATAATATTTCTGTTTCTTTGTAGTCGGTATTGTCTTGTTTCTTGGAATGATCACACTCATGTAATCATCGTCATACCCGCGGAGTGCGCGTACCCCCAGCGTGTACGGATTGACATCTGTCATCACGATCTCGCTGCTCTCATCAATCTGGCCTGAAATAATCGCCGCCTGAATCGCCGCCCCCTGTGCCACCGCGTAATCCGGATCTATGGCTGCCTCCGGTTTCTTTCCGAAATACGCCTCGATGTCCCTGCGCACCAGCGGAACGCGCGTGGAACCTCCTACCAAAAGGATCTTGTCCAGCTGCTGCGCAGAAATACCACTGTCTGAAAGCACCACATCGATCGGCTCATGCGTGCGCGCCACCAGATCCAGAATCAGCTCCTCAAACTTAGCGCGTGTTATGACCTCGTCCATTGCATATGGAATATCATCCTTTGTCACAAGCACAGGGATCTGCACCTTGTATTCCTCCTGTACACTCAGCGCGATCTTACAGCGAAGCGCCTCATCACGCACGCGCGCCATTGCATATGGATCCCCGGTAAGCTCTATCCCATTTTTGTCCCGAAACTGTCCTGTGAGATATTGTATCAGTCTCTGGTCAAAATCCTTTCCGCCCAGTTGATTGTCACCGCTGCTCGCCTTCACCTCAAGCACGCCTTCGAACATTTCCAGAAGCGTCACATCGAACGTGCCTCCCCCCAGATCATATACCAGCACATAGCTCTCCTCATCCATATGTTCGAGACCATAACTCAGCGCTGCCGCCGTCGGTTCATTGATGATCCGGTCCACCATAAATCCTGCTCCCCTGCCGGCTTCCATCGTCTCCTGCCGCTGCAGCTCGTCAAAGTATGCCGGCACAGAGATCACTGCTCTGCTGACATCTGTATCAAGATAGCTGCTTGCATAATTTCTGACATAGGACAAGATCATGGAAGAGATCTCGACAGGGGAATAATGCCTTTTTCCCATCTCGACCTCTTCCGCAGTTCCGATCAGCCGTTTCACTTCCCTGACAGTGCGTCCTGGCGCCAGAAGCAGCTGCGCCTCCGCCTTCTCTCCCACGATCACATTTCCTGAATCGTCGAGTCCTACCACGGAAGGCGTCACTTCCTTTCCATCAAAATTAAGCATGATGACCGGCTTTCCGTCCTGATATACAGCCGCTTCCGTGGTTGATGTACCTAAGTCGATTCCTATGATTGTATCCATCTGTATCTCTCCTATTCTTTTCGGTATGCCGCTACACGTGCTTTCCTGATGACAGCTCCCTGATAGAGCATCCCCTGGCTGTACACTTTCGCTACTGTTCCTTCCTGTTCCTTTGTATCTGGTTCCACTGCCTGCAGAACCTCATGAATGCGGTAATCAACCAGTTCTCCCGCCAGGCCGGTCCGCTCGACCGCGCACAGCCTGCTCTCTGCCGCCAGTTTTCCCTTGAGAATGACTTGCTGCTGTTTCCAGGCTTCCAGTGCCGCATCGCCGTTTTCCTGGTTCTGTGCGGATAACCACTGTTCAAACAGCTCTGCCTGTTCCTGATACAATCCCAGCAATCTCAACAGACCCTGTTCCCGTTCTTTTGCTCTTGCATACTCCTCCCCTAAACGCTGGCGCTCCTCATTTTCTTCCTGCAATGTATCCAGAAAGTCTTCCACGGTGTCGGAAAGCCCCCTGACTGCTTTCTGGTTCTTTTCCATCATATCATTGAGCTGCCGCACCTGTCCGGACTGCTGTGCATCCAGTTCCCGTGACTGCTGCCGGAGCGCCTCCGTCAGAACCTCCTCCACCATGTCCTTCATCTGCTGTGTATTTTTCCTGCCAAATATCATTTGCTGTATCTCCTTATCTATATTCCGCTTTTTATTATATCAGATAATTACTTTTTTTCAATCTCCGTACACCTTCTTTCGTCGAAACGATCCTGTTTTTGTTCCTTTTCACGGATACAGAAATAAAGAGGTCCTTCAGACACCCTTATTCATCAGAAAGTCTTTCTGTTACAGACGGCGGTTTTGGTCACAGCCCGGACCATGATTTCGATTGAATCCCATGGGAGGCTGTGATAAGATAAAACTATACCGCACCATACAGGAGATAAGAGATGGAATTCACGACAATAGGAAGTCTGATCAGGAAAATACGGAGATCCAAACATGTCACAAGGAAAGAATTGTCTTACGGAGTGTGCTCCGAGCATGCGCTTCAGGAACTGGAAGCAGACCGCTATGCAGCGGATGTGCTGATGCTGGATATACTCCTGCAGCGTCTGGGACAGTCGCCCGATAAATTTGAAATGGTATTAGGCAGCAGTCTGTTCAATATGGTCAGACTGCGTGACCTGATCTCGGAAGCTGTTTACCGCAGAAAACGACATCTTGCGGAGCTGTTGCTGCGATCTTACCCATCACGCACACAGGTCGATGAGATGTACCGTTGCCGCATGAACGCCTTTCAGGTATATCATATGGATAAGGACTGCGCTCTTGCCGCAAAACATCTTCAAAAGTCGATCGCCCTGACTCTTCCAGATTATTCTTATGAGCATTTTTATGAACAGATGGAAAATCACCTTATTTCCGCGGCGGAGCTGGAAAACCTGCTTGCTCTGGAGCGGATGAACATAGAGCGGAATACCGGGGACAGCCATACCAGAGAAATATCGAAGCGCCACCTTGAACTCTGCCTGGATTATATCGAAAAACATTTCCGCGGCGATGAGGAGTATGCCAAGCTGCTCAGCAAATGTGCCTGGCTGGTCGGAGGTATCTGTTATCTGGAAAAAGACTATGTACAGGTCATGGTATTCTGCAAAAAAGGAATCGACGAACTGCGGAAAAACACGATCCTCTATTTTATGCTGCCTTTGCTGAAGCTGATGGTAAAATCAGAGGCGGCTCTTGGAATCGCACCAGAGCAGAGCAAGTGGGTACAGTATTATGATATACTGACATTCTTATGGGAAGGGTATGCAGAAAAGTGGTATCCGACAGATTCATTATTTCACAATTGTTACCAGAGGGACTATCATCTGGATCATGAGCTGATCCGCTCTGAGCGGGAGGCGCACAGCATGACACAGGCACAGCTTGCAGAGGGCATCTATCAGAACACAGAGTCCCTCTCCCGCGTGGAGACCGGAAAAGTGTCTCCAAGTAAAAAGACTTTTGAAAAAATGATGGATAAGCTGGGACTGGAAAAGCGAAGATACAATGGATGCGTTATCACAAACTCCTTTGAAGTCATGGAACTGAAAAGAAGTATTGACGGCCTATTGATGCGCTGGGAGTATCAGAAAGCCAGGGAAGCAACCCAAAGACTAAGGGATTCTCTTGATTTGGATATATGGGAAAATATGATGGTCGTGAGTCTTTATGAGATTATCACAGCGAAACGCCTTGGAGAAATGCCATTGGAGGAAGCTTATATAAAACTTAAAAATTTAGCAGAAAGGTTTTTAAACTTTGAAGAAAGAACTTTTTCCCATATTCCTATGCGAAATGAAGTGCTGGTTGTCAACAATATTTGTATTACATTATGTAGTCTTGAACGCAAGGATGAGGCGATTGATTTATTTCGGATCACATTAGAACGAATAAAAAACAGTAAAATACAAATCAAATACAGATACCGCTCATTTCAAATCCTGTTTAACAATTATATCCGTGAATGTGGAACGATGCAAGATGCTCTGGAGGAACTGCAAATAGAATTCTTATGCGGAAAAGCCATGGAGTTTTCACTTTGTATGAATAACATTTTACAAATATTATCGAGAAATAATATTCCCGACGACGAATGTGATATATGGGCAAAAGCAACATACTATATGTTTGATCTATTTCTTTTTGAAAGTGATAAAAAAATGTATAAAGATTTTTTAGAAAATAAAAGGGGGATAAAAGTTCTTTAAAAAAAGTACATGACTTTTTGCATATAAAAAAACAACCATTTTTTGTATGTGAGAAGTCATGTACTTTTTTCGATATCAGTGTATCATACAGTTTATCCGGGAATCGCAATATACAATTATAGTAAGGAGTCTAAAAAATGGAAACAAAAGTGCTAAAAAAATATCCTTTTCAGGTTTTTATGATGACGGCCACATTTCTGATCATGATGACACTGCCCATACTGATGAGTTATCTGATCGACAACATCCTTGGATCCGACGATATGAACGCGCTGATCCGCTGGTTTGCGATCACGTTCGGTTTGTCTGCGGTTGGAATTCTGTTCAAGTTTTATTTCTGTGAATATACCCCCGTGAAACTGGGCATCAAAAACACATTCCGCCTGCAGGAAAGATCGGCTTCGGACATCCTCAGGATGAACCAGTCACTGTATGCGCAGAAGGACAAAGGATATTATTACAATGTCTGTTCCAACAGCTGTGCTTCTTACGGCGACCTGCACGAAGAGATCCACCTGAGAATGGTCAGCTGCATACTCTACATTTTCAGCATACTCGCCGTCATTACCTATGTGGATGTCTTTTTCGGCATCTTTTTTCTGGTCTATGGGGCAGTCCTGATCGTGATCTCACTCAACAGCGCCAAACCGCTCTACACAATGCAGAAGGTGGTTCTGCCCACGCAGGACAAATATCTCGGCGGGATCCGAAATATCATCGAGAACAAGGCAGGTATCAATGCCATCCATACAGAGAGATATTTCGAGAAGGAGTACGCAAAGTACGTCGGAGATTATGAGCGGTTTGTTTTGAGATATCGGTTTTTTGAATATTTCTGCAATTATCTTCCGGATATCATCAATCAGATCTTTGGTGTCGCATATCTGTTTATCGCCGCCATCCTTGTTTTTCGCGGGAATATCTCCGCGGGCGTGTTACTGATGGGCTATCAGTATCTCGGCTACTTCTCCAGTCCGATCTCCGGTGTGTGCGGTATACTGATGCGCTACAGATCGAACAGGATACATATCGAACGGGTCGATGAGCTGACGAAGGACGCAGAGAAACCAAACGAGCTGACTCCGTATCAGACAGAGACAGAGTCGGTCTTTACAGCCAGAGATCTTGACTTTTACAAAGGCAGCCAGCCAGAGGACTTCCTGTATCATATTCAGCATATGGAGATCAGGAAAAACGGCCTGTATGTGATCAAGGGGGAAAACGGAAGCGGCAAGAGTATGCTGATGAACCTGATACTTGGAAATATCACACCGCAGAACTGCAAAGGAAGTTTCCGTGTATCAAAGGACATCGGGCACAATACATTTCTGACTTATCCCATATTTACAGTTGACGGAGACTTCGAGGATAATCTGTATGAAAAACCCAAAGTGGAGCACCTGATCAGAATGTTAAACATAGACTTTGAGGACAAGGAGATCACAAGCAATCCAGTTAATCTGAGTTATGGACAGCAGCAGAAGCTGGCACTGTACAGGGTATTTGCGTCGGATACACCGATCTTCTTCCTGGATGAACCTCTGTCCAATCTGGATGCAGAAACGCAGGAAAAGGTTCTGGCATATATTAAAAGTCTTAAGGGCAGTAAAACGATACTTGTAGTAATGCACAGCAGTGAGCTGGATGACGCGGCGGATGATATCATACTGATCAAAGATCACCAGGCGTCCATGATAAAGACAGGGGCTTAGGAGTTACAGCTCCTAAGCCCCTGTGCGCAGGGAGATCACAGCATCGAAGCCCGCAGCTCCTCCGCGCTCTTTGCGCTCAGATACGACGGCACGATGTCAAACACGGTCCTGCACCCGCTCTGCCCTTCCCCTGCCAGACGATGCGCCGCCCTCGCGTAAGCGACGAGCACGCTCGCCGTGAATTCCGGATTCGAATCAAGCTTTAAGCTGTATTCGATCAGATGCCGGTTCTCCTTCTCCCAGCCGGTCACGCCGCTCCGCAGCACGAAGCCGCCGTGCGGGATCCCGCTGTGATCGGCGAGAAGCTCCTCCTCGCTGATGAAATGAACCGTCGTGTCGTAATCTGCAAAATAGTTCGGCATGGTCCTGATCTCCTCCTCGACCTTCGCCGCATCTGCCCCCTCCTCGAGCACAACGAAACACTCGCGCGTATGCTTCTGCCTCGTCGTCAGCTCCGGGTTGCTGCCAGAACGCGCCGCCTCCAGCGCGGACTCGACAGGGATCGTGTACTGCTTCGCATTTTTGACGCCCTCGATCCGGCGGATCGCGTCAGAATGCCCCTGGCTGACACCTTTTCCCCAGAATGTATAGTCCTTTCCTTCCGGCAGGATCGCGTTCGCATACAGACGGTTCAGCGAGAACATACCCGGATCCCAGCCCACGGAAATGATCCCGATATGCGCATTCTCCTTCGCTGCCGCATCCACCTTTGCGAAATGCTCCGGGATCTTTGCGTGCGTGTCAAAGCTGTCAACCACGTTAAAATACTTCACATATGCCGGCGTCTGTTCCGGCAGGTCTGTGGCGCTGCCGCCGCAGATGATCATCACGTCGATCCGGTCCTTCCACGCTGCCGCGTCCGATACCTTGCAGACCTTTGCCGTGTCCGTCAGGATCGATACAGACGACGGATCCCTGCGCGTAAACACTGCCGCCAGCTCCATATCATCATTTTGTCTGACCGCGCACTCCACGCCGCGCCCCAGATTGCCATATCCTAAGATTCCTACCCGTGTACTCATTTTTGTTCTCCTCCATGTTTTTAGTCGTTTTAGCACCCATGTAAATCTGCTTTCGTTCATATCGCCCTGTCAGTTGTTATCCCTGCAGTGCACCACGCACTCTTTGCCACAGAAGGCAATGCCATAACAACTCACATACTTATATCCATCATTTCTAAGCTCGGCGTCATACTGTTTCTCTGCGATCTGCCGCAACGCCTCGTCTGCCATCGATTCCATATCGTCGATGTCCTTTGCAACCTTGAATTCTATGACAAAAGCCTCCCGGCTCCTGCGGACAGGTCTGACGAATAAATCACTCCGTCCTTTTCCGCCTTCCCTGTTAGATCGTATCCCAAAGCCCTTGATCCCTGTCAGCAGTCCCGCGACCATTCCATGATAATAATATTCATTCTGATCCATATAGCTGATCGTCTCCTCAAAGATATCGTTGAGCTGGTCTTCCAATGCTGCACAGTCCTTGCTGGCAAATGCGGTATAGAACGGTGTCATGTCCCTTCCCTTGATCCGCTCACGGAACCAATTCTGCACTTTTTCCTCAAAAATATAATGGACTTCCCTGTTCGGAATAGCGAGCTCAGCATAAATAGACGAACCCTCCATCCACTCGCTTATTTTGCGGAAATACCCGGTACAATACATAAAATTCCACAGATTATCACTGCTGTCATAAATCTCACCATACGTAATATCCTCATGAATCTGTACCCTGATCGTGCCGCCTGCCAGCAGTTCCTCAATCTGCATCCTGCCATCGTCATCAGAATGATCGATGAGCGTCCTGACAATACTGTTTGAGGAAGTGTTGGCCCAGTAAGCCATTGGCAGCCAGTCTGTGTTCGCGCGGACATCATCGATATACTGTATCACACTCCACGGATTATAGATGTCCGTCTGCCCGAATGTATATCCGTCATACCATTCCTGAACCGTCCTGTACGCATCGTCCATATTGTAATAATGACATAACTGCTGTACCTCATCCACCCTGAATCCGAAATATTCATCAAACTTTGCATTGCGGATCGATACAATACTGAGATTGTTCATCCCTGTAAAGATACTCTCTTTTGAAACACGCAGGCATCCTGTAAGAACTGCAAAACCAAGGCTGGTATTATCTTTCAGCCCGCTCTCGAACAGAGATCGGATAAAATCGATCATCTTATTGTAAAAGCCTCTCGAAAAAGCATTCTCCAACGGTACATCATACTCATCGATCAGCACGACCGGCTTTTTGCCATAATACGTTTCAAGGCATTTGGAAAGAAATAAGATTGCGTTCTGATATTCTATTCTCTCTGCTTTTTCACATGCAATCGCTTTATAATTTTCTCTCTGCTGATCAGACTCAATACTTTCAAAAATAAAGTCATGATTTCTGAATTCCTCTGCGATCACTTTCACAAGCTGTCGATACGATTCGTCAAAGCTCTCTTTCTTCGCATCCTTAAACGTCAGATAGATGACTGGGTACTGCCCCATCTGTGCAAGGTATTTCTCCCCTGCCGCCATAATGTTCAGTCCCGCAAACAGGCGCGACCAGTCCCTTTTATTTCCCCGCGGGTCCCTGTCGTCCTCAAAAAAATATTTGAGCATGCTCATATTCAGCGTCTTGCCAAACCGGCGCGGTCGCGTAAAAAGTGTCACCTTAGCCTTATGATCCAGCAGATCCCTGATCATGAGGGTCTTGTCAATGTAATAAAACTCCTTCTCGATCATTTCTGCAAAATCGCTGATCCCTATTGGTAACGGTCTGTAACTCATATCTGTTCCCACTCTCTCTTATCCTGCAGGTAATACATGGTTTTGACATCCGACTTTAGCTGGTAATATCCGCCAAAATCGGATTCCTGATAATCCCTCAGGATCAGGCGCTCCGTTTCCAGATATATCATCTGCCGCACCAGCCTTCTATTTTCCCCATAAGCTTTGGCAGATCTGCAAACGCCTCCAGCCGGTAGTCCGGCGCCTTTGCCTCGCCAAATCCGTATTCCGCATAGATAAACGGTATGCCCGCCACGCGCGCCGACTCCTCGTCGCCCGCCGTGTCGCCCACATACACTGCCCTCGTCACATGGTTGCGCTCCATGATGAGCTTGTTGTTCTCGCCCTTTGGAAGCAGGTTGTTGCCCCAGCACTCGATGTCGTCAAAACACTTTGCGAGCTTGTGCGCCTTGATAAAACTCTCGATATAACCCTGCTGGCAGTTGCTGACCACAAAGAGTTTGTACGTTTTTTTCAGCTCCATCAGGGTCTCCTCGAGCGCCGGATACAGGATTCCGCCGTGCTCTGACAGATAGGCATTCTCCACCTCGCAGCACTCGTCCATCAGCGCCTGCTGCTGTTCCGGCGTCGTGCCTGGGAACAGCTTCGCCGCGATGTCGGTCATGGGCAGTCCCAGACAACCCTCCAGCTCCTCGAAGGTGATGGGGTCTTTTCTGTACTCCGAATGGTTTGCCACGACCTGGTTCCAGGTCTGGTGGATCCCGTCGAGTGCATTCCACATGGTTCCGTCCAGGTCAAATAGGATCGCTTCTATCGTATTCTTCATTATGATTCTCCTCACATGATCTCCGCCCCTGACGGCATCGCTCTCTCCGGCGTCATCAGCGCAAGCTTTCCGTCCGCGTCCTCCGCGCACAGGATCATGCCCTCAGACAGGACACCCGCAAGCTTCGCCGGTTTCAGGTTTACGAGCACCATCACCTTCTTGCCGACCATCTCCTCGGGACTGTAAAACGCCTTGATCCCCGATACGATCTGCTTCACCCGGGAACCGATCTTCACCTGGCTGCACAGCAGTTTCTTTGACTTTGGCACTGCCTCACAGGAGATGATCTCTCCTACCTGAAACTGCATCCTGGTGAAATCCTCATAGGTGATCTCCGCCTTGGGTTCGATATCGATCACATCTGTGACATCCGTGTCATTTTCCGTCTCCTGCGCCGCACTCGATTCTGTCCTCTGTCGGCTGGCAAGCTCCTCCACCTTCGCATCGATCTCCTTCGGGTCAAGACGCGCAAAGAGGATCTCCGGCGCATCTGTCACCTTTGTGCCCGACGCGTAGACGCCAAATGTCTTTGTCGACTCAAAATCGCGGACTTCGCTGCCCAACTGCTTCATGATCCGCTGCGCAGTCTCCGGCATGAACGGCTCAAGCAGCCCTGCACCGATCGAGATGCCTTCCACCAGATTGTACAGGACAGTCGCAAGCCGGTCCTTCTTTGCCTCGCCCTTTGCCAGCACCCACGGCTCCGTCTCGTCGATGTATTTGTTGCAGCGCTTGAACAGGTTGAAGATTTCTGTCATGGCATCGGCAACGCGCAGCTCTGCCATCTTTGCTTCCACCCTGTCATACGTCCCTGCAGCGACTGCCTTCAGATCCTCATCGACTGCCTCCGCGGCGCCCTTGTCCTCCACCACGCCGCCAAAATATTTGTTGCTCATGGAGATCGTCCTGTTCACGAGATTTCCGAGCGTGTTTGCCAGGTCGGAATTCAGGCGCTCGACCATCAGATCCCACGTGATCGATCCATCATTTTCAAACGGCATCTCATGCAGCACGAAATAGCGCACCGCGTCCACGCCAAAAAGCGAGACAAGGTCATCCGCGTACATGATATTCCCCTTGGACTTGCTCATCTTGTCATTGTTCTGCAGAAGCCACGGGTGTCCAAACACCTGGTGCGGAAGCTCCTCGCCGAGCGCCATCAGAAAGATCGGCCAATAGATCGTGTGAAAACGGATAATATCCTTTCCGATCAGATGCAGGTCTGCCGGCCACAGCTTTTTGTACTGCTCTGTGCTGTTTCCGTCCGCGTCATAGCCGATGCCCGTGATATAGTTTGTGAGCGCGTCGAGCCACACGTAAACGACATGCTTGTCGTCAAAATCAACAGGTATCCCCCACTTGAACGAAGTGCGCGACACACACAGATCCTGCAGGCCGGGAAGCAGGAAATTGTTCATCATCTCGTTTTTGCGCGATACAGGCTGGATAAACTCCGGGTGCCTGTTGATGTGGTCGATCAGCCTGTCCGCATACTTGCTCATCTTGAAGAAGTACGCCTCCTCCTTCGCCGGTTTTACCTCGCGCCCGCAGTCCGGGCACTTGCCGTCCCTGAGCTGCGACTCCGTCCAGAAGGACTCACAGGGCGTGCAGTACATTCCCTCGTACGCCCCCTTGTAGATATCGCCCTGGTCATACAGGCGCTTAAAGATCTTCTGCACCTGTCTCTCATGGTATTCGTCCGTTGTGCGGATAAACTTGTCATACGCAATGTTGAGCAGATCGCAGAGCCCGCGGATCGTTCCCGCCACACTGTCCACCAGCTCCTTCGGCGTCACGCCCGCCTCCGCCGCCTTGAGCTCGATCTTCTGACCATGCTCGTCCGTACCTGTCTGGAAAAAGACGTCGTAGCCGTCCTTCCGCTTATAGCGCGCTATGCTGTCCGCCAGCACGATCTCATAATTGTTTCCGATATGCGGCTTTCCGGAAGTGTACGCTATCGCCGTCGTGATATAATATTTTCCCTTATTCTGCATTGTCGCCATCACCTTTCCTTCGCTATACTTATAAAATAACCCAATTATCTATAATTTACCATACTCGGGAGTCTTTGTAAATGAAAATGCGATCGTACTTCAATCCTGCGCAAGCTGTATCGGTTTGACACGGAAAGATCTGCCCTCCAGATCATAAATACCTATGAACTGCGCCCCGAAAAAATCTTTGTAATATCCTGATACCGATTCACCACCCGATAAATCTCAACTGCCTCTTTAACAGCCTTATACAACACAACATAATCATTCCAAACCACATACTTATAATCTGTCTTAAAGCTCACACGTTTAGACAAATCTGCGCCAATATAAGGAAACTGCTGTATATTTTCAAACTGCTTATAAATCTCCTGAACTGTTTCTGATGCTTTATCAGCATTATCTTCTGCAATAAAATTTTTGATAGCTTTTAAATCTTCTGCAACTACTGGATTGATTCGCAATCTCACCATAAATTTACTCTCCAACCTTAGCTTTCAATTCATCCATTGTAAGCCATCCATTTCCGTCTTTGACAGCTTCCTCTGCCTCATGCAGTTTCTCCAACAGCTTTTTTTCTGCTTTTTCACGCTCGTAATCTTCTATATCCATTACCACAAATCTTCCTCTGCCATTTTTCGTCAGAAACACAGGCTCTCCAATCTGACAGTTTTTCAAAACCTCATTATAATTTCTTAAATCCGAAACCGGTAATATACTTGCCATAGATATACCATTCCTTTCAAATCAAACGATTATATTTCTTTTCTATTATACCCAAAGATGCTGTAATAATCAACGAAATATTTTACAGCATTTTCTTATATTTGTAGAAAAAACAAATCTATACGCTCTATTTTTATGCACATGGGCACCCAGAGGAAGATTGTCAGCATGTGCTGACGGATGCCCTGCGCGCGAGTAGGGTAAGACGGCTCTTCCCTACTCGATTGTAAAGCATAGAATATGGCAGAAACCAAAAACGAGCATCAACCCCACAGTTTCAAGCGGAAGTTGTGGAATACCACTTCGAAAAACTCAGCCCTGACTGATAAATCTAACATGATCTATTGTGCTTCCCTGATAACAATACTTTGGAACACTTTGTCTATTATATCTCTGTTTTCCCTGTAAATACTTTCCGGCATGTTAAAACGGACACCATAGAAGCCTGCAAGCTCCGTATCAAAAATAATCGTTCCCTGTATTGCAGGATTTCCGTCATCAAGCGTATATTCATCCCAAGAATACTGTCCTGTCAACCCCTGTGATGTCTGAAAAGATTTTGGCCCATTTGAAGAATCGTCGGTCAGCGTTCCATGCTGTCCAAAAATACTAAAAATTGCATCTTCCCTTCCCTGCACTTTAACAGAATATCCCCAATCAGGAGATTCCTCCTCCACATCCCACAGAATATAGTTCCAATCCTCCGGCATCTGCAAGGATATTTCTACCGCCTGTTCATATGGTTTAAATACATGAGCAATATCCATGTATTTTACTTCTTTGACAGTTCTGGCTCTGAGGCACTCTCCATCTTTGCCGGTTCTTCGCTTTGAACAATTGTTTCACTCTGTAGTTCATCAGAGGTTATTAGCTGCGTTTCATTCGCAACTGTCGTTTGTTCCGCTGCAGATGAAAGTATCTCATTAACAAATGTCTCACCTTGCCGATCAGGGTGAAAAAGATATTGTATTCCTGGACATAGAATTGGGCGGTCCTGATGGAATTTATGCCGGCTCTGAACTGAATGCGTTTGCCTCTGCGTCCATGCAGGAAGACTCTTTTATAGAGCTGAACGAACAACGCAGGGAGAATGCGGATATCACTGTTATAACGATGATCAACTCCTGCCGGAAAAATCCCTTTTCGGAGAAAACCGGATATCTTATCTCGAATAAACCGGATTCAGAACACCATCATGGATTTAGAATGAAAAGCATTGAGAGAACCGTAAAACTTATCATGGCGAGGTACAGGTTTATTATGATGATAAAAATTTTACGTTTCATACAGTAATTTTTCTGAAAGACACTTCTTTGTGAAACCAGTTATTAAAAAAACGGTACGAAAAAGAAACCGCTTTTACAGCGTTTTCTTTTTCGTATATCTTTTTGAGTATAAACATGGAACTTGTAATGCCGCTGCGAGAATTGGACCAATAGAAATATAAATTGCATCCTTATTTCTTCGCAGTTTATACAATGTTATAATGCTCTTCTGGCAACATGTCCTCTATCTATATAGTATTAATTTGAATGATATGATATTTCCCCAGACAATCCATCAATACTCTCACTTTCTGTATTTTGGATTCCTATAAAAATGTAGTAACCCCCATCTGCACTTACTTTTAAAGTCTCATTAAAATCAGTTTTTTCCCATCCAGATGTTTTTAGTCCACGGAAATTTCCAAATTCCTTCCCGATCGCAAGATAAATATTGCCCGGCTCTTCCCAATTCACATCTATTGAAACAACATCACCCTTTTTTAAGGTATACGGTCCATATGATTTATGAGATCCAGGCGTCAGAGAAACCTGATCTATGCTAATCCTTCCATCGTCCAATAAACTTACCTCTTCATCACTGTTGTCACACTGTAAATCTGCTGATACGGAATCCCTCTTTTTCAGATGGATCTTATCATACTGCCTGTATTCTCCAGCCCCAGGCGTAACTCCATCTACAATAATTACATTTGACAGGTCCGGATTTCTGTCATCGCATGATTCTGTAGCATGAACACCTAAAATACTCAATGGCAGCGCCCAAACAAGCAATGTCACTAATATACCTATTTTTTTCATCGTACACCTCCAAAATCTGAAATAGCGGCTATACCTACTGCATATATCTCTTTTATCCGCTTCCGGAAAAAATGCTTAGCAAAAGCGCTCGATCACACACGTATGCTCCTTCGTCTTTTTATCATAATCAATTCCCACCAACAGCATTTCCCCTGCATAATCTTTCAGCGACTCGGGATACTGTTTCTTCCTGATCTGTGCGATCGCCGCCTCCGCGCTTTTGTCCCATTTCAGCTCCACCACGATCACGGGACGGTTAGGGTGGTTTGCGCGGGGCATGTATACAATGTCGGCAAAACCTTTACCCCAAGGGATTTCCTCCTGGAAATCCCTTGGAAATTCCCGAATCGGTCTATGATAATAAGAAAACGCTGCGATCAGCGCGATCATGACTGTGCAGGAGAGCGAATTTTCGTCATTGTATTCGATACTGGACGTAAAATCATTGTGCACACCCTGGATCAGTCTGGCAGTCCGCTCCCCGTCGCCTGCCATGACTGCCTCCAGAATCTCTTCGGAGAGCTTCATGAACTGTGCCATTCCGTCGTTTTTACTCTTTTTGACGGATTTGTAAAATACAGCATGGATCTCTTTATTTGGTATATATGCCTCCTGCGTGTCCTCATCGTAGGCGCAGTACCCCAGATGGATCAGCGCCGTGATCACCTGCTCCTTGTCCTCAAAGGTCTGCAGGTCATTGATGCCGTTATCCACCTCCACCGGTATCCTGTTCCCTGAGAGCATCCTGATGATATCCTCCCGGAGTCCGTCAAAATTTTTGCAGATCAGGTCGTCGATATCCCCGTAAGTGCCCGTGACCGTCCAGTACTGCTGAAACCGTTTTGCGGAGACCGCACGAACGACGGACAGCGGATTGTACATCGCTGTTCCACCCAGATTGTATCCATTGTACCACTCTTTCATCTGTTCAAAATCCACGCCAAATCTCTCACAGAGCAAAAAGACTTCCTCCTCTGTAAATCCGATATCCTTTGCCTGATCCATCGGATTTATCATCGTATACTCCATGAAATTATTGACGGCGGACTGTCCCTTCGTCCGCACGATCGGCATGATTCCCGTCAGATATGCCAATCGGATATATGATTTGGCAGCGTTGTTCTTGAACAATCCGCGCAGCATCTCGATATACGACAGTCTGTCAGTGTTACCCTTATCCAGTTCCCGTATGGGATAGTCCCACTCGTCAAAGATAATGACAAAACGGCTTCCTGTCTCATGATAAATTTCGGACACCGCATTCATCAACGCCGTCTCTCCAGACACAATATCAGGATAGTCTTCCTGAAGTTCTTTCACAATCTTTCTGGTGATATAGCTGACTGGTTCCTCGTTCTCAAACTGTGCCGCCTTAAACTGTACCTGAATATCCACAAAGATCGTATCATATGCATTCATACTCTCGAGAAACAGCGCATCTTTCATACACTTCAACGGCTCAAACAGGCTCCTCGAATCCACCCCTTTGCTAAAATACGCGACAAGCATATCCGCCGTGACTGACTTCCCGAACCGGCGCGCCCTGCTGTTACAGACAAATTTTTCCGTGATATCCTTTTTCAGCAGTTTGTTGATCAGCTCCGACTTGTCTACAAAATATTGCGTCTGGGAAAATTCCGCATAATTTTTATTTCCAATGTTTAAAAAAAGTCCCATATGATCCTCCCTTCATTTCAATATACTTGCAGATCAACCGGATATCCTCCATGTCCTTCTCCCTGCCCAGCCGCTGTTTCATCATGATGATCCCTTTCAACGACACCACAGAAATTCCATCAAGCACTTCAAGCTCTCCCGCCCGCCATTCCTCAAAGATCTCGATATCCAGGTGGTACTGAATCCTGCGGCTGCCGTCCTCATAAACTTCTGTGCTGTATCCCGCCCGCTGCAACTGATCCGCCAATTTCCGGCTGCAGCCCAGATCGATATCCCTTGTACATGCCTTTACTCCATGCAATACCATCGCCGCGCCTGCCACGACCCAGTAACTGTCTGCATCAAATCCTGTCTGCCTTAAAGTACTGCATATTTTCTCCCTGTCATACATCGCCGCACCCCAGTCTGTTACCCCTTCCTGCCAAAGTACCGCCCCGTGCACTCCCTGTATACGCGGTACTCCTCGCCGAACACAGTCTCCAGATACTTCTCCTCCTGCAGGATCTGCAGATGCAGCATCACGATCACCCATATCGTAAAGAGCAATAAAACACCGTTGAAATACATCAGCAGTATCCCAATATACATCAGGTCAAATCCCAGAAAAGCCGGATTCCTGCTATATCGGTAGATACCGTGCGAGACAAACTCCGTTCTGTCCGTCTCCGGTATCCCCGCGCGCCAGCTATCCCGCATCGTCAGCACCGCGGCAAGGAAAACCGCATCTCCAACAAACCCGGTCACCACCCCTGCGATCCTCACCGGCGACGGCATATGATTCCACCCGAGCAGGATCGAAATCAGCTCCACCGGAACAATGAGGAGCGTCGCGGCCGACATGATGATTTCTACCCGCCGCACAGACTTCTCCTTTCCGCGCCCGAGCTGTGTCGTCTGAATTCCCTTGCGTTTCTGCGTGATCTTTTTGGCGAAATAGATGCCGTAAAAAATCACCATGATCAACAGCGCCAAAATGCAAAACAGACTCTCAAACCTGCCAGCCAGAAAGATGGCTGTCGGCCCGTCTGCCCCGCCAATCACCATAATCTGTGTGTCAAAATCCATATCCAGACTCCTTTTTATTCTAAAACTTTTTTCCCATAGCTGCTTATTTCCTCTGCACGGGTCTGCGCATAAAGACGTTCGATCACGCACGTGTGCTCTTTCGTCTTTTTGTCGTAATCGATTCCCACCAGCAGGATCTCTCCCGAAAACGACCGCAGGGATTCGGGATACTGCCTCTTTTTGATCTGCGCGATCGCCGCGTCCGCGCCTTTGTCCCATTTCAGCTCCACCACGATCACAGGGCGGTTTGGATAATTGGGCAATGGCAGATAGACAATATCGGCAAAGCCCTTTTCGCATGGAAACCCGCGCACCGGCTTGTAATAGTACCGGAAGGCGGAGATCAGCGCGATCATGATCGTGCAGGAGAGCGAGTTTTCATCATTGTACTCAATGCTTGACACAAAATCGTTGTGCACGCCCTGAATCTGCCGTGCAGTCTCCTCCGCATCCCCTTCCAGCACGGTACTTAAGATCTTCTCGGAAAACTTCATAAAACGCGACAGGTTATCGCTCTCATTGTCCTCCATATATTGATAAAAGACTTCCTGAATCTCCTTATTGGGGACATACGCCTCCCGCGCATCCGCGTCATAGGCAAAATATCCCAGATGGATCAGTGCCGTGATCACTTCGCTCTTATTTTTGAAATACTGCAGATCATTTTTGCCATTTGACACATTGATCGGTATCCGGTTCCCAGAGAGCATCTTGATGATCTCCTCGCGGAGCCCGTCAAAATTCTTGCTGATCAGATCGTCAATATCCCCATAAGTGCCTGTGACTGTCCAGTACTGCTGGAATCGTCCGCTCGAGAGCGCCCGCACGACGGACAGCGGGTTGTACATCGCGATCCCATTCAGGTCATAACCATTGTACCACTCCCGCATCTGCCCATAATCGGCGCCGGACCGCTCGCAGAGCATCCTCACCTCACTCTCTGTAAAACCGATATCCTGTGCCAGATCCATCGGGTTTGTCATCGTGTACTCCATGAAATTGTTGACGGCAGACTGCCCTTTCTTCCGCACGATCGGCATGATGCCTGTGAGATATGCCAGGCGGATATATTCTTTTGCATCGCTGTTCTTGAACAGTCCGCGCAGCAGCTCTATATAATCCGACCGCTCCCCGCTGCCCTCCGCCAGTTCCCTGATCGGATAGTCCCACTCGTCAAAAATGATGACAAACTGACTTCCTGTCTCGTGGTAGATTCTGGACACTGCATTCATCAACGCCATCCCGCCTAACGCAATATCGGGATATTCCTCCTGGAGTTCCCTCACAATATTCCTGCTAATGAATCGCGTCGGATTCTCTTTCTCAAACTGCGCAATTGCAAACTGTGCCTGTATATCCACAAAGATCGTATCGTACCGATTCATGTTATCCAGAAACTGCCCGTCCTTCACACACTTCAACGGCTCAAACAGGCTTCTTGAATCCGCCCCCTTGCTGAAATACGCGACAAGCATATCCGCCGTCACCGATTTGCCAAACCTCCGCGCCCTGCTGTTACAGATGAACTTTTCGTCGGCGTCCTTTTCCAGTAGCTTGTTGATCAGCTCCGTCTTGTCCACAAAATATTTCGTTTTAGAAAAATCCGCAAATTTTTTGTTCCCCTTGTTCAAAAACTGCCCCATTTTGATCCATTCCACCTTGCCGTTTGTCTTGTATTCATTGTATCACGACAAGGAGCGCACACCAATACCAAATTAGCAAAAACCTGATGTAACGCTTTACACCAGGTTTTATATGTCACTTATTAAGGCCCATAGATCACGGTCTCTGTCCCATACCGCCCTCGAGCGTGAGGGTCTCGCCTGTCATGTACTTAAAGTCAGGCGATGCGAGCTGTACACAGACGCGGCCGATCTCCAGCTCCGCATCTCCGTAGTGTCCTGCAGGCGGCATCTTGACATTCTCCTTGAACGCCTCCGGATACGCCTTCTCAAACTGCTCCAACTGCGCCGTCCATGCCAGCGGGCAGACGATGTTGACATTGATGCCGTCCTTTGCCCATTCGGTGGCCGCCACGCGCGTCAGTCCGCGGATTCCTTCCTTGGCGGCAGCGTAAGCGCATTGTCCGAAATTGCCGAACAGTCCCGCGCCGGAGGCAAAATTGATGACGGAACCCTTTGACTTTGCCAGGTGCGGGTAGCACGCCTTCATATAATAAAAAGCAGCGTACAATCCCGAGTACATCGCAAGGTTGAACTGTTCTGTCGTGTGCTCTGCCAGCGTCACGCCCGAAGCGGACGCCTGCGCATTGTTGATCAGCACATCGATGCTGCCGAACGTGTCGATCGTCTGCTTCACGACACTGCCTACCACTTCCTCATTGTCCGCGCCGGCATTGACATCCGCCTGGACGATCAGCACCTTGATGTTGTACAGACGCTCCAGCTCCTCCTTCGCGTCCTCCAGCTTCTTGACATTCCTGCCTGTGATGACAAGGTTTGCGCCCTCCTTCGCATAGGCTGTCGCGATGCCGTAGCCGATCGATCCGCATCTGCCGTCACTTAAGACTGCCCTGCCCGCACCCGTGATGATCGCTGTCTTTCCTGTTAAAAATCCCATTTTCCAAATACCTCCTTTTTCCTTCGGAATCCCAAAAACAATGTTTCCATGTTTTCACGATTCCCTGCATACCATTTTACAGATATTTCTATTATATCCCATTATTTTGGAAAAGGATAGTCACAATTTACTCCACTAAATTTTTATACTAAAATTGGAAAAACTCATAGTCCAAAGTTTCCGGTCTCCGATATTCCCCTGTACTGAAATCATAAATGAGGATCTGATGCGGCTCTTCCAGCGAGATCCAGATATGATACCCCGCCTCTTCTATATCCCCATGCATGACGATCGTATAGCCGAGCTTCCAGTATCCCGGATCGTCACCTGACAGAAAGGTCACGCCATACTCAATCCCCTCCACTCCGTCAACGATCCGCAGCCCCTGAACCGGACTTAACAGCACCTTCTCCCTGTCCCAGCTCGGATTGACGCGCGTGTAGATCTCATCCTCCAGCTCGCTCAGCAGGCCGATATGGTCATTATTCCAGTCATATATCCTGAAATTGTCGTAATCTGAACCGACGATATAGAGCACCTTTCCCTTCATATCCGGTATCGTAATAGAAAAATCCTGCTGTTCCTTCCCAAACGGCAATGTCTCTGCCGCATAGACAAACAAGTCAACGCGGGCACCGATACTCGGATTCTCCTTCCACTCCACACGGCTGATGCGGCAGCTGGCATACGTCATATACCCCTTTACTGTGAGGCTGTCCGTCTCCTCATCGTACTCGGCGCTGGAAATCATCACCGCCCCCTGTTCCAGCAGGCTTCCCGCGACATAAACCTTGAGAAAGACGCCGATGACAAGCGCTGCCAGCAGCAATCCCCCCAGTGCGGCTGCCGCCCTGAGATACCGGGTACGGCTGCGTATTTTTTTAAATCCATCAAAGACAGCCCGCTCCTCGGGCATGGACCGGTCCGCCATATCCTCCTTCATTTCCGTAAAAATACGCCTACACTCCCCACAGCCCTCCAGATGCTTCCTCACAGCACTGCTGCCCGCCTCGCTGATCACGCCGTCGATATATCCCGGCATCAGATCCCTGACAATATCACAATTCATACTTTTCCAGCTCCTTTCTGATCTTCTGTTTCGCGCGGTAAAACACCGTCCTGCTCCAGTTCTCACTCTTTCCAAGGATCTCCCCGATCTGACGGAAAGAGAGCTCCCCGGTCATGCGATACAGGACAACCTCCCTCTCCAGCTCCGGCAGAAGATGGATCGCGCGGTACAGCTCCTGTGTGCGCTCCCCGCGGATCACACTCGCCTCTCCGTTCGCGCCGGAGGCGTCGGGAAGTTCCTCTGGCAGCTCCGCAAAGTCCACCCGCTTCCTCCTGCGCAGATCCTGCCACAGGAGATGCTTTGCGATCTGGCAGATCCAGACAGAGAGCTTGCAGGAACCATCATAGCGGGCAATCGAATCCACCGCGCGCAGAAACGTCTCCTGCATCAGCTCCTGCGACCAGTCCGCATCATGCGTGTGCGAATACAGAAACCGGTACACCAGCTCCGCGTACTCCCGATATGCGGCTTCCATGTCGACGCCGCTCTTATCCTTTTTGTGCATCTTCCCACCTCCTACCCCTTATATCCCATTTTACAGCTATTCGTTTCAAATAAAAATCAAAATAAAATTCGATAAATAAAATTTGACATTAAGTTGTCGCATAATTATAATACAATGTATACACTTTCCGCGGACTGTACCCTGAATGGTGCGCCCAATCCGTATTTGCGAAAGGAATATTACAAGACCCCTCTTCCGCTGGGTGCCCGTGTGCAATCAATACAAGGAGAACACAAATGCTTAGAAACAAAGATATCCTAGAATTAAAAAGACGCTTTAAGAAAGAGTCCTGCACCATCACAAAAATGTGCGGCTGCTATGTGGACGCGAACAAAAACAAAATCGTCGAACTGAACGAGACTTTTCTGAACCTCGAGGACGAAGAGTTTTTCAAGTACCTCGAGATCGCCAAAAAAGCCCTCTCCGGCACGATCGGAAACAATCTGCTGGAACTGAATTTTGCCAGCGAGGAGGAGGAACCCGGCGGAAAACAGCAGTACCTTCTGGGACTCCGCGAGAGCGGGCTGAAAAATCCCGACCTGCTGGAACACCTCTATGACATGATCATCGACAATTACGATTATGTCGGCAACTATCTCATCCTGGTCTTCCACGATGCGTACGATGTGATGACCAGGACAAACGACGACCTCAAGCTCGACGAGTCCGAGGAGGTCTTCACCTATCTGCTGTGCGCCATCTGCCCTGTCAATCTGTCAAAGCCGGGACTTGGATACCGCGCCGACTTAAACCGCATCGGTATCCGCATACAGGACTGGGTTGTGGGCGCGCCTGACGTCGGATTCCTGTTCCCGTCCTTCGTGGAGCGATCGACAGACATCCACTCCCTCACATACTATGTCCGGGACGCCAAGGATTCCCACCGCGACTTTATCGAGACCGCGCTCGGCTGCGGCGCAAAAAGGACGGCAACCGAGGAGCACAACGCCTTCAGCAGCATCGTGAAGACCGCCATCGCCCCGATCATCAAGGACAGCGATGCGATGCTGATCAACATCCAGGAAAAGCTCAACGATCTCGCCGAAGAGCACGACGCGGCGATGGAGGACCTGGTTCTCGTGGAGCCAGAGGACTTCACACTCACCGCCGATATGATCAAAGAGGTGCTCGCGGACAGCGAGATCCCGGACGCCGCCGTGATGCAGATCCAGAGCCATTTCACAGAAGAGTTCAGCGACAAACCGCCTGTGGTAAAGAATCTCGTGAACGAGAAGGCGATCGAGAAAAACAACAAAGAGAAAAAGGAGATCCGGCTTCTCGAGGAAGTCGCAACCTTAAAGCAGGAGCTCCAGGACACCCGGCAGGAAAACGAGGAAAAGACAGAGCAGATCGAGACACTCGTGAAGATGGAGGCTCCCATCGATCCCGAGGAAGCCAGAAACTGGGCGGAGGTCTTCCTGCGCATGAAGCCCGACAAGGCGGAACAGGTAAAATATGAGACGATCGACGGCCAGAAATATCTCATGATCCCGATGGAGGAACATGAGCACATCAATCTGAACGGAGTGGAGAAATAATGTCTTTCCCACTTGCCGGCAACCCCCACTCGATCACGGCCTTGAACAGATCGCCGTCGATCCCGATGCCAAACCTTCCACCCTGCAGTTCGGTAAAGCTCTTGGCGATCGCCAGTCCCAGACCGCTTCCCTCGCTGTTTCGCGAGGCGTCGCCTCGGACAAAGCGCTCTGTCAGATCCGTCGGGTTGACGGTCAGCTCCTGCGCGGAGATATTTTTCAGCTCGATATGAACCATCCCCGCAGATGCGTGCTCCCCCTGTGCAGCGTTCACTTTCACCTGGACATAGACGCGCGTGTTCGGCAGGGCATACTTTGTGATATTGACATACAGATTCTCAAAGATCCGGTACGTTTTCTGGCTGTCAAGCTGCAATATGATCTTCTCCTCCGGCATGTCGAACCGTATTTCCAGGCCGGCTGATGTCATCCTGTCCTCATGCTCTAGGTACACCTGGCGTATGAGGTTGCAGATGTCCACAGCGACAGGTTCAAGCCTGACATTGCCGCTGCTCGCCTTGCTGATCTCAAACAGATCCTCGATCAGCACCTTCAGCCTGAGCGACTTGCGCTCCAGCGTTTCCAGGTAGGAACGGCGCTGTTCGTCGGTGAGATTCTCGCCTTTTAGCAGATCTGTGTAGGTGATGATCGCCGTCAGCGGCGTTTTTAAGTCGTGCGAGACGTTCGTGATCAGCTCCGTCTTCATGCGCTGGCTCTTGACCTCCTCCTCGACCGCCGTGCGGAATCCTCCCTGGATCTGATACAGCTCTTCTTTATAGCTCTCAAAGATTCCAAAATCACCCTCAAAGGTATTGTCAAACTTCCCCTGCGCGATCGCGTTCGTCGCCTGCAGCAGATTCCTGTATCCCCTCTGTACCCTGGCGATGTACCACCGCAGGGCGAAATAGAGCGCGATCGAATAAATGACGATGAGAAAAATGCCAAATCCCCATAAACAGCATACCAGGGACAAGAGCAGACACTGCAGTACGACCAGGCGTTTCAAGAATCCTGTTGTGTTCTTTCCCAGATCCACGCTTGCAAGCGATTCCTTCCACCTGTTACATCGCTCCCCTGCAAATCTTTTGATCTTCTGCCAGTATCGACAGGTCAGGCTCCGCTCTCTGAGAAAGACACGCACTCCGCCAAAAATGCCGCGGATACTCAAAAGGCACCAGTACCATGCGCCAAATACCACGATCATCACGCCAAACAGGATCAGAAAGTCGATCGGCGGGATCGTAGCATAAAGCTCATTCACAACATAAGCAAGCGTCACGACAAGCGAATAACACACTATGAACAATATCCACTGGACCGCCAGGATCAGCTCCGCGCAACGCCTTGTTCCCGCTGTATCCGCCATGTACTGCTTCCTATACCGCGCAAGAATGCCGACGATCACAGTGATTCCTGCGAGAAAGAGCTGATACCAGCGCCCCACGCCGACATATTCGTACACTGTCTGCACATCATCTGTACCAATATGCATTTGTACAGAAACCGTATCGTATCCATCATAGCGGTAGATCGGAAACCAGCTGAAATTTTCCCTCTGCTTCTCCGTCATGGCATAGATAAAAACAGCATTCCGCGGGTTTTTCTGGGTGATCGTCATCCGATGATCCACCACATCAGATTCGTTCACCAGCACATAGTTCATTACCTTCTGTCTGTCGTCAAGCAGCGGGGAATTGCTGCTGTTTGCCACCAACTGCGCACTTTTCAGAAACTGTTCTGAATCGCTGCCGGTGACGCGCACGTCCGAAATACTGCCGTTTGCGTCATAACACACCATCAGGTAATACACATACCCCGGATTCTCCTCATCCTTTAGCTGTTCTATGTCCCTTGCCGTATTTTTCAGGACAGTCCCTGTCTTCTCGTCGATCACACAGTAGTCCATTCTCGTACTGATCTCCGTCGTGTACAGGGAATCGATGCGCAGCAGGCTGTTCTGCATCTCCGAGAGATATTCCGCCCTGAGCTGCTCGCCGCCCCCCTGGTATACAAGCTCGGTGCCATAATAATCATCCATATTCACCTGCGAGACTTCCTCCTCGTCAAACGATAGATACAGCTCTTCTGTGCTGACGCGCTCGCCGCCCTTTTCCAGCACCTCAGGATACAGCACATAATTCCACTGAAAAAGGACATCGATAAACGGCTCACTCTCAAAATCACTGCCCCGCCGCGCGTAATAATCGCTTACCTGGTACCTGCAGTCCAGAACGATCAGCGCAAACGCCGCCGCTGCCAGCGTCACGATCACAGCCGCCGTCCGCAGCGCCTTTTTATTGTTTTTCAATCTTATATCCAACACCCCACACCACCTTCAAATATTTCGGATCGTTCGGGTTGATCTCGATCTTCTCCCGAATCTTCCTGACATGCACCATGATCGTGTTTGTATTGATCGCCTGCTCATTCCACACCCGCTCATAGATCTCATCGGCGCTGAACACCCTGCCGGGATTTTTCATCAGCAGCAGTAAGATCCTGAACTCGATCGGTGTCAGCTTCACCGGATTTCCGTCCACTGCCACCTCCACGGTGTCCTCATTCAGTTCAAGGCCGCCGATCACGTGGATCCGGTCATGGTCTTCCTGTTCTGTCACTGCGTCGAGGTATCTCTGATAGCGGCGCAGATGCGAGTTGACCCGGGCGAGCAGCTCCATCGTCGTGAAGGGCTTCGTCACATAGTCGTCCGCCCCCATATTGAGCCCCATGATCTTATCGACCTCCTCCGACTTGGCAGACAGCATGATGACCGGAAATTCATACCCTTTCTCTCGCACCTTCATCATCATTGTGATACCGTCCATCCGCGGCATCATGATATCCACGATGGCGAGATGAAATTCCTCCGCCTCGATCCGCTGCAGTCCTTCGATGCCATCCGCCGCCTGCGACACACTGTAGCCCTGATTTTTCAGATAGATCTCTATCCCCTCCCGTATTTCCTTATCGTCCTCGACGATCAAAATGTGATATGTCTCCATGTTCATTCATTCCCCTTTTTCATTCTTGCAGGCGTCCTTTTGTACGATGCCGTATTTCTGATCGCAGTACTCCCTGCATGATTACAGTATACCACTTATTTTGTGTAATAGGAATTTTTCGTTGAAAACAACGTTTGTATATTTATGCACCGCGATCGCTTCCCTGTAGTGATCCGCCGCACATCTGGCGATGTCCTGCACCTGATATCTGCGCGCCGTGTCCAGCGCCCCCTGTTCCAGATCGCTGCGCGGGCAGCTCAGCACCTCATCCAGCTTTTGCCCGAACGCTGTCTCTGACACACCTGTCATAAATCCGTTCACGCCATCCACCACAATATCGCCCACACCGGTCGCCCGCACCGCGATCACCGGCGTGCCGGCTGCCATCGCCTCGAGCAGCACGATCCCCTGCGTCTCCGAGAGCGATGAAAATAAAAACAGGTCGGAAGCGCGGCAGTAATTTTTGACCTCCGCGTTCGGCACGCGCCCCGCAAAGCAGATCTCCTCCGCCAGATCAAGCTTTGCCGCCAGCTTTCTCAGATGCTTTTCCTCGGGTCCTTCTCCTACCAGCACAAGCCGGAAATCGGATTCTCCTTTTATCTTTTTCCGATCCGAAAGTACATGGAACAGAAACTCCAGATTTTTCTCTTTTGCAAGCCGCGCCACCGTACAGAACAGATGCTTTCTGCCGATATCCGCCCCAAGCAGCTTTCTGCGCAATGCCGCTGCCGCGTGTTCATCCGCATGAAAGCTGTCGTCCGATATGCCCGTGGGCAGCACGCGCACTGGCGTCCTGCAGCCGATCTGATACAGGTAATCCTGCATCAGCGGTGTCGGCGCCAACACCATATCACAGCATTTCATATAATTCTTCATGTAATACGGCACTGCCCCCTGAAAGCATGACGCTTTAATATAGTGCAGATACTGCTCATATCTCGTGTGGTACGTGAGCACCAACGGGACGTGATATTTCCGAGCCAGATAGGCCGCTGTCCACCCGATCATCATAGGGTGGTGCACATGGATCACATCAAAACCACCCCTCGCAAATTCCTGCTCGATCCTCCTGTCAAAGCAGTCGGGCACCGAAGCGCCGTTGACGATCCCCTTGATCAATGAGTGGTATCTGATGATATCACAGCTTTCTGACTGTTTTCTATCTGATTCTGCGCTGACTGATTTCTCTCTATCTGTTTTTATACTATCTGACCGCTCGCTATTCGGCCATTCACTGTCTGACTGTCCTGTATCTGTCTGCCCGCTATATTCGGGCGCAAACACTGTAACCTGGTGTCCCGCCATGCGCAGTCCATCGCTCAGCCGCTGTATGGAAATCGGCACACCGCCGATAAACGGCAGATAATTATTTGTCATCATCGCGATCTTCACGAATAATCCCTCCTCCCGATGCGTCCGCTGTCATATATGGATATGCTCAAAAACAGCATCTCCCAGAAAATAACCTGCTCCGACGAATACGAGATTCCACAGGAACACCCCAAATGCCGAACTGATGCTGTACTTCACAAAATTGATCTTCAGCACGCCCGCCGGGATCGAGATCAGCGTGCGCACCATTGGGATCAGCTTGCTCACAAAGATCCCGAAACATCCCTTCCTGCGGATCATCTCAAAGTTTCGCTCGATGGCGGCGCGCTGCTTTGGAAACCGGTGCAGATACTTTTCCAGCAGCAGATTCCCGCCCGTATATCCCAGAAAATAAAGGATCCAGCTGCCCGCCACGCCCGCCGCGAGCGTGATGACCATCACCCAGAAAAAATTGATATTTCCCCTTGCTGCCCAGATCCCGGAAAGCGGCATGATCACACCCGCCGGAAACCCCGGAAGGTTCATATACTCCAATAATACAATGATAAAAATGGCGATCGCACCATATTGGGTAAAATAGGAAGTAATGACTTCAAGACTCATAAAACAAAAACACCTTCTTTTTCTTTTGATAGACACAGTCTACCAGTCAAAACGAAAAAAGAAGGTGTATGAAATCGAAAGTTTTTCTTAAGATTCTTTTATAAAATCAGAACTCAAATATTGCCGCTGTCAGTGGCGGAAGCGAAAATGTGATATACTGTTCCCTGGTATCGCACAATCCCTTCTTCGCCTTCAGAACCTTGGGTATCTTGTTCCCGTTTCCGCCGAATTTCTCGTCGTCGGAGTTGAGAAGCAGTTTATACTGCGTATTCATCGGAACGCCGACCCTGTACTTCGGATACTCGACGGGTGTCATATTGATGACAAAGAGCATGTGCTGTTTTCCGCTCTCATTTCTCCTGACAAAGCTGTAGATACTGCGCTCCGTATCGTCCGCATTCATCCACTCAAATCCAAGCCAGTCATTGTCGATCTCATAGAGGCACGGACTCTTTTTATAAAGATTCAGCAGTTCGCTCATGTAATCATGCATGCCCTTGTTAAACGGCTCCTGAAGCAGGAACCAGTCAAGCTCTCTCGCCTCGCTCCACTCGCGCTCCTGTCCGAACTCCTGTCCCATGAACAGCAGCTTCTTGCCCTCATGGCCAAACATAAATGTGTAGAGGTTCCTCAGATTCGCATACTTGTCGATCTCATAGCCCGGCATTTTGTTTACCATGGAGCACTTCAAATGCACCACCTCGTCATGGGAGAGCGGCAGGATATAATTCTCTGCACTGTTGTAGCTCATCGCAAAGGTAAGTTTGTAGTGATTGTCCTTGCGGAAATACGGATCGAGCTTCATATACTCACAATAATCATGCATCCATCCCATATTCCACTTGAAGGAGAATCCCAGTCCGTCATCCTCCGGCGCAGCCGTCACTTTCGGCCATGCTGTCGATTCCTCAGCGATCGTCAGAACACCTGGATGTGCTCCGTGGACTACAGAATTCAAATGCTTGAAGAACTCGATCGCATCGAGGTTTTCGTGCCCGCCGTATTTGTTCGGAACCCACTGCCCTGCCTGCTTGCCATAGTCAAGATAGAGCATCGATGCCACCGCATCCACCCTGAGTCCGTCGATATGGAACTCCCTGATCCAGAATAAGGCATTGGCGATCAGGAAATTTCGGATCTCATTTTTGCTGTAATTAAAGATCTTTGTGCCCCAGTCCGGATGCTCTCCGAGTCTCTTGTCCGGGTGCTCATACAGGCATGTGCCGTCGAACTCTGCAAGGCCGTGCGCATCTCTCGGAAAATGTGCCGGAACCCAGTCAAGAATGACGCCGATGTCATTTTTGTGCAGCAGGTCTATGAGATACCTGAAGTCATCCGGTGTACCGTACCTCGATGTCGGCGCATAGTACCCCGTCACCTGGTATCCCCATGAACCGTCAAACGGAAACTCCGCAATGCCCATCAGTTCGATATGTGTATAGGGCATTTCCTTAAAATATTCAACGATCCTGTCCGCAAACTCGCGGTAGTTGTAGAATCCGTCCTCTGTTCCGTCCGGATGCTTCATCCAGGATCCGATATGGCACTCGTAGATCGACATTGGTTCCTTGTTCATGTCCTTCTTGTCGCGCTCCGCGATCCACTTCTTATCTGTCCACTTGAAATGATCGAGATCATATATCCTGGACGCCGTACCTGGACGCATCTCCGCGTAATTTGCGAACGGATCGGCCTTGTAGAGCCGCCTGCCATCGGGAAGCACCAGCATGTACTTGTACATCTGTCCTTCCTTGACGTCCTTGATGAACGTGGCAAAGATCCCACCCTCGCCAAGGCGTTCCATTGGAGCGGCGCCCTCGTCCCAGCCATTAAATTCCCCGATGACATAGACTTCTTTTGCATTTGGCGCCCACACTGCAAAGAAAACGCCATCCTCCTTGCCTTTTTTGCAGAAATGCGAGCCTAACTTTTTGTATATCTCATAATGTGTTCCCTGTCCGAATACGTACTGGTCTGCATCAGAGATAAATACGGTTGTGTCAGTGTTGTTCATAAAAATCCTCCATTCTTAATTACATAAAGTCCCTTTCCTTTAGAACTATCATGTCCTCGTTGTCATACCTTCGCGCAAAAAGTACATCAACAAAGTTTTTGATCTTTGATTTTTTGGATTTCCAGATCGCCTCATCTATAATGTCGCGCACCTCGTCCTTTGTCACCACATGATTGCCGCTCTGCATGTTCGCGATCCTGGTGTAGAGGGCGAGTGTTCCTAACTCATCAATGGAATATTCCAACGCCAAGGCATAGTTTTTGGCGTAGGCAACGAGTGCGTTGTTGTCCATCTCCATCAGATCGATCCTGATGTTAAAGTAATCCACGATCATTGCCTGCTTTCCCAAAAGCTTTGTAATCTCTTTTTTTGTATCCTCCATGATGACCACGATTCCAAGAGTGTCCTGATTGAGGTTTATCGCCAGTTCGTACAGCTTCTCCTCGCTCATGCCATTTGCTTTCTCTATTATAATACCACCATTATTCAATTTCTCAAAGACATCTTTGATATTTCTCTGATTGATTTTTTCCCCGGTGATCTTTGCAAGCTTGCCCGAGAAGCTCTCATCCGACGCCTGATACTCTTTGATAAGGTTTTTTGCCATCCGCACCGTGTCAAGTCCGGCATCGCCCGTGATGATCACATTTCCTGTATATGCCGCGAGCGTCATATTTTCAAGTGCATAGATGATCTGCTTCTTGATCTTCCTGGTAACTGCAAAATTCTCAAACAGCGTCTGCTCTTCCGGTGTAAAGTCGCGTATCTCCTCGCGTCTGGCGCCGCTTGCCTCCTTCTTTGTCGTGGCGACGATCTTCTCGGAGAGTGAACTGAGATCCGCAGTGTTCATCTTGATCTCCTGCGTCTTCAACGCATCCTCTTTCGCCATCTCCGCGATACTCTCCGCGTCCTCGGGATCAAGATCCCTCTCGTTGTACTCATAATGCTGCCTGCGTTCTATATGTCGTGGGCTGCGCGCTTCCTCAGGAGACTCGCTGTAGGCATCCTCGAGATCATCGTACATATCATCATAGGACGTATCTGTATACTTTGCGCTGTCCTCCCTATAGACTTCGCCTTCTTCTGCATAACCCCCGCCGGTGTACGCACCCGCTTCCTCAGTGTTGAGTTCCTGAGTGTACGCACCCGCCTCCCCGGCGTAAGCATCATCCGTGTACGCACTGTCATCCGGCGTACGGATCTCCTCGGTGTACTCACCTGCTTCTCCCGCATATGCTGTATCGGTGTAGCCGCTGTCTTCTTCTGCATACGCTTCATCCGTGTAGCCGCCTTCTTCTGCATACACTTCATCAGTATAGCCGCTGTCCTCTTCTGCGTATGCTTCCTCCGCGTAGCCGCTGTCCTCTTCTGCGTATGTTTCCTCCGTGCAGCTACTGTCTTCTTCTGCATACGCTTCATCAATGCAGCCGCTGTCCTCTTCTGCATACGCTTCATCAGTATAGCCGTTGTCCTCTTCTGCGTATGCTTCCTCCGCGCAGCCTTCCTCTTCTGCATACGCACTGGCATTTTCCGGATCGATCTCCCCAGTATAGTCACCTGCACTCTCCGCATACACTTCCCCAGTGTACGCGCCGCTCTCCGCCGGAAGCAATTGTTGCGTGTCCCCGCCCGCTCTCTCTGCATCTGCCTCTTTTATACGCATTTTCGGGGTATCCATTCCTGTATCTTCGGGATCCCCGGCAGGTTCTTCCGCATGTTCAATGCCATCCTGCGCATACGTTTCGTCCGTGAATCCGCCCGTCTGCTCTGTATATGTTTCACCAGGGTACTCTGCAGGACTTTCCGCATAGGCTTCATCAGGGTATTCCGCAGGTCTTTCCGCATCAGCATCCTCTGTGTACGGCGTGTTCCCTGCATCATGGTCTTCATCGTCCTTTGCGCCGGTCCTCGGCGCATATACACCCTCCTCTGCCGTCGCAGGATCCGCTCCGGCTTCATATATCCCGGATCTGTGCGGAACCGTTGCCGGTTTCTGCGATCTTGCTCCCTGCCTGCGGTCTGTCACATATGCGACATCAAAATCATCCTCCGATTCCGGCTGCTGAGGGATATCGCCTGTGACATCCGCATCCAGGAAACCGTCGCTCCCTCTCCTGACCGGATTTCCCTGCGCAGGAGCGCTGCTGTCCTGCTGCTGCTTCTCCGCTTCCTCCTCCTCGCGCGCAAGCTCTCCCAATATCCCGCTCTTGATCGAATTGTCAAAATTGGCAAAGATCTTCCCGGTCTGGGTCAGCACGCGCTTCTTGATCTCCTGCTGATTTTTTTTGGCATTATCCTGCTTCATGCGCTCCCATTTGACCAGCACCTCGTCAAGCTTCATCGGTCCGGACGCCTGATCCTGTGATGCATCCTCAGTCTCGCCGGTGTCCATGATGCTCTGCTCGTGATAGACATTCTCATCATTAAACTCCATCCGGCTGTGCTCATCATCCACTGACTGCTCTGTCGTGTCACGCAGTTCCTCCATGTCTGATTCTGATCTGATCGACCGTGCGTCCCCGCCCGGAACCAGAACCTTTTTGATCGCCCCTGTGTGCGGCTCAGGCACTTTTTCTGACACGCCTGTCACCATCTGCGCGACATTGACCCTGCCTGTCGTATGCACCTGTGAACCGGCAGATCCGTCCGGTTTTGTCTTTGCCGCACCGAGTCCGGATGTCCCTGCGAATATCCGCGTGTCTCCCATGGAGCTGACAATATCCGAACCAGAGTTGTATTTCTCCCTATCCTCGGCAAATACATCGTCATTGTCATCCGGAAACAGTTCTTTCATGCTCTCGGCAACCACCTTCTGGAGGTTGATCGTATTGTACTGGCTCATATCACCGGAATTTGCCGCAGGCGCAGCCGTATTCTCCACCAGCCGGAGCCCGTTGCGGTATTTCCCCGGTGCGCTGTTCTGATCCGCATAACCGCGGTCCTGGACATCCTCCCCCTGCCGGGCGGCGCTGTCATCATACATCTCAGGGCTGATCAGATTGCCATTTTCATCGTAGGTCTGCTCGACATAAAATTCACTCGTGTAACCGTTATCCTGATATGTATCATCGACGTAACTCAGATTTCCATACCCGTCATCGACAAAATTGTTCGGCGCGGACTGGCCATAGCCGTTCTCCACATACTGCGCATCACCATAATCCTGCTGGCTGTAATCCTCTCCGGCATACTGGCCGCCGCCATAATCCTGCTGGCTGTAGTCCTCTCCGGCATACTGGCCGTCACCGTAATCCTGCTGGCTGTAGTCCTCTCCGGCATACTGGCCATTGGAATAACCTTCCTGTCCATAACCGCCTTCGTAGGTACCCCCGTCATAATCCTGTTGGTCATAACCGCTTTCCCCGTAGTCCTGTCCGCTGTAGTCTGCAGGCGCATAACCCTGTTCAGCATAATTCTCACCAGTGTCGTTCTGTTGACCATAGCCTGTGGTGTCATAACCCTGTCCCCCGTAAACTGCAGGATCATAATTCTGTTCTCCGTAACCCGCAGTGTCATAACCCTGTTCCCCGTAAACTGCGGGATCATACTCCTGTTGTCCATAGCCTGCAGACGCCTGATCCTGTCCGCCATATCCTCCTGAACCATAGTCCTGTCCGCCATATTCCTCGGCAGGATAATCCTGTCCGCCGTACTCCTCGGCGGAATATCCCTGTCCAGCATATTCCCCGGCAGGATAGTCCTGTCCGCTGTACTCCTCGGCAGGATAATCCTGTCCGCTGTACTCACCGGTATCATAATTTCCGTTGCTGTAATTTCGCCCGGCATTTCCCAGCATGATCTCATAATTCTGCTGCTGCATCGGCGTGAGCGGCACATGTTTCGCTTTCAGCTCCATCGCCTTCATCACATACGGTCCGTCCCCAAACCAGAGTATGATGTCATCACACTCCTCCACACACTTGGTTGACAGGCCGACCCTGTGATACAGATACGCCAGCTCATACGCCCACTCTTCCTGGTAATCTTTCTTTTTTAATTCCTCGAGGATCTCGATCCGCTCCTCAAGGCTCGCCTCCTGCGCTTCCAGAATGCGGTAACGGAGCGTATAGACACCGTTATCTTTGGGTGCCAGCTTCGCAAATCGCTTATAATACTCGATCGCTGCCACTACATCGTCTAATTCAATTGATAACTCACATAGGGAATACACAACCGAACGGTTTGTAGGATAACGCTCGTAAGCCAGCATAAGCATTTCCCTGCTGTCTTCGTTTCGTCTGCTGATTCTATATAATGCCGCTATCTTGAGGAGCATCGCCGCACTCTTGACGCGCCTCCAGTCGATCGTGTCTGCGATCTTGACGGCATCTGCATATTTTTCCTTGTCGATTAATTTTGAAATTTCCTCTGATCGAACCTTATACTCGTACTTATCCAAGTCTTATCACCTCTGACGCTGATGACACCTAACATTTTATCTGAACGTAAAAAATACCTCAATGCAGTCCTTTTGAGTCAAAAGCGTGTAATTTCCCTGGGGAAATCTGTCAAAAGCGACAGTTTCCCCACTCTAAAAGTCAGTTTAGCATACCACCCTGTCCCTGTCAACGCAAATCTCTCTTTTACGCTTTCTCCATTTTTTCGATCACACAGCTATGAGGCTTATCAAAAGGACACTTTGCCTCAATTTCTGAACACGATCCTCTGTGCACCCGTGCACGCCCTGATATCCTTCTCGGATCTCCTGTAATGATCCCGGAACTTTCTCGGGCAGGTGATGACCAGTTCCGGTATTTCGTCCTTCATGGAAAGCTGCTTTTCCGATTTTTCACGGCGCACGTCTGCGATCACATTTTTCAGATGCTCGCCAAACTCGATATCGATCTGCACAGTCTCTTTCGTCTCCCACAGGGTCTGGTGCAGGGAGATCTCCTGCTCATATTGCCGGTAAAATTCCTGATAGATATACTCTGTCACATATGGCGTATAGATGGCATACAGTTTCAGGATCCCAAGCAGGCTGTGATAGATCGCAACCTGACCTGAATACCGCTGCCCTGCCCCGTGCTTCTCCGGCTGGTACAGCCGCTCCTTCGCGATCTCAATATAATAATCGCAGAAATCCTTCCAGAACAGGTTGTCGATCTCGTGGCGCGCCTGCCCGATCTCGTAATCCTCCAACAGCGCGGCCGCCCTGATGGTCGTCTCATTGACGCGCCCCAGGATCCACCTGTCAACGGGAAGCAGGGCGGCTTCGTCGTATTTTTTCGGTTTTGAGAAATCACCAAGCTGCAGGATCGCAAACTTCGCGGCATTGTATAATTTCCGGATAAACCGCCTGGAAGTCCGAAGCTCCTCCTCATCGAAAAACGTGTCCGTACCAAGCTTGCTGTTCGCCGCCCAGTAACGGATCGCGTCGGCGGAATGCCGCTCGATCAGCGCCATCGGCGAACCGGCGCCGTTATTTTTGGATTTGCTGATCTTTTCGCCCGGTTTTGCCAGCACGTAGCCGCTGATCATGATGTCCCTCCATGGGATCTTCCCTGTGTGGTACAGACTTTTTACAATCGAGTAAAAAGCCCATGTCCTGATGATCTCATGTGCCTGGCTCCGCATTCCCATCGGCAGGATCTGGTCGGAGATGTCGTCTTTTTCCCTGTATCGGGCATTGATCAGCGTGGTCACAGAGGACGTCGCCCATGTGTCCATGACTGCCATTTCAGGAAGAAATTCACTGCACCCGCAGGTACAGGCGGACGCCGGACTGCTCTCCGCCGGATTGACGGGCAGACTGCCTTCCTCCGCAAAGACCGGTTTTCCGCAGTCCCTGCAGTACCAGACAGGAAACGGGACCCCAAAATAGCGCTGCCTTGAGATACACCAGTCCCACTTTAGATTCTCCACCCAGATCTTATAGCGGCCCTTCATGTGCGCCGGGTGCCAGTTGATCTCGTCTGCCGCCGCAAGATACCGATCCCGCTCTGTCAGCACATCGATGTACCACTGCTTTGACGGGAGCAGTTCCACAGCCGTCCCGCATCGTTCGTGAACCGCGACCACATGCTGGATCGTCTCCTGTTTTACCAGATATCCGCCCTCGCGCAGAAGCGCTATCATATGCTGCCGCGCCGCAGCGACTGTCATGCCGCCGATCAGCGCCACGTCACAGTCGATCGTTCCGTCAGGCAGTATGACCCTCTTATACGGAAGATCGTGCTTCTGACACCACTCGATATCCGTCGAATCGCCATAGGTCGCACACATAACAGCGCCGGTCCCCTTATCCATGGCTACCGTATCATCGGACAGGATCGGGATCTCGAGATCATACAGCGGCACGCGGGCTGTCTTTCCGATATATTCCTGCATTCTGCGGTCGAGCGGGTGCACCAGGACACAGACGCAGCCTGCGAGCAGCTCCGGCCTGGTGGTTGCGATCACAAGATCTCCCAGCGGCGTCCCAAAATTCAGATAGTTAAATGTTGTCGCGCATTCCTTCGTCTCCAGCTCCGCCTGCGCGATGGACGTCTGGCACTCCGTGCACCACAGCACCGGCGATTCCTTCATATACGCTTTCCCGCTCTTTGCCAGCTCTATGAACGATCTCTGGGATATCTTCTGCGACAGGTCCGATATGGTCTGATATTGCAGGCTCCAATCCACGCTGAAACCCAGCCGTCTCCACAGGTTTTGAAACTCCTTCTCGTACTTTTCGATCGTGCCGATGCATTTCGCGCGGAACGCACTTCGGGGCATCCTGTTCGCACGGACGCCCTCGTCCCGCTCAACCAGCCGTTCCGTCGGCAGACCGTTGTCGTCAAAGCCAAACGGATAAAACACATCGTAACCCTGCATACGCTTAAAGCGCGCGATCATCTCTGCCTGCGTGTAGGAAAACACATGCCCGATGTGAAGTTTCCCGCTCACTGTCGGCGGCGGTGTGTCGATAGAAAAGATCTTGCGCTCTTTTCCGTTTCTGTACTTGTAGATCTCCTGCTCTGTCCAGAACTTTTCCAGTTCGGTTTCTGTTTTCTGAAAATCATACTTTTGATCCATGTGGAACCCTCCTTGTAGTATAGAATCTATTCGTTTCTCTACAACACAGACAAAAAAATCGCCCTAAGCAAATGCTTAGGGCGAAACATGTCCGCGGTACCACCTAATTTCAGGATCAACCGAGCAGGAGAATGACCTTCTCCACTACCCGCGCACAACTCATGCACCGCCTTATCGGCATACTCCCCTGCACGGGTCTGCGCATAAATATCCTGCACTCTGTACGATGCGGGAACAAAGCAGAACGCTTCATTCCGATATCGCTTCCCCTGATAACGGTGGGAATCTCCGTTGGAATCTACTTAGATCCGATAAGATCTGTTCAGTCCAAAGCTCAAAGGCTACTTCCATACTGCCGTCACGAAAGTTTTCACCAGCCACTTTCTCTCTGTTCATCGGGAAGGAGCTGTATGTAAATATCGTGGACAGACTGCGCCGAATATTTCTTCGAGAGTACAGATCAAAAAACGCAGGCGTAGCGGGCTACGGCGAGGCTTTTTGACCTGTGCTATCGGAGAAATAGGCAAGCAGACTGTTTAAGATATTTACATACAGTTCCGAAGTATGTACTCCTCCTCGTCAATGCTTTTTGTCTGTAATTGTTATCTTGAATTGTACCACAATATTTTTCTTTGTCAACTGAATTTTTGCTGCCTGCTGCTGTCTCAACTCAGGCTACAGATCTCCATCAACGAAGATCCGACAATGTAATTCTATCATATGCGCCATTCTTAGCATCTTCCGGATGCGGTTCTAAACCAATGATCGTTATCTCATTCTGATTGGGTCCATAAACCCAGAACATCCTTCTCGCCCCACTTCTTCTGTTCTCTAAATATGACTGCCATACTTTCATACCATATCTCTTAGATAACGGATCGATCTCATGTGTATTTAATCCTGGATAAAATGGATCATTCGCTAATTTCTTTAATGTATTTCCCCACTTTCTGTATAGTTCCTCATCATTTTTTCCAATCGTACCGTTGCGGGACTCTGTCTGTAATTTATTCCACAATCCTGCCATCTCCGGAATGCCCATTCGTATTGTAAATTCCATATCTGTACTCCGCTAAAAGTCCGATAGATCAACAGAAGGAGAAACTTCTCCCATTTTAAAATTTCTGATCGCCTTATCCATATCATCCAGTGTTTTCACAGAAATACAATCTGGAACAGTTAATTCTCTTGGTTCAAGTACGATGCATCCATTGTCGTACTCCTTCACATTGTAATACTGATACGAAGCTCCTCTGAGAGTTATTCTTTTTTTATCATCAATATGAACTGTGTAATCTTTTACTGGTGTCATAATGTCCGCCTCCATGATATCAAGTGGGATATCCCACTTGATATCATACTACCTCTCTACAACGTATCTGTCAATATAGGGAACTTAGAAAAAAGAAAATAACAATCTCCCTGGATCGACGAACGGATCATACCACAATAGTCTACCTCATCAACTGGATTTTTTATCCGCTTTCACCAAAGCCTGGTACATGACTCCCCACTCAAACAGAGATGATACGATCGGCCGCATTGTTTCGCCCAGTTCGCTTAAAGCATACTCTACCCGCACAGGAACTTCGGGATAAACCGTGCGGTTGATGATGCCGTCAGCTTCCATGGAGCGAAGATTGTCTGTCAGAACCCGCTGACTGATGCCGGGAATATCTTTTTGCAGCTCATTAAACCGCCATGGACGGTCCAACAGTCTCTGCACGATAAAGATCTTCCACTTATTTCCGATCAGCATCAGCGTTGTGGCAACAGGGCAGGCTGGCAGTTCGTCTTTTGTCAGCATATAGAATACCTCCTATCATATGTAACGTTACGGTTCAGCCTTGCCAAACTATAACAATATAACATTTATTTCTGCACCAGCTAAGGAAAAGCTCACTACATAATAAAATAGTGCGTACTTTTATTTTTGTCTGCTGCAGTTTATGATAAGTATAGACCAAAGAGGTCACAAAATCAAGCAATATTAAGGAGGTAACAATCATGAATAATCTTGAAAATGTAGCTGCATTTGCTGGTTCAAATGCCACATCAGCCTGCGGTTCGGCCTGCGGCGCGGCTGATCCGGCATCAAAGTAAACTTTTGTCCGACTCCCGGCGAGCAGGAAAGAGCCATCTTTCCCTGCTCGCCGGGAGTTTACACAAAACTTTAGGAGGAATATCCGATATGAAACCCTACTTTGCGTTCCAATGGCATATCACAGACGAATGTGATCAAAGATGCAGACATTGCTATATTTTTTCAGAGGATAACCAGATCTGCCTGAAACAGATGCGATATGAGGAGATGGAAACAGTCCTTTCAAGCTGCATGGATCTGTGCGAAAGGCTAGGCCGCACACCGTATTTTTATATCACAGGCGGTGATCCGATCTTGCACAAAGATTTTTGGCGGCTATGCGGACTGCTGGAAAAAAATCATATCACCTTTGGCATTTTGGGGAACCCGTTCCATTTGACAGATGATGTGTGCAAACGGCTTTATGCGTATGGCTGCCGGAAATATCAGCTTTCACTGGACGGAATGAGAGAAACTCACGACAGATTCAGAAAACCCGGCTCTTTTGATATCACAGTAGAGAAGATCGACTGTATCAGGAAGGCAGGAATGTACTGCGCAGTCATGTCCACAATATCATGCGCGAATAAAGATGAGTTTCCCGAGCTGATCGACCTGGTCGTGGACAAAAATGTCGATGTGTTCGCATTTGGAAGATACTGCCCTACAAGTGAACAAAAGGCGGAAGACTATCATATCCCTCCGCTTGAATACAGGGCATTTCTGGAAAAATGCCGGGAAAAGTATGAACAGTATAAGGACAGACATACAACCTTTCAGTTAAAAGACCATCTATGGACCTTATTTTTATATGAAAAAGGAATTTTTAAGATACCGGAAAACGCGGATAAGAAAATGATATACGACGGCTGCCACTGCGCGATCAGCCATATGACGATCCTCCCGACGGGTGACGTATATGCCTGCCGGCGAATGGAAAGTAAGATCGGCAATGTATTTGATACTTCCATGTACGACCTTTTTATGAGTGCCAGCATGGAAAAATATCGTGATTTTGATCGGTTTGAAAAGTGCAGCATGTGTGAGCTTCGCGGGTTCTGCAGGGGCTGTCCTGCGGTGACCTATGGCTACACCGGAAATATGTATGCGCCTGATCCGCAATGCTGGAAGATCATCGAGGCAGGATTGTACGCACCCAATGCTGGCGGCGGGCAGAGGGCACGGATCATTGCCGTTCATAACAGAGCATTGACAGCGCAGATCGGCAGGCTTAACCTTGCACGGTTTGACCGGAGCCGCCTTGCAGGAGGTTATGTATCCGCTAAACAGCCCAGTAATATTGATGATCCGACGATCAAAAACGGATTTTACGGAGCGCCCGCGGTCTGTATCATTTTTGGCGCCAGGAATTTTTTATACAGTATTCCCGATGCATTCTGCTGTGCAGAAAATATGGTGCTTGAGGCCGCACACCTGGGGATCGCATCCTGTATCGTTGCCAGAGGGGAGGAAACCTTTGACAACGCTGCCGGCGCAGCATTGTTGAAAAAATGGGGTATTCCCGACACAGAGACAGCCCGCTGCTTTGTGATACTGGGATACTGTGACGGGCGTTACCCGCAAGTGAAACCAAGAAAAGAAGACCGTTTTATGATCATTGATTAAGATTGGAGGAATATATGATGGATGCGCAAACCTGTTTAAAAAAGCTGGAGTATGTCGGCGTGCTGAATTTTGCGACTGTGGATCGATATGGAAAGCCACAGATCAGAAACATCAGTGCGATCCATTACGAACAGCAGTCCATGTACTTTTTTACAGCGAGGGGCAAGGCCTTTTGCGAAGAATTGCTGTCAGACGGAAATGTACAGATATTGGGATATACCAAATACAAAGAGATGATAAGGCTCTCTGCAAAAGCTGAGAAGATACCTGAACACGAACAGGGAAAATGGATCGATACCATCTTTGCAGAACAGCCTTATCTATCAAATGTTTATCCGGGCAGCACCAGGGAGATCGGCATTGTCTTCTGTATTCGGAATGCCGAGATCGAATATTTCAATCTCGGCGTCAATCCGATCTTTCGTGAAAAATATGCGATCGGAAACGCCGGCATAACCGAAAAAGGCTACTATATCTCACAGGACTGTATCGGCTGCGGCAAATGCCAGAGCAACTGTCCGCAGAGATGTATCGTTTCCGACAGACCCTATGAGATCAAGCAGGAACACTGTCTGCATTGTGGAAACTGCTATGAAAAGTGCCCTGTGGGAGCTGTGAAAAAGTTGTGACCGGATATCGCAGAAAAGATTCCATTAACTCCTGCTGACAGTGTTCCTCTGCGTACCATGTGCCTGGAAGAGATGTGGTTTCGGAATTACCTCACCATCTTCCAGTGCCGTCTCAATCCACAAATCAATAACAATCTGTGCCTGTTTCACTGCTTCCTCGGGTGTTTTTCCATCTGCCATACAACCAGGCAATTCGGGTACCGATACAATATACGCCTGATCATCCTCCGACCATGACATTATCATAGAATATTTTGACATTTATTAAACCTCCCTATAATCCATATTTGATAAATAAATTTCTAACCTGCTTTACTTGATATGCTTTCGCTTTATTTCCTGATGGCTGAATGACAATTCTTTCTATAATATCATCGTGCTTATATACATAATGATCCCCCTTGATCCGCTCACGAAATCCATAAGAAAGAATTAAATTTCTAAAATCTGCAAAACGAATATTACTATCACTCTGCCCACTCATCACCATATCATATGTACTCATTGACTATTTCTCCTATGCCCCCATTATATCAGATTCATTAACTTTTTCAAGCAATAACCCGGATCCTATTCCCTTGTCAGGTCGATCGTGACAGCGCAGTCCTCGAGCACTTCCTCCGAACCCGGTATCTTGCTCCCGTCCGCGTCCCACGAAACGCGCACCGGTATGAGCGTCATCGTCGGGGAGGACGCGTCAAACCCCTTAATCTCCAGATCCTGTGAAAACGCAATGGAACCGTCCTCTTTCTGCTCCGGGACAGAACAGCCGTTGGACCGAAGCCACTCATCACTGGTGAGCCTTCTGCCGGACGCGTCCTCCAGAATATAATCTCCCCAGCGCAGAAGCTCCATCATACTTTCCTCCTGCACTTCCCACTCCAGATGCAGGTTGATGGCTGACGGCGAGACAGTGATCTGATAAGCGAGGATCTGTCCGAAATCCAGACCGGTCACATTTCCGCTGCCCTGTGCAGCGGTTCCGAACTTGTCGGATCTCACCGTGAAAGCAAAGTCCGACCTGCTGTCCGGCGACGTGTACACCTGGACTTTTACATTGATGACGTCTGTGTCCGTTTTCTGCAGTGTTGGATCGACTACCGTAACCTTGCATTCATAGATGCCGCTGCCCTCCTCTGTCTCCGCCACATATTCAAGGCGGCTGTCGATATCGTTAATGTAGACATGGTCTGCCAGTTCAAAATACTCATTTTGCGGCTTTGCCCAGAACATCAGGGTCGCGCCGTCATAATAGGCGTCTGTCACCTGGAAGAGAGCCTCTTCCTGTACACTGCTGTCCGCCGTTTCCGCTTCTGAACCTGCGGCGGTTTCCATGATGATCGCTCCCCCGGTCCCGTCACTGTGGACGATGGACTGCTCCGCCTGCCCGGCGTTGATCCCCAGTCCGTTCAGCCAGTCCTGAAATACCGGAAGACGCGCTGCCGTAACCGTACCTCCCGCCAGGATCAGACAGGCGGCGAGCGGCAGCAATACCCTCCTTTTTCTTCGGGCTGTATGTCTGACAGGTTTCATATGGGTGCGGACTTCCCTGGATACGACCTGCCGAAACCGCTCGGGTGTCTGAGGAAAGCTTCTGCTCAACTCATCTGCAAAATCTTCATAGCTCTTTCTCATAATCTTCCTCCTTCTCACATTGCGCTCTTCCCATGATACTGCGAAGATCCCTGCGGCCACGGCTCAGACGGCTTTTGACAGTTCCTGCGGGAACGTGCATGATCCTGGCGATCTCCTCAATGGAATACCCCTCCAGGTAGTACAGCACGATCGTCAGACGGTATTCCTTTTTCAGCGCGCTCAGCGCCTCATACAGATCAGAATAATCCGGCCCGGCACATTCCTCCTGCGGTTCTGTCAGTATGGCAGTGCTCTTCTCGCGCTTTTTCAGCAGACTGTAACATTCATGGATCAGAATTCTGGTCAGCCACGTCTTTGCATACGCCTCCTGTTTCAGCGTATATAATTTGCCAAATCCCGTTGCGATCGCCTCCTGCACTGCGTCCTCACAGTCCGCATCGTATTTCAGTATACTTTTTGATATGCGGTACAGACTATCTGTGGAAGAAAGCACCACACTGGCAAATGCTTCTTTGTCCATCATGTCCTCCCCTTTCCTCTTTGGATTTTATTATACCTATTAGAGGAATAACGTGTCAAAAAGGTTCCCCGGAAAATTATTTTCCCACGGATCCCTATCTGTGATACAATGATCAGGTAGAAGCGGGCATCACTGTCTCTCTTTTTTGTGCAGAAATTGAGAGGACACGCGGCGCGGATTCTTTTATAATCATAATTGGTGAATGTATTAAACACGGAGGTATTTTATGGATTGGATCGAACGGCTCAACGAAAGCATGCATTACATCGAGGAACATCTGACAGATAAGATCGACTATGACCAGCTTGGGCGGATCGCCTGCTGCTCTGCCTATCATTTTCAGAGAATGTTCACTTACATGGCGGGGATACCATTGTCAGAGTATATCCGGAGACGAAAGATGTCTCTTGCGGCAGTCGACCTGCAGGGCGGGGACGCCAGGGTCGTCGATGTCGCGGAAAAGTACGGATATCACTCCCCGACAGCATTCAACAGGGCTTTCCAGGGAATTCACGGCATCGCGCCCTCCGCTGTCAGGAACGGGGGCGTGTCTGTGAAAACCTACCCTCCGATCACCTTTAAGATCACAGTAAAAGGAGTTGAAGAAATGAATTATCGAATCGAAACAAAAGAAGCCTTCCGCATCGTCGGCGTATCCGCACCGCTGCAAAGGGAACTCGAGAACAACTTTATGATCGTACCTAAGATGTGGGGGGACGCCGCCGCGGACGGCACCATACAGAAGCTTGCAGCGATGATGGACACGCCGGTCAAGGGACTCCTCGGAGTGAGCGTCTGCAACGATGAGGAAGACTGGAAATACTTTATCGCCGTCGCAAGCACAAAGGAAAACAGCGGGTTTGACGAATATACCGTGCCCGCGTCCACATGGGCGGTCTTTCTGGGCAGCGGCACGAACCAGTCCGTACAGGAGCTGGAGCAGCGCATCGTGACAGAGTGGCTTCCGGCATCCGGATATGAGTACGCCAATGCACCGGACATCGAAGTCTATCTGAATCCGGATCCGCAGAACGCACAGTACGAGGTGTGGATCCCCGTGAAACGGGCAGGGGAGTGATCTTCTCCCCCTGCCTGCTGCATTCACACCCTGAAAGATGCTACCGTCTGATTCAACAGCGCACTCAGGCGGAACAGTTCTTCCATCTGCTCCATGACAGCCGCGGAATTTTTGTCAGAGTCTTCCGCGGACTGCTCAACCTTCTCCATAAACTCCGCTATCTCACTGATGAGTCCCGTGATCTCTGTGATCGACGCATCGATATCGGCCATACTGGCACTCATCGCCTCGGACGATGCTCCCAGGTCATTGGAGATATCATTGTAAAATGCTGCGTCCTGCTGATACATCTGAGCCAGCGCAGTCATTTCCTGATAATCCTCCATCACTTTTCCGTTCATAAAAGTCAGCAGCCTCTCGGAATTCCTGGAAAGGAAATCCACGTTTTTCACCACGCTCTCTGTCACTTTGCGGATCTGGTCGACCGCCAGTCTTGAGTGATCGGCAAGCTCCCTGATCTCCTCCGCCACAACAGAAAATCCTTTTCCGGCCTCACCGGCCCGCGCCGCCTCTATGGAAGCATTCAATGCCAGAAGATTGGTCTGTGAGCTGATCGAGAGGATCTCTTCTGTCAGGGTGTCGATCTCCTGCACCCTTTTGCTGTCTGCGATCGCCCTTTCAAGATCGTCCCGCGTCTCCTGATACAGTGCCACAGCCTCCTTGGCAGACTTCATGGAGGCCTCATGCCGTTTGTGGGCACGCTCCATGATACTGCCGGACTGCCCGACTGCCTCGCCGGCTTTTTGGGCGACCTTCCCGATCGCCTCCCCCAATTCCTGGCTGTTATTTCTGATGCTGTCTGTCAGTCCGCGCGCCTGCAGCGTCTGCACCATCACCCTGATGACCAGCTCGGAAATCCCGGAGATCTCCTGATTTAATGCCGTCATCTTCGCGGAGGTTCCCTCCGCGATCGTGCCGATATTCTCCGCGTCCTTCTTCGTGTTCAGTATGATCTCGCGGATCTGCTGGCGCACCTCTGTGGTCGCTGTCCGGATCTGCTCCGTCTCATTTTTGTATTCCCTTGGAATCGTTTTTTCAACGACCACATCTTCCGAGAAATCTCCCGACGCAAACTGTTTGAGCATCTGGATCGGCGCGAGCATTTTTCCGATCAGCCCTGCCATGAACACTGCCACAAACGCGATGACCACCAGAGCGATCACGGCAGCTATCATGATCATGGCGGCAAGAGACTGTATGACGTTTGCCGTCGGCACCACGACTCCCAGTTTCCAGCCGCTGCCATCGATATCCGCCACAGCAAAGTAACACTCACTGCCGTCATAGTCCGTGAGTCTGGCCACGCCCTGTTCTGTCCCTTTGATCAATGCCCCCAGCTCCGGCATGATGTCTGTTGCAATGACAGCGCTGTCCGCTGTAGGCTCATAGCTTTTATTCCTGTGCGCCACATACTGACCGCTGCTGTCCACCAGGAATCCATATACGCCCTCCGCATAATCAATGCTGCCTGTCAGGTCTGTCACAGTACCGAGCGTGACATCCAGGCCGATGACACCTGCAAGCTCACCATCGATATAGATCGGTGACGCGATCGTCGCGCACATCTGGTTTGTCAGCACATCCCAGTAAGGATCCGTCACAATGACCGCTCTCTCCTGTGCCGCCTGCTGATACCACCCGCGCTGTACCGGATCGTAACCGTCCGGGATCTCCGCCTCCCTGTTCGACTGGATAAACCTGCTGTCCCTTGTCCCGCAATACAGATTCAGAAGCTCCTCCCTGCCTGATGCGTGAGCGTCCACCACAGACTGCACCACAGCGGTATCGATCGTTTTCCCCGCCTCGATACCTGACGCCGCTCCATCTGCGACCATTTTCTCAATCCCGATCCAGGTGTTGATCTCCTCCGCATACTTATCGGCACTGAGCTGCAGTGCCTGTGTCTGATCCTGGATCATGCGCTTTCCCGCAACCGCGATGATCCCTACCGTTGTCAGCAGGATACTCACCACCACGATCCCGATCATACTGAATGTCAGTTTTCCTTTAATCGTCCTCAACAAAATGATATCCCTCCTATTTCTGATCCGTACATTGATATCATTATAGGAAGACGATTGTCGAAACAAAATATTTAAGGAACAATTTGCAGGTTTTACGGCATGATTTGTCGATCGTTACACATTTGTCAATGTCTGGCTGATCACACGCTCAAAGTCCAACTGTCTCCCCGGCTCGCAGATCTGTTTTTGCAGAAAATCATCCATCTTCAGCCGCCCGTCCCGCACATGTTCATAAAACAATTTTACGAAATGTCCCGCCATGACGTCCACCGCAAAAAATCCAGGATAGCTCACGAAGAAGTGCGGGCTTCTCCATTCCATCTCCTTTGAAACAGCGTACTTCTCACATGCCGCCTCCCACTCGGCATCAAGATCCGGCATGTCTTTCCTGTAAATATTCTGCTCAAACCATGCACAGCAGCACAAATAATCTGTCTGATAATCAAGCTTGTCCATCAGCAGATCCTCGTCACTGCCCAAAAAGGTACTGAGAAACTGCGGGGAGTATACCAGGTCCTCAAAGACCAGCGCCACAAACTCCTCGATCACCGCACTGTAGGGCCCCGCCCATTCCGGTGCGTCCTGCCGGATATGATTATAGTAATAGGCGTGTCCGATCTCATGCATCAAAATGGAAAATCCCGAAAGACCGGGGACCAGATTGATCAGTACATGCGACTCGTCCGGCACACTGATCGAGATACAGTTTCCGATAAAAAACTGCGGCAGACCTTCATGGTGGATCTGCACCGCATCCCACTGAACCTGCAGGTGAAAATGCTCCAGAACCTTTTTGGCCAGATCTATTTGATTCTGCTGCTTTAGGCACTCGGCATTTTTCCATTTTTGGATCTTTTCCCTAAGCGTATTTTTCCCTGCATCTGCAGTATGACACCTTGCCGTTGTTTCCAATATCCCATCCAGGAGTTCCCCGTCTATTCCCAGCAGCGCATACTGGTACGCCAGATAATCTGTAAAACCCGCGGATCCTGCAAACTCATTTCTCAGTCTGAACAGTTGCTGAAACTGTTCTATGTACTCCTCTTTGGAAACCTTTTTTCGAACGGGCACAAATGCTTTTTCATCTGTCTTTTTTTCCTGCAGAACCGCTCCGCGTCTCCTGAACACAAATATTCCAATTCTGCCTTTTGTTCCTCAACATCATATTTTTTATAATATCTGTCTGTCATTTCCAATATCCTGCCCCCTGACTGTTTCCCAATAGTTTTGAATGATCCTTTTCTTCCATGCAAGAATTACGCAGCCGCCGAAAATGGCGACCGCTCCGAGCATCACCACCCATGGGCTGATCCCCGAGTTGTGGATAAACTTCGTGACATGTAAGTCAGCATATATACGACTGCCGCCACAACAGGCAGCAGCATCCCCGCAATATTCGTGAGCGATAATGTCACTGCAGTAAACGTGCCGCCCTCATAAGCCGTATACGCGCCGAAAACGCTGAATTTTGTGATGCGGGCGCCGCAGCATACAGCGACCAGGGCATGTCCGCCTTCATGCAATGCGATATACACAGGAATGCGCTTTCGAAATAAGACAACTTCTTGCCCCGATCATATAATAGGCTTTTGGAGATTTTACCAAAAGCCTGATTGAACTTTCTAACTCTTCAGATCACCATTGGCGGGATTGTCGAGCACTTTTCCGCTTTCGTCAAAGCGCGAGCCATGGCAGGCGCAGTCCCACGAGTGCTCGTCAGGATTCCATTTCAGCGCACAGCCAAGATGGGGGCAGCGCTTTTTTGAAGGCGTTGCCAGATTCCTGACCGATTCAAGACCATTAACGAAGAGCTGCGTTCTGAGGATACTTCTCGACGGATCAAACGCCTCCGCAAAATCGTTATGCCTGCCGCAGATCCGGTCGCTGAGCATCATCGCCGCCAGCATCGCACCTGTCATTCCCCATTTATGAAAGCCGCTCGCGACATACAGATCCGGCGTGTTCCTGGAATAGTTTCCGATATATGGGATATGGTCCAGGCTCATGCAGTCCTGCGCCGCCCAGCAATACCGTTCGACAGCGTCAGGATATGCTTCCCCCGCAAAACGCCTGAGCTCGTTCCAGTTTCCGCCGCTTTTTCCAGTGCGGTGCCCGCCGCCGCCCAGAAGCAGCAGGTTATTGTAATTTCGGAAGGAAAAGCCTGTCTTAGAATCGTCAACGTACATTCCGCTAACGTTCTGTGCATTTTCCAGCGCGATCACATAAGAACGGTGCTGATACAGCTTCAAGAAATAGCTTCCGTGTTTGTTGAGCATCGGAAAATGCGTCGTGACGATGACTTTGTCCGCACGGATCTGTCCGCGATCCGTTACAGCAGCCGTACCGTCCATCTCCCGCACAAAAGTGTGCTCATAGATATTCAGATCCTTTGCGATCGCATATAGGAATCTGAGCGGGTGGAACTGTGCCTGGTCCTCAAAGCAGACTGCTCCCGCAGTGTCCACAGGCAGGGGTAAATCTTTTACAAACACAGCGTCATAACCGATCTGTGAGAGCGCATTGAGTTCATCATCAAGCTTCTGACGGTCATCGGTAACATACACATAATTATTTTTTGTCTCGTATCCGCAGTCGATCTCTTGGCAGAGCGCTGCGTATTTCTCAAATGCCGCGCAGTTTGCCTGCAGGTACATCCGGGCTTTTTCCAAACCGCTCCCGCGCAGGATCTTATGATAGGTCAGTCCATGCTGGTACGTGATCTTTGCAGTCGTGTTTCCCGTTGTCCCGCCGCAGATCCTGTCCTTTTCGGCAAGGATATAGGGCACACCGTTCTGCTGCAGAAAATAAGCGGTCAGGATACCCGCAATGCCTCCTCCGATGATCAGGACCTCTGTCCTGATATCGCTTTCCAGCGTTGGAAAAACGTGGCGGCTGACAGTTTCATTCCAGAGTGATCTCAATCGTTACAGTCCTTTCGTTTTGAATCCTTTTATATAAATCCTTTTATCCATATTTTTCCGCAGATTGAGAATATTATTCAAAATGAAAGTTTTGATCACACAGCTCCTTGTCTTATCGTATGTTTAAAGCACGCTATATCTCGCCCTGCGCAAACAGGTTGTCCTTCCCCATGCCGCACACGAACGGATTTGAATCATAGCGGTGGCAGAACACCAGAAAATCAGCGCGCTGTCCGGGATCATTCATGATCTTTACAAGGATCTCACGCGGCAGCGTTCTGGCATACGCGCCGGGGCCTGCCATCTGAATGTTTCTGACGCCGTGACGCTCCAGCAGGGCATGCAGTTCGTCCGGCATAAATGTGTAGGTGATGCACCACGGCGTGCCTCCCCTCTCGTACTCGGCAATCTCATCTTCGCCGCCCATCAGCCCTTCATTCCACAGCTTCGTGACGGCATTCTTGTCAAAACGAAACGCTCCAAGTGCATTTTCCCTGTTGTCGACACACCATTTGACAAATGGGTCGCCGCAGTTTTCGTCTAATATAAACTGATTTTTTTGTATCGGGTTTGCCAGATACGGCAGATATCCCAGGCGGCTTGACACGCTGACCATGATCCGTTTGCGGCATATGCGCACAAGCTCACTGATGACCTGTTCCTGATTGGGATACGTATATGAAACCGGCGCGTCAAAGGAGATCACCAGATCAAAGGATCGGTCTTTGAAGTCTCCAAGATCCTCCAATGCGCCCTTCACAAAAGTAATCCTGTCGAGAACGCCCTCTTTCTCCGCCAGTTCCTTCGCCTTATCGATCATTGGCTGCGATATGTCATAATGTGTGACTTCACAGCCCTGTTTTGCCAAAAGGATAGAAAAACGCCCGCACCCTGCACCGCCGTCAAACACAGTTCTGATCCCGCCCAGATGCGCGAGCAGTTCCTTTTCAATGTGGCTCTTCTGTATGATGTCATCAATAAAAGTTTCCTCCCGGCAGTTCTCAAGCTCCCCCTTATCCGGCATGTTCCACAAACGCTCTGCTATTTTCCTGCTGTAGTCCATAGATTTATCTCCTCCGTTCCATCTGTATCAGCCCAAGCGTTGAAACACTTTGGGTTTTGACTGCGATCGCTCTATTATAACATATTGGTAGGAGCAAATATACCCCATAGATTTTTATAAATAAACTGATGCCATATTTCTGTTTCTGATCACGACGTTTGGGACATCTGTCAGGAGCGGTTCCCTGCGCCGGCCGCAGCGGTTATCCAAAAAGGAAATATTACCATAGAAGTAACCGAAAGAGCCTTAAAGTCGTATTTCGGTACTGGTCTTTTTGCCATAGTTATTCACCCTATTACATTTTTAAAGCATATTATTCCGCCTTACAATTAAATACCGGCTGAATGTATCTTGACAAGCAGACGCAAAAAGAATATAATACATACCAAACGAATGAAATGGAAGGTGGTAGATACATGGCGCGTAATAAATATCCAGAAATAACCGTTGAGAAGATATTAGAAGTGTCACAGCGGTTATTCATGGAAAAGGGGTACGACAATACAACTATTCAAGATATTGTAAATGAACTTGGGGGATTGACGAAAGGAGCAATTTATCATCATTTCAAATCGAAAGAGGAAATTATTGACGCATTAGGGGAGAAACTCTTTTTTGACAACAATCCATTTATTACCGTACAAAATCAGAAGAACCTAAATGGTTTAGAAAAAATGCGTGAAGTCATTAAGTTAAACCACGCAGATAATGATAGGACTGAACTTGGAAAACAGAGTATACCTCTTTTGAAAAATCCCCGCTTGTTGGCTGAACTGGCTGATACAAACAGGAAATTGATTGCCCCTCTTTGGTTGCAGCTTATTCAAGAGGGAATAGCGGACGGCTCTATCCAAACCGGATATGCAAAAGAACTATCTGAACTTTTGCCATTACTTACAAATTTTTGGTTAATTCCCTCTGTCTATCCTGCAACCCCGGAAGAACTGCTTTCAAAGTTTGCATTTATCAAATATTTGTTAGATAGTATGAACTTGCCGATTATTGATGATGAAATTTTCGATATGGCACAGAATTACTTTGAACACTTAAACATAGGCGAATAGATAAAATTGCCTTGCAAAAGGCAGTTTTATTTTCAAACTATACATTCATTCGTAAGGTATTATTATTTAAGCATATACATACCGTCTTAATGTATGAAAGGAGAATACTATGGCAAAATTAGACCAAAAAATCGAAAATGCTGCGAACAAAATTGAAGTTGTCGCAAATGAAGCATGGAAAAAGCGGTCATTCCGCATTGTATCTAAGTCTATATCTGCTACGGCAGAAATCGGACTGATGATAGGGGCTGCACATTTATCCGAAAAAGGCTATAAATCAGCCGCCACCTGCCTGTTTGGTTTAGGGGCAGTAGGACTTGTCTGCGATTTACTTTTTAACAGAAAATAGGAGGACACCGCTATATGATACGATACTTAAAACAATACAAATTTTTGCTTTTCCTTACTGTACTATTTACTGCAATCAGTTCCCTATCTTATGTATTTATTGCTATCTTATTGCAACAAGTTATGGATATTGTAGATATGGGCGATATGGACGGCTTTATCAGAATACTACTCTTTTCTTTAGCCTACTTTGCACTTATGGGAGTATTCATGTACCTACAATCTTTGTTTAGCAAAAAATTTGTCTGTAAAATTATGAAAGCTGTCCGTTCTAAAACCTTTATAGGAATTGAACGGCACACGATTGAGGACTACTCTAAAAATAATACTGCTGATTATTTATCTGCAATTACGAATGATGTAAAAATGATTGAAGATAACTATTTACTTCCCCTGTTGCAAGTTATCCAGTATACGATTATTTTTATAGCTTCCCTTGCTGTAATGATTTACTTTGACATTATCGTTACAGTCTGCGTGATTATCGCAATCGCTATCATGCTTGTTGTACCCAGTCTATTCGGAGGACTACTCTCCAAACGACAGGATAAATATTCTGATATGCTATCCGATTTTACAAACCATGTAAAAGACCTGTTATCCGGTTTTGAGGTTATCAAGTCTTATCAAATGAAAAAATATGTCCTCTCACGATTTGAAATAAGTAACGAGGACACTATAAAAGCAAAATATTCTGTTGACAAGGCGATTGCGGCAAATGAAGCGGTTTCTATGGTGCTTGCGCTTCTTGTTCAAGTGGTTGTTGTTTTTCTTTCTGCATACTTCATCATCATTGGTCGTATCAGTGCAGGAGCCTTGTTAGGCATGGTACAGGTAAGCAGTAACCTTGCAAATCCATTATTGATTATTTTTAGCAATATTCCCAAAATCAAGAGTATAAAACCAATTACACAGAAGCTAAATAACCTTTCAGATTACAAGGAACAGAACACAAATACAAAAAAATCACCCTCTTTCAAAAAAATGATTTATGTAGATGATTTGCATTTTTCCTATGATAAAGAAAACGAAGTCATAAACGGTATTTCACTATCCATTGATAAAGGAAAAAAATATGCTTTTGTCGGTAAGAGTGGGTGTGGAAAGTCTACGTTTATTAAGTTGATTGCCGGATATTACTCTAATTTCAAAGGTGATGTACTATATGACACAGATAGTCTTTCCGTTTTGGATATTGATAAAATAACTGCGCTATCGTCGGTCATTCATCAGAATGTTTATATGTTTGATGAGAGCATTTTAGACAATATTTGCCTACACGAAGATTTCAGTAAAGAAGAATTGCAATCCATATTGTCTGATAGTGGTTTATCACAGTTTATTGAGCAAGTACCAAACGGACTTAAATATCACGTTGGAGAAAATGGAGATAACCTTTCCGGCGGACAGAAACAAAGAATTGCCGTAGCAAGAGCTTTAATTCGTAAGAAGCCACTGTTGATTTTAGACGAGGGTACGTCTGCTATTGATATGCAAACTGCGTATGATATTGAAAGCAGGCTATTGGCAATATCTGATTTAACGCTACTTACTGTCACTCATAATATGAGCAGCGATATTCTTACACTCTATGACGAAATTGTATTTATGGCAGACGGAAAAATAATTGAACATGGCACATTTGAAGAACTTATTACTAAACACGCTGCATTTTATGACTTCTACCAACTAAAGAAGTAGGTATCTTTAGAGGAAAGTTTTTTTGAACTGTACATAAAAAACCGTTAGAGGAGCAGATGTTTTTGTATGCCCTTTTACGCAATATCTAATCTATCGGCGGTTTTGAAATATCAAATCCGCCGTTTCTTTTTTATCTTCTCAAGGAATGACGCGGTATCACTGTTGAAATCGGTGGCTAAAGGAGGTAATGGAAATGAAACCAAGCCAGGAAAAGATTATGCGTATTAGTAAGAAAATACGCATCGTACTCAAGTTGGGATTTATTGTATCAAATGTCATCGTAATACTATCTTTAATCGCAATCGGCATTTTAGTGTTTTCCAAAGAAGACATAAAGTCGTCTTTTTATATACGTTTTCAAACATGATATGGTCCAAAAATTTTATAATGATCATGATCATTGGAATGTTAAGTATTTCTGCCGGTACATTCATGAATGGTTTCAAGCAAAATAATATTCATATTTATCATCATGTTATCCGCCTTATTGTTGAAACAGGCATTACTATAATTTGTTGGATAGGCAGGTAAAAAAATTTGTGCAAAGTTGTCATACGCCATGCTCCTGCCAACGCATGGCGCGACAGGAGCTGGCGGCGGCGCGGTTCATAAAATGATCCTTAAAACTGTTCAGACTCCACATTCCGCAGAAACCCGACATACGTCACCACGAAATAGATGCAGTACACCCCGAAAAACAGCAGAAACGAGATCCCGAAATAGAACCACGACGGCGTTTTCACTCCCGAATAAAAATTAAAGTTTCCGCCCACATACCCCGCGATGATCCCGCTGATCACGACTGCAAGCAGCGCCGGGCACAGATAAAATAACACGAGCTGCCGTCCTATAAGCCCTGCCACCTCCCGCGTCCCCATGCCGATCTGTTTCAGCACCCTGTAGCGAAATCTGTACTTTGCGGAATCGCTGAGCTGCTGTACGGACAGCACGGTCAGCGCGACGCACAGAAAGACCATGCCGATGTAGATCAGCGGAAAGATCAGCGGCAGCAGCATGCACTTCATCTCTTTCACCAGATTATCGCGGACGAGATTGTCCGACCCCCACACCATGATCATGTCCGATCCGATGCAGGTATTCCCTCCGATATCAAGCGTCCGCGAGTGGTCAAAATCGAGCGCCATCGATTTCCTGGAAGTCTCTGACACCGCATCGATCCTGTTTTTCAGACGATCCGGCGCCTCCCCCGCGATGTCCACTGCCAGCTCCGCATAATAGGGCCGCATCTTCGCGATCTCGGCATCGGACACCACGATCACATAATCCCCGCCATTCTGCCCGTCCTGCGAAAACGGTTCTGTGTAATACCCTGCACACACAAGCTTTCCGCTGCTGCCTTCTATAAAAATCTGGTCGGAGAAGTCTCCCGTTTCCCGAAATACCCTGTCCTTCATGTGAATGACATACTCATGCTCCGCCATGGATACCGTCCCATATCCGAGCATTTCCCGCAGATGGTTATAATCCGTCAGCCCCATATACGTATCGTACGTGCAGTATATATTATTGTGGTAGTGCGCGATCGCTTCCATATCAGGGCTGCCGTCCCTGTTTCTGTATTCATCGCCAAACGCTCTCAGATGCGTGTACAGATAAACATTCATCTGGTCTGTTCCATTCGTGTAGATCCGGTACGCGTACACCTCCTCAACCGGCACATTTTTCTCTATGACCGCAAGCTCCGCCGCAAAATCATTTTCAACATAACTGCTGCGGAGCTGTATGTCAAACGGCATCTTCTCCGCAAGCATATGATCCTGATAAAAATTGAACATCATCGCGATCGAGCACCCCAGAAACGCCACGACAAACAGCGCCGTCAGCGTCCCCATCGTAAACCGCATCGTCTTGATCTTGGAGGCGAACTGCCGGAGCAAAAACAGATTCTGACCTCTGTAGACTGCCCTTCCCTCACGGCGCACATAACAGATCACCCACGCGGAAAGTCCCGTATAAAACAGATAGATCACCAGGATCAGCCCCACCAGAAATGCCACGATCACGCCCGTATCCCACTCTTTCCAGCAAAACAGCCACACCCCGAAAAGGATCAGGAATCCTGCGGAAAGCGGCAGAAACCACTTTTTGAAACCCTCGCGGGATTCCCGGATCTCCTCATTCTGTCTCTCCGCGTTCATCAGACCATGGATATTCATTTTTTTCAGCTTCCGCCTGCACCGCAGAAGCGCCAGAAGATAACAGCCCGCATAGCAGAGCGCCGTCATGGCGATGCACCGCCCGTCCAGCTCGATATCGAGCCTGTACTCCATCAAGATCATACTGTAGAGCACCGCCATCAGGATCTGCTGCACCAGCATTCCAAACATAAGTCCCACGAGAAAAGCCGCCGCGCCGAGCAGCATATTCTCGCGCATATACAACTGTGCGATCTGCCTCTTCCCCATACCCAGGAGCAGATAGATCCCAAACTCCCTGCTGCGCTTTTCCATGATGAACCGCAGCATATAATTGATCAGCCAGGCGACGATGATCACGATGAAAAAGGTCGCCAGCCCCAGCATGACCGTCATGATATCCGCCTCATCGAGCATCTCCTGAATATCCCGCGAAAACAGAAGGCTGTTGAAGGCAAACATCAGCGCCACCACGACCGTCATCGTGACAAAATATACCAGATAATCCTTTGCCGAACGCCGCACATTCCGCAGAGCCAGTTTAGCGAACATCGCCGTCACCTCCTGTCCTTTGATCCCGCACTGCTGCAGAAAAACCTTCCCCCGTCCCTGTGGCAGTGTGCGTCATACTCCCCGTCATGGACAGCACGTCCAGAATATTGTTCAGAAATTCACGCCTGTCCTTCCGCCCGCGGATCAGCTCATGAAAGATCCGACCGTCCTTTAAAAATAAGATCCTGCTGCAGTAGCTTGCCGAGAAAGCATCGTGCGTCACCATGAAGATCGTCGCCCGCCTGGTCTCATTCAGCTTTTGAAAAGTCTCCAGCAGCGTTTCTGCCGCCCTGGAATCCAGCGCCCCGGTCGGCTCGTCTGCCAGCAGGAGCTTCGGGCGGTTGATGAGCGCCCGCGCGCAGGCGCATCGCTGCTTCTGACCGCCCGAGACCTGATAGGGAAACTTATCGCGGATCTCCCAGATGCCGAGCAGCCGCATCATCTCCTCGCTGTCCTTTTTGATCACCTTCCTGCTCTTGTTCTGCAGCGTCATCGCGAGCACGATATTTTCCCCGATCGTCAGTGTGTCGAGCAGATTGTATTCCTGAAACACAAATCCCAGATTCTGCTTGCGGAACTTCGCAAGCCCGTCCGGCTTTAGCTCGGTGATATCCGTGTCCCCATAGTAAATGTGACCCGCTGTCACGCTGTCGATCGTGGAGAGCATGTTGAGCAGCGTGGTCTTCCCGGAGCCGGAAGCCCCCATCACACCGACAAACTCGCCCTCCGCCACCTGGAAGCTCACGCGGTCGACCGCCTTTGTCACACCCGCATCGCCGCCATAATATTTCTCCACATCACACACATTGATATATGCCTTCATCTCAACCTCCGTCTTTGATCATAGGATCGATCCCGTTTTATTTATTCTATCAGAATCAACCCTGAAATGGTATCGATGTTGCTTGCGGTAAGCTTACAATTTTGAAAGATAAGACAAAAATGCAGTAGAAATATCATATAGACTATGTTATGCTAAAATAAAGTATGGATTTCCAATCTCAGCATATAATGAAATTCACTATACTTGCAGAATTACCTATTATTTTATAAGGAGGCAATCCTATGTCCGCATTACAAATTCAGGTCGCAGAATCATTAGAAGGCTTGTCAGATGAGAACCTTTCTTTCCTGTTAGAAATGATAAACCGTTTCATGAAACCAGCAGTGGACGAAAATCCCCTCATACAAAATAGCAGTTCTGTCAGACCTCTCGGATTATATAAACATGAAAAGTTCTGTGCTGATGGATATGACATTGATGAAGACAACGATGAAATCGCCAGAATGTTTGGGGTGATCAAATGAAGTTACTTTTGGATACACACATTTTACTTTGCCTGATGTCTGATTACGAGGAAGCCTGCATTCTATCCGTTTAAATAAACATCAATTCATTTCTGGTAAGAGATATGTGCTGACCGGAAATTCCAGCATCACCTTCGTGCCGGCATGCTCCTCTGACTCCGCGCGGATCCCGATCCCGAGCTTTGCACAGAGCTTCCCGCACAGGTACAATCCCATTCCTGTAGAGCGCCTATGGCTTCTGCCGTTTGTCCCTGTGAAATTCTTGTCAAAGATGCGCGGGAGTTCCTCCGCACGGATCCCGATCCCGTTGTCCTCGATCACGAGGCGGACGCCCCGCGTTTTCTTTTCTATGCATATGCGTTCCGTGTATATGCGTATCCATGCGCCGGTCTCCCGCCTGTATTTCAGGCTGTTCTGCAGGATCTGGTTTAAGATGAACGCGATCCATTTCCTGTCCGTACAGACCGCATCTTTGCAGTCGATTTCCACCTGCACGGCATTTTGTATAAAATAGTATTTGCTGCGCCCGACCACTTCCGCCGCCACTGCCCCCAGATCCGTCTCCTGGATCAGATAATCCTTATAAACCTCGTCAGAGCGCGCGTAGTAGAGCGCCATATCCACATAATTCTCGATCTTACTGTTCTCAGCGCTGATATTTCTCGTGACCTCACTCCTGTGGTTCTCGCACATCAGTGCGACGCTGGTGATCGGCGCCTTGATCTCATGTACCCAGCTTTCTATGTATTCGCGGTAGGCGTCCCTTGTCTCCTCCGCCGCGTGGATCCTCTCGATGACCGCACCGTTGGACCTGCGTATCATTTCCCGGTACAGCCGGTCCTCGAGCCGCTCCGAAAAGGGCATTAACTCTCCCAGCAGCCAGCGCTGGTCGATCAGCGCCAGCACCGCTTCCATTCTGGAAAAATACTGCTTTCTTTTGCGGTATTCATAAACGGTCCACACCAGAAGGATCAAAAGCCAGCAGATCCAGATCAGCAGACAGGCGTCTCTGTGATAACCTGTCGCCAGCAGAAACCCACCGAGCGCCATCATGCAGACCAGATGGAGGACATACAGCATGATCCTGTCTTTCAGAAACGATATGACATTCATAGGCGATACCCCATTCCGCGCTTCGTCTCCACCAGGTCGTGCACGCCGAGCTGCTCGAGCTTTGCCCTGATGCGCGTCATATTGACGCTCAGCGTGTTGTCGTCGATAAAGACCTGATTGTCCCACAGATACTCGATCAGCTCGATGCGCGGTATGATCCTGCCTGTATTCTGGAACAGATAATAGAGGATCTTAAACTCATTTTTTGTCAGTTCCGCCTGACGATCCTGGCAGCGGATACTGCCGCGTGCGACGTCGAGCTCCACACCGCGGTACGCGAGCCTGTCCAGCTCCTTCTCCTGCCCTGCTGCCCTTTTTGTCCGTTTCAGCACTGCCGTGATGCGCGCCAGCAGGACCGGCGGGTAAAACGGTTTTGTGACATAGTCATCCCCGCCCCTTAACATTCCGTTGAGTTCGTCCGCGGAATCCGTCTGGCTGGTCAGAAAGATCACAGGCACTTCCGACACCGCGCGTATCTTCGTGCAGACGTCAAAGCCCGATTCCCCCGGCAGCCGGATATCCAGCAGGATCAGATCCGGCTCTGCCGCCAGCGCTGCAGCCGCTGTGTCCTGAAATTCGCCAAGCGCCGTGACTTTGTAGAGCGCATTTTCCAGCAGGAGCTTTAGCTCCTGCCTGATCGCCGCCTCGTCCTCCACGATCACGATATGCATGTTCATTCTCATCCTTTCTAAGGAACATTATTACTTATAATAGTTTAACAGCACTCTATCGATCTCTGCAAACCTCTCGTCCGCAGAAATATCCTTTAGCAATGCTGTCTTTTCGATCTCTTCCCTGTCCTGCCGGTACTGCTCGACCCGCTGCAGATCCTCCGGCTGTAGTCTGACCCCATACAGACCGCCGTATTCCTCGCGGCACTCTGCCGAAAAATGATCCGGCATCAGTTTCAGATGCATCAGTCCTATGTACTCGATCGGCAGATCCGAGAGTCCAATCTCCTCAAGGCACTCGCGCGCAATGCATTCGCGCATGGTCTCACCCTGCTCCATACAACCGCCGAAAGTCTCCCACTCTTTCCGCCAGCGGTTCCACCCCAGTAGATAGTCGTCACCTGCCATCACGACCGCCAGACAGTGCGTAACAGGGGCATACTGTCCCATCGCGCTGTGCTCATCAATGTCGAGAATCTCCACCAGTTCATTTCCCTTGCAGTCCATTAAGATCATAATACGCTCCTTTCCAGACAGATCAAGTCTTTACAGATCCTTAGAGTCCACCGAAGGACTCGACTACCTGATCAATGGATTTCTCATACTCATCATCGATCAGAATATAGTCCGCATGGTCCTTCCGCGCCAGTTCCAATACTTGCGCGTTATCCTCCGATACAGTTTCCATGGTGCAGTGCTCATCGTCCAGGCGTTCTTCGAGGACACTCGCATATTTTTTGATGTCATCAAAATGACGTTTGATATAGTGCCCGCTCAGCACAAGACAGCAATATCTGATATGATCCATGTATTCGCTCTCAAAATCCTTTTTCCAGTCAAACGGAATATAGCACCCCTCCACAATCAGGTTTTGACTGTTCTCTATGGCTGTCTTAATCATCTCGCGGACGATCGGCCACAGATACGCTGTCAGATCGTCGCTTCCGCTCATGGGCGTAAGAGATGTATTTCCGCTGCGGATCAGCCCCATTTTCAGATGGTCGATCGACAGATAGGGATATTTGTACCGTTCAAGTAACTTCTGGGCAAGAACGGTCTTGCCCGTATGCGATGCGCCTGTTATCAAAATGATCATTGTTTCACTCCTCTTCAATAATATTCCCATATCTTTTTTAATTGGCCGTGCCATTTTTTCTTTCCGCCTATGCTTTCTGCAACCCTTATTTTACCACAATGATTTTTCATATGCCACTGATTCAATTGCAAAAGTTGCAAAAAAGGAAACCCTGGTTTTCAAGGTTTCCTTTTTAACTCATCAGCTACTTCACAAAATAGCAGTAATCCAAAATGACATTTCCCTTTTCATCAGGCGTTGTAAAGCGGGGACACAGACAATTCTCAAAAGACATCACAGCGCCATCGTCATCGGCAGCGATCTCCATGCCTGCATTGCGGACAGCTTCCCAGCAATTTCCCACGGCACCGTGCACTTCGTCCTCCCTGCCGTAGATCCAGCAGGTTCCCAGACTTGACTTCGAAAGGTCGATCTGCTCAAACCCTTCTGGAACCTCTGTATTCCCGGGCGTGAACATTCCAATCCAGTACTCCAGCAGTTCACCGTTCTTACGGCGCTCGAGTCCAACGTATGCTCCGCCGTTTTCCCAGACCGCTAAGATCTGATCCGTTCCGCCCATGCTGTTCTCAATGGTGTCAAACCAGCCGTTTGCAAACCACTCGCCCCAGCCGCCGTAATCGTGATATCTCTTTCCGATAAATCTCATTGCAGGGACTTCCTCTTTGAACACTTTTGTAATTTCTGCCATCATTTTTCTCCTTTTTAATTTATCATTTATTCTTAGGAACTGCGCAGCGGAACATTTAGACAAGTCAAATTGATGAGTTATTTGTTTGCAGTTCCTTAATATGAATAAATATCTGTTCCGAATATTCCCTGCTGTCTTCCCTGTATGTCTCAAAATCACAGTCGCCGGGATATGTATACGCACTCTGCGGAATCCACTCCTGCAGCCATGCGCCCATGATATGATCCCATGTACTGCGTATCGTATTGACAAATGTATACTTATCCGCCCCGGGCGTATCAAAGACCGCATACAAACCGCCGTCCACACGTAGCTGCACCGTTCCTGACAAATCTCCCATGGCATGCTCTGTCAGGATGCCTATGTAATAGTCGAGCCGATTTCTCTCAAAATCCCACACGGAAAAGCCATAATCAGTCTGCGCCTCCCCGCCGGATAATTTTCTGGAGAATCCCCCGCAGTTATATTTGTTCCAAGACAGGGGCGGATCCTCCTCATCACTTTTATACACGGTTGCGCAAAACGGCTCTAATGTCACGATCCTTGGAATCAGTGCGGTCATATCTTTGTGCGCTTTATTCCTGTGAAGCAGTTTCAGACTGTTGTCAGCCATTCTGTAGTCCGACGGACGTATATGATGTTCTGACTGAAATGCCCTTGTAAAATTCTCTTTGGAATTAAACCCGTGCTTAAACCCGATCTGGGAAATAAATTCATCGCTATCCGCAAGATCGCGGGCGCTTTCCGTGATCCGCCTCCTGCGAACATATTCCAGCGGCGTCATGTCCAATGATTCCTTAAATAACCGCAGAAAATGATATTTGGAATAACCTGCGGCAGAAGCCAGATGATCCAGATCAATGTCTTCATACAGGTTGTCCTCGATGTATTCTAAAACCCTTTCAAGTGATTCTGCATATTTCATGATCAAACTCCTCACAAACAGTATACCATATCTGCGGCAGAACTGTTGATATGGATTGCGGTTTTGACCAACTGATCCAAGATTTCACTGATCAATTCTTTACTGCCCTCGTCATAAAATACAGTTCTGTGATGTCTTCCATCTGGCATTCCATGTATCCGTTGATCAGGAAACCGCAATCGATCAGACCTCCTAGTGTTCCCATACTCGATCCAGTCCGAGTCATCATGATCCGTCGAGCAAAAGGGCATTCTATGTACTGCCTTGTAGTATCCGCCGTCTGCATCATCGATATGATCGCACACGTAATTGATCGGATTGGGCGCCATCATAATAAAGACGCCCCCTTTGCTGAGTACACGATAACATTCCCGAAACACAGCGCCCGGTTCCGGCACATACATTAACGAAGGCGGATTGATGATATAATCAAACGTGCCTTCACCAAACATTGACAGATCGCACATATTCCCTTTCACGATCTCCATCTGCAGATTTTCCCTTTCTGCGACTGCCCGATCCTGATCCAGCATCTTATCCGAAAGGTCGATGACCGTGACTTTCGCGCCTGCACATGCGAGCAGCGGCGCCTGCAGACCGCCTGCCCCTGCCAGACAGAGCACCTTTTTGCCTTTGATGTCCGACAGCCACTCATCGGGAACTTCCCTGTCAAAAAAATGCAGTTTCAGTTTCCCTGCCCTCGCAGCCTGAAACTCCTCTCTGGAAGCACCCGCAGCCCAGTCCACCTGTTTTGCGACAAGACTGTCTATATTCTTTTCCACCTGTTCAAAAATATCTTTCAAGATCATTTTACCCTCATCATTGATCACTTAACAATTCCTTACTCCTGTACAATTCCGCAAAATACCCGTTTGCCGCCATCAATTCCGCAAAGGATCCGTTCTCGACGATCCTGCCGTCCCGAAAGACGAAGATCCGGTCAAATTCATTGACAAAGTTCAGGCGGTGGACGATCGCGATCACCGTGGCAGTACTCACCCGCGCCAGGATATTTTTCATGACAATGCCCTCTGTCACATTATCAAGCGCCGATGTCGCCTCGTCCAGCACAACGATCTTGGGATCGCCAAACCACAGTCTCGCCAATGCCAGCCGCTGCTTTTCGCCGCCCGACAACAAGGTTCCTCTTTCACCGATCCTCGTGTCCAGCCCGCTGTCCAGCGAGGTGACCAGCGGCAGCAGTTGCGCCCCTTCAAGAGCTGCATACAAGTCTGCCTCCGAAACCGCGCTGTCAAATACCAGGTTTTCCCTGACCGTGCCGTCAAACACAGGCGCGTCCTGCGACGAATACGACACTTTCTCGTACAGGGACTCCAGTGCGATGTTCCTGAGCGGCTCATCGTCAAAATAAATGTCGCCCTCCTCGTATTTCAGCAGGCCGATCAGAAGCTTTGCCAGTGTCGATTTCCCGGAACCGGACTCCCCGACGAATGCGACCTTTTCGCCTTTTTGGATCGTCAGGCTGACAGCGTCCAACACTTTTGACGTGCCCTGTTGCAAAGCCTCCTGCGCTCCGTCGTCACAGCCGCTGCTGCCAGGCTTTGATATGCTCTGAGCCTCCGGCAGCGCCGGCAGACGATCTTCCTCCGGCTGCCCGTGTTCGTAGAAGAACGATACCTGCTCCACGCGGATCCCATTCGAGAGCGTATCAAATGGCACACCCTCCCCAAGCTGCTGATCCTCCTTCAGATCCAGCACCCCCGCAAACCGCAGCCACGCCGTCCTGTTCAGCTTGTACTGAACATAGATCACGTTGAATATGGCGATCGGCGTGTACGCATTATCGATCAGCGTGATCAGTGCGACAACAGAGCCGACGGACAGGCGGCTGTTGTGCCACGCATAAGTCAGGATCCCGATATCCAGACAGGCGACCAGCAATGCAAAGATCGTGAAAAACGCCTCATGGATCATCGTCATCTTTACTTTGGACGACACAATGACGCGCCTGGCCTGGGACGCTTTTCTGATCTCGTCCGGAAACTGATGTTTCATGCGGAAAACCAGCATTTCCATAAAACCGCGCACGAGAAAATGATTCAGTTCCTCCTCGTTGGTCAGGATCTTTTCCTTGATCTGGTACAGCCCTTTGAGCAGCAGATTGGTCACGATAAAAACAACGACATATCCTGTCATGAGAAAAAACGTGATATTCTGATCGATCTTCCAGATAAAATACAGACTGAACAGGATCGTTGGAAACAGGCTTCTGACAACGCAGAACCAAAAATCATACAGAACACCTTTTCCCGCATCGGCACCGTTCTCGATCTGCTGCACCAGCCTGCCTGTCCCAAGCTTCTGGTACTCCGCATAATCCATCTTCCCGATCTTGCGCAGTGCCAGCAATTTGAAATCCAGATAGATCTCGTTTGCCAGTTTTGACGACGGGTACTCGTCCAGATAGTTCATTCCATAGTGGACGGCCAGGATCACCCCGTAGAAGAGGATCCCATAAAACGTGATCGTCCTGCCCGTCAGTCCGTCAACGATCCGCTGGAAATAGTCCGCCTTGAAATTTGACATAAAGGCATTGAACACACCGATCGCAAGATACATCGCGATCCAATACCGGTTGTTTTTCATTATTTCTTTCATATAACGCATAACTGTACTCCGTTTCTTATATAGACAGGCTCTCGTGATATCAGACACTAAGAAACTATTCAAAAATAACCTATGGATTTTGACTTGTCTATTTCTGAACAATTCCTAAGAAACTCCGAGAGCCTGTCATCTCATAATTTCATATTTATTAGCATTTTTTATTGAAACAGTACAGTTGTGACTGTCAGCAGGTTCTTTGATCATTCCTCAGCACAATCTGCCAACAGTTCCTCACATCAACTGTACTGAGTCCTTACCTCGGATATATTTCATCAGATGAATTCACCTCGCTCCCTTTTCTCTAATCATATTATGCCGTACAGTTTTCTGCGCGTCAATGCCCATTTTATCTCATACGCGGTACTTACTGCGGTATTCCTTTGGCGTGACATGATGTTTGGAAAAGAACAGCTTGTAAAAATGAGACTTATTGGTAAAATTCAGCCGGGAGATGATCTCCGAGACAGAGTAATTCGTTTTCAGCAGATACTGTTCCGCCTTTCGCAGCGAGAAGGCTGTACCATATTCAAACAGCGTCATTCCCGTGTATTTTTTTGTGATGCGGTTGAGATAGTCACCGCTGTAGCTCAGGGCGTCCGACAGTTCATGGCGGCTGAGACGCCCATCACTTTCCTCGAGCAGATGCGTCAACCTTGTGAAGATCAGAAAATCATTTCCATAATCGATCTGCACCTTCGACAGGTGAAAATGCTCCGGATCCGATATGAGATCGAGCATCCGGCAGACCAGAAAGCTGATATAAAAAGAAGATCCGACCTGCGGGGACAGCGTCTCCTTGACGATCTCCTCAGAGAACTGATAAAGCTTCTGATACGAGCTCAGGTTATTGTAGGAGGGAAAGAAATCAAGGTACTCCTTCTCCACATTGCCGGCGGCGGAAGCGTTCTGATCCAGAAAACGGAAAACACTGACCGCCTGGCCGCTTTCCTGCGGGGGCAGATGAAAAATATTGTCCGAATGAAAAAGCGACAGAAGATAGCTTTTTGACAGATTTAAAAAGAAGATCTGAAAATCGTTGGACAGCAGTTCGACATGTCTCAGATTGCAGTTGACGATGCATCCGGTACCGGAAGGATAGACCCTTTCGGTATCTTCTATTTTGACGACTGCCTCGCCCTGCAGTACAAACATCAATTCAAAAAAGTCATGCTGGTGCAGCGGGCGGTCTGCCATCCGGCACAGCAGCGTTCCCTCGTCGATCAGGGAATGGCCGATGTTCTCCGGTGAAAAATAGGATATCTTGAAATACGGTTTTTCCAGGTCTGACCGGTACGTCTCAATGACAGCACTGTACAGGGACGTGAGGTGATAGTACTGGTTAAAGTGACTGTCCAGGTTCTGGATCTCAAAATAATTACTTTTTAATGTGTCTATTGACGGATTGTTCATTTCTATCATACCTGCCTGAATGCGATCTTCTACACGGCAAACGGCGTGGCATACTCCACTTTGTCGGCTCTGATCACAAACAATGCACAGGAGAGGGTTCAGCTCGGTTCGATCCGTTTCATGTTTGCGGTCGTGACCAATATCGTGATGGGGTTTGCTGTGACCAATACAGTCAACTCTTTTGGCGGAGGCGCCAAAGGCTGGCGGGCTGTAGCAGTCATCTGCGCGTTGATCGGATTGGCAGTCAATACGATCAGATGCCTTGCCGTGAAAGAGATTGAACCCGAGCAGACCGATGTCAAAGCACCGGATGAGAAACCAGCGGACGACAGGCTGAGCTTTTTCGATTCAATAAAGCTTCTGTTCGCCAACAAGTATTATATCATCATCGTAGTTCTGTACATCGTGTACTATACCATGAGCAATATCACGACGGGCAGCGGTGTGTTCTTTGCAACCTACGTGCTCGGTGACAGTTCGCTGCTGGGAATGTTCCAGATGATGAAAATGTTCCCTGTCATCATCGCACTGATCTTCACACCGTTTCTGGTAAAGAAGATGAAGAGCATGCAGAAGGTAAATTTCTGGGGATATGTGGTCAACTGCTTTTTGAGCCTGTTCTTCATCTATTTTGCATACCAGAAAAATATCAGCCTGGTCTCATTTTGCCCTTTGTTTCTTTCGGAATATAGACACGTCTTGTTGGATTTGGCCGGTAGCTTCCGCTTTTCATCCGTTTCACAAGATTCGCAAGGTTCTGAACTTTTCACCTGCTTTCACAGGCTTCTCTGATACTATGGCTGTGACGGACTTCCTGCCACCCGTTTGAATTCCTGGCGCATTTCTTTGTTTTGGTTTCCATACCTCCTTTAAGGATGTGACAGGATCTCAGCTGTTCCGATAACATACTTATCATCAACCTCGCCAAGCTCTCAGACTGGGGATGCCAATATAACCTCACCAACTCGGTCATATCAGTATTGTCTGCTGTGAACAAAAACACATCGACCATTTCCAACCTCATACTAATTTCGCAGCTCGCACTTCGTTAACAGTATATCACATCTTATAAAGTAAATCACACTATTTTGAACAAATGCAGGGAAAATGTATCCTGACAGAATCTGGCAGCATTTAAAAAACCTGTAATATTCCATATTTTTCATGCCCGATTCGGCTTTATTACTTCCAGCAATGCGCCATAATAAAATTGCCCATCTCATCTATGCAGTCTTCACACTGGGGATATACGCCTGTGTTATCAAAGAACGCATGCCCGAATCCTTTATACAGCACCATTTTTGTTTCCACACCTGCCTTATAAAGTTTAACGCCATATCCCAAAGTCTCTATTTTCAGGAAATCATGTTCTCCGACCGTCAGGAATGTAGGCGGATTATTTTTAGCATCTCTTGTGTAGGGATTCAGATAATCATTCTTCACATCCCGTGTTCCGAGAATCGACTCTAATCCGGCAGTCATACTCCCAAACATACCGATCATTTTGGAAAGTCCTCTTTTTTGTTTCGGCGCCATCTCAAACTGGTCCATACCGGGTTTGAAATACTCATCTCTGACACCTGCCATGTTAAGCGTAGGATATAGAAGAAGCTGTCCTCTTATCAGATAATACCTTTCTTCTCTGTCACGGGTTGTGCAATACTGCGCAAGATTGCCGCCTGCGCTGTCACCTGCCACAAACACATGGTCTTTATCCCCACCGAAAGAATCCGCATTTTCATAGATCCATTTTAATACCGCAAAACAATCTCTGTGGCCTGTCGGATAAGGATTCTCCGGCGCAAGGCGGTAATCAGGCGATACTACGCAGATACCGGTTTTCTCCACAAGCATTTTGACCGATTCATCCACAACATCCTGTGAACCCCCGAAAAATCCGCCGCCATGAATATAATAAAGAACCGGTTTCTTTTGGGACTCCTTTTTATCTTTGTAAATGCGGATTGGGATTTGGTATCCGTCTTCTGCAGGAGCTTTCTTTTCTTCCACATAAATATCTGCTTCCACACACGGAATACTCTTCTTTGCATTGAACATCTTTCTCAAATTCGTAATGCCCTTATCGGACACATCCATCCTCATTAATTTTGACGGCATCCATGCCATGATGCGAAGCTGCTTTTTCATATCGTTATAAAGACGCGGATCCATCGCACCTTTTTCATCACAGTCCGGAAGATTCTTGATTAAGAGCGGAGCGCCGTAATAGTCTGTCATCTTCTGCTTTTCTTTCAAAAGCGTTACTAATTTATCATCATATTTTTTATCCATACGTTTTCCCTTACTTTCCCTATCCTTCATTCATTTATTTTAGAAAATCAAAATATTTGGTTTTTTTCAAGGAACACAAAAAGGCTTATATAGTTCACTTCGCATGGAGGGCAGACTTATACGTCATTTAAATGAAATAAACGATACTGCTAATGAACAAATGGAAATATTAGTAAGACAGATGCTACAGTGTCAAGGGATTACAGAGGATATGAAATCTGAGAATTGGCTCGGCTGGTTTGGTGCTGTCAATAATATTCATAGTGTAGCAGAAGAAATAATATGTAACGAATTGATATATCAATAATTATTTTTGTGGACGGATTTGAGTAGTCTGTCCACATTTTTTATAAAAAGCATACTTTTTATACTATCAAAAGGTGCAAGAATGTGTACATAATTTCTTCAGCGAAAATACGGTAGCGGGGAGTTTTTCAGTTGAAAATGCAACTTTTTAATACGACATTTTAACACTACAAAATCTCTTGGCAATACTACATTTATTGCGCTATGATATATTCGGATTTGAAAAGGAGGATAAGATGTGAAGACTTATAGCGTAAAAGAAATTGCTGAGATGTTGAATACAAATCCTGAAACAGTTCGTAGATGGATTCGTGATAAAAAACTTGAAGCGACCATAGAGTCAAAAAAAGGTGGCCGCATTGTCTGCGAGGCAACTCTCCACGAATTTCTGAAATCCTCTCCGAAATACGCTGCCGCGGCAAAAGCCTTATTGGCGAGAAACACAGTCGAAGCAGCCGTGTTTCCTACAGTTATGATAGTGAGACTGATTGCTCAAAAGCTAATTGATGTAGAGCAACTGAAGAACACACATATTTCAAATGATGATGTCATTGATTTCCTTCGTGTAGAAATCAAAAAATATACAGAGGCCAACAAAGCGAAAAAGGATGCCATTCAACAGCTTCAAAAACAAATTGAAGCCGACCAGTTGCAAATTACTGAATTTCAAAAATTGATTGATAATTTATCTGTTGCAAAGGAGGAGGCACATGATTGATGATATTTTAGAAAAACTGATTTCTCAGTTGCCTGCATCACCTACTGTGCTGGATAAGACCAATACGAAGAAAATTCATGAATACATTCCCGTCCCAACAGACCATAACATCAGATGGGCGGATATATCAAGTTTTGGTGGCTATCCTGCAGGCATCGTGATTACAGACCGAGGTTTGGTTGTAAAAGCTACCCGTGATGAAGTTAGGCATAACAACAATCTGGCCAAAGAGCAAAAAAAGCAAGGCGACTCGAAGGCAAAGGTTAACACCGTGAAGGTGATTTATCAGATAATTCCGTGGGAGTACTATTCCCCGGAGGATTACGAGGTTGTTGCTTTCGACGCCGGAAAAGGCAAAACACGATATACACTGAAGGCTGGAAAGACGGAATTAGCGCAGTTTGAAAGTGCTGCATTATTTCAGCTTTTCCAAAATTACAAAAAGCTGGCCGGCGAGAGGAGAGAACTTGCTGAAGCCACTGTCGAAAATTTAACCTTCAGCGCCATAAATACTGTAAATGTTGAGGGTGTTATGTTCAATGCTGCATATGGTGTGTGATTGTTGTGGAAGAAAGAAAAAACTTTTTGAATCTTTTGCTGTCATAAAAACAAAAACGGATCAGCTCAACTTTTGTGTTGACTGCAATGATTTAGCATATAAACTTCGAGACGATGCAAATGAGATGAACAAAGATTTTCCACCTGTGCGGTTGAATACAAGCTAAGTTGACAATCAAAAATTAG
>ERZ778517.121-NODE-121-length-91158-cov-8.938202_pt1 | contig 91158 bp, 75 predicted proteins | sample MGYA00510341_ERZ778517 | MGnify/ENA primary metagenome ERZ778517 (study PRJEB29527, sample SAMN07138964) | mouse gut metagenome | material: feces | host: mouse | place: China:Nanjing | collected 2016-01-25 ...
CTGAATAATTCTTTTTAGAATTTTCAGGGTTGCATTACTGTTTATTTGTCAAGGTGCTCTTGTTGTTCTTGTTCAACACAACTTTTGTATCATACCATCAGTTTCAACTGTTGTCAAGAACTTTTTTCATTTTTATTGCCTGTCCACTTTTATGCGGCAGGATTTTATATTAACACTTTTTCCATTTTGTGTCAATATATTTTTTTATTTATTTTGCATTTTTGTCAACTGTAGAATCTGATCATTATCAGAACACCTTCTCAATGACACCTGCAAAATAAATAAACGGAGAAGAAGGGATTTGAACCCTCGCGCCGGTCACCCGACCTACACCCTTAGCAGGGGCGCCTCTTCAGCCTCTTGAGTACTTCTCCCGGTACTGAATTATATCCTCTACCAATATTCGAATCACGCGCCTTCTCACCGGACGCATGATTTATTATACATAAGACAGATATCCTTGTCAACCCTTTTTTTGTTAATTTTAAAAATTGCGGGTTTCTGTCCACACAGGACCGTGCGAAAACATATATGCGGTCGGTAAAAATCCATTTACATAACGAACGCAGCCTGTACCGCAATCATTGCATGGATTTTTATCGGTTATTTTTCTGCGGGTCTTTATGGGCGGTCAGCCCGAATACCCCACATAATTTCAGAAAAATCAGGCATCATAAACATCGTATATCTGTCAAAATTTTTGTGCTGCACCACATGATGGAGGAAAAGTCATGGAAACGATCTTGTGCATAGATACCCCGGTCCAGATGATCTCATGTACTGATACGGACGGAAAGATCACGCCGATGCGGTTCCGTTTTCGGGATCGGAACGGCGAGCTCATCACGATCAATATAGAAAAAATCGTCTCTGCGGATCAGGAACGCAGTTCCCTCGGAGCAAACTTTATCTGTACAGCATTTTTGTATGGTATGCAGAAAACGTTTCGTCTGAGGTACAATTATCATGCCCATGAATGGCGAATGGCAGGCATAGGCGGATAACCTGTGTCCGTGTATTCCCCGCAGCTGTCCGGAAACTCAATAATGATACTTCTTCTGTTTTATTATAAGAAACATCACTGTCAGCACGACTGCCATGAATTCCGCGACAACGATGGAGATCCAGATGCCGTCGATCCCCCAGATCAGCGGCAGGATCAGGATCGCCGCCATCTGAAATACGAGTGTCCGCAGAAACGAGATCAGCGCGGAGGTCAGACCGTCATTGAGGGCTGTAAAAAAACCGGAACCGAAGATCGCATAGCCCATAAAGAAAAATGACAGGGCAAATATCCGGAATCCCGATACGGTAAGCTCCATGAGCACCTGATCATAACCGACAAAAATGCGCGCCAGCGGCGACGCGAACAGTTCGGCTGCCGCGACCATGCCAACGGCGAACGTGCCTGTGATCATGAGGCTTTTCCGAAGCAGCCCTTTCAGCTCATCATGGTTCCTGGCGCCGTCATGATAGCCGATGACGGGAGCCGTCCCGATGGTATATCCGTTGAATGCCGCCGAGAAGATCATGCTGACATACATCATCACGCCGTATGCCGCGACGCCGTTTTCCCCGGCATATTTTAAGAGCTGCCTGTTGTAGAGCATGCTGACGAGGCTCATGGCGACGCTGCTCATAAATTCGGACGAGCCGTTTGCGCACGCCTTTAAGACTGCCTTTCCATCAAATCCTGTCTTTCCCAGACGCAGTATGCTGCTGTTTTTCCGCCCGAAATAAAGGAGCGGGATCATGCCTCCCACCACCTGGCTCATCGCCGTGGCGACAGCTGCGCCTGCCAGCTTGTGCTCCTGCGGCAGAAGCGTCACGAGCACTGCGTCGAGCACCATGTTGGTGATGCCGGAAAATACGGTCACCACGAAACCAACCTGTGGTTTCTCGGCTGCCACAAAGAAGCTCTGAAAGATAAACTGCAGGATATAAAACGGCAGCGACGCAAGAATGATGCGCGCATAGACAACGCAGTCTTCAAGCAGCGCGCCCTCCGCCCCCAGCAGAACAGAGATCGGGCGGATAAATATGATGCCGAGTACGGCAAAAAACACCCCCAGAGCGGCCGCAAAAAAGATAAAGAGAGAGAAATATCTGTTTGCCTTCTCCGGATCGCCCTCTCCGAATGTTTTGGAGACAACAGCGGTGCCGCCTGAACCGAACATGTAGCCTACTGTGCCGATGATGATCAGAAAAGGCATGATCAGGTTGACTGCCGCAAAGGGTGTCTTTCCTGCAAAATTCGAGACAAAAAAGCCGTCGACCACGCCATAGATCGATGTAAAGATCATCGTTCCGATCGATGGCAGGGTGAACCGCATGAGTCTCCTGTATGTAAAATGATCTGAAAGCTGTATCTTCATTGTCCGCATAGTCTTAGTCCATCCATTCCATATGAGCGATCTGCCGCCGGAACATGTCGTTAAATTTTTCCATAAAATAAATATATGTGTCGATCTCCTGCTCCGGCCAGTCTGAAAACACTTCGCACTCTGCCGCATAGAGCCGTGCGGCGGTCTTTTCGACATAGCGCTTTCCCTTTTCAGTCAGACGCACTCTTTTGCCTCTGCCGTCCTCCTGCTCCAGATAGAGGACCCCGTCGTTTTCGAGTTTCCGCATCGCGGAATTAACAGTCTGTTTGCTGATCCCTGACTGTTTGTAAATATCGCTCAGCAGACAGGTGCCGCCATTGTCATAGACTGTGTACAGGGCGCGCATGGCACTGTCCGATATACCGAGTCTGTGACATGCCTGATGATACAGTGCATCCATCTCCGCTCCAAGATAATTGATGCGGTGAAGCTTTTCAAATGTACTTTTTCTCATGATCCACCTCCGATCGATTCAAATATTAAGTACGAATTCATACCATATAATATAGTATGAATTCGTACCTTTGTCAATGCGATCCCTCAAAATTTTGAATATAAAAATATCATAAAAAACAAATAAACAGTTTTTATCAGTCCAATAAGATGCTATACTATTCATATTGAAAAAATGATTCATTATCCTGCATTTGACTATATGTTAATTCAGACAAAATTTACGAGGAGAAAACAAATGAAAGTTGTGGTCTGCGATGACAGCATGGAAGATTTGGAGAAGATCAGAGGGCTGCTGACAAAGTACGTTGAAAAGAATGAGAGGATCCAGCTGGAGACAGAATATTTTATGTACTCAGCCGAGCTGTACCGCCGGATCCAGTCAAAGGCACCAGGCGATATCTATATTCTCGATATGATCATGAATGAAAAGACAGGGATCGATATCGGTTCACTGATCCGGAGCCGCGATGCGGACAGCGTCATCATCTATGTCACTTCATCCGATGATTTTGCACTGGAGGCTTACGGTGTGCGCGCTGTCAGATATCTGCTAAAGCCGGTCCGGGAAGAGCTGTTCATCGAGGCGATGGATTATGCTGTCACTGATATCTCAAAAGAAAAAAAGGAAACGATATACACGGTTAAAACGAAGGAGGGACTGGTCTCCATCCCCTATTCCAGGATCGAGTACATTGAAAATTATTCCAGAACGCTCCATATCTGTCTGACGGATCAAAAGCGCATCCAAAGCATCTTTATCCGGAAGTCTTTTAATGAAGAGATTCGGCAGCTCATGGAGAGTGACAATTTTGTGCAGGTTCACAAATCCTTTGTCATCAATCTGTGCCATGTGGAAAAGCTGGCATCCGGAAGTGTCCTCATGAAAAGCGGGGCTGCTGTTCCGGTGAGCAAGACAAGGACCGCAGATGTAAAAAGAGCGTATCTCAAATTTGTATCAGAACAGTATCCATAGGAGGCGCGCAGATCATGTATTACAAAAATATTTCCTATACGCTGAGCCACATATTTGTCGTGCTGTTTATGTACTTATTTGTTGCACACCGTTATTCCAGGCTGAAAACCGCAGCGATCTGTATCGCTTCCTTTCTGGCGATCACGATCCCAAATGTACTCAAATTAAATATCTTTCCAGACAATCGGCTATGTTATTTTCTGGTGACGCTCTATCAGATCGCCCTGACGCAGCTCACAGGACTGTTCATCTCTGTCAAGAGGGACAGCAAGGCGCTGTTTGTCGGCCTGAGCGCCTCCAACTATGTGATCGCGGGGAGCATCATGGCTGCCATCGTCCATATTTTTACGGGAAATCTGATCCTCTGCACAGCATGCTGCATTTTGACGCACATCATCATATTATACATTCTGTATATCAAGATCCATGATATCTGGATCGACTATCAGAAGAAGGAAATGATGGGCAGCTGGTGGATGCTTTGTCTGATCCCTGTATTCTTTTACTGTGGATTTTCAACCCTTACATTCTTTCCATTCACGATCGACGACCATCCGGAGAATATTCCCGGCGTAGTGCTGTTCATCATCGCGATGTTCGCCTCGCATGTCATTGTACTGCGGTATGTTTCGAGCGAATCCCAGCGGACAGAGATCTACTGGCAGAATGCGCTGTATGAGTCGTACATCAAAGGACTGGAAAATCAATATTATCTGGTCGAACAGTCCGAGAAAAATCTGCGGATCCTGAGGCACGATATGCGCCATTACTCCGGCCTGATCGATTCCCTGCTGGAGCAGGGTGAATATCATGAGATCAAACAGGTCACAGAGCATATCAACAAGGTGACTGATGAAAATAAGGTGACAAGATACTGCAGCAACCTGATCGCGAACACGATGCTCTCGAGTATAATGGAAAGGGCATCCTCACTTGGTATCGAAGTGCAGCGGGATATCATCATTTCCAAGGAGATTCCTGTTGACAGCTATGAATTTGCCATCGTAGTCGCGAATCTGCTGGACAATGCGATCGACTGCGTGAAAGACCTGGTTGAGAAAAGAAAGGTCTTGGATATTAAGATCCGCTGTGGGCAGGATCATCTTCTCATTCATATTAAGAATGCCTACGAAAACGAGATTCTCTTTGATCCTGAAACAGGTCTCCCCAAGAGCCAGAAGGGAAAGAATCATGGTTTCGGCATGCAGAGCATACAGGCTTTTTCAGATAAGGTCGGTGGTACATTAGGCTGCTACTGCGAAAATGATATGTTTCATATGATGCTGTTTGCGAAGTTTTAAGAAACGATCACATGAAGCACTTTTATGAGAACTGCAGATCGGTAAAATGATGAAAAACAGAAAGAAGTATGATATGTGCAAAATATTGCTCCTGGAAGACGACATCAGCCTGATCGACGGGCTGGAGTTTTCTCTGCAAAAAAATGACTTTACCGTCGAGACGGTGCGCACGGTGGGCGAGGCGTTAAAGCGGCTGCAAAATGATGACCTTATCAGTCAATACGACCTGCTTCTTCTCGACATCACCCTGCCCGACGGGACAGGTTTTGAAGTCTGTGAGCGGGTGCGGAAAGAAAACAGCCGGATCCCGGTCATCTTTCTCACGGCATCGGACGAGGAGGTCAATGTGATCCGCGGGTTGGACGGCGGCGGGGACGACTATATCACCAAACCGTTCAAACTCGGCGAACTCTGCTCCCGGATCCGCGCGCTGCTCAGGCGCGCCGGATACAGCAGGCAGACAGGGAACGATGCCCCGCAGGAAAGCGCGCAGGGCAGCGCCCCCCGGCAGAATACTGACAACCGCATTGTCTCAGGCGGTCTCATGATCGACCTCACGGCAAGCCGCGTGACGCTGGACGGGAAAACGCTTGACCTGACGCGTGCAGAGTACCGGCTGATCTGCCTGCTTGTGAGAAACGCGGAGCGGGTTATGACGAGGGATATGATCTTTAATGAATTGTGGGATCATATGGGCAGCTTTGTGGACGACAACACTTTGTCCGTGTATATACGGCGGCTCCGCGAGAAGATCGAAACCGATCCTTCGAAGCCGGAGCATCTGATCACTGCCCGAGGATTTGGTTACCGGTGGGTTCCGTAAAGGACTGCACACTGATAAAATGATGATGTGCATCCGACAGAAGATCTGCCGCAATGGCTGGTACACAGGGGGAATCAGTATGATCAAAACAAATTGGAGTCTTATTCAGGACAAAACGGCCAGACGCTACTGTATTTTTTTAATCTCATTCTCAGTCATTCTCCTGACGGCCGCGATCCTGTTCTGCAGCTACATGACACACGCTGCCAAAAACATGCTCCTGTCCCATGATGAGACGATCGCTTCATCGCTGCTCGAACAGGGCGTTTCTGAGGCCGCAGCCGCGAGGGCGCTCACCGCCGCAGCGCACTCTGATACGGCGCACTCCGTTCAGGGTCTGGCGCTCCTGCAAAAAATCGGTGTCCGGCCAGATCTGGAAACGCAGTTTCTGCCTGATCTCCACACGTTTCAAAAGCACGCTGTCTGTTCTGTGCTGGGCATTCTCATACCGTTTTGTCTCCTGCTTTCCGGCGCAAGCCTTCTGTTTCTTTCCGCCAGGGAAAAGCTGTACCGCGATGCCCTGGCTGTCATCGACAGTTATATTGACGGCTCGCACACGAACCGCCTGCCGCAGACAAACGAGGGCACGATCTACCGCATGTTCTCCTCGATCGACCGGCTGGCGACGATGCTGCAGGCACAAAACGAGACGGAACAGAAAACAAAGATCTTTCTGAAAAATACGATCTCCGATATCTCCCATCAGCTCAGGACGCCGCTGGCGGCGCTGTCCATGTATCAGGAGATCCTGGAAAATGAATACGACAAACCTGCTGTCGTACAGAATTTTGCGGCAAAGGCGGGGTTTGCGCTGCAGCGCATGGAACAGTTGATCCAGTCCATGCTCAAGATCACAAGGCTGGATGCCGGAAACGTCGTGTTTGAGAAAAAAATCTGCGTTCTGTCCGAACTGGTCTCACACGCCGTCGGTGAACTCACGACCCGCGCTGACAGTGAGAACAAGACCATCATCCTGGAAGGTTCAGGCACCGATACGATCCTCTGCGATGCATCGTGGACGAGCGAGGCCATCAGCAACATTGTCAAAAATGCCCTGGATCATATGGCCGCCCGCGGCACTGTCCGCATCACATGGGAAATATCCCGCTTTGCCGCGGCGATCCGGATCGCCGACGACGGAAGCGGGATCGCTCTCGAGGATATCCATCATGTCTTCAAGCGATTTTACCGCAGCCGCCAGTCGTCAGACACGCAGGGGATCGGGCTGGGACTGCCGCTTGCAAGATCGATCGTGGAGGGACAGGGCGGAACGATCTCCCTGCAGAGCGCACCCGGTGCGGGGACGACGTTTACGCTGATGCTGCCATGGTGATAACAGCTCCTTACAAAACTGTAAGCTTATATTCATGTCGATGTAAGGTTTTCCTAATACTATATAGATAGGTGAACGAATCCAGGACTCTTGTTCAGACTATACTTTATCTTAATATGAAAAGGAGCTTTACAAATGGAAATCTTACAGGTACATGATCTATGTAAAACCTACGGCAATGGCGAGGTGCAGGTCGACGCGTTAAAAAACGTCTCATTTGCACTGGAGAAGGGGGACTTCTGCGCGGTCGTGGGCGAATCAGGCTCTGGAAAGAGCACTTTATTAAATTGTATCGGCGCCCTTGACACTCCCACCTCGGGAGAGATCCTCGTCGACGGGAACGCGCTTTTTGCCATGAAGGAGGAGGCGCGGACGATCTTCAGAAGGCGCAATATCGGCTTTATCTTCCAGTCGTTTCAGCTTGTGGCCGAGCTGAATGTCGAACAGAATATCATCTTTCCGCTGCTGCTGGACTACGCGAAACCCGATCCCGCTCTCGTCGAGGAGACGCTGGAGATCCTGGGGTTAAAGGACAGACGCCGTCATCTCCCAAGACAGTTGTCGGGCGGACAGCAGCAGCGTGTTGCCATCGGGCGCGCCCTGATCACAAGGCCGAAACTGATCCTCGCCGACGAGCCGACCGGAAATCTTGACAGCAAAAACAGCCAGGAAGTGCTCGACCTGCTGATCAAGGCATCGAGGCGCTATCAGCAGACCATATTCATGATCACGCACAACGACAGCCTGGCGGCGGCAGCGGACCGCGTGCTGCGCGTGGCGGACGGAAGGCTCACGGATCTGGGCAGGACAGACGGGAAAGGAGATGTTTTCAGAGATGAAAAATTATCTTGATCTCGTACCGCTCTACACCAGGGCACACCGGAAGCAGAACCGCATGTCCATCTTCTGCATCTTTCTGTCCGTCTTTCTCGTGGCTGCGATCTTTGGCATGGCGGACATGTATATCCGAAGCCAGCTGATCAAGACAAGGCAGGAGGACGGCAACTGGCATATAGCGCTGAGCAGGATCAGCGACAAGACGGCAGAGCTGATCGCCGCGCGCCCGGAAGTCCAAACGGTCGTCTGCTATGGAACGTTGAATTATCGTCTGGATCTGGGATACACGGTCGGTGGCAAGGACGTCGTGATCTGCGGCGGGGAGGCGCCTCTTCTGACGGAGATCTATGCCGGCGCCCTCTCGGAAGGCGCTTTTCCCAGCACAGCGCATGAGGTGCTTGTGAGCGCAAATGTGAAAAAAGAGCTCGGACTCGATATCGGAAGTCCGATCGCGATCCGTGACGCGGCGGGAACGGAATCTGTTTATACCATATGCGGTTTTTCCGAAAATCCGCCCATGGTCCTGAATAAAGACATTTACGCCGTGTTTATGAACACTGCCGCTTTCCGCGATTTTTTTCCGGGTGTGACGGACGGGGAACCAGACGACTACGACAGTTGTTTTCTCGTCCAGTTCCGTGATCATCACCGTATCCGCAGCACCATCAATGATATCAAGGCGCAGTTCCGACTGTCCGACGCGCAGGTTGGGGAACAGGCAATGCTGCTCGGGCTGCTCGGACAGAGCGGTGAGGGCAATCCTTTCATGCTCATGATCTACGCTGCTGCCGCCGTATTGTCCATACTGGTCCTGCTGGCGGGAATTCTGATGATCGCGAGCAGCCTGAACAGCAATATCGCAGGACGGACGGAATTCTTCGGCATGCTGCGCTGTATCGGCGCGACGCCGAGGCAGATCACACGGCTGGTGCACCGGGAAGCGCTGAGTCTCTGCACCCTTGCCATTCCTGCCAGCCTGCTCTCCAGCATGGCCGTGATCTGGGTATTGTGCGCAGTCCTGCGCTGTCTGAGTCCGATGTACTTTTCCACTATGCCTGCCTTTGCAGTCAGTCTGCCAAGCATTGCCGCCGGCGCTGTCATCGGGATCCTGACGGTGCTGATGGCATCGCGCGCGCCAGCAAAGCGCGCCTCCAAGGCGTCCCCGCTTGCCGCTGTGACAGGCAGTGCAAATGATCTGGCACCTGTGCGCAGGGCCGCTGACACTTCTGTGTGCAAGGTCGACACAGCGCTCGGGATCCATCATGCCATGGCAAGCCGCAGGAATTTTCTGCTGGTGGTGGGCTCCTTTGCACTGAGTATCATTTTATTTTTGTCTTTCTCCACGACCATCGATTTTATGAAACATGCCATCAAGGTACTCCAGCCATGGTCGCCGGATATTTCTATCATCAGTCAGGACAACACCTGCACGGTTGACCGCACGCTGCTTTCGGCGCTAAATAAAAATCCCGCCGTCCGAAGAGTCTATGGAAGAATGTTTGCATATGACCTGCCCGCCACGACAGACGGCAGGGATCACACCGCGATGCTGATCTCTTATGACGAACAGCAATTCCGATGGGCAAAACGATATCTGCTGGACGGTTCGCTGGAGGACGTACAGAGCCAGACAGGCACCGGACTGATCGTGTCCTCCCCGCAGTATAACAATCAGACTGATGTGAGGACAGGCGACACGGTGACGCTCACGATCGACGGGAAACCTGCGGACATAAAGATCACCGGCATGATATCCGAGTGTCCGTTTAACACGCCGGACGGCGATATCATCATCTGCTCGGAGGACACGTTCCGGCAGTTTACAGGGAAAGAAGATTACACGATCATCGATATCCAGCTGGCAGGAACAGCGGGCGATACCGATGTGGACGCGATCCGCGCGCTTGCCGGAACTGCATATACATTTTCCGACCTGCGCACGAACAATCAGAGTACGCTGGGCGCCAATTACTCCTTTAAGCTGTTTTTGTACGGGTTCCTGTTTCTGATCGCCATGGTCACGGTCTGCAATATCATCAACTGTGTCGCCATGAGCGTGGAATCGAGGATTAAACAGTACGGCGGTCTGCGCGCCATCGGACTCAGCGGCAGGCAGCTTCAGAAAATGATCGTCGCAGAGACCCTGACCTTCGCGGTGACAGGCGCCATCTGCGGCGTGACGGCAGGACTGCTGCTCAACAAAAAACTGTTTGAGATCCTGGTGAGCAGCCGCTGGGGCGAACCCTGGAGCCTGCCGCTCTCAGAGCTGGCCATCATTCTGGGGATCGCCGCGCTCTCTGTGCTCCTGTCCGTGCGCGGCCCGATCCGGAAGATACGATCAATGTCGATCGTCGATACGATCAATGCACTGTGAGGAAAAAATAAAACATATCTGATAAGACAGCTAAATTGCCCAAAAACGTACAAACAGCCCTGGTTACAGAAATTACCAGGGCTGTCTGCCTCTCCGCTACCCGACCGCTATATAGACATCCATATACCAGACGCCGTCTTTTTCATACTCCTTCTCAAAACATTCGATGATCTGATCGTCCTGTTTGTGCTGGATCCCGTTGATCTTCATGTGCATCATCAGCGCCTTGTACGCGTTCGGAATGGTGCGGAACGGTGCGGTCATCGGATCCCTGATCGTGATCACGATATAGTCCTGGTCTTCCTGGTGGAATACCTCCGGCTTCTCACCGATCTTCGCCGCCTCGTCGCTGTCCACGATCAGCGCCGCCTCATAACCGTGCATATGAAACACATTGACCTGCTCCTGCGACAGAAACGGGAAGTCCCAGCCGATGATCTTTTCCGCATATGGTATCTTCAATTCTTCCGCCCAGCTCCTCACATGTCCGATGGCATCTGTCTCAGGCTCCCTGCTGAACACGGCATACCGCACACAGTCAAACGCCTTTACCGTCTCTGTGCGGATATCCGAGTATGCCTCGTCACTCAGGTTGAAGTCTCCCCGCACCAGTTCGTCCATGGTGCAGGAAAACAGGTCGCACAGTTCGATCACCTTGTCCATCTCTGGGCAGACCAGATCCAGCTCCCACTTCGACACTGTCTGCCGGCTGACATTCAATTGTTCCGCAAGCGTCTCCTGCGTCATCTTGTTCCTCATTTTCCGCAGGCACTGCAAGTTCTGTCCTAAACTCATATAATATATTCTCCTTTTCGTATGACCTCTTCATTATATGCAATTTTACATACAGCTTTATAATCAGCTTACATCGATCCGGCGCCTTATCGCTATATGACAATCATACGCAGTCGGAGCGCCTTTTTCAACCAATTTTAAGGTTCGATTTTCCAGGCGCGCGCAACTTAAAGTTGCCAGATGCCAATGCCGTACATTGTGCAGATTAATGACGCAGTCTTTGCAGAGGTCTATTTTCCCAGCGGAAATCCTACATGCTGGAGCAGCACGGCGTTACCGTATCCGACGCGATCTCCTCTGACCTGCTGCTTTTACAATTACAGTTCTTATTTGCCTCGCTGGCGTTAAATGTCATCACTGTGATCCTGTGTAACCGGGATCTGCACGATAAAACACTCCGGGATTATGCATCCCGGAGTGTTTTCAGATACTTTTCTAATTTATCGGTTACCGCCTGCACATCGATGGGCTTTGCCAGGTGGTCGTTCATGCCGCACTCGAGACACTTCTGGATATCTTCCGAGAAAGCGTCCGCAGTCATGGCAATGATCGGGATATCCGCGTCCTCACGCTCCAGTCCGCGGATGATCCTGGTAGCCTCATATCCATCCATCACGGGCATCCGCACATCCATGAGGATCGCATCGTAATATCCCACAGGCGACTGCTCAAACTTCGCGGCGCAGATCTTTCCATTCTCGACCCTGTCCAGTACAAGCTCAAGGTCGGAGAGCAGATCCCTGGCAACCTCCCAGTTGAGATCATTGTCCTCCGCCAGCAGAACATGCTTCCCTCTGAGATCCAGGTCGACCGTTCTGACGACATCGGCAGCCTTCTCACCGCCGTTGCCCGCAAGCGCTCTCAGTGCGTCGGACAGAGAGGACTGAAACAGCGGCTTGGAAATAAACCCGGAGATCCCCGCCGCTCTCGCCTCCTGCTCCACTTCGCTCCAGTCACACGCCGCAAGCAGCAGGGCAGGACTGTCTTCCCCACAGTTCCTGCGGATCTCCCGGACCGCCTCCAGCCCATCCGCCCCCTGCGGCTCCCAGCCTAATAAAATGATCTGATAGCTGTCCTGCCGGCGATGGATTTCAGTGATCATTTCCACTGCGCGCCCTGCACTCTGACACCACTCCGCGCGGATACCGATCTGCGCCAGGGAGCGGACCACGCTTGTACATAACCGCTCATCCGCATCGACCACCAACATGTTCCAGGATGGAAACACCGGCTCTGTTTCCTGTTCTTTTGCCTTTGCAAGGTCGAGCACAACATGGAACTCGCTGCCCCTGCCCTGCTCGCTCTGAACGGATATGGCACCGCCCATCGCGTCTACGATGTACTTGGTGATCGCCATTCCCAGCCCGGAGCCCTCCGTCTTCTGCACGCGGGTGTTATTCTCCCTGCTGAAGGAGTCAAATATCTGTTTCTGATACTCCTTTGACATGCCGATCCCCGTATCGCGCACTATGAAATGCGTGCGGACGCAGGAGGGATTCCCGGGCAGGTCCTCCTGGCATACGTTTACCTGGACCTTCCCCCGGTCCGGCGTAAACTTGACAGCATTCCCCAGCAGATTGATCAGCACCTGGTTCAGACGTACACTGTCACAGCACACATCCTCCGCAAGGATCTCATAAGCAGCTGCATCAAACTCCTGATCTTTTGCCCGGACCTGCGGCAGCATGATGTTGACGATACTGTCCATGACCTCCCTCAGCGACACTGCCTCGATGTTCAGCGTCATTTTCCCGCTCTCGATCTTTGATATATCCAGCACGTCATTGATCAGCCCCAGCAGGTGTTTGCTGGACAGTTCGATCTTGTGAAGGTATTCCTGGACCTGATCGTGATTGTGTGTATTGGACAGTGCCAGGGATGTCATACCGATGATCGCGTTCATTGGCGTGCGTATGTCATGGCTCATGCTCGACAGGAATTCCTGTTTTGCCGCATTGGCGTGTTCAGCCTCTTTCTGTGCCATTTCCGCAGCCTTCCTCGCCGCATCCATCTCCACATTGATGCGTTTCAATTCGGACACCTGGTCCTTGAACACTTTAAAATATTGGAGAAATACATAGCACAGCATGGCGATCACAGCAAGAGAGGCCGCATAAACCATGGTGAGCCAGCGGTCGCCCATACCCGAGATCGCGTCATCGAGCACATCAAAAGGAAGGACTGTCACCAGATACCATTCGCAGTATGGGAGATCGGTACAATACAGATGACGGCGCGAATGACCGCATTTCAGAATGACCGAGTAGTCCTCGTCTGCATTCATGGCCGCTTTCAGCTGCCCGACATAGTACCCCGCATCCTCATTCTGGCTGTCAAAGATACTGTAAAATGGATCTGTATCATTTTCATCCTTACTGCCCTGATTCCAGACAACATAGCTGCCGTCCTCGCGTATGACATAGGACTCCACCAGCGAGCTGTCCGAATCGAGAAAAAGCACTTCGCTCATATACATGGAGGAAAGACCTACAACGATGGCAAGACTGGTGTTTCCATCAGACATGGGATATTCACAGGGGACGCCGAACAGGATCACGTCATCCCCGCTGCTGTTGACTGCGGACGCCGCCTTGCGTTCCCCGTTTATCATACTGTCCATAAACTGTTCCGGGTGATTCAGCTCCACCGGATCACCATAGATCATCTCGATCCCGCCATCGGACGAATACAGGGCTGCACATAAAAAATGCCGCGCCCTCGCACCGTACTCTATCTCTTCCCTCGATCCGTAACTGAGATCTCCTTCATCCGCTGCAATGTGCGCTATGGATTCCGCCATGGTCAGGCGCAGGTCGATGATCGTCTCAAAATGCAGGGATACCTGCTCATTCATCCCTGCCATGTATGTAGTCCCTATATTCTCAATCGTGTTCTCACTCATGTTGTTTATGGACATTCCCAAAAATGAAAACACAAAAATAATCAGGCAGATGATCACTGCTATGCTGATTTTTAACGAACGCGGCAAAGCCATGTTTTTCATACTTTTCTATCTCCACTCTTCGGTTAAGTTCCGGGTACAAATCAAAAAGGAAAAGACTGCACTCCTGTCATCGCCTCAGCTGGCTCATGGTCCTGAACATCTTGTTGATATCCACCGGCTTCGCCAGATGCTCATTCATACCTGCATCCTTTGCCAGTGCGATGTCTTCCTCAAATGTGTTCGCTGACAGCGCTATGATGGGCACTGTCTTTGCGTCTTCCCGGTCCAGGCTGCGGATCACACGGGTCGCCTCATATCCGCTCATGACCGGCATCATCAGATCCATGAGCACACAGTCAAACGTTCCCGGCGCTGACGCCGCAAACGTGTCGACAGCTGCTTTTCCATCATTGGCAGTCACGACCTTTGCATCCGCATCCTGAAGCATATATTCTACGATCTCGCAATTGATCTCATTGTCCTCCACCAGAAGGACATGCATCCCGGCGATATCGCGCTTCCAATCCCGCTCTTCATCCGCAGGCTGCGCGCTCCACGCCTCGTCGACCTGGATCGGCAGGAAGATCTGGACCACGCTCCCTCTGCCGATCTGACTGTCTATCTCTATGGTTCCCTTCATCTGATCCAGCAGCTTCTTCACGATGGACATGCCAAGCCCCGTACCGTTATAGTGGGTTCTCGCGCCCCGTTCTTCCTGCGTAAACAATTCAAAAATGTGCTTTTTAAACTCCTCGCCGATGCCGATCCCGGTATCGGCGACCTCAAATCGGTACTCTGCGGTCCTGCCCTGAAACCCGGTCTCCTTCGCCCTCACGACCACAGAACCATGACGCCGGTTGTACTTGAGGGCATTGTCGATGACATTCATCAGGATCTGCTTGAGATACAGCGGGTTGCCGACCAGCCTGTTGTGCTGCAGGTCCTCCACCTCCAGCATCAGCTGGATCTCCCGCTCCTGCGCCCGCGGAGACAGGATCGTGATACAGTCCTCCAGCGCATCGCGAAGCTCAAACGGCTCCTCCACCTCCGCAGGTCTTCCGCTTTCCAGCCTGCTGACCTGGAGGACATCGTTCACCAGAGACAGCAGATGCTCCGTAGACACCCGGATCTTCTTCCGGCACGCTCCCTGCTGCGCCTGATCCTGCTGGCTTTTCTCCATGATCGCCAGCATACCCAGAATCCCGTTGATGGGCGTGCGCAGATCGTGTGACATATGGGAAAGAAATTCACTCTTTGCCGCGTTTGCTTTCCGCACCTTCTCCAGCAGCTCCATGATCGCCTGCTCCTGTTTCTTCCTTGTCACCATGATCTCTGTGATATCCTGATGGTATCCGTTCAGGCTGACACCCGGTTTCTTGAATGTCTTGTCCGGCACGCCGCCGCAGCGGACATAGATCTTCCCAAGCTCCGGATGGTTCCACGGATAGATCACCTCGGAGCGCCCGGTCTTCAATATCTCCTCGACCGTCTCCTGAACCATCTCCACATAGTCCGGCTCGATATTTTCAAACCAGTGGCGGTAACACGCTTCCGGGCCGATCTCGTCCGACACGCCAAGAAGGATCCGCATGGTCCGGTCCGCATACATCCTTGGCTTGCATCCCTCTTCCAGCTCGATCGTCCAGATCCCGGTCCTTGCGCCTTCCAGAATGTCCTCCAGGCTCTGCCTTGCCTCCAGCTTGTACTTCTCCTCCTGCTCCACAACAGCGTTGATGTCCCGCTGGGCAAAGATCGCACAATTCTCCTGTGGCGTCCTTTCCATAGCAGAAAAATGGATCTCCATATGCTTCAGTCCTAAGGAACTGTCTCTCACCTGATAACGCACAGAAAATTTCTTCTTTGCCCTGAGCTGGGCGAGCACATAATCTTTCTTCGTCAGGGAGCGGAGCCGCTCCTGGTCACGCGCGACCACATACCGGGCAATATAACGTTCCATGGCTGTCTGATAACCGTCCTCAAACTGAACTGCCCAGTCGATCCCCATCCGTCTGCTGTCCCGGTATGTCTCGCACTCCCCTGTGTCAAGGTTCACCTGATAGATCCCCAGATAGTCAACACTGAGGGCATGGAGAACGTTATAACTGCGCTTCTGGAGCTCGCGGACCAGGTTGCGCCGTTTCAGGGAGGACACGATAAAGTATGCTGCGGTCTGCAGCATATTCGAAGCATATTCCAGCGACTTCACAGGCGGGTTGTCCACACCATAAAAACCGATAAGCTTTTTGCCGTTATACAAAGGAACCACCACAAGAGAATGGATACCCTGCCGCTCCAGGTTCTCATACTGGAGCGGGTCCGTCTCCCGGATGTCTTCCAGATCTTCAATGACGATATGCCTGCCAATGCTGAAATTCCGATACCAGCTCGCACACACCTCCGGGGCAACATTCTGAAGATTCTCCTTCTCGGGCCGGACCCCGTCTGCCACCCACTCGTATGTGTTGTCGTCACACCCCGACTCATTCTGCTCAAATATATAGGTTCGATCCCCTTTCAGGGCTTTTCCCAGGCACTCCAACAGCACCGCCAGCGACTGGTCTGGTGTCTCCTCCAGCAGGGCGACGCGAAGCCCCTCATTGATGACGGTCTCGAGATTCTGGACGCTTTGCATATCACCTTTCTGCCCGCACTCCTCACCTGCAGGATTCCTTGTATTATCCATACGCCTTCCCTCCATTATTGGCCTAGTCTCACTTTGTCGCTATGTCGCTTCACCGCAAATATCAGCAACGTCTGTATCATAATACCATATGCCTACAATCCCGTCAATACAGAGGTTGCCGCCTCTTTCCGCCGATCGTCCGATCCAATACAAAACTGCCCCTATCCAGCGGTGAACCATTTCGTTCAGTGTGGTTCACCTCTGGATAGGGGCAGTCCTCAGACGATCTTTTCGCACGATCCCCTACCAGTAAGGATCCCAGTCTGTCGTCAGTCTGGTCAGTGCTTCCATGTAGTAGTAATCCCCCCATGAAGTACATTCGTCCACGCCCAGATCCGGGCATGTATTATACGGAGAGCTTTTTGCATACGTCCCGTGCAGCAGCAGACCGTTTGACTCTCTGCTGTCGCGCACTGCACAGTTCTCTGCCAGCGCCCGGACGAGTCGCGCAGCCATGCTTCTGTAATACTGCGCCTTCTGTTCAGACAGGTGCTTTGCCATTTCCAGCATACCGCAGGCCGCTGCCGCCGCCGCGGAGGAGTCCCTTGGCTCATCACTGCCATCCTGGAAATCAAAATCCCAGTACGGGACCAGATCCTCCGGCAGATGCGTGAGAAAGAAGTCCGTGAGCTTCTCAAAAATATCAATGTACTCCGGGTTCTTTAATCTGGAATAGCTCAGCGCCGCACCGTAAATCCCCCATGCCTGTCCTCTCGCCCATGCCGAGCCGTCGCGGTAGCCCTGATGGGTCACTCCCTTTCGGGGTTCCCCCGTCGCCGGATCAAAGAAATAGGTGTGATAAGTAGAGTGATCGGGACGGATCACATATTTCATCGCATTCTGGATATGTATCGCGGCTTTCTGCCTGTAGTCCGGGTTCCCTGTGACTTCGCCTGCCCAGAACAGCAGCGGCATGTTCAGCAGGCAGTCTATGATCAGACGATAATTGTCCTCCGCCCCGAGCGCTCCCCATGCCTGAAAGAATCCGCCCTTTTCCTGAAAACGCTCCATCAGATTGTCGGCCGCCAGAACCGCCGCCTCCCTGGCATGCGCATTGCCAGTCAGCTTCCATGCCGCCACGCAGGATGGAGAATAGAGAAACCCCATGTCATGGTGGGCTACGTCCACCTTGTTTCTGATCCTCTCCAGAAAGCTTTCCACCTGTCTCTCCCCCGCTGCCCTAAGCCGGCTGCTTCCTGTTTTCTCATAGGCGAGCCAGATCTCTCCCGTCCAGAATCCGGTGGTCCATGTCGTGTTTCCAGACGGTGTATAAAATCCGTTCGTGCTGTTCGAAGGCTGGAAAGCATCTGTAAACTGCTCCAGATTCCCTTCTATGATGTCCGCCGCGTGCCCGCGCAGCCGCTCTGCCTCGCCCGTTGTTATCTCCGGGTATGTCAGCAGTCTTTCTATTGTCTGCATCCTGCTTCTCCTTTCTCTGTCATCTTTATCTTCTCTATCGTCTTTATCGTCTTTATCGTCTCTATCGCCTCGTATTCTCCATGGATCCTGCATACCGCCATGGTTCCCTGCCTCGTTACCCGGAACCTGATCAGCCACACGTCCTCGTCCTTTCCCCTGTGATTGACAAATACGTCTTTGTGTACCACAACGTCCTGTGCGCCCTCTGCTGTCAATGTCAGCATTCCCTTTTTGCCCGGAATGCAGATCCGGCAGCCTGTGATCACAGGTTCTGTCTGTGTCACAAAGTTCTCCTCCAGCCAGTCCTGCTGTCCCATATCCGACGCCCTGTCCTCCAGCATGAAATCCCGCGCACCTTTCCGAAAGGTCACGATCCGCTCCAGTCTCCTGCTGCTGCCGTAGGCTCCGCCGTATTCCAGCGTGACACGCCCATCCGCATCCCCTGTAAAGCAGGCGGCACCGTATTCCCTGCCCGTCTTCTGCTCCTGACCGTTTAAAATGGGCACGCTGTGTCCAAAGGAGCGGTTGCACAGGATCGTATAGCGGGTTTCATCTGCAAAATATTTCTGATCGTATTCCCCGCACCCCAGATCACTCAGGAAGATCTCGCCGTCCGCGGCAAACATCAGGCTTCCCACATCATTGTGATTGTGGGGCTCGCCGTTATGCCCGCCCTTGACCGCCATATCCAGTCCGTCGTTTTTCCAGACTGCCCACTGGGCGTCCGGCAGAAGGGCAAACCACGCTGCCTGCTCCTGCTCCTCCCCGGCGTCCAATGCCGCCCCTTTTTCAAGCTTCTCCAGATAGCGGCGCACCCAGCAGTCATCCTGATAATTTGCCATGAACCGGTAGCAATGGTCGTCCTCAAATCCCATAGCCGCGGACACCGGCGGGATCTCCACGCCGTCTATCATCTCCGCCAGACAGCAGGTCAGCCCCAGCCGGAAGCGGTCGTGGCTGTTTCCATCGGAAAAGCTGACGGTAATCCCCCCTGTCAGATAGCATTTCTGCTGAAACTGCGCGATCCGGCGCACCTTCTCCTGCTCCAGCAGGCACACCCCGCCCTTTGTGTGCGCCTTCAACTGCTCGGCAAATCCCGTATAGTACACCATACCATAAGTAAAATAGCTCATTCCCTCCGGACAGGTGCCGTCGTCACACATGCCTTCCAGATAATCCGGCAGGGTACTGATCACCCTGTCTACGATCTGCTTCTGTCTCAGGGGTTCCTCCTGCAGGAGGCAGAGTGCCATGCTTCCCAGACACCCCGCGCACACGGCTACCCAGTTATTGTACATGGATTCCCACCGCCATGCTCCCTTTTCCTTCTCCATATAAGCGTCGAGCAGGCGGTGAACGACCAGACTGCGCACCTGCCCTGCCAGCGCCGCATCCAGCTTCCCGGACAGTTCTGTAACGATCTGTGCAAGCGCCTGCCCGGTCTCGCAGGCAAACAGATCCACCGTTCTCTGCCAGTCCTTCTCCTGCCGGTTTACATGGGCAGGAAGCGCCCACGTCTCCTCCAGGCAGATCTCGCGGATCACCTCCTCCAGTTTGCGCAGGTCCTCCTCCCTTTCATACCAGATGGACAGCAGGCCAAAGACAGCGAGAAACCGCCTTCTCTCAAAATATTCATCCTCGTAGATCAGCCTGTTGCCTGTCTCCTCATATAGTCCAAACAGCTCCTTTGTCAGCTCCGGCATGCTGCGTCCGCGCAGCATGTCTCCGGTCTGAGCGACCTGCTGACGAAACTGCTGCCAGTGCTCCCGGATCTCCTGTACTTTTCTTCTGTTCATACCGCGTCACTCCTTCACTGCTCCCACCATAACGCCCTTGGTAAAGTATTTCTGCAGGAACGGATATACGAACAGGATCGGAAGGGTCGCCACAATGATCGTCGCATAGCGTATCGTCGCGCCCACCGCTTCCACATCTCCTGCCGCCACGCCTGCCGTCATGGAGGATGTATCATTTGCCATCAGGATCTCTCTCAGAACGACCTGCAGCGGATACATGCTGCGGTCCGAGAGAATCGTAGAACCCCAGAACCATCCATTCCAGATGCCCACCCCGTAGTAGAGCACCATCACTGCCAGCATTGCCTTTGACAGCGGCAGGATCACGGAAAATAAGATCTTCCAATGCCCCGCCCCGTCAATCCTTGCCGCCTCGCACAGCGACTCGGGAATGCTCTCAAAAGAGGTTCTCAGGATGATCATATTGTAAGTGCTGATCATAAAGGGCAGGATCAGTCCCCAGTGGGTGTCCGTCAGGTGAAAATCCTGCAGAGTCTGATAAAAGGGGATCATGCCGCCCGAGATGAACATGGTGATGGTGATCAGGATCATGATCGGCTTTTTCCACAGGACGCCTTTTCTGGATAAAAAGTACGCTCCCAGGGATGTCATCACAATGTTGGTCGCCAGACCGAGTATCAGAATCTTCAGGGTATTGAGATAGCCTGACAGGATCATGGGATTTTTTAATACCGCCTTGTACGCGCTGAAGCTGAATCCCACAGGCTTTAACAAAGGCCCTGTATGCTGCATCAGCAGGCTGCTCTCACTCAGGGATGCCGCCAGCACATACCATACCGGATAAATGCAGACCAGCGACAGCAGCGTCAGGATCAGAACATTGCACACATCAAATATTTTTGACCCGGCCGATGTCCGGATCGTGCTCTTTGCCTGTCTTTTCATAATCATCCTCCTCTACCAAAGACTGGTCTCACTGACACGCTTGCTGATCTTGTTGGTCACGATCAGCAGCGCCAGGTTGATCACGGAGTTGAACAGACCAATGGCTGTGGAATAGCTCCAGTTTCTCTCCAGGATACCCACCCTGTAAATATAGGAAGCGATCACATCCGCCGTCTCATAGGTCGCCTCATTGTACAGCAGGATGGTTTTCTCATATCCCGTGCCCAGCAGCTGCCCCATTCTCATGATCAGCATGATCACGATGGTCGGCGCGATTCCCGGAAGCGTCACGTGGATCAGCTGTTTCCACCTTCCCGCCCCGTCGATGGATGCCGCCTCATAGAGCTGCTGGTCCACACCGGACAAAGCGGACAGGTAGATGATGGAACCCCAGCCGATCCCCTGCCAGATGTCCGACACGATATATATGGTCCGGTACAGCGCCGGATTCTGGATCAGGGAGCTTCTCTCCCCTCCGAACATGACGATGATATCATTGATCAGTCCCGTGCTCTGCGTAAAGTCCTTGATGATGCCCGTCACTACCACCAGGGAGATAAAATGGGGCAGATATGTGATGGTCTGGACTGTTTTCTTAAAGCGCTTCGCCCGCAGTTCATTGAGCAGGAGCGCCAGAATGATCGGAGCCGGAAAACCAAACAGGATCCCGTACACGCTCAGCAGGAGCGTGTTCTTCACAAGCCGCCCAAAATAGGGGCTTGTGAAGAAACGGTTAAACTGGTCGAATCCGACCCATTCGCTGCCTGAAAATCCCAGTCTGGGGTTGTAATCCTGAAATGCGATGAGCGCTCCATACATCGGCTTATAATGGAACAAAATATAAAACAGGATCACCGGCAGCACCATCAGGTAAAGAGAACGGTTTCTCTTCCAGTCTTTTTTTACCTGAATCCAAAAACTTTCACGTTCTTTCGTCTTCATACTTTTTTCCTTATCTTTCCTGATATCTCTCAAGCGCAGCATTCTGGATCTCCAGAACACGGTCAAGGTTCATGCCTTTGATCGTCTCCACATAGTCGTCCCACTCATCAAAACTCTTGTTTCCCAGGATGAACTTCAAGGTCATTTCGTCCCTGTATGTGTTGATCTCATTCATGATCTGTGCCTGTTCCTTGCTCTCGTCTACAGTCGGCGTCACAGGCGGGATAATATGCTTGTCCGCATTGGTATCCGACCACACCGCGAGGGCTTCCTTCTGCTCATCCAGCGTGTAATACTGATCCGCATACGCCTCATCCTGCACGAACGGTCCGTTGTAATTGGCCCTGATATAACCGCTCATCGCATGAGTGATGGACAGATCCGGGTTTTTGAGGATCAGATCCGTGTAGATCGGTTCTCCGCTTTCCATCGTATAGCTGACGCCCTCGATGCCAAAGTTAAACAACATGTGGCCTTCCTCGCCGTAAGCATAGTCCAGCAGTCTTGCCGCAAGCTCCACGTTCTCACAGCTTGTAGTGATCACGGCACAACCCATGTTGACAAAGTCATTATCCTTCTGGCCAAATTCAGGTTTTGTCCCTTTCTCCACGGAAGGATACGGAGCCGGTACGAGCGTGAAGTCCTCCTCGGTCGTCCTGCCGGCGCCTGTCCATGTGCCAAGACTGCTTCCGCACCATCCAAAAGATGCTCCCGCCGTCCCGTTTGTGATCTTAGCGCTGACCTGGTCGTTTGTCAGGGTTGCCAGATCAACATCGATCAGTCCCTCACTCATCCAGCGGTTCATGGTCTGGAGATACTCCCTGTAGCCGTCCTCGACAGCGCCGTAATGAACGCTGCCGTCATCTCCTATATAGAAATTTCTGGGTGCTCCATATGCGTATGCAAAAGGATTGTTATCTGTCAGTCCCTGGCTGCCGTACCAGTACGTAAAAGGTGCAGCCGCTCCCTTCTCCTCCTTAAATGCAGTCAGCACGTCATGCCACTCGTCCATGGTAGTCGGCACTTCCATGCCCAGCTCCTCCAGCCAGTCCCCTCTTAACATCAACCCGGTGCTTGTCTTTAATTTTTCACCGCCGCGGATAAAGGGAAAGCAGTAATATGTGCCTTCATCTGTCTTGATCATCTTGTCCACATCCGGATTTGCCTCCAGATAAGCTTTCAGGTTCGGACAGTAGCTGTCGATCACATCATTTAACGGAAGGACAACGCCGTCCTCGATCGCTTTCTGCGGTCCGCCCGCGTAAGTCAGCCAGCTATACTCAATAATATCCGGAAGCGTGCGGTTCGACAGGAGGAGGTTAAACTGCTCTGCCACCTGCCCTACTGCGGGATGCTGGAATTCGATCGTGATCCCTGTATTTTCCTGCAGCTTCTTTCCAAATTCCGTGTCGTTGAGGCTGGTGTAGTTCGCCGCCGCATTTGCATTTAACTCCACCCAGTAGCTGAGCGTGCCGCCTTCCGCAACAGGATAAGAAAACGCTGTATCCGGTGCGGCCGTTTCCGTCTTCCCGGACGCGTCCGCCTGTGCGGTGGTCTGCGATTCTGGTGCCGCGCCGCCATTGTCCTTGTTTCCACATCCTGTCGCGATGCCCGCCGCAGCTACCACAGCCGCCATGAGCAATGCGCCCTTTTTGATTTTGTTGTTTCTTTTTATCATATGTTCCTCCATTTCTGAGCATTTCATGCCCGTTTTGCCGCCCCGCCGGTCGCTTCCGCATATAACATGCAGGCTCCCATCCGGGGACATCCGTCTGCGCATATTTTGTTTTGCGCCATACCCACACTATATCAGCCCCTTCTCCCAAAAGATATATTCAGATGTGCAAATCCGTGTGCAAAACAGCAACTGGCGCATGCTCAATTTGCAAAGTCAATATGCAAAATAGCAAAAAACCGCAAAATCCGCTATTTTTTCAGCGGACTCTGCGGCAGGAATAACCCTATTTATTTATTTTTTTCATCTGCCCGGGTGTGATCCCGGTCTCCTTCTTGAATACGCGGATCAGCGCCCCGCTGTTGCGAAAGCCTGCCTGGGGACAGATGTCCACGACACTCATTCCTTCCTTGAGCAGCTCCTTGATCCGCTCCACGCGGATACGGTTAATGTACTCGAGCAGGCTGACACCTGTCTGCTCTTTAAAAAGGGAGGACAGGTAGGACGGCGTGATCTCAAAATGCAGGGCTGTGATCGAGACATTCAGATCCGGATCCTGATAATTTTCCTGCACGTACTGCATCACCTCGCGTATATACTGGGAATCCTCCTTCGCCGCCTGCCGTTTGCGCCTGATACGGCTGCAGGTCTCGCGGATCAATCCGTGAAAGAACTCCATGGCTTCCTCCGCGCTCATGCCTTCATTGATCCTGCGTTCAAAGGAGGACAGCTCCACGTCTTCCCCCTGTTCCACGCCCTTCATCACAGTTCCCACCAGCTCAAACAGCAGACATTTCTTGATGCCGGGGAGAATGTCCTTGCGCGCAAAGTTGGCAGTGATCACCTCGTCTATCCAGCGGCAGACATTTTGATCTTCCCCCGCCCTCATGGCGTTTATGATCTTCTGCTCCTCCTCTATCCTGTACTCATAGTAGACCTGCCTGTTCCTGATGTCCTCATACCACACCACGCTGTAATTCTGAAACTGTTCCCGATACTCCGAAACCTCCCGCGCCGCACAGTAGGAGTCATAGATCCCCTCAAGTCCCTGCCGGAAACCGCCGCAGGCGGCGAACAAGCGCTTGCAGATCCGCTCCTCCGCAAATAGCTGGACCTTGTCAAAAAAGCTGTCGAGTTCTTCCCGTGTCTCTTCCCCTTTGTCCTCCCCGTTGATCACGCAGGCGACCGCATCATACAGCTCTACCAGCTCCACGCCAAACGCCCCGTGCATCAGCTCCCGCAGCACGTTGGTCATCAGAAACTGGTGCAGCGCCGTATCTGTCTGACGCCACGCCTCACCCTCCTCCTCCAGATAAAACAGTATGACCAGGTTGTCCCTCCCACGGAACACAGCATCCTGTGCAAACGCTTCCACATAACCGCTCTTGCAGTCGTAGGGAAAGGCGATCATGCGGTAGAGATACTGGCTCCGCAGCGTCTGGGCATTGTTATAATAAAGGCTTCGGATCTCCCTGTTCATCTCCAGGACATCTGTGCTCCTATCCAGCAGCCACTGCAGCTCGTTGCGCTTTTCCCTTTTCCCGTCCTTTCCGTAATCACCAAACATATTCATGATATTGCGCAGGGGATTATAATGTATTCCCGTAAAGATATACGCAAGCGTTATACAAACGAATAATCCAACCGCCATGTAGAGCAACACACTTATGGCATCCCGCTCAATCGTCTTAAGGGGCATCAGCACGACATAGTAAAAATCCGTCTCCGAGGAGGCGACCGCATCCAGCCTGTAGCCTTCCCCCGCAAGCTCCAGCTCTGCGGTAATCTTGCCGCCATGAAGATCAGTCTCTGGAATACGGTACGCTGTCTGGCGCAGCTCGTCCGCCAGATTCCCTATGCAGGTGCCGTCCGGCCGGATCATCATCAGTTCCAGGGATTCATTCCAGAGTATTCCCCGCATCCAGCCATTCAATGTTTTTTCCGAGATGCTGACCCCCAGCACGGCGGAGGGATCCGCGCCTCTTGCGATCGAATCCTGCAGGATCCATATCTCCTGCTCGCCGTTTTTATTCCTGACCGCGATGTCCTCCCCCGACCAGCCGCGCTCCAACGTCTCCAGAAAATCCTCCGCAGATGCTCCCAGCCGCTCATAATACAGCTCATAAAACAGGCTGCCGTCCATATGCCCCTGCTCGCAGAGAACCGTTTCCCCTTCCCTGAAATAGATAAAGATATGGTTCAGGTCGCCGCTCGCGATATATTTTTTTCGCGTATCATTATAGATACTATACAACAGCTCCCTGTCGCCGATACTGAATCCGCCGTTGATCCCGGCCGCCTTCTGCACATCGCTGTCCAGCATCAGGTTTACCAGATTGAGCCGCGCGCTCCTGAATCGCGCGTCGATCTCCGCCTGCATCTTGTCGAGCAGGGTCGTGGTGATCTCCTCCGACTGCCTGTTGATAATATTATGAAAATGAAAATAGATCCCGATGCTAAACAGGACCGCCAGTCCCAGTACCAGCAGATAGGACAAAAACCATTTGAAAAATACTGTTCTATTCTTAAATCCCCACATCGCCCTGTACTCCGTCTCAAGAACGTCCTTGAATACAAAACCTCTGTCACATCAGCGCTGCCAGAGCCGGCAGCGTCTGTATCATGATATCATATGCCTCCCTGCCGCGTCAATGAGGAGGGACTCGCTGCATATACCCCGATCCCAAAGACCACGAGCATGATCCCTGCACTGGCAAAACAGGCTGAGATCCCGATGCTGACGATATATGCCGACGCAAAGAGGAACGCGATCTCCATGAGATTCGAGACCATATTTGCGACAGACAGGATCGTCGCCCTTTGTTCTGCCTGTCCGCACCGGTCTATGTGCGCGTTCAGCATATTGTCCAGGATAAACTCAGGAAAGCTCAACAGCAGGGGCAGCAGCAGCATGATCACAAGGACTGCCGCCGTCGTCCGGCTGAATGCAAACAGGATCATGACCACTCCTGAACAGATGATGGATACCAGCATCGCGGTCCGGTAACGCGCACTCCCGATCCGGTCAAGCATCTTCTCGGCAAGCATCTGTATGACGGAGTATGCAATAATGATCGGAGACATCAGTTCCGCACGCAGCCCGCACGCAGCAAGCTTGTCCACATAAAAGAAATTGATCAGCAGAAATCCCAACGCGAAACCGGATGCCAGAAAGACCATCAGGATCATCCGGACATCCGCAAAAACAGCCAAAAGACCTGCCCGACCGTCTCCTGACGCCTCGGTGCATTTTGCTTCTCCCGGCTCCGGTTCCCGCCGGATCCCCGCCACACAGGGAATTCCCATGCCGCAGGCGGCCATCGTCGCCACGATGAGCATGCCGATGCCCCCAAAATGGTATAGCAGCACATAAAGTACTGTGCTCAGAACAAATCCCGTAGTCCCGAAATTTGCCACATGCGCCATTTTCACTGCGCACTGCTCATTTTTGTATACACTGTAGATATACGCATCCTGTGTTCCGGACAGGAAACATGCTGCAAATCCCTCAACAACCGCCTCGGCCACAAAGATCGGATAACTGCCTGACAGAAAAGCGGCAAGCAGAAGAGCTCTTGCCAGAAACATCGTGATCTGCGCAAGGATCATCGTACTCTTGTACCCAATCCTGTCCGTGATCATCCCTGTCGGAATCTCAAACAGAAATACCGTGAGCGACAGGACTGCCTGCAGCACAAAAAACTGTGCCATCGTCACACCTGCGTCTGTGCGCACGAGCAGCGCGACCGGCGCATAAAAAACCAGGCCGTTCAAAAACGACAACATATCAAGTCTGTCTATATTCACTTTTTTCATCTCAAACTCCTATCGCGCAGTCAGGAAGATATCCTTCCTCCCTGCGCGCACGACGCCGATGCGCCACTCCGGCAGCGGCGTGTACATCAAAATCTGAACAGATGTTCAGATCACCAACCAGTATAACGCTGCTGTCCAAAACCAGACTCAGCAGCAACTTCCCACTGTACAGATCCTGACGAAGGGTTTTATGATGGAATGTTATTGATCTCTCTGTGATCGTTCCCGGTCATGTACGGATGCTCCTCTTTCTTCTATAATTATATATTTGTATATGATGACTGCCCTGCGCGTTCCCCGCAGCAGTCACTGTATCGAACCATTTAAAGACAGTCTATCATCGAATCACATTTTCGTCAATCAACAGAAAGGAATTGATTATAGTGCATAAAGGAATTATAATTAAAGCAGACACGGTCTATTGGTTAAAATCTTATCAGAGTCAGTACGGAGGTTACACTTATATGGAATATCAGGATTACATAAATATGGGATTAGCGGATAGTGCTCCACTGAAATATGGTGTACGGTGTACCGCTCGACACAGACCTGACCTCGCTTGCACACTACCCCTCCATAGCGGTTTCCCAGGATGATTTTCTTTAAGAAGCTGTTAAGAATTCACTTTTAAATAGTTTTCAAAAAAAGAAAGGAGATGTGGAAAATGTTCCATAAGATCAAAAATGAAGTGCGTTCCGTCGAGGAATGCCAGAAAGATCAGGACTGGGCAGGACTGGCAAGAGCCTACTATCGATCAGGTGTGGATGCCATGGAAGCAGGCGACCTGGATCGTGCCCAGCTATGGCTTGGCCGCGCCGACACCATCTACAGTGCCGACGACGATGTCTATGACGAGGTTGGCGATGCCCTCATAGACGACTGTTCCGACCACATCGGACAGCTGGAGGAGGAGCCTCTGCTGTACAACCGCATTCCGTCCTCGGTGGAGGAGATGGCGGATTCCCTGGGAGATGCCCAGATCCGCGTGTGGGGACTGCTGTCCCTCGCCAGACTGGTAAAGCTCGGAGAGCGGCTGTCTGTCCTTCCCGGCTGTGAAGCCCTGTCCCGTCTGGGCTGGGCCGTCGACACCGTGTTCAGTTCTTTTCAGGAGCCGCCCACAGAGGACGAATTTAACGGTTTAAAGGATCTGTGCGATGCGCTGTATGAACTGGGGGACAGCCCGGATTTCTGGGGCAGGGGAAGCGAGATCGAAGTTCCGGGCGGTGCGCCCTTCCAGGTTTTTGACCTGAATGGCATGATGGGCGTCCATCTTGAGATCGACGCCTATCTGAACAGCCATCTGGAACTGCTCTGCGCCCTCAGCCAGGAGGAGGAACCCTCAGACCCGGAGACCGGCATTATCGCCGGTGCGCTGCTGCCCGATTACTATGTTCGGACAGGCGCAGACAAGCTGGAGGAAGTCCCGCACATCAGAGCCGAGCTGGAGCGGATCTCGAGCGACTACGATTTTCTCTGCTCAGAACTGACATGGGATCTGGTTCATGAACGGCTTGAGGCGTACAAGAAACTGGATATCCTTGCGTGCTGATCAAACAGGTGCCCGTGTGCATAACAAAGAGCCTCTATGATATTTCATCATAAAGGCTCTTTGTTCTACCTTATTCAGATCAGAAACGGATCATTTCACCAGTGCCACTGTCTGTCTTGCGATCGCGAGCTCCTCGTTTGTCGGCACACATAACAATGCTACCTTGCTGTCATCCGTGGAGATCACCCTGTCCTCGCCTCTGACATTGTTCTTCTCCGCGTCGATCTCCGTTCCAAGATAACCTAAGTACTTCGCGATCTCAGCGCGACCCGAGATATTGTTCTCACCGACGCCCGCCGTAAACGCGACCGCATCCACGCCGTTCATCGCCGCCGCGTAAGCGCCTATGTACTTTGCCACACTGTAGTAAAATGCATCCAGCGTCACTCTGGCAAGCTTGTTCCCGTCGTTTGCCGCCGCCTCGATGTCCCTGAAATCAGACGAAACCTGTGACAGGCCGAGCACGCCTGACTTTTTGTTCAGGACATTGTTCATCTCTGCAGGTGTCAGATGCTCCTTCTGGCAGATAAAGTCGCAGATCGCCGGATCGATGCTACCGGAACGCGTCCCCATGATGATCCCCTCGAGCGGTGTCAGTCCCATTGAGGTGTCGACGCATTTTCCGTGATCTACAGCCGATACCGAACCGCCATTTCCCAGATGGCATACGATGATCTTCAGCTCATCCCTTGTCTTGCCAAGGATCTCTGCCGCCCTCGCCGATACATAGTCGTGGCTTGTACCATGAAAACCGTAGCGGCGGACCTTGTACTTCTCATAATACTCATAGGGAAGTCCATACAGATACGCCTTCTCCGGCATGGTCTGATGAAACGCCGTGTCGAACACTGCCACCATCGGCACATCCGGCATGATCTCCTTGCAGGAATTGATGCCGATCAGATTTGCCGGATTGTGGAGCGGCGCCAGATCGTTGCACTCCTCGATGGCTTTCAGCACCTCGTCATTGATGACTACGGAAGATGCAAACTTCTCGCCGCCGTGCACCACGCGGTGTCCGACCGCGTTGATCTCGTCAAGCGACTTCACTACGCCGTGATCCGCGTCTGTGAGCGCGTCGATCACCAGTTTGACCGCCACAGTGTGATTGGGCATCGGCGTCTCGATCTTTACTTTATCCTTGCCGGCAGGCGTATGGGTGAGCACGCTGCCATCGATACCGATCCGCTCGCAGAGTCCCTTCGCGAGCACAGCTTCAGAGCCGCTGTCGATCAGCTGGTATTTGAGTGAAGAACTTCCGCAGTTGATTACTAAAATGTTCATTGTATTTTCCCTCCTGTATTGATTTTCGCTTCTCAGAACATCCTTTCGAAAATCAACATCCTGCAATGCGCTCTTACAGAACACATATCTGTCCCATTATAAACCACCTTATTCAAAATAATAATCGCATCACAGGATCTGCCCGATCTATTAGGATATAATGTTCAGGACGGCGAATTTATTATTCTTACAATTTTATCATACAACATTTATTTGACAAATGAAAGCGCTTACCGGACAAAAAACTATACAAACTGCTTTCCATATTGCTTTAAATAAGCCATTGCCTGTTCTAAAGACACACCGATCTTTTCCTGCATCCGTTTTATGATTATCGCATCATCAAGTCCGTCCTCCTGACCAAGTTCAACAATCATCCTTGCCGCTCCCTGATCCGCTCCCACACGCATCAATCTTTCAGATTCTGTTTCAATAACGGTTCCACCCATAATATTCACCAGCCTTTCTTCATTTTGATTACCATTAGTGATATGCATAATGATAGTGTTTACAAATCCTTTCAGGTCTATCAGCTCATCATCTGATAATTCGCCTTCCAGATGCAGACGCACCATTTCATCCCTGATATATGTCAGCTCTTCTATCACTTTTTCAATGCTACCTTCCGATGTAATTTCTTTCTCATATCTTGCAATGTAAAATGGGATATAAGGAAACAGCCTTTTTTCAATAATCTTTTCCTTTGTAAAATCCTCTAAAACTACATTGTCCGATTGATAGTCCACCGTCTGACCGTCTGGAAAGGTAAAAGTAATCGTTGTTGTTTTCGGCGTCCTATCCGTTCTCTTAACATAAATAATTGAAAATCTCGGCATTGGTATTGTAGCGTGCCCGATATCCCATATTGCAAACTGTCTGGCTACGATAAAAGCATACTCCGCTATTCTAATCGCCATAGAACCATCATCATAGCTCTGACATTCCAGGAGATATATTTCGCCCCCTATTCTGATCAGGAAATCCGAAACCTGTTCCTCTATTTCCTTGCTGCCATCTGCCGTTTCATTTTCTGTCAAATAACCCTCTGAAGATAAAATCGCTACTTTTACATCTCTGGGATAATCCTTTCCAAACACATCATTGATAACGGAGACAAACAATCTTTTATGTTTCATCTTCATTGTCTTAAATACATTGTCATAATCCGGTGTCTTTTTTTGCATACACATCTTCCTTTCCTTAAGTAGATATAGCATTACTGCCCATACCTCTCATCCAAACCGACATACGCTGTTAACGCATACGGCTTAACCCTATACTTCAACGCAGACCATGTATTCGCATAAGATGTGTCCTTTCCCTCCGCCGTGATTAACAATTTCTCTAATACTATGAACACTCGGACTTCCTGCTGTCAGCTCGCGCCTTATTCATATTATACCCATCCAGCAGCCGAAACGCGACCGAATTTCCAGCAGTCCTTCCACAGAAAAGAAAAAAATGGCTACTGTTTACTGCTAATTATGGTTTTACAAACCAGAATAAGAGTCTTGCTAAGGCTTATACAATACTATAAGTCACATTCAATGGTAATCTGGCTTCCATCTTTTGTCTTCCTGACCCTGATCTGCTGTGGAATATTCTCCATCAGCTCCTCCCTATGGCTGATGATCCCCACCAACTTGTTACTTCCGGTCAGATTCATCAAAATTTCCATCGCATTATCTATCGATTTCCTGTCTAGAGCGTGTTTGAAAAATCATTCCCATCATCTGCACGCCCCACTTTGCGCGATATTTGCGTCAAATTCAGTCGACGTAGCCCGCTACGCCTCCTTCATTTGGCGCAAATCTCCCACAAATTGTGACACACATCTGACGGAAAGCATTTTTCGAACACGCTCTAGCGTACCAAAGCCTTCATCCACAAAGAGCGCATCCATCTGCACACCGCCAAGATTAGAAGACACAGTATCAGATAAGCCCAAGGCGAGACTCAATGATGCCTTAAAGCTCTCTCCGCCAGAACCCGCGGCCTGTATGTACTGCTCCAGTGTAATCTTTCCTTTTCCGGTTGTGCCTTTGACCAGATCATACAGCCGCTGGCAGATCCCATTCTCTCTACGCGCTTTTTCTAATTCTCCCCTCCTGTCAAGAATACTTTTTTGCTTGTTTTCATCGAATTCTTCTTTCTGCGAATTTAGCTTCTCTGTTTCATCTCCCTGTGCCGTTTCAAGATCTTTTTCAGCCTTTTTATGTGTCCTGCAATCCTTATCAAGGGCGTTACACTTTTTAATATTTTCCCCTGACATCGTCTCAACCTGCGTTTTCACTTTCTTTACTACCTTAATCAGTTCCTCGAGAGGCTCTTCCTCCATATCCATGTCCAAAAGCGGACTTTCAATACAGTCCAATATAGTTATTCTTAGCTGTCTCTCGAATTCTTCCAATGATATCTTTGCTTTTTCTGCTTCAGTATTTGCATTATGCTTTTCCTCCTGAAGCACGGACTCTTCTTCCTGAAGTCTTCTAAAGTCATCTTCTGAAACGGAAGCCTCCTTCAGTTCGGCCGGCTCTGGATGATGCACGGATCCGCATACCAGACATTTCTCTCCTTCTACAAGTTTTTTCACTAAAATAAATCACTTAGTGTTTTTCCTAAGTGCAGATCTCCCGAATGTAGAAATTTCATGCGTTCCCTTTCTGCTCTGCAGACTTTTTCTTTGAATATCCTATTGCATCAATACGCCCTGCCCCAGTAAACCATCTTTTTCGCCGGCTTCCCGCAGCACACGCACGTGGTGCTCAGCTGCTCCTGCTCAAACGGCATACAGCGGCTCGTCGCTGCCAGCTCGTCCTTGATCCTGTCCTCGCACGCGCGGTCGCCGCACCACATGGCTCTGACAAATCCCGGTTTGTTGTTGATCGTATCGCAGAACGCGTCCCACGTCACTGCATCATAGATATGGGTCTCGAGATGCTTCTTTGCCGCCTCATACATGTCTGACTGGATCGTGTCGAGAAGCTCTGCCGCCTTCGCCTCAACCTCGTCGAGACTCACCTCGATCTTCTCTCTCGTGTCACGGCGCACAAAGACGCACTTGTTGTTCTCGATATCCTTGGGTCCGATCTCGATCCTGAAAGGAACGCCGCGCATCTCGCACTCGCTGAACTTCCAGCCAGGGCTCTTGTCGGAATCATCGACTTTCACGCGGAAGCCTTTCTCCAGCAGACGGCTCCTTAACTCATACGCCTTGTCGAGCACGCCCTCCTTCTTCTGCTGGATCGGAACGACCATGATCTGCGTCGGCGCCACCTTTGGCGGGAGCTTCAGGCCGGAGTCATCACCGTGTACCATGATCACCGCGCCGATGATGCGCGTCGACAGTCCCCATGAAGTCTGATGGCAGTATTTCAGTGTATTGTCCTTGTCCGTGAACTGAATGCCGAACGCTTTGGCAAATCCGTCCCCGAAATTGTGGCTTGTCCCTGACTGCAGTGCCTTGCCGTCGTGCATCAGCGCTTCGATCGTATAGGTAGCCTCCGCCCCCGCAAATTTTTCTTTGTCAGTCTTCTGTCCTTTTACCACGGGGATCGCAAGTACGTCCCGCACGAAATCCGCATAGACATTGAGCATCTGGATCGTTCTCTCCTCCGCCTCCTGTGCCGTCGCATGGGCCGTGTGTCCCTCCTGCCACAGAAATTCGCGGCTCCTCAGGAACGGACGCGTCGTCTTCTCCCAGCGCACCACGGAGCACCACTGGTTATATACTTTCGGCAGATCCCTGTAGGACTGCACTTCATTCTTATAAAAATCGCAGAAAAGCGTCTCCGAGGTCGGGCGCACGCACAGTCTCTCCTGCAAAGGCTCGAGTCCGCCGTGCGTCACCCACGCAACCTCCGGCGCAAAGCCCTCAACGTGATCCTTCTCCTTTTCCAGAAGGCTTTCCGGTATGAACATCGGCATGTACACATTCTCCACGCCCGTCTTCTTGAACGCCGCGTCGAGCTGCTGCTGGATCTGCTCCCAGATCGCATAGCCCGCGGGCTTGATGATCATACAGCCCTTCACACTCGAGTAGTCGCACAGCTCCGCCTTCTTCACCACGTCCGTGTACCACTGCGCGAAATCCTCCTCCATCGAGGTGATCGCCTCCACTAATTTCTTGTCGTTTGCCATTGTTTTTATCCTCCATTTTATTTTTTCAATCTTTTGTACATTTCGTTATTTCATAATTCGCTTACATAACCTACTATATATCGTTATCCATAAAAATAGTTCACATCTGACTACTACCATTTATGAAATAAGTTGACAATCTCACTCCGTTCACCCGTAAAATTAATTGCTGCTATGTATAAATCAATCAATTTTTCAAATTCACTTTCACTCAGATTATTCTTATTTTCCATATATAATATTAATAACCTGATAAGATTCGTATTCACACGATTAATGATATTATTACCATTCCACACGACTCCTCTCCATGGAGTGCCTCCCAAGTCCATGCTAATACGATTCATACTTTTTAATATTGTATCAAATGTTTCTTTCCTTTTCGACACAATAATCGCGGATGCCCTTACAAACTCAATTATTCCAATCGGTCGAAACAGAATGTTCCCGCCATTTTCATTTCTGTACGCCTCCGCATCAATCACATCATTCGTCAGATACTCCTTTATCACATCAATGTTTTCACAAAAAGCTATCCAAAACGACCGAATATACGTTGTCATATTACTGACTACATCCTCATCAGGCCTATATAATTTATACTTTTTCAACGCAGCTGCTGTCACTCCCATCTTGTTTTGAATTAAATGCGCATTGCATTGATAAAATGCTATCAAAGATGTAAATGCCTTTGTATTATTACCAGGAATCTGTTTCTGTTTACTTTTCAGGTTACACATTCTCTCCTTTTGAAAGAGCGGAAAGTCTTCAACTAATTCCCGGGTAATAATAGACACAATATCGTCTTCATCAAGCGCAATCTGATAATTTTCGCCTACAGACTGTGCCCTTCTATTCAGTGTTGAAAAAAGTTTTCTTGTCCTCCTTTTCCCTTCAGGTGTGTTCATATGTGCAATAAATATAACAGGAATCTGCTCCTCCATTAATCTGTCATCCTCTTTCAACGCTTCTATAATGCCTTTCACACGGTGCTGGCCATCGACCGGAAAAATGCGGACTGCATCATTTAATTCCAGGAACCCAATATCATTGTATTCCTCATATGCTCCTCCAAACTCAATCTCCAGCCACTTTGGATCGCCATCATAGATTGCCAATACAATTGCATTAAAAAAACGCTGATCCTCTTTCAGTAAGTACTGTTTGATACTAGCGTAATTATCTGTCAGCTCCCGCTGCAATAAATCGCTCAGACAACTGGGCGTGTGAAACTGCTCTACTGACGGCTCCACTTTCTCCGCAATCTGCTGAAAACTCATAACGCCTGTATAATATCTCCAATCGCCAATCCGTCCACGTATTACAGGTATCTTCATGTTATTACCTCCTATATAAATGCGCTCACCGCATCTCTGACTGTTTTGATAGGGATCATACTATTGCAGGGCGGAACAAATGCCGAAATCAACCGTTCTTCCAACGTATTGATATCTCCGGCAGATATATCGACTGGCAAATAGTATACATACACATATTTTCCCCACTTCTTAAACAGCCTATGCAATTTTTTCCTTTTTGTCTCCTCTGAAAATGTACTTTTATACGAGCGCACCCTTGCACGCAGATTTTCTGTAGATGTTTTTGTTGCCTTTCCCACATACATAATATAGGCTCCGCACTCCGGAATGATCGGTGGCACTATCACATATACATAGATTCCGCCATACTGATTGGGTATTTTTGATATATCATTATGTAAATCTCCGCTGTCACTCATAAATTTAACCCGCTTCCACTTCGAAAAGTCAACATCCAATCCCTCTAAATTGAACTTATCCCACAATTCCGAGCTCATCAAAAATTCATTTTGAAAATTCTCCAAATCATCTTTTACCGGATCATATAAAGTCTCCATGCATACACCTTTCTCTATTTGTATATGATATTATTTTATTTATCCGCGCCTTGCAATCTTAACCAGTGCTTTTACAATTTCCTTCGCATCCTCAACTGTATTCTCTCTGCCGAGAGATATCCGAATGGTTCCTTTCGCCAGATCTTCCGGCATATGAATGGCTCTTAAAACATGCGATATCTGAGTGTGCACGCTGTCACAAGCCGCCCCCGTGGAAACACATATCCCCATCAGATCCAACCTGTGCAGTATGCTCTCCCCATCCATTCCCTTAAAGGAAAGGCTAAGATTTCCCGGCAATCTGTCAGACGCACCATTTCGGCGATACACGATACCCGCCCTGTCAAGTCCATCTATAATAATTCTTTCCAACTCGTTTAGCCGGAGTTGTACTTCCTGCATCTCATTGCAATTTTTATGAATCGCTTTTGCCATTGCAACAATGCCTGCAATGTTCTCAGTTCCTGCTCTGAGTCCCTTTTCCTGTGATCCCCCATCCTCATGTGACGGCATATCAATGCCATTGCGGATATACAAAAATCCGATTCCTTTCGGTGCATGGAATTTATGTCCCGATGCGGAAAGCATATCTATTTCCTGCGCTTTTACATCAATTTTCATATGCCCGACCGCTTGAACGGCATCCGTGTGAAACAATGCTCCTCTCGAATGTGCAACTGCAGCCAAGTCTTTAACAGGTTGTATCGTGCCAATCTCATTATTACCATACATCACACTGACAAGGCCTGTACTGTCACCGATCACCTCATCAAGCGCTGATGCTGACACAATTCCTTCCCCGGACACTGGCAGATACTTTACTGTTACGCCAAGTTTTGATACTGCCTTACATGAGTTTAATACTGCGTGATGCTCGATAGAAGATGTAATAATTTCACAACAATATTTTTCCCTCATCGAAAACCCTTTAATTGCCCAATTATCACTCTCCGTCCCCCCAGATGTAAAATAAACCTCCTCGGGATTCGCATTAATGCAGGAAGCGATTATCTCTCTTGCCTCACGCACAGCTTTTTTTGCCCCCCTTACAAAGGCATATGGCTGTGAGATATTTCCATAATCCTCCAATAAATATGGTTTCATTGCTTCAAATGCATCCATATCAAGTTTTGTTGTCGCTGCATTATCCGCATAGATCATTTGCAAGCCCCCTACTGGAACAGAGTACATCCCTCTTCCCTAAATTCTTCAATTTTGTCCAATAAATCCTGCGTTGTTGCCCCCAGATAATCGGCAAGACACTCCATGCAATATATAGTCTTGATGTTTTTTCCCAATAATTTCTTATTAATGCCCACGGTATCTTTGGATAAGCCTTCCTTTCCGCATGAAAAACAATTCACTTTTGGCATTTTATTTCCCCATTTCTCTCACTGTAAACGATGGAATATTTTTTCCTTTATATTCCACATCCAGAATACTTAGCTGCATTTTTATTGTCGCCCTCATACTGCATGCCCGACGCAGACAATATCTGTTAAAATCCCTCGCAGATATGTCATATGCACTTCGGACATTCGGGAATAATAATTTCAGATATGCAGTCGCAATTCTTTTTACCGCCTCTGTGTCCCTCGTATCCGCTGCATCCGGGACGACAATAAGCTGATCGACAATCACCCTGTATGCTGTGTCTTCCCGAAGTTCATGCAGAATGGAACAGAAATATTCTGAATTCAGTGCCCACCCACAGATTTTCAAGTCATCATTCATCCGTGGAATATTCCATCCTTTAATAAAGCCATGAAACCTCTCTATCAGCGCCGACTCGTGAAATACTTTGGGAAGCTCCTCAAACATATTTGCTGTTCCATCGCGATCCATTAGTTCTTTAGAAATATTGCCACATAAAATCATTCCGGCATCTGCTGTATTCTCATGATTTCCGACTGTATATACACCCGACTCCAGATATCCCTTTAATGCGGCTCTCATCTCATCCACGTCCGTAAAATTTATCGTCTGAACTTCATCTAACGTGACAAAATCGTTGCATGCGATCAGCCCCTCTGTCCGCTTGCAAATATCATAAAACATCTTGGCACGGCTCATCACCCCTCCGCTTGACAGCCAGCCAAATCTGCTGACACGGCCAAAGAGATAGGATTTTCCAGTACCCTTTGGCGCCAGTTCGATCAGGTTCAGTCTCTTTTCCACAAACGGCAGTAACCTGGTCAGCATCGTCAGCTTTTCCTCTTCTGTATGATATCCGTCCGCATTGTAATCAACAGCCCCGAGAAGGACATCTATCCACTCTGCCGTAGAAAAATGAGCGCGCGCATCCTTATAAAATTCCAGTTCGGTCGTGTAAGGACAAAAATTCTGAAAGCTAATCAATTTAATTTTCCCAGACATTTTAGGAATGACACTGTCATCTGGCATCCTGTAGCCCAGTTCCAGCATCCCCCATATCTCCTGTCCACTTATTAGCTGATCCTTATGCGTTTCCCATACATAGTCTTCTATAATTGTCGATTTCGAGGATAGCCCAAAGTCTGGCAGGGCAAAACAAACCTCCCCTGTCTTTATATCAATGTCAATTGAAATTTTGGCAAGCATCTTCACGCGTTCATTGTCTTTGACAATGCGGCTTTTGATTGCTGTCCACTCATCTTTTCTTGGAATATATGTCCGCACAAACGCTGTCAGATCATCCATATCAAAATTCCCGTCTTCATCTTCAAATTGTCGTAACAGCCAGTCCCTCATAAAAGCCGGAAGACTAAGTGCGCTGAAAAAATTCGTATTTTTCAGATCCTTATAAACTACCATCTCATCAAAATATGTTCTTAGCTTTTCTGATACCATGATACACCTACATTCCGAAAAATTCAAAACCTCTTGCTTTTCCACTCTTACGATGTATCTGAAACTCTATCTTACCAATATAATCATCTGCCTCATATACATCTGCAGCATACATTCCTGACTTCCTGTAGTCCTCAAAACGCACATGATGCTTATGCGGATTTTCATTGTCAATTGTCGCCCGATAAAATTTTTCATTAAAATACACGGAAACATTCTTCAACTCATATGAGCTAAACAAAACAATTTCCGGAACAGTCTCCGCATTATCCGATTCCGTTTCAGGTGTGAGATTTTGTATATCTATAGCAGTATTCTTTAAGGAGATTTCGATAACCGGAACTAATATCTCCTCCAACGCAGCACCGCCATGCACTTCCACGCTGGCCTTGCGACCTCCTTTAAATCTGTCATAATTTGCCAGAACCCAGAATTCTCGCTCCTCCGTAGCACAATCCGGTCTGCCGTCAATCTCATTGGACGGACAACATCTTCCGGAATGCTCCCCTTTTGTTGCCATATCCCACTTGTTTTCTTTGTTATGTATAACCGCAAGCCTGCTCGCCCCATGGTCGGATGTCAAAATAACCCTCCTGTTTTTCTTTGACGCAAGCCTGTTTTTTATCCACTCCAGCTGTTCATCTATTACAGCCAGTTCATCATCCAAATGAATCCTTTCCCCATCATGTTTAATGTCATCCAGTTTTCGGGTCATTTTACGGTTTGCCTCACTCCAACTGTCATAAAAATCCCTGTTAAAACAAGTCAGAGAGGGCAGTTCACATCTACCAGCCTGGATATGAATGGACAAATCCAAGTCCCTCGCGCGCTGTTGTATATACCCTAAAAACTCCACACCGAGACCGTCCAGCCAAAACAATGCATCCTCTTCTTTATCGTATCGCTCCAGCAATTCCCCTCTCGTCCGCACTGCCGTATAAGACCGTTTTCCTGTCCGAGCCAGCTCTTCGACCTGTTTTCGGAAGTCATCGGAAAGTCTGTCATAAAGCTTTAATCGTTTATATTCCCTAAAGTATTCCGAAAAAATTTCTCCATTTTTTCCTGCGAACGCATAATTTTGCAGATACGCCGTGACTGCGGGATATATTTGGAATATCTCTTGGGGAACTGTTCCTAGTCTGGCAATTTCTTCCAGAACCGCCTTGCGCTCCACCTCACTTTGGTCAGTCAGATAGTAGATCCTTTCAAAATCCATTTTCCTCGTCTGATTGACGTATTCCGAAAAATCATATCCTTTCAGTGTTTTCAACAAATCCTTTCTGGCATGATACAACTGCCAGAAATCTTTGTCCTCCACGGAAATTAGTAACAATCCGTAAATAACGTTGTCTGCGTACTCCAAGGCAGTATTGCTTCGGGCAACAACAAATTTCATATAAGGATTTTTACCCGGATTCTGCAGTTCGTCAACATAACTTCTCCAATGCAGGCAGTCATATTCACTGCTATTAGCAGACCCGTCTGCAAGTTCTCTCCACTGTGCCTCCTGAAGACATGTTTTTTCCATGGAAAACGACGGATTTCTATATCTGACATACTCAAAAGGAGCAGAAATTTTATAAACATGCCTCAATTCGATAGCGGACTGCACGACAAATTCACTTTTTCCTCCCTTTTCCAGTTCTGCCAGCAAAGTCTTAAAATCAGCGGCATCCGCCTCAATTGTGAGCTCACTCGTCACCTGTGTTATTGTATACCCACCTATGGAATCAACGCCGCACACATGGTATGCGTTGAATTTGTTATCATTTTCTGCCAGACTCCTTATCTCTTTCCTGATCTTTCTGCAGATTACAACCAACTTGTGGGAATAATACATATCCTTTATCCGCCCGAGAATAGAAGCATTCCCACCCAGATAGACGGAATCCCCTAACCCGATCAATAGGGAGTCTCTGGCAAGCCTATGAAGATCGTTTTCCAATCTTCCATAATCCGGAAAGGAATCCCCGTCGCAGTAATTGCTTGTACGTATTGTGGACAACAAAAAGAAATGGGATAAAAACTCAACATATTCGCTGGTTCCGTCAATTACAACGAAATATGGCCTAGTACTCTCTCCCAGCAGATAGCCGTTTACCTCATCCACTGCCTCACCAACAGGCATATTTTTCATTGTCATTCTCCCTTCAATATAATTTCTATCCCCACATTCATATTTTCCCTTATAAGTCTTTTTAGATATTCTTTTGCAACAGCATCTTTCATTACATCAATCTTTTTCAATGCAGCTTCATTCCCGCCGCAAAAATATCTATCTCTTGCCAGCTTTTCCACCTGAGTCTCGACGAGCCTGCTGGGATACCAGTCATAAACATCACTTGGGACGGTCTTCTCCAACCAGTCCCGAACTTCCCTATTATCCTGCAAAAGCACGTCATATTTTCCTATAATATGACGTTGAAAGGCCTGCTCAACTTTTTCATCGCTGCTTAAATCTTTTAGGAAATTTGGTTTTGATAAGAGATACTGCAGGGAAAATGCCACATCCTCTGCATTGGGACTATTGCTATTCAACGTTGCAAACATGCGTTTTGTGCTAACCTGTTCCTTTTCTTCAACCATTACCAATATCGGTGTCCTGTGGGTCTGGGACCAAGCATTCGGCGACTCACTTCCTGTAACCGCATTCCACTCTGCCCTCAGCCGAAACTTCGCCTGCTCCTGGCGCATCTGCAATATAACGGAATTAAGATTTTGAATATAAGCCGTGAGATCATCCTCATAGCAAGATGTTGGCAGCTTCGCATAAATCATATGGATCTCTTCCATTGTAAAATCTGCCACATATTCTGAATACTCTTCTGCGAAAAATGCCTCTTTTCCCTCTATGACCTCTAAGATAGACTCCATCCTACTCTCGAGCTGCTCCAGAAAGTTTTGACGCTTCTCATATGCAAGATCACCAGTTTGTTTCATTTCCCTTAGATATCTCCAAAACGACCGGAGCTCTGGTTTTCTGACCTCCAGCACAGAGCAGGGAATTTTCAGAAATTTAACTGTATCAATCCATGCATTTACACAGGAATACCATTCCTGTCCTTTCCTTCCCAGCTGGTTACTGACATCTATTATTTTGTACTCTGTTATCAGTTTTCCAATTTCCTCCACTCCCGTATCCTGATCCCAGAGCCACAAAGCGTCGCCAGAAGATATTTTTTTCAGAACATCACTGATAGGATTGGAAATCCCGATTCTTCCGGCTAACTCGAACAGGATTCCATTATCAATATCTTCCCTCAAAAACGCCTCGAGTGCTGCCCTGCCATTCTCCGGAGTAATTAACTGTTTTAGGGATGCCGTGGATGACGGAATCTGCACCATCATTCCACCCAATTGGTCTGTCAGCTTTGACACGCTCTCATCGTTTCTGGAATTGGCAATCTCGCCTATTTTATCTATAAATATACCGAGATTGTCACTGTCTATCTTCTTATAACACCAAACGGGGTATCCGAGCTGTTTTAAGCAATAGCGCAGCTTGCCCGCCGTCTGCTCCACCGATATGTTTTCTCCTGTGCCAAAGACATCTGCCGCAAATTCATTAAATTTCTTTTGATTCTGTGTCATAATCTCAATATATTTTGGGCGGTAATTTTTGATCGGTGTGTTGACGTTTTTAATATACTCCCCTATATAATCGCCAAGCTTATCACTTGTCATTTTTCCGCCTTCATCTCCACTGACACCGGCTCCATATCGGTACTGATCCTGCGTATACTCTTTGAGAAGAAATCCCGCCAAAAATGCATACAGATTGCAGGGCATAAAGCCATACTTCATCAATTCATCGAAAATATCCCCTATAGGAATCCGCACATCTTTCTCAAATCGCGACACGATAAATTGATCCATTTTATTCTTTAACCTTGTTATGGGCTTCGAAATATCGTCTGTATACTTCGCGTTCTGCCACGCGCTTCCCAGGAGGGCACGGATAGCGTTCTCCTGATAAATCCCCCCTGCGTGCTGCTCAATCCCGCACTTCGCACCTGATTGAAGATTTTTTGTGGCAAAAAACTGTTCCGATACTTTCACATTATCAAAAGACATCGGATAAATCTTCAATGTATTATTTGCCAATACGTTCTGCAGATCGCTCATTTTAGAACAGATTTCTCCTACCCGGGCACACTCCTCATCCTTACATGACGGATAACACACAAAATCTCCCTCTGTGATTGTCTGCCGCCATTCCCTTATGACCGCATCTGCCTTTCCTTTCATGTCCTTTGCCAGATCAGGATCCTTTAATCTCCAGTATTCTTCATTCGCATACGAATCAACCCACTGTTCAAACCGGCCGATTCCCATAATGTTGGAAGAAGCATCTATGATGGTAATATTGTTATATGTCTGATTTGTTTTCGCGCTGGCGACCAGCGCCCGCAGTCTGCCCTGTTCCTCCTCATTTCTTGCACAGCAGAGAACTCCGCGGATATGGTAATCCTTTTTCTCATTTGACAGCTTATTCATAACTGACGTAAAGTTATCACATGTAACTACAGTAAGTAGATAACGAAACCTCTGTCCGGGTGTCAACAGGAGAAGGGAATCGCAATCCTCATTCCTGATAAGCTCTATCGTTCTTGTCTCACCCTTTAATCTCTTCTTGATCTTATCAATGGACGCCTGATCTCCAGATACTGCCGCGGCAGCATATGATGGAACTTTTCCTGGTTTTACAAACAAAATTCCTTTCTCGACTAAACCCTTAGCGAGATTGATGGCAAAGCCATTCGCCAGTGTCGTCCCCTCAAAAGCCAGATTAATATTTTTGTCTGTCGGCTGTAATAGTTCCAGCGCATCATTAAATCTCTGGCTGATGGCCTGCATCATCAGTATCGTCTTCAGCACGATCTTTTCGTCCTCAAACAAATCGGCTTCATTCAATATATAACAATCCAGGATTGTTTTTATAATCAAATCCAGATTGCTGCGCCCTGCCCCGGAACCATACTCGTCTGTACCCTTTTCATAGAAAAAATCCCACAAATACTCCATTGTCAGCAAATCATTGTTATCAGGGCTATAGTTGGCGATGTACCATTGAAAAGCATGTATATCCTTCGATTCTGTTTTGATGAAATTGAACATGCTTCTCTGATTTGATGCAAACGCCGACGATATATTTTTCAACAAAAGTGCAGCCATTGGATGAATGGGTAGTATTTTTGTGAGTGTTTCCTCATTCACTTTTGCAGTTTCGCAGACAGCCTTTCTCGACTCCGGCATTGCAGAATTCAGATCCTCAGCAAGCCTTTCCCACTCGTCTTTTGCAGACTCCTTGGTCTTTAATGCATACCGAATCAGATGGAAAGCAATATTATCCGGCATGGTAATCTCTTTACAAACAAACCTGTCACGTACTATCTTCCCTGCCTGGTCATTCTCACCAAAAATCGAACCTGACATATGTGTCACAATAACAAGATCAAACGGCTTGTCATTCGACAATTCCGCCAGTTTTTGAAACTCGTCCAAAATATTCCTGTTTGCTTTGAAATAGGACGAAAACTCATCCCATATAAAAACAATCGCTTTTAAACCATTCTCTTCAATGACGTCTGACAGCCACACAACCAGATCATCCATTGATATCTGAAATGCCGTTATCCCTTCGTTGTCGGCAAGCGTGAGTATATCATTGAGCAGGTCGTCAACATTTGTCTTCAGGTTTGTTAGCTGTGCCGTGATACTCTCGATGCTTTTTCCTGCAAAACTACCCAGACCACGGTACTCTGGTTTCCCGGCCAGGATTTCAAATACTTTCCTGTGCTCCTCGGAAGAAAGCCATGATACGATTTTCCCCCGCAGGGTTCTTTCCCCTTTGTAATCAACTCCATACGCTTTTAAAGCTTTTGTCACACTGTCAAAAACAGCCATCACCAGCTTGCGTGTCGTATCAATTCCACCTGTTGCGTAACGTGATACTGTTACAATTTTACCCTCTTTTGCCGCAATCAGCTTGTCCCGTAAATCCGATTCACACTTTAATGCAGGGTATTTGTCAAAATAATTAATCAACTCCTGCTCCGAACATTCCAGAATATTTTTTAACGTCCAGGCAATCCTTGACTTTCCTGTTCCGTATGCACCTTCGATCCAGATACCCTTTTTATCCGTATTGGTCCCCCTAGCCAGCATCCTCTCCGTCGCTTTCAGAAGTTCAATAAATGTCTTATGCGGAAAAGTATCTACCCATCTTAGATGCTCATCCTTTATGGAACTAGGATTAATCTCCGGACGATATCCCGCGTCTACATCAAAGTATTCATTGTATTTGTTCATAATTTATCTCCCTGAAACAGCTCCAAAACATTTTTAGATGTTTTATCTTCTGTCAATGATATCTTATCCAGATCATGCGTAAACGTGGCATTGATCCATTCCGGATACTTCGCTGTCAAGCCGTTCAAAATCGTTTCCATCTCATCGCGATCCAATCCAAAAATCTGAGCTGGGCTGATTCCTGCGGACTCTATGCTAAAATCCATCAGTCTGGTAAGCGTAAATTGGAAGTAGTGATCACATGCTTCCGCAAACTTATACAGGGAATAAAGAACGACCCTTCCCTCCCGCATGGAAGTTTTTGTTCTTGCAATAGATTCAATCTTTCTGCCTGTATCCGAAACATTTCCCCAATGTATCGATCTGCCGAGCGGCGTCTCGCAGAATCTCTTAAAAGCATTGATAATGGAGGTAGAATCATTTTTGCTGACACCATCGCTGACCAGCATATCAACCACCATGTCCCGCTCATACACTCTTCCCAAATCTAAATTTCTGATATACCATGTACACTGAGGATTATATGCCAAATTTGCCAATATAACTCCCCAGGCAACCGGGTTTTCACTTCCACTCCTTTTCAGAATACGAAACAATTCACTGGTCTGATTGTCTTCCATGAGCCCTGCATCGCGCAAAAATCTTTTAAACATATTCACCTGGTTGGGGCCAAGTGTATTATTTTTCCAGAATAGATCACCTTTTTCAATAAACTCCACTATCCAGTCATTCTTCGGCGCATGATTCGCAAAAGAATTAATGCTTCCCATCTTTTTTCCTCCTCCAGTCGGTGTCCTTAAAGAATGAAATGCCAGACATCCATCATCTATCTCATGACACTGGCCACAATGTATACAGTCGGATATTTTTAAACCACGCTTAAAACTGATACAATTATTCCTGCAGTTTGCCTCACAAGCCCTGCACCCCACACAATATGCTGCTTTCTTGAAAACCTGTTTAAAACGTGTCTTATATGCGGGCTTATCCTTAAATACGCTTAAATTCACACTTACCCGATATCCTGTATCTGTCTCTTCATATTTATAATCAATGTAAACATCATCAATTGTTTTAAACCACTCTCTCCAATCCGTCCGTGATCTTACGACATGAATTGTCAGGACACCATCCTTTTCTTCCTCAAAATAGTGTTGATCATTGATCGTCAGATCGCGCCCGTTTTTTCTGGCGTTCCACCCGCCGTTTGTAACATATGTCCGCAACGCTTCCTTGTTCCCTTTATCCCGTCCATTGGTTTCTTTTATTGCTTCAACAAATTGATCTATTTCTGCGGGATAGGACGAATATTGAAAAAAATCTCCTTTTCCGCCTCCCATCGGGCAAAACAAACACCCTGCCCTGGAGTTCCCCTTCTTATATGTCTCGTTGATCAACAGTTTGTTAATATATATATACAACCATATTTCCGCAGAACTCCAATCCAATATCGGATTTTGAGAATGCTGACCTTTTTGCTTTTTTCCAACATTTTCGTAATCATACTCGCTTCGTGTCGCACTTTCATATGACCGCACCCCGACAAAATCCGCGCCTATATAGTCACTCTTACCCAATACTTCCCGAATCTTAATTGTCTGGGGTGCGGATTTATGTACAGTACAACACCACCTCAGCGCCCTGGACGGCGGTCCAAATATCCTCCAGCTTTGCATTGGCTCCATGTGCGATGCAGCCCTGTAAAAAGCAATCCCTTCCTCCTTACACTGCTGTTCTACTTTCCTGACAATCTCATACGTATCAGGAAATTCCATACCCGTATCCCCAAAAACAACCATAAAACCCGATTTGGGCAGTGCCTTTCGAACAAGATCCAGCAATACGATGCTATCCTTCCCCCCGCTGAACGCCACATGAAAACAGTCAAGTTTCTGATGCCTCTTATAATAGTTAAATATCATTTTCAGAGACATCTGCTCTAACACCAATATTTTTTCGCGATTGCTCCGGCACATTGCCTCCATATCTATCGGAATCAACTCTGTATTTATGGGCAGAGCCTCTCCCCCTAATATGTCATCATTCTCATCTACAATATCTTTCTGAATAATTTCCAATGTCGGGCGCTCATATAAATTTCCACCTTTCACCCGCGCTATCGCAAGTCCCCTGTATGTATAAACACCCGATTCCGCCCACATATAGGGTGTTTCATTTTGTTTATCATACCTCCATATTTGATCCATTCCCAGCAGATCCATTTCCCGCGCATATACAGGTCTTGGTTCTTTTGAAAACTGTTTCGTATCGTCATCTGTTAAAATGATTCCGCCCGAAATAGGATCAAATGTATATGCATACATTCCCCATTCCCCCTTAGCCTTATATGAACTGTCCCTTTCCCAGTATATTATTCACATTCATCCGCCGTGCAATAAATCCCTTTTCAATCAAATATTCATTCGCCGTATATTCATCCCTGATTCCATTCGCCGCCAGTACATTTGCTAACAAATCAGAATATTTTTCATAATGCTCCTTAGCATTGTAAATTGCCCCGACACACTTACTATTCGCACACATACTCTGAAACGAGAACTGACGGCTGTAATGTCTGCAGAAACTTTCTAATAAAAATACATTCCATTCATATCCTTCTAATGCAGGAAAGGACACAAAACTGTCAATCTCCCGCATTCCGATAATGTTATGTCCCACAAATCTTTTTATTGATTCATCGATGCAATCAATATCAAATTTTACTGCACCCATGGCAACATATTCGTTTTTATTGATGCGGATCATATTTTCAGATGCAATGCCCAGACATCTCCTACTCTGTCCTCCTGCTATTTCCGCCTCGAGATCAAACAACTCCTGTTCGGTCAGATGCTGTCTGGATATACAAAATGTTTTCAATATATCTGACATATTCATGAAACAATCAGCGCGTGTAATTAAATTACCCTGTACCCTGTACTTCTCCCCCACCTTTCTGCCGACAGCATTCCTAACCACTGTCTGGGAAAGGTACGGATTATCGCTATATATCAGGGATAAATCAAGTTTAGAAAAAGATGCATAGCCATTCTCCACAATAGATTGATCCACCTCTGACAAAACCACGGAAAAAGCATTTGCATCTATAAATATATCATCTAGAAGCATATAGGCTCCCGCATTATCTCCCACAAAACATTTGGATACCCCTAACAGTCTTTTGATCGTATGAATACTCATATAGGGAAGTCGTCTCTTGACTTCCTCTGGCATCAGAATTTCTCCCTGTTTAAATACCTTTTTTATCTCATCTTCAAGCTTGAATCCTTTCTTCATGGAAAAGAAGTATGAATCGTAACTGAAATCTCCAAATCTATTTTTTATCCAGCTTTTAAGTACTTCTGGAGCATATATATTGCAGCCATTTAAAAACTCCTTATTTACAGAATAGAAGTCTTCAAAATAGATAATCTTATGTCCTAATTGGGCATAATCCCAAATAAGTGCACCGATCTGTTCTTCATCTATTTCATCAATTACATATATTCTTCCATGAGATAAAAACCCTATTGTCTTTATCTCTTCCAAAAGGGTATCATCAATTTCTTCAGGAGCTTCCTCGTTCATAAATCTTTTCAGTTTATTCAACTCAATTTGGGAATTGTCCCTTATACCATTCGGAAAATTTTGTTTAAATACTTTTCTAAGCAAAATTCTTAATTCTTCACTATTTCTAATCTGACACGCAGGTTCGTTTTCAAATATATCTTTGTCAACACTTTCATTTACTCTATCCTTCGCTTCTGCCAGCAACAGTTCAAATTTCTCTGGTGTTGTTTTATATAAATTCACTACTCTATCAAACAGTCCACTGTGACCAGAAAGTGCTTTCCCATTTTCCCCATTTAATGCTATTTCCATTACCGACATTTGCCATGAAATTCCATTTTCATTTCTATAAATATTATCTATTTCTATGTTTCCCAATACAGCCATTTTTCTAAGTTTTTTAGACAGCTCCTTAATTTCGTCCGCCCTTTCTACTGCACCTGCTTGAATGCGAACACAAGCATCCAATAGTAAAACTGCTTCATGCTTGTTCCAAGGAATTCTCAATGCCATTTTATACCACCACATTTATCTCATATTGCAAAACTGCATACACTTCATTATGCTTAGGATCCTTATCAAAAGAAATCTCTTACATAAGTCTTCCTCTTATATTACACAAGAATAACTTGCAATTTCGCTATAGCGCACTATAGTTTACAATCTTTATACTAACAAAAAATTCTTCAAAAGTAAACCAAAAAATAAGACGCAGATCCCTCCGATCCCCGTCTTATCCGACGCCATACCAGCCCGAATCACACTTCCTGTCTGGTTGTACTTTCTGGCGTTTCACAGCTCGTCCGCGATCGCCGCCGATGACACAAATGTCCCGACAACCGAGAGCACGACTGCCAGAATGATGATCAGCATACCGCCCATCAGCAGGATCAGCGCGGCACCGCCGTTATCCTCTGCGCTGCCTTCCTGCGGCGCCTGCTCCTCCGCAGCGTTCTCCACTGTCGTCTCCGCCGCCTGCGCGCTGACCGCGCCAAACGAGAACACGGATACAAACACCCCCACGATCATCGCAAGCATCAGCTTCCACACCATACAGATTTTATTTTGCTTTGTCATAAGATCCACCTTCTCCACTTCATATTCAGCAACGATGCAGTGCAGAGCCGCGCACTGCATTATTGTCATTTTCATATATCAGTCTACCATACAATTCCCAAAATGTGAATTACATTCTGAAAATTTTGATCAAAAAATTCCATCCTATAACATAGCCTGTTCGCCGCCCCTGATCTCCACGATCTGCTCGTCGTCAACGCACACCCACAGGCTCTGCGCGCACGGATTGTACACAAACGAACCGTCCGCCGCAAACTGCGCCATCCTCGCCACGTCCATGTAGTCCACGATCTGTATGTTCGTCGCATACCAGATGTCATTCCGTCCGCCAGCCAGCCGGCAGAAATCCTCGATCACGTCCCAGTTATCATTGTTCGTAAACTCATAGCTGTGCCCCCACACATACATCAGGTACAGATACTGCTTCTTCTTTAGTTCGACAAACTGCTGTCCCAGCTCCATCAGCCTGTGGTTGTGGTGGCAGGTCGCCTTCCACTGCAGGAAATCCTCCGGGAGCGCAAAATCGTCCGAGTTCCCGACGATCCTGCCATAGCGGATCCCCAGCCCCGGAAGCAGACCGCAGATCTCTTTTGAATACGAACCATTGGGATACGCGAGACCGCGCACGGGATACCCCATGATCTCCTCGAGCCTTTTCCTGTCCTCGATGATCTCCTGCGCCACGGCCGCAAGCGGGCACCGCGCGATCGTCGGGTGCGACACGGTGTGGCACGCCACCTCATGCCCTTTGTAGAGTTCCCTGTACTCCGCCTGCGGGATCCGCACCGGATCGCCCTCCAGTCCGCTGTTTAAGTTAAACGTCCCCTTGATGCCGTATTTGTTGAAGATCCCGACCAGCCTCCTGTCCTCATGCTTCCCATCATCATAACTCATGGTCAGCGCCTTGTGCTTTCCCCCTGGAAAACATACATAGATCTTTTTGATATCTGTCTTCATATGTACTTTATCCCTCTCTTTCATCAGGCAGGGAAGAGTCCCGCTCCGCCTTGATGTTTTTCTCAAAATGTGACACCAGCCTGCGCCCCTCTTCCTCGCCGGCCTTCTCGAGCGCACTGATAAATTCTTCCAGCGGCCCTCTCGTCTCCTCATCCGCCATGGCAAGCGAATGTTTCAGGCTCACAACATAGTCCTCAATGCGCTCACTGAACTCAAAGGAGACACGCTCGTCCGGAAGCATCGTGATATTGAGCGTATATGCCACATTCGTCCACGACACCCCCTGTGTCATGGCGCACAGCTCCTTCGCCTTTTTCAGAAAATACATCCCGGCGTCCGTCCTGTCGAGGATGTCATCCAGCGTGATCCCGAAAAAGTCAAGATCCTCCTGTTCCGCGATACACTCTACCTTTAAATCTGCCTTCTTGTGATATTTCATCTTTCCTGTCCTCCTATAGGAAAAGGACGCTGAGTCCTTACAGCGTCCCGTGTTTTCCATCATGACAAGAGTTTTATTTTATTCCTCCTCCTCCACGAAATCCGTGTGGAACATCAGTAAAAATTCAGCTCCGTTCCTGATCGTGAGCTTCATCACCACGCCCTTGCCATCCACCGATATCTTCGAGTCTACCTTCTTCACAGTGTCAAGATTCAGCTGAACTGTCGTAAACATGTCGTCACTCATGAGACACATAACCCTGCCCACGACCTTTGCCTCGGAGCAGATCACTGACAGCGACATATTCAGCCCGGTTCCGTCTGTCACGTCCTCCACCGTCGATAGCGCGATTGGTATATTCTTAACATCCATCAGTACAGAAATCAGGCTATCAGTGTCATTGACGAGAAGCAGACGATTGCGCATAACTTCTAAATAGTTAGTCCAATTCTGCATTCCATCCATACTCTGGCCTCCTTTGTACTCCCCTTTACCTGAGTTCTTGCAAAATACAAGGCCTTTGTCTATATTTTATATTATACTTTTTCTATAAAAATGTGTCAACTCCCAATCCGTGTTTATTTTGTCAGAAAATTTTAGTGAATTTATCAATATCTAATAAAAATTCCATTTCTCTTCCAGTACCTGGATGTGTCAGCCGGAGTGCATACGCCAGGAGTGCCGTGCTGTTGACCGCATACCGGTCTGACAGTTCCCTGGATGAACCCGATCCATATTTGGTATCCCCCAGAAGCGGAAACCCTGCATTCGCCAGCTGTGCCCTGATCTGATGATGTCTGCCGGTGCGCAGCTCGATCTCCAGGAGCGAGATCTCATCATCGTGCCGCACAATCTGCCAGTGCAGCACTGCTTTCCTCGCGCCTTTTGTCTCCTTCGGCACTACTTTGGACAGGTTGGTCCGTCCGTCCCTGAGCAGATGATCCGTCAGAATCCCCTCCGAGGTCTGTGGAACCCCTGCGGCAAGCACCGCATATCTCTTGGTCAGCGTTCCTCTCTGCAGTCCGTCGCTGAGCGCTCTGGCTGTCCCCCCATCCTTTGCAAAGACAAGGAGTCCCTCCACTGGCTGATCCAGTCTGTGTACCACGCCGACATAGGTGTCCTCACCCTTCCTCTTCCGGTAATTTTTTAATTCGGACACCAGATCTGCCTGGCCGACTCTCGCCGTCTCTGTAGCGATCCCTGCCGGCTTGTGCACCACCAGCAGAACATTGTCCTCATACACTATCATTTTGTCCATCTTCACACAATCCTATTCGGCTGTAAAATTTTGTAATATTTCCGTTTCTACAGCTTGAAGCGGTATCCGACGCCCCAGATCGTCTCGATATACTGCGGCTTTGAGGTGTCCGTCTCGATCTTCTCGCGGATCTTCTTGATGTGGACTGTCACCGTGGCGATATCCCCGATCGAGTCCATATCCCATATCTCCCTGAAGATCTCTTCCTTCGTAAATACATGGTTTGGATTCTCCGCGAGGAAGGTCAGAAGGTCAAACTCCTTCGTCGTAAAGTTTTTCTCCACGCCGTCCACGAACACGCGCCTCGCAGTCTTATCAATGCGGATGCCCCTGATCTCCACGATGTCGTTTTCCTTGGTGTGGCTGCCCACCAGACGGTTGTAGCGTGCCATATGCGCCTTCACGCGCGCCACCAGCTCGCTCGGGCTGAAGGGTTTCGTCAGATAGTCGTCGGCGCCCAGTCCCAATCCGCGGATCTTGTCGATATCATCCTTCTTGGCTGAGACCATGAGGATCGGCACATCCTTGTCCTCACGGATGCGCTTGCAGATCTCAAACCCGTCGATCCCCGGGAGCATCAGGTCGAGTATGACCAGGTCAAAATCCTCCGCCAGCGCCGTCGCAAGACCCGTATCGCCGCTGTTCTCTATTTTTACCTCAAAATCATTGAGTTCCAGATAATCCTTCTCAAGCTCCGCAATTGCTTCCTCATCCTCTACTATCAATATTCTGCTCATACGCCCTGTCCTTTCCTTTAAATATGATAACTCTTAAATAACTACTTCATCCGTCTTCTCTGTGTACTTGCGCAGCACGAAATGCATGCAGGTTCCCTCGCCCTCCTTGCTGGTCGCCCACACGTAGCCGCCATGATCCTCGATGATCTTCTTCACGATGCTCAGCCCGATGCCGCTGCCGCCCTGCAGGGAATTTCTGGAAGCGTCTGTCCTGTAAAAACGTTCAAAGATATTGCCGATGTCTTTGGACGCGATCCCTTTTCCGTCGTCCTCGATCTCGATCTTGACGGACTCGCCCTCGTCCAGAAGCCTGATATCGATCACGCCGTTGTCGTGCCCCATATATTTGACACTGTTGCTGATAATGTTGTTGATGACCTTCTTGAGCTGCTCCGGATCCGCCACCACGCACGTGCCTGCCGGCACAAGATTGGTGAAATCAAGATGTATGTTTTTCGCTTCAAGGTCCAGCCCGACCTCCTCCACACAGTCCGAAAAATAATCCGAGACATTCAGGATATTAAAATGGTAGGGTATCCTGTTGGAATCAATCCCGGAATACGTCGTCAGCTCATTGATGAGCCGGTCCATGTCGTTTGCCTTGTTGTAGATGGTCTTGATATACTTATCCATCTTTTCCGGCGTGTTCGCCACACCGTCCATGATCCCCTCGACATAGCCCTTGATCGACGTGATCGGCGTCTTGAGATCGTGGGAGATGTTGCTCACAAGCTCCTTGGATTTCTTTTCGTTCTGGGCTTTCTCCTCCTCACTCTCCTTCAGCTGGAGGCGCATCTGCTCATAATTCTCAAACAGCAGTCCGATCTCGTCACCGCGCCCGCCGTTCATATGGTAGTCAAAATCACCCACGGATATATGCTGCATCGCCACGCTCAGCTCCTTGAGCGGTCTGTACACATCACGGTTGAGCCACGCCGTGATAATGCCGCTGGTGAGGATCAGGATGACCACCATGGCAACCACCATATACTGCAGCAGGCGTCTGTTCACCATGGCGCCGATCATGATGTCTTTCTTGCTCAGTTCGTGCAGTATGTCAATGTTTTCATAGTACCCATACCCCATAAATACCGTGATCCCGCACAATAACGGCACCAGGATGATAGCCAGAAAGAGTATCATCATCTTCGTTTTCAGCTTGATATGCATTTTCCTGCTCATACGGCCATATCGTCTCCATTCCGCAGCTCTGTTTTTATGCCCCCGCGCTCCCTTTGGATCATGACATATTCCCTTTGGGTGCCCGTGTGCATAAAAAAACCGCTTCTGTGTAATTCTATGTTTAGTATAGCATATCATTTTTGAAAATATAGTGGTTTGCGGATTTCTTAATTTTTTTTTAACAAGCAGATCATTTGGTGTTGACAAATCGAATCCGCCAAATTATAATAACAATAATCATTACTGATTTATTGCCATATTCTGGAAATGATATCAATGTGTTCCAACAGAAAGGCAGGGGTATCTATGACTATGAAATACAGCCGCCAGAGAGCGGCGATCCTCTCCTTCCTGCGATCCCGGCGGGACCATCCGACGGCAGAGCTTGTCTATTCCAATGTGAAGGCGGAGTTTCCAAATATCAGTCTCGGCACCGTATACCGCAATCTGAATCAGCTGGCGGAAGCCGGCATGATCGCAAAGCACAGCTTCGGCGGGGTCGGTATTGACCATTTTGACTACAATACCAGCCCGCATTACCACTTTGTATGCAGCTGCTGCAGCGCTGTCATCGACCTGCCGGTAGATCACAGGGTCTTTTCAGCGATCGATGCGGAAGCCGCCAGGAACTTTGACGGGCTGATCCAGGAGCACAGGCTTTATTTCTGCGGCGTCTGCAAGGACTGCCTGGACCGGGAAACCTGACCGGGATCCGCGCCCGCACATCCGCAGAAAACCAAACTGACCATGTGGAAAGCAGAAAATGATACAAACGATCTGCTTTTCATAATAATAAAAGGAGGAAATAAAAAATGAAATTTGTATGTACTGTATGTGGTTATGTTTACGAGGGAGACAGCGCACCGGAGAGATGTCCGCAGTGTAATGCACCCGCTGAGAAGTTCAAGGCGCAGGAGGGTGCGATGTCCTGGGCTGCAGAGCATGTCGTAGGCGTTGCAAAGGGTGTCAGCGAGGATATCATGGCGGACCTGAGAGCAAACTTCAATGGCGAGTGCACAGAGGTTGGTATGTATCTCGCTATGGCAAGGGTCGCACACAGAGAGGGATATCCTGAGATCGGTCTTTACTGGGAGAAGGCTGCATGGGAAGAGGCAGAGCATGCTGCGAAGTTTGCTGAACTCTTAGGCGAAGTGGTGACAGATTCCACCAAGAAGAATCTTGAGATGCGCGTGGAGGCAGAGAACGGCGCTACCGCTGGCAAGTTTGACCTCGCGAAGCGCGCCAAGGCTGCAAATCTGGATGCGATCCATGATACGGTTCATGAGATGGCACGTGACGAGGCAAGACACGGCAAGGCATTTGAGGGACTTCTCAAGAGATATTTCGGCTAAGAACAGACAGCCTGAACCATCAGAAACGAAAAAGATAAAATCAAAAAAAGGAGCAAAAGATTATGCAGAAGTATTTTTGTAACCCCTGTGGATATACCTATGACCCGGAAAAGGGTGATCCGGAGCACGGAATCGCTCCCGGTACAGCATTTGAGGATCTGCCGGACGACTGGTGCTGCCCTCTGTGCGGCGTGACCAAGGATATGTTCCAGCCGGTCATCAAGAACTACAATTAAATATGATATGCGAAAGGGAATAAACCTGCAGGTTTATTCCCTTTTATAATGCACACGTGCGCCTGTTATCTTCCTCTCTTAGCTGATCACTGCCCGATGCCTCAACAGATAGCTTCCATCCGTTCTCGGCACGGCTTCCACGCGCATGCTGCACGCGTTCTTGTGTTTTTCCACGAGATAGCGGTCAATATATCCCTCCTGGCAGTCTCCCCTGTCGTACGCCTTGTATATATTATCCCAGAGCTTCTTGTCCGTAACGATCAAGTCGAACGTTATAACCTCGTCATCCTTATCGATCATCGCACCAAAACATTCGTTGAAATAGTCGCCGATATTATCAATATAATCCGCATCCCCGCCGCCGCGGACTGTGATCACCGTGATCGACTCTGTATTTGTCGCAGTCGTATGGTCTGTCGCGGTCGTATTGCCGGACGGTGTCGTGGTTGTTGGCGCAGTCGGCCTGGTCGTCGGCTCCTGCGGCTTTGACGGCGTTGTCGGCGGCGTCACGGACGGATTTACTTCCAATCCACTGTAACGGTTGCCATTGCACGCCGGCAGATAAATGGACAGATCCCGCCTCACGTGATCCGATGCATAGTCGGCGTCCGAACAGTTAAAATAATCGTAGGTATTCGGGTTGGTGTCGTCCCATGTACTGTCCACATTGTAGTATCCGTCGCTGAGCTTCACGATATTCCACGCATGATTTTCCCCGGCATACCCGGTCACATAATAACACGGGATATCCAGCTGCTGCAGCACATACTGGAACGCCCTCGCATAACCGGCGCATACTGTTCTTCCGTACACCAGTGCGCTGTAAGCGCTCTGGTTCATCGGCGCATTGGCATCGTACTTCACCCTGCTGATCAGCGCATCGTGTACGATCCTTTCCTTATCGTAATCTGTGTAGTTTTTGTACGTCTCATCCCGGATCTGCTTTGCAGCCGCCTCAAACTCGGATCTCGACGTATCCAGATCGTTGGCTGTCACATTGAACACGAGCGTGATGTCGGCAACACTGCCTTTGGGCGTATGCTGATACTTGTACGCCGTGTCGACCCAGAATAACTCCGGATGGTCATTTACCACGGATGTAAAAGCGTTCTTCAGATCGTTCGCCGTGATGTCCTCCACCGGCGCAAAGTGCTTGTTCTGTGCGTTGGCGTTGGCATAGATCTGCCTGTAAACCGCTCTCTGCGTCTCATTGATGATACTGTAATACGGATAGATCTCACTGTCAAAAGTGAGGCTTTCTCCCGTCTCGCCCTTGCTGAGCTCTTTGGCGATCTCATCCGCCCTGGTCTGGGAGATCTCCGTGCCTGTTGCCCTGACCGGGATATAGCCGGTCAAACCCGCGACTTTTGTCGGAATGCTCAGTCTGCCTCCGGCGTCCCTATCCGTATCCGCACCGTCCGCGAACCGTGTATTCCCTGCCGGCGCGGTATCCCCTGTCAGTGCGCTCTCTGCGGACACCCGGGTATTTTCCGCTGCCGGAAGCTCCCCGAGGGTCACCGTCGTGTTGACCATGAGCACATCGTTGACATGATCTTCAACATCTGCTTCCACTGTGCCCTTTTTCTGGCCGGCTCCTATTTTTGCCGCCAGTCCCGGATTGTAGTGGCAGATCGCAATAAAAAGAAGTATAAGCGCCAATAAGCCACCAAATCCGTACAGTATCTTCTCCACTATACGCATATCAGTTTCCTCCTAAATTGATCCTTATACTCCCCCATGAGCCTCATCCTCCATACAAAACAGCACCGGATCCCTCCGCGGCTGCTCCCAACTTCCCTGTTATCGATATATGTTTTTATTATAAATCGTCGCCATATATTTGTCAATTTGTATATGGGTCTGCGCATAAAAAACCGGAATCCGAGGATTCCGGTTTTCTGTCACTTATGGATTGACGCCAAGAGCCTGCCAGCTGGACGCGCCGATCACTGGAAGCAATTGCTGCGTGTAAGCTGCCGACTGCGGTGTGTCGATGTATTTGTAGACATCGTAGATCATCTTGGGTGTGGTCGCCAGACCGTTTGCATCACAGTTGAACAGTCCGCAGGCGATCTTGTCTGCATTCAGCTCATACAGATTGTCCACTGCCCGGTGTACGATAAAGCCCTTGATCAGAGGATTTCTCTCCGCGAGCTTGTACGCGTACGCAAACGATGCCGCCTGTGTCGCCTCGTCAGAAGTCATGGAGTTGAACAGGATCTCCGAGATGATGATGTATCTCACCTGGCCGTTGGGTGCAAGGAATGCGGGCTGGCTCATGTATGTGGTAAACACATCCATGTTCTGGGGATTGATCATCTTCGTGTTCGCATTCTGGCTGATCAGGTTCAGTCTCTTGTAGTTTGCCGGCATATTCCAGAATCTTGCCGCTGTCAGCGGTACCGGATGCGGATGCCATGCTACACCCCAGTCAATATTTCCATGGGAAACGATATCCGTGTTGAAAGCGTCGATGAACTTCTTCGCGCCATACTGGTTCGCCGTACCGTCTTCCCAGTTCCATCTCTGGTCGATACAGGTGAGCACCCTCGCGTTTGCGTTCTCGCTCTTGATCGCATTGTAGCACATGCGGAACGCTTTCTCATACTCGAGCGCAAAATTTGATGCATTGTAATTTCCTGCGAAATACCACGGATTGTTGTTGTTGACCTCATTTCCGATGATCCAGTTTGTGATCAGACCGGTTGCCGGATTGCTGTAGCGCACTGCGAGGAAGGACATCAGCGCCTCGATCGCCTCCGCGCCCTGCTGCTCGTCCGTGTTAAACGCGTAATGCCTGTAGCCGCCGACACGCCCTGTCGGTTTCACCGTGAGAGCCGTCGCCGGATTGTAGTAGTTGACGATGTTCATGGTTACCTCTACCTTCTGTGAGGCAAAGATGTTCATGATCATGTCATACTCCCCGACGATCCCCTGGTTGAAGCTGTATGTCTTTCCATTATAGTTGTACGGGATGCCAGGACCCGGAGTGAAGAATCTGTCGATCGCCAGCTCGTAGCTTGCATGCTGAACGCCCAGATCCGCCATAGCAATCATCGCAACATTGTCGGCTGTGAGGCCCTTGATGGATGTCGGAACCGGATTGACCGCGTTATGTGTGGCGAGCGCCTCAGGGTTTGTGATGTAAAATTGCTGGCTTACCGGCACGAATGCACCGCCCTGTACCGCTGCTACGACAAATTTGGAGTAAAGCTTGGAATTGGCAGTTCCCTGATCCAGTGAAGTCACAAAAGTCACTGTGGGGGCATTCGGCGCCACCGCGCAGAAATCAGATCTTCCTGTGATCGCGTTCTGATAGGGCTTCATCTCGAACAGATAAAGGTTCCCGTCCTCGCTCGGCACACCGTTTGCCGCCGCGACTACCGTGATCTGGTTCCCGCCGCTGATGATACACTGACTGATGGTTGCTGTTCCTGCAGCAGCCGCAGTCATAGACATAAAGCACACGAATACCATGCAGAGCGCTGCCCAGAGAGTCAATTTTTTCTTCATTACATACCTCCTCGATAAGAAATAAATTGAAACATGGTTGATAGTTACTTAAAAGTATAGCATTTTCCCTGTCTTTTTACAAGCGTACTTTTATCAGGATCACTGCAGTCCGACCTCCGCCCAGCTCGTGATGCCGAGGATCGGCAGGGCAAAATCCGTGTACTGCGGACTGTTTCCCTTGTCCATATTGGCAAACACACCGTACGCGTACTTGATGCTGTTCTCTGTGCGGATGCCGAGCGCCATGCCGTCGCTCCTGATCTCCGACGCGTGATCCACCTGTCTGTGGAAGACGATGCCCTCGATGAACGGGTTGGACGAAGTCAGCTTGTAGGCGTAGACCATCGCCGCCGCCTGGTTCAGCTCGTTGGTCGGGATCCGCGCGCTCTGCGAGGTGAAGCCCATCTCCGTGATCAGGATATGCCGGACGCCGCCGTTTGGCGCGAGCATCGTCGGCTGTATCATGTGGTTTGTGACGACATCCGTATTGGTAGGATTGACAAATTTGGAGTTGTCCGTGTGGTCGATCAGGTTCATCCGCGCATAATCTGCCGGCAGACTCCAGAAGCTGCAGTTGTAGATCGGCGTCGGATAGGGATGGAAGGAAAGCCCCCAGTCAATATTGCCGCCGACATTGATGTGCGCCGCAAACAGATCCAGGATCTTCTTCGCCGCAAACTGTCCCCGCGTGCCATCCTCAAAATTCCAGCGCTGGTCGATGCTGGCAAACACCCTCGCCCCGCTGTTCTGGCTTTTGATCGCGTTGTAGCACACGCGGAATTCCTTCGCGTAATGTGCCGCGAGCACATCCGCCGACACGTTTCCCATGTAGTGCCACGGATTGCTTGAGTTGACCTCGTTCCCGATCACCCACGTATGTATCGTTCCCATTGAACCGGAATAGCGCTCCGCCAGGAAGGACATCAGCGCCTCCAGCTTCTCTGTCGGGATCTGCTCGTCCACATTGAAGGCATAACAGTTCTTTCCGGCCACACGCCCCGAAGGAGCGACCATATCCGCTGTCGCCCGGTTGTATGAGTTCTTGATGACCATGATCACATTGCAGCCCGCGCCTGCAAGCCTTGTGCATATGATGTCATACTCGCGGACTACCCCCGCATTAAAGCTGTACGTCTTTCCGTTGTATGTGTAGTTGATTCCTCCGCCTGTAAAAAATCTGCTCACATCCAGCTCGTACGAGGCAAACCCCGCCCCGAGGGCAGCGAGCTCCTCGCTGAACCGCCAGTCCGCCGTCAGTCCCTTCCTGCTCCTCACAGGATAGTTCGTCGACTTGGGCGCCACTGCTTCCGGATTGGTGATATACATCTCATTGCTGACCGGAACATATTTTCCATTCTGCAATACGGTCACCACAAACCGCGAATACAGCTTTGACGCGGCGCTGTTCAGATCGAGCGGAACCGTAAACGCTGCCGCCGCCGACACCGGAGCCGCCGCGCAGTAGTCTTTTCTCGAACCGACAGCCAGCTCATACGGCTTCAGCTCAAACAGGTAATACATTCCGTCTGCCGCTGCCGGCAAGGCCGTGCTCGTGGCTGTCACATTCACATTCTGCCCCGCTATCACACAATTGTTCACCGTCACCGTGATGCCGGCTGCATGCACTGCCTCCATACTGCTGCCGCCGATCTGCAGCACCGCCGCCAGGATCAGTGCCAGCACAAAACCAAATCTCCATTTTTTCTTGTTGTTCATACTTGTCTCCCTCTATTTTTTTCTCAGATATGTCACAAACATATTCCCGTTCTGCCGGAACAGATTTGTGGCATCATTCATCCCCACTTTGTATACAGTACCTGTCTGTGGATCCATCACGACGATGTTCATCTCATTGAAGCCGATCACAAGCATCGCACTGTCATTCTCGAGCAGCGCAAGGACCGGAATGTCCTGATTGACATAGTACAGTACCGCGTCAAGGCTCACGCCCCTGAGGTCAAGCACTGTCGCATCGTTGATGTTCTCCTCCAGGATCTGCCGCACCGTTCTGCCGCTGTCAAGCATCGGCTGCACATTTTTGATGCTCCCGCAGTATTCGAGTATCGTCTCAAGACAGACTGCGAGCTGCGAATTTCCTTCGCCCTGCTGTTTTCCGGTGATCGCCATGATCTGGTTTCTGGTGCTCTTCGTCGTCCGCTTCCATATATAGTCACCGTTCTGGTTGACCACCGTCCCGCTGATGCTGCAGGCGAGATTGATCGCCTCCGCCTCGTGCGTGAAAGTGCCGTCGATCCCATAGCGCCCATATACATAGTACCTGCTCACCGGATTTTCGATCTCGATCGCAAGTTCCCTGGAGCCCTCAAACAGGATCTGAAGCGGTTTGGTATTCTTAGGCTTTTTGGTCTCCAGGGCATTTTTGAGCACCAGCTGTACGATCTTTTCATACGTCTGTGTCACGACGACTTCCGATGAATTGTACCCGCTCTCCTCCATCAGATTGTTGACGATCTGGTCGTCCGTGGTGCTGCTGTAACTGCCATCCTCCTGTCGGACCACCCGCGTGAGCGTGACCAGGTTCTCCTCGACCGACGCGTCTGTCACATAGACGCCTTCCCGGCTGTATGTCTTTAACAGGTTTCCGTTTTCATCCTGAATATATACGCTGTTCATCGGAAACGTCACAGAGCCCGAATAATCCATCCTGATGTCCTCATACTCCGCCACTCCATAGATCAGGTCTTCCTGTATGAATCCGAGCGGCAGGATCCTGCCGTTGCCCGACGCCTCGATCTCCTGTGTCTCCCCTGTGTTGAGATCCATCAGTATCAGCTTTGTGCAGTCATACGCGTCGGCGGAGTTCTGCCACACGAGCATCCTGTTGGTGTCTGACACCTGAAAACATCCCTGCTGCAGGTTCTCCGCGATCTCCTCGCATGTCCGGTCCATCAGATCGACCGCGAGGATCGAACCGTCCAGATAAATATAGAAAACACCGTTTTTGTCGATAAAGGACAGCTGATCCATGTCTGTTTTCAGCGTTGAGAAGGATTTGTCATACGGTATGAAGATCAGCTCCTCGACCGTATTGAGCATGCCATTGTACTCACACACCTGCACGCCGATCTTTCCCTCATGCTTCCCCCGGTTCATATATCCGTAGATCATAAACCGCACATTTTCTGTCTCGTCCACGTTCAATATCTTGATATCGTGATTGTCGTAATTGCTCCTGGGATCCTCCCCGTCGTAAAAGCTGAACAGGTACGCCATCTTTTTGTCCGCGGCATGGTAACAGAAAAGCTGGTTCTCATTGACAAACGCAAGATTCGATCCCCCGTCGCTCTCCATCATCTGCACCTCGTGGTTCCTGATGCCGAGCATGACCCGGTTGCTGCCATACACGTCCGCATCGGGGTCAAACAGCTGGTTCATGCTGCGCTCGTAGTCAAGCAGATACGTTCTGTCGGGCGTGTAGCGTATCCTGAAAAACTCAACCACATTGTACAGATCCCTCTTTTTTCCCTCCAGGGTCTGCACCCTGTAATTCATGCGGATCGAAGCCGTCTGCGGGTCGATCTCGCTGATGACAATGTGCGGCTCGGATATCTGGCTGACATTCAGCTCTGCCCACGTGACCTGCTTCAGGCTGCAGTGGATATCCACATGGCTGAGCGTCGTGTTATCCCCCCGCGCGTTCGACTCCATATACGTCACCAGATCTTTTGCCCGCTCCCTGTCGAACGTTTTATCATGAAAATCCCTGACAAAATCAAGTTTTTCAGAAGTGTGATATCCCTCTCCGTCGATGATACGCGTATAGTACCGCACAGTCTCATTCCCGATCCTGAGCAGCAGGATCCAGTTGTACTCAACACCGGTCTCGATCAGATCCTTTATCGTGATACTCGCCTGTATGCTGTCACCCCTGTCATCGTAATCGCTGACCTTCGTCCGCTCGACCAGCCGCGTCCCGTCGATGCTCCTGACCTCAAAGGAGATCTCGCTGACTGTATTCCCATACGTATCCACCACAAAACTGAGCCTGCGCCCCTCCCCAAGCGGCGTGATCGTATCCCGGATAAAGCTTCCGTCCATCTCCTGTCTCAGCCCGTGCAGATAATTGTATGCGATGCCGTCTGTCGTAATATGCACCAGCGGAAGGGACGCCGGTTCCATGCTGGTGGTCAGCTCCTCATTCCCCTTGTTGAGAATACCGCTTGTTATGAACAGCGTGAGCACAAAAACTACTATGCAGCCGGCCAGCTTGCTTATAATCTTCTTCATCGAAATAACTCAACCTCTTTCAACAATTCCTGAAGTGTGGGACGGATCTGCAAAAACGCTTCCATCTGCAGGAGCGCCTCCTGCCCTCCTGCCCCTGTGCGGTATTTCATATGATTTTTCTTCACAGCCCGTATCAGTATATTCTTGGGCGTGTGTTCCATGTCAATAAATTCAAGGATCTGTGTGTCATATCCGTATTCCTCAAGCAGGTCCGCCCGGACAGCATCCGTGATCAGGGCTGCCATGCGTTCCCTGATCAGGCCGTATTTTAACACCGGAGCCAGCGCGTCGCACGAGATCTGCCTGTTCAGCTCATGCTGGCAGCACGGAACCGACAGGATCACACGCGCGTTCCACTGCACCGCCCTTGCAAGCGCATGGTCCGTCGCAGTGTCGCAGGCGTGCAGCGTCACCACCATATCCACATCCTCCGTATCGCCCTGATACGAGCCGATATCTCCTACCTGAAATTTTAACCCGTCGTATCCAAATTTATCCGCAAGTGCCTGACAGTTTTCCATGACGTCCTTTTTCAGGTCAAGGCCTGTGATACATATGTCATAATGATTCATGATCTTCAGATAATAATAAAGCGCAAACGTCAGGTAAGACTTGCCGCAGCCAAAATCGATGATCTTCAGCGGCCGCCCCTCCTCCACTGGAAGACAGGGGAGAATGTCGCGCACAAATTCAAGATATCTGTTGATCTGCCTGAACTTGTCATACCTTGCCTTCACAACCTTTCCGTCCGGTGTCTGCACGCCGAGTTCCACAAGGAACGGCACCGGCTCATCCTGCGGCAGAATGTACTGCTTGTGTTTGTCGTGCGAAAAGTCTGTCCCGCACTTCTTCGATGCAGTTTTGTCCGCCGGATCCTTCGCCTTCTCCCTGACTGTCACCTTTCCCTTTTTGCTCACGAGCACTGTCACCCTGGTGCGCTCAGTCTCCAGTTCGAGCTGTCTGAGATCCGCTGTCATCACACCCACGAGCAGGTCCGGCAGCGCCTCGGGACGGAGATTTTGATGGAACACTTTCGTGCCTGCATAGCGTTCCTCCTGATAGAACAGCTCCTCCCTGATGCGCACAGGCCGCACGCGAAGCTTCTGTATCCTTTCCTCATCATGTATGCGGGGATTGCTCGCCGTCGCGCACAGGATCACTTCCTTATTTTCTATATAATTCATTAACAGTTGTCTCAATTTATCCATAAGGTTCATTGTAACATGAAACTCCGGTCATTAAAAGCCCCAGATTCATAATTATTTTTTATTTTATGTTATTGACATTTCATTCCAAATGTATTATTGTATTAGTGTATTAATCATTCAACACAAAAGGAGGCAGGTATATGGCATGGCAAATGAATTCCGAACGGCCGATCTACTCACAGCTATATGACAAAATACTGGTCCGTATCGTATGCGGCATCTATAAAGCCGGAAACCGGCTGCCGAGCGTCCGGGATCTGGCAGCCGAGGCAAATGTCAATCCCAATACGATGCAGCGGGCTTTCGCCGAGCTCGAGCACAGCGGGCTGATCGTGACGCAGCGAAACAGCGGGCGCGTCGTGACAGAAGACAGGACAAAGATCGAGTCCGCCAGGCACCAGCTGGCACTGACGCAGGTAAACAGTTTTATCGCAAATATGCGCGAGCTCGGATACAGCGATCAGGAGATCATGGATCTGATCCAAAGCATCGTCGGCTAAAATGGAACCGACAGTCAGGAAATGGAATTTTGAAATAAACAGAAATATCGAGGGAGGGAACAAATGTGAACGAAAACAACAGTATGGCATACACACCAAATGACAGCATGCCGAGTGACAGCCCGCAAAACTACTCCGTGTATACACAGGATGGTGCGGCTCAGGCTAATGCAGCTCAGACTGATATGGCGCAAAATAATGCAGCTCAGACTGATACGGCTCAGAATAATACAGCTCAGACCGATCTGGTACAGAATAATGCGACTCAGACCGATACGGCTCAGGATAATGCACCAGATCATGCCGTCAGCCTGCAGAAACCAGACACCCCGGATAGACCGGCACAGGACACTTATCCACAAGATCATTCTGTGCAGAACATTTATCCACAAAATACCCCGGATCATGAACAGGGCAGCCGCGCGCAGAACGGTACTGCACCGAACGATCAGGTCTGCACGCCAAACGGGAACATACAAAGCAGCCCCGGCGCAGACGCGGTATACAGTAATCTCCCGCTCCTGCAGCTCAATGACCTGTGCAAACGGTATCCCGGCATGGGAACCTACATGTCTGTCTTCCATATGAACCTGATCATCCCCAGGGGAAGGATCATCGGACTGTTAGGCCCGAACGGATGCGGAAAGACGACACTGATCAAGATGATCAACGGCCTTCTCACACCGACGAGCGGCACCGTGCTGATCAACGGCATGGAGCCATGTCCTGCGACCAAGAAGATCATCTCCTATCTGCCGGAGCGCACCTATCTGGACAACAGCATGAAGGTCTCACAGATGGTGTCATACTTCGCGGATTTTTATGAAGATTTCCCGCCGGAGAAGGCTTACGCCATGCTCGGGGCACTCGGGATCAGCAGTGATGCGCGCCTGAAAACGCTCTCAAAGGGCACAAAGGAGAAAGTACAGCTGATCCTGGTCATGAGCAGACAGGCGGACCTGTACATTCTCGATGAACCGATCGCCGGCGTGGATCCCGCCGCAAGAGACTACATCCTGCGCACCATCATCACCAACTACAATCCGAACTCGACGATCATACTGTCAACGCATCTGATCTCCGACATAGAAAATGTACTCGACGATGTGATCTTTATGAAAAACGGATCTCTTATGCTGTATACATCTGTCGACTCGATCAGGAGCCAGATGGGTAAATCCGTAGATACTTACTTCAGGGAGGTGTACGCATGTTAGGAAAACTTTTAAAATACGAATGGAGGGGACTCCGGTTCCCGTTCCTGATCCTGCTCATTGTACTGGCGTCGACGACCCTGCTGACATGCGGCGTCATCCTTACCATCAATCCCATGTACGATGAATCGCTCGCGTGGTACTCAGTCATGGCGCTCATGCTCTCTATCTTCCTGTATTATTTCGGGATCATAGGCTGCACGATCGGAACCTCGCTGATCGTCGTGATCCGCTTCTACAAGACATGTTATACGGATCAGGGTTATCTGACGCACACGCTGCCCGTCACCGCGGGACAGCTGTTGAACGCCAAGCTGATCGCCGCCGTTGCAGCTGACATATTGATGGTCTTATCCATAGCCCTCTCGCTGTTTTTGATCGTGCAGGTGGGGCTGCATCACTTTCTCTCGTTTGCCCCAGGGTACACATATGAGGAGATGATGCGGGAACTTTCTCAGGAATTTTCCTATGTATTCGGCGATTTTGAGGAATCGTTCGGCATCAGCTTTGGCCTGTTCATCGTATATATGGTAGTCTACAGCGTCATTGCCATGATCGCAAATATCGTGACGATATTCGGCTGTGTGTCCCTGGGACAGCTCTTTACCAAGCATCGCATCATCGGCGCGATCATCGCCTACTTTGGCGTGCAGTTCATCCTGCAGATCGCTGGATACTTCACGTCCCTGCCGATGTACACCAAGATGCTCATCACCAACTACGACAGCGATCTCACATTCTTTGGACTCATGTCCCCGACTCTGAATCTGACGCTTCTGGCAGTCACGGTCCTGGCCGTTGCCATGTACTTTATCAATCTGCATATGATGACCAAAAGGTTAAATCTGGAATAACGATCTGTCCGAAATATAAAACGAGCGCCTGTGCGCTCGTTTTATATCTTCCGCATCCGTTCCAGCCTCTCATGAAGCTGTCCGATCCTGCCAAGCTTTGCCGCATCCGTTATCTCGCGACCCGACTCGAAATATCTGACACATATATCGTTTTTGCATTGTTCCCAGTCCACACCCTGTCCTGCGGCAGTTTCCGCCAGCTCATGCCTCGCATCCAGCACCCGCATGAGCTGCCGCACTGTTCCGAGACTGCCATCGATGATATGTATCTGCGGGGGGATCAGCGCCCGGAACGTATCCTTGAAATAATTAAAATGCGTGCAGCCCAGCACCAGCTCCCCGTACCTGTCAAGCGCATACCCCGAAAACCTCTCCTGAAGGTACGCCGTGACATTGTCGGACACAAACTCACCGCGCTCCGCAAATTCCACAAGCCCTGGCAGCTCCAGCAGATCCACCAGGTGCGCGTCGTCGACGCGCTCCACAAGATTCCTGAGCCGCTTCTCGTGCACCGCTAGCGGCGTGGCGACGACAAGCACACGCCTCCCCCTGCTCTCGGCAACCGCCGGTTTCACTGCCGGCTCGATCCCTATGATCGGAAGCAGCCTGTATTTGGCGCGCATCGGCTCCGCCGCCACCGCAGTCGCCGTATTGCACGCGATCACCACCGCCTTGCAGTTGTGCCGTATCATAAAGCGAAGCACTTCATCCACATACGCTATGACCTGTTCCCTTGACTTGGTCCCGTACGGAACATGGTCCGTGTCCGCATAAAATATGAAATTCTCGCGCGGCATCAGCGTCATCGCCTGGTGCAGGATCGTCATGCCGCCAATACCCGAATCAAATATACCGATGTTCATATTTATATTCCTTTCCTTTGGACGTCTGTGTAAATCGAGCAGGGAAGACTTTCCCTGCTCGCGCGCCGGGCACCCGTCAGCGCATGCTGACAATCTTCCTCTGGGTGCCCGTGTGCACAAAAGACCCGCAAATCCATGCAGACTTGCGGGCGTTATTGAGAGAGCGAATAGCGAGTCGAACTCGCATACGATGTAAGCGATATTATTTTGTGCAGATGCTTCACACCACACTTTTATAGATTATACTACACATCTGTTAAATTGAAAAGTAATTTTTACACTTTCTTTACTTTTCATCATTTTCACTATATTTTGTTCCTGCGCACATACAAATTTATACAAAACGTTCGGTTCAAAGGCTTTGATCCGCCTCTTCCCTCCTGTAGACAATCTTCCCATCGATGATCGTCATCAGCGTATTGGTAAACACCTCCATCGGATTTCCGTCAAAGACAGCGATGTCAGCGTCCTTACCCGGCTCTATGCTGCCGATCCGGTCCGACACGCCGCAGATCCTGGCGGCATTGATCGTCATCGCCCGGAATCCATCCTCCATCGACAACCCATGCTTGACGCTCAGACCCACACACAGCGGCAGCGACTCGATCAGCGACACCGGATGATCCGTCGTCACAGATACTGTCACGCCCGCCCTGGCGAGAATACCGGCTGTCTTAAACGCCGCATTCTGCACTTCGATCTTGTTGCGCGTGGCCAGATCCGGCCCCACGATCGCCGGAAAACCGGATTCGAGGATCTCCTCCGCGATCAGGTGTCCCTCGCTGCAGTGATCGAGCGTCATGTTCAGATCGAACTCCTTCGCTATGCGGATCGCGGTAAAAATGTCGTCCACACGGTGCACATGCGCCTTCAGCGGGATCTTTTTCTCAAACACGGGGCGCCACGCCTCATAGTGGAGATTCTGATCCGCATTGTCCTGATCCCTCTTTTCCAGATACTGGCGCGCATTGACCAGCTCCTCACGGAGCATCCCGGCTATCGCCATGCGCGTAACGGGAGACGTATTCATCCCTGCATAATTTACCTTGGGATTTTCACCAAAGGCAACTTTCATGGCAGATGGAAATCTTAAGATCAGATCGTCGATCCGCCTCCCGCTCGTCTTCACAACGGCAAACTGGCCTCCGACAACGTTTGCGCTGCCGGGACCAATGTTTGCGGAGGTAATGCCCGCTCTCACCGCATCAGCAAATGCTGCATCCATCGTATTGATCGCATCGATCGCGCGGAGCATCGGGGTGACGGGAAGAACTGTCTCATTGCAGTCATCACCCTCCTGCCCCTTCTTCTCCTCGGTGATGCCCATATGACAGTGCGCCTCGATCAGACCCGGCATTACCAGATGATGGTTCACATCTATTTTCATGCAGTCCGCAGACTGAGGAAGCTCGATCCTGGGAGATACCTCCAGGATCTTCCCATCCTGGATCAGTATGCTTCCCTCAAAGATATCTGTGTGATACCGTTCGCAGATCTTGTCACTCATACTGCGGATTGCCGCATTTTCCAATAAAAGCATTCCTGTAAGACCATGCCCTTCCCATTTATTGATCCTCGCCAGCTGGTCTGCGCAAAGGATCGACCGGTTCTCCGTCCTTCGTAAGCTTATAATAAATATTCGTTCCCTCCTCGGTGAAATAGATCGTCGGCTTTGCAACCTTTCCGACGATATCGCCCGCGGAAACTTTATCCCCCGGATTCAAAGTGATATCTTCGAGCTGTCCATAGGTAAGCATATATCCGTTCCCGAGATCAAACCGGATCGAGTTTCCGGTCTGCGAGTCGTAGTATACATCCGATACGATGCCGTCTGCCGCCGCGGTGATATCCTGTCCCTCGCTGGCCGCGACAACCAGTGCCGGATTGTAACGGTACTGCTGCATCGTGGAATGGTACACGGCCTTGTCCATGCTGTAATCCAGCAGAACATCACCGATGATCGGCAGTGCCAGCGAATCCTCCTCCGAGAAATTCAGCGGCGTCTCCGCTATGATCTCCTGTTCCTGCCCCTGTTCCTGACCTTCCATAAACACTGCTGCCTTGTCTGTGCCCGCCGCTGTCGTGTTATCCTGCAGGGTATTTTCTACCTGCCCGGAATTTGCCTCTGTAAATGACGGATCGACATCCATGTCATTGTTGTCGCTCAGGTCATAGATATCCGGATCGATAAACCTGCTGTCCCTCTGTGTCTTCCTGTTCGCCTCGATATCCGACTCTGCTTTTCCCGACACAAATCTGGTGTCCGGCAGACCGGTATCGCCTTCCTCCGCCGTGATGTTTTCCTGCTCCAGCTTTGCAAAATCTATGCGGTTTTCTTCTTTTTTCTTGTCGTCCTGCGCTGACATATATACGCCTGCAAGAGTAAGTGCCGACAACACAAATACAGATGCAGCAATGATGCTGATCTTCTCCTTCTGCAAGGCAGGACGTTTGTTATTTCGTCTGTTCATCCTTTCCCTCCATTTCCGGCAAGCCCTTTGCCTTTTGCCCAAGGAACTTTAAGCCACAACGCACCTGCTCCTCTGCAGATCATATGGCCGTCTTCCCGCGAAATCGTCTGTCGCCTTCACGGGAATCATTGCGGTTCCTATACCATAGCATTGACTCGTTAGGAGGTTTTTATTCATGGATTTACTCGTAAATAGTGACTCTGAAATCATCGTAAAAATACTTCAGGATCTCATAAAAATTCATGCCCTCGACTGCCAGCTCATACGCATAATTCAGTGAAAAACCAACGCCGCCTCCCGGCTCTGAGACAAGCATGTCGGACGCAGTGGTGGTAAAAAAAGGAGCTGTGATCACTTTCCCATCTCTCGTAAGCACAGCTCCCTGCGTGGCGTCTATCGCCCGCTCTATTTCATTTAATCTGATCGATCTGCTGTCATCTGACAACACCTCGTTGGCGGCGTCTGCCTGTATGATATCGTGAAAACCGACCTCGCCAAACTGCATACGGCCAAACTCCAGGACATCCGGATGCTGTTCGGCCTCCCACGCGTACACGATATTGCTGCGGCAGACGATGGAAAGCGCTTTGAGGTACTCCTGCTCAGGATCCCACACTTCGTCCATCCTGACGATATAATCCTCGGAGCCGCTGAATATGGCGTCCGCCGGGATCACTCGGTACATCATCAGACCAGTCAGGCTTTCCGGTCTATAATAAAATACACCGACATCCTCCGCGACAGCAATCTTAAAACTGTAATCTATGACACTCGTGTCCTCTTCTTCCTGTTTCCACATGCGTTTATCCGGCTTGATCAGGATGCTCCCGACCAATGGCAGGCACACGATAAAGACCACGATCCTGGTCAGTTTTCTCACGGGCGGTTCACCTGCCCCGCGCATATAATCACTTATAATCTATGCATTTTGCCGTCTTTTATTCCTTTACCATGATATCCATCGCCTGTCTCTCATTGGTGAGCGTGACCACCCTGTGCACCCCGCCGAACTCTCCGTCGAGCGTCCACGCGATGTCATCCTCCGATTCGATGACCAGTCTGCCGGACTTGAAACTGTACATATACGCAGTGTCAATGTTCTGGATGGCAAGCGCTGCCAGGATCGAATTCAGCTCCATGGGATTTTTTGGCATCTTGATCAGCGTCACCTCAAACAGACCGTCATCAAGTGCGATCTTTCCTTTAAAAACATTGCCCGCAATGCTCTTAAACCCGCCCACGGAATAGGAATTTGTGACCATCCCGTAGATAAAATCGTCCTCGATCACCACGGTCTCGCCATTTTCCGACACACTCGTCACCTTCAGGTGATGGGATCTGATATTCTGCAGATGCCTGACACCCTCCAGAATATATGCCAGGTGCCCCAACATATTTTTCATCTCCTGAGGTGTTCCATAGGAGACCTCGGTAAACAGACCGAATGCCGCGATGTACACAAAAAAATCCTCGTTAAACCGACCCACGTCGCAGGAGAATACAGTACCGCCCACCACCGCTTCCGCCGCTTTCTTCATGGTGGACGGAATCTTCAGACTGTTGGCAAAATCGTTGGTGCTCCCCGCCGGGATGTAGCCGATCGTCGTCCTGAAGCCGGACTGCATCATCCCTGTCACGATCTCGTCGAGCGTCCCGTCCCCGCCGCTGCACACGATCAGTTCATAGCTTTTCCTGCGCTCCCGCACGGCACGGCACGCATCGCCCCTGCCCTGTGTGGAATACACCGTCAGCTCGTATCCATCCTTTACCAGTATGTCCACGATTTCCATCAGATGATTCCTGATCAGCGCCTTTCCAGAATGTGGATTGAATATAAACAGTGCTTTTTTCATGTGGATCCCTCACTCTCCTCTCAGCTTCTCCGCAAGCTCGCTCAGCTTTCTCAGCCTGTGGTTCACTCCCGATTTCCCCACCGCGGGAGTCAGATATCCTCCCAGCTCCTTCAGCGTGGCGTCGGGATACTCCAGGCGCAGCTCCGCTGCCTGCCGCAGATTGTCCGCCAGATTGTCAAGACCATAGTGTTCCCTGATATATTGGATATCGTCGATCTGCTTCGCCGCCGCATTGACTGTCTTTGTGATGTTCGCCGCCTCACAGTTGACCTTGCGGTTGATCGAATTGCGCATATCTTTGAGTATGCGCAGATTTTCAAGGTTCATCAGGGATATGTGTGCGCCGATGACATTCAGGAGTTCCACGATCTCCTCGCTCTCCTTGATATACACGACCTGATACTTTTTCCGTGTCACGACTTTGGCATAGATCTCATAATATGCCAGTGTATCCACGAGCTGCCCCGCCTGCTGCGCGTCACCGCACACAAACTCCAGGTGATACCCCTTCTCCGGATTGCTCATGGAACCGGTGCTCAGAAAAGCCCCCCGCAGACAGGCACGCTTGCAGCACAGGCTCCTGATCACGAGCGGGTTCACGATACTGTCGCCCTCTCTGTATTTGATGGTCTGCAGCGTCTTTTTTATGACATTCGTGTCCTTTTGGATCCCGCTCTCCTGTGTCAGCTGCAGTCTCTCAAGGAGCATATGGCATCTGGCTGCCACCAGAGGAGCGTCCGACGGGATCTCGATCCTCCCTGCGCCGGACACATCCGCCCTGACCGCGCCGGAGTAGAGCAGGATCGATGCGAGCTCCGCGATCTGGCAGTGCCTGGCATCGTTTTCGAGCTTTACAAGCTCTTCTTTTACTTCCCCTGAAAAAGACATATCCCACCTCTTATTCTGCCCCGCCAATCGGCATACTGTGTATGATGCAGGTTTACTTTGTATCCCTGTGGCGGAGCGTGAGCCCATAATCGCCCCTGTCCTTCAGCCGCTTGTAGAGCTCCCCCGCCAGCGTCACGCTCCTGTGCTGTCCGCCTGTACACCCGATCGCGATGACCAGCTGGTATTTTCCTTCATTAATATAGTGCGGGATCAGAAAATTGATCATATCCGTCAGCCTGTCCACAAACTCATGCGCCTCCGGAAAACTCATGACATAGTCCTGCACTTCCCGGTCAAGCCCTGTCTTTTGTTTCAATTCATCGATATAAAACGGATTGGGCAGAAAGCGCACGTCAAACACCAGATCCGCATCCTGTGGAATCCCGTGCTTGAATCCAAAGGACATGACATTGACCATCAGGCTGTTGTACGCCTGATTGCTGACAAAGATACGGTCAAGCTCCGCTTTTAATTCCCTTGTCAGCAGGTTTGTCGTGTCGATGACGTAGTCCGCTGCCTGCTTGATACTCGCAAGCAGCGCCCTCTCTCTCGTGATCCCGCTCATCAGATCGCCGTCGACGGACAGTGGATGGACACGCCGCGACTCCTTGTAGCGCTTGAGCAGTATGTTGTCTGCCGCCTCGAGGAACAGGATCTCAAAGGTGTACGTCTCACGCAGGCGCGCCACGAGCTGATTGACATCCTCAAAGGACTGGTCCGCCCGGACGTCAAGCCCCAGCGCTACCTTCAGGATCCCATTGTCGGGCATTGCCAGAAGCTCCATAAACTTCTCGATCAGGGGCACCGGCATATTGTCCGCACAATAATATCCGGCATCCTCGAGCATTTTCATGGCAGTCGATTTCCCGCCTCCGCTCATTCCGGTAACAATTACAAATCTCATCCTATCAACCTTTCCCTAAAACCCCAGCAAAATGACTTCCGGTTCGAGTGTGACCTGCGACGACCTCTTCACCTGCTCCTGCACTTTTGTGATCAGTGCATAGATGTCCGCCGCAGTGGCATTTCCTTTGTTCACAACAAATCCGCAATGCTTCTCGGAGACCTGGGCCCCGCCGACAGAAAATCCCCTGAGTCCCGCTTCCTCGATGAGTTTCGCCGCAAAGTGTCCCGGCGGCCTCTTGAACGTGGATCCGGCACTCGGATACTCCAGGGGCTGTTTCTCCCGCCTTCTCGATGCCAGATCTTCCATCAGCGCCCCGATCTCCCGCCGGCTGCCCGGCGCGAGCGCGAGCGTCACATCCAGCACGATCAGCGGCTCTTCTTTTAAGATACTGTGCCGGTAGGAAAAACGCATCTCCTCCGCACTCTTTTCAGTGACCGTTCCGTCGGGTGCCATCAGCCGCACGCTCTCCACCACCTGACGCATCTCCCCGCCATACGCGCCCGCATTCATGACGATCGCACCGCCCAGGCTTCCGGGGATCCCCGCCGCAAACTCAAAACCGGTCAATCCGCATTCGTATGCCCTGTGCGCGACTGCCGCAAGCGGCGCTCCCGACTCACAGACAAGGCGCGTGCCGCCCGCACCGTTCAGGATCATGTTTCCATATTCCTTTGACAGATGCAGCACGACACCCCTGAACCCGCTGTCGCTGACAAGCACATTGCTGCCGTTTCCCAGGATATAGTAGTCCCTTCCAGGCTCGCAGGCGCCTTCTTCCCTCAGCGCAGCAAGCACTTTTGCGAGCTCCCCGGAAGTTTTGATCTCCACAAAGATGTCAGCTTCACCACCCACGCGGAAGGTGGTGTGAGCTGACATTTTTTCATTTGGCAGTATTTGCTCCGGCTGTAAGATCCCGGACAGTCTTTGGTAGAGTTTTTGTTTTGCTTTGTCATCAAACTCTTTCAAATGGTTACCTCTTATTATTTACTGCAATCTTTTATTTCAGGCGCCTCACTCCAGCACCAGCTTCGCCGCCCCGTAGATCCCGGCGTCATTTCCGAGCGTGGCGAGCTTAAACTGCGCATCCTTTGAACCGTGGAATACATATTTTATGTAATATTTCGAGACATATTCACACAGGATTTCGCCTGCCTTGGACACGCCGCCGCCAAGGACGAACACCTCCGGATTGACAACGCCCGCGATCGCGGCAAGTCCTTTCCCGAGATAATCGCCAAACTGCTCTGCGACCTCACAGGCGAGCGCGTCGCCCTCCTTTACGGCATCAAATACCGCCTTGGCGCTGATCCCTCCGTTCTCCTTTGCCGCCCTGAGCACGCTGTCCTGACTGGATGCCGCCAGTTTCCGCTCTGCCAGGCGCACCACACCGGTCGCGGATGCGTACTGCTCCAGACAGCCATGATTGCCGCAGCCGCACGCATCCGGCTCGTTGTCCTCGATATGAATATGTCCGATCTCCCCGCCGGCGCCCGTCGTGCCTGTCACCATCTTTCCGTTGATGATGATGCCGCCGCCGACGCCAGTGCCGAGCGTGGCGAGCACCATGTTCGTGCATCCCTTTCCGCCGCCGCACCACATCTCGCCGAGCGCCGCCACGTTCGCGTCATTTCCCGCCTTCACCGGCATCTGCAGCAGTCCGCCGAGGGTCTCATTGATGTTCATCACTCCCCATCCGAGATTGACCGCCCCATGTACGACGCCATTGTCGTCCACAGGTCCCGGAACACCGATGCCCACGCCCACCACGTCTTCCCTGGTGATGCGCTTCTCCTCCATCTTATCCAGTACCGCCTTTGCGATATCGGAGAGGATCCTGCTGCCATTCTCCTCTTTCCTGGTCGGTATCTCCCACTTCTCCAGCACGGTCCCCTCTGTGTCAAACAGACCGATCTTCACCGTAGTCCCGCCTAAGTCCACACCAAAACAATATCTACCCATTTTCTCCTCCTTGTATATTCCTATATTTATTTTATTCCTCATCGTCATCACGCGGCTTTGACAGCGAGTTCTGCACGCGCTGGTACAGTTCCTGCGCCGCGTTGTATCCCATCTTCTTCTGACGGTAGTTGACCGCCGCCGACTCGCAGATGATCGCAAGGTTCCTGCCTGGCCGGATCGGAATATTGTGGCACACGATCTTATTACCAAGATATTCCGTAAAGTTCTCTTCGAGACCTAATCTGTCATATTTCTTCTCTTTATCCCAGTCCTCCAGACGGATGACGAGGTTGATGTTCGTGGTATCCATGACGCTCTGCACACCGTACAGGGTCTTCACATCGATGATCCCGATACCGCGCAGCTCGATAAAATGCCGCGTGATGTCGGGGGCGGATCCGATCAGCGTATCATCGCTCACTTTCCTGATCTCCACCACGTCGTCCGACACCAGACGGTGTCCGCGCTTGATCAGCTCCAGCGCCGCCTCGCTCTTGCCGATGCCGCTCTCCCCGGTGATCAGCACACCCTCGCCGTAGACGTCCACAAGCACGCCGTGGACGGAGATACAAGGCGCCAGCCTGACATTCAGCCACCGGATGATCTCCGCCTCAAACGCGGAAGTCGTCTTCTCCGTCACCAGCAGCGGCACGTTATTCTTCACAGCGATGTCCATGAACATCTCATCCGGATGAAGCCCCCTGCAAAAAATGATACAGGGCGTTTTCTCTGATATCACCCTGGGATACACTTCCTCCTTCCGCTCCTGCGGGAGATTTTCCATGTAGGAAAACTCCACAAACCCGATGATCTGGGGTCTCGTCTCCTCAAAATGCTCAAAATAACCCGCCAGCTGCAGCGCCGGCCTGTTGATGTCCGGCTGGTGGATCTTGATATTCTCCACGTTGATCTGCGGCGTGAGATTTTTGAGTTTAAACTTTTCTATTACGCGTTCAATGCTTACACTTCCCATATCTTTTTTCCTTTTGTCCTTTCGATATATATTTGATAATATTCTATCATATTTTATACGGAGTTTCCATGAAAAAATGATTTTCTCCCCGGATCAGTCCGGGAACATCGTCAGAAGATAAAATAGCACTCCCCCGCAAACCACATATAATACATCAGTCCGGACACGATGATACACACGTTCATGACGACCATCCTGACGGTCTCCCTGCCGCGCAGCAGTTCGTACAGCGCAATGTACGTGGCAAAATTTCCCATGATATAGCGTGAGATCGCGATGGCATCTGTCCTCAGCGAGATCCCGACTGCCAGGATCCCGAAGACTGCTGCGGCAAACTGTTTCCGCCAGCACAGGTAGACAAACATCCCGATCCCGAAGACCGCATACAGCGCCCAGTACTGGGACGATGTCCCGCTCCCGGAATCCAGCAGGTTATAGAACAGCGTCCGCAGGATGCCCTCGTATGAATTGTGCCACGCGACCTGTATATGCGCGCTCGCCCACACATCCCCCGTCAGCCTGTAGAGATAATAGAAATATCCAAAGATACCCAGAGGGCAGATCAGTATCTCAAACAGACGCAGCGGACACAGAAAGATCTGTCTGATGAAATCAGCTATATTCCGCCAGCCAAACTTCCAGCCATAGTCCGCTTCATACATGTAAAGCAGCAGTGAGAATACCAGAAAAACACCGGCGATCCTGGTAAACGCCGCAAAGAAAGCCGCGATGGCGGCGGGAAGGAACTTTCTCTGCCCGCAGAAATAAAAGAAGCAGATCGTAAACATCATGAACATCGCTTCCGTGTAGGTCATCGAAAAATAGAGCGTATGCGGCGCGAAAAAGATCAGGAATGCCATAAAATATCCCGTATCCTCAGAATATTTTGCCCGCACGGCCTTCACTCCCACAAATCCTGCGATCAGCGTGCACAGGTTTGACACCATGATACCAACCTGGTTGGTCGTGAACCGGTCGGGCAGCAGCCCCTTCGCCACCCGCACAACGATCGGATAAAAGGGATAAAACGCATAGTTTGCATATCCTGTCACGCTGTTTGGCACGGACTGGTAACCGTTCTCCACGATATCCACATACCACAGCGCATCAAACTTGTACAGAAGATCCCACGTCTTCGTGTATGTGCCCGCCGCATAATTGTACGCACATGCCGCAAATGTCAGCAGCATCCTTGACAGCACAAACAGGATCAGCACTGCCGCGAAGATCCTTGTATTTTCTTTTACACCTGCATTCATTTTTCTGATCATATCATTCCTGCCTGTCTGCATAAAATCCTCCTGATCTTAGAGCATGTTTGAAACACGCTCTAGCTCAATACGGCCACTCCGGGATCGTCTGGTCGATATAGTATGCCCTGTATTCATCTGATACCTGCGGGTCCGTCCCAAGATAGATCACATACAGATAAAACACGATCAGGCTGCCGCTTACCGCATACAGCAGCGCCTTCACCACCGGATTATCTTTCATACCGCTCCCCCCTGTTCCTCCTGTTATCTGTTATAGCGTACTCTCTGCCCCTGCTCTTGTCAAGCATCAAAAAACACCCCCCAAACCAAAGTGACTGGTTCAGGCGATGTCATTGATGAACTGAAGTTACCGGAGACTCGGCCGGTCCTTGAGGTTCAGCGCAGAACCGCCATAATATGGTTTTCTGCTGAAAGCTGCCTTCGCCTCCGGTGCGATCCCTCCTACTCTGAGTTCCCTCTCCGTAACTATCCTGTACTCTGTCATTTCTCTCTCAATGTAGGAATTGACAAGCTGGGCCGCCCCCTTTTCACTCACGAAATCCATATAAATTCCCCCTTTATACATTATTTATCATTATACTTTATATAGATTTTCCTACATGATCCATGTCCTGTGCCCATATTGGACATTCCGGTAATCGGTAACGATTCCGTCAGACTATTTATATCATACTATTGTATCTTTTTCAATAGTTTTTTGTGCAGATTTTATAGAATCCTGTTATATTTGGAAAATTTTAGTCTATTCTGCTTTAAAGCATGTTTAAAAAATAATATGATAAATTACTGTTCTGCCTAAAGTTTCTGTTCTATAATGACGATATAAACTTAAAACCATGGAGGGAAATGTTTTTATCATTTATTAAGGAAGGGAAGGGATACCATATGAGTTTATCAGGAATCGGACATAACAATGCAGCAGATCTGTACGCAGTCGAGGCGGAGAAGAGGGAGAGCACTGCTTCGAAAAACGACACATCAAAAGCAGAAGAATCCGGCAGTACCACAGCAGGTGCCAACAAGAATGAGAACGGCGCCGCTGTTTACGACAAGTCCAATCTATCCGCGGACGACAGAAAGGCGATCGTGGCACAGCTCAAGGCTGATCAGGAAAAGCGTCAGTCACAGCTGACCGATCTCGTACATAACATGCTCAACACGCAGACCAACACGTTCGGCCAGGCAAACAACATCTGGCAGTTTCTGGCAAAGGGCGAGTACACTGTCGATGCCGCTACACAGAAAAAGGCGCAGGAGGCTATCTCAGAAGATGGATACTGGGGTGTAAAACAGACTTCCGACCGGATCGTTTCTTTTGCGACCGCACTTGCGGGCAATGATTCCAAACAGCTTGAGAAAATGCGCGATGCATTCCTCAAGGGATATGAGAAGGCGGAGAAGACATGGGGCGGAAAGCTTCCGGAGATCTCAAAGAAAACCTACGATGCTGTTCTTGAAAAATTTGACAAGCTGATGAATCCTAAGACAGAAGACAAGGCTCCTGAGAAGGATACTGTCACAACGACTGAGGATGGCACTGTTGTCGCAAAATAAGTAACTGAAACTGAATAGATACGTAAAATAGGGTCAGCGTATGCTGCCCCTATTTTACGATGAGGATCTTGTCGCCTGCCTTGATCTCATCCTCCGTCAGCTCGTTCATCTCCTTGATGCGCCCGACACTGACATAATATTTTTTGCCGATCTGCCAGAGGGAATCTCCCGGTTTCACATAGTAAATCGCAAAGCCCGGCAATTTCTCCAGGACATCCGCATTGATCGGTTCGATCTTCAGATCTGTCAGAATGTCCTCATTTTTTGTGTCATAGATCAGAAGCCTGACATTGACAGTGCCCCTCCACTCAAGCTGCGCGCTGTCCTTGATACTCACCGCCTGCTGTGGTATCCATACAGACAGGGAACACTGCTCGGGCTGCGCCTCCTCCACATCAGAAACCTCCCTCACGATCTCAAACGGCACAGTACTCCTGACCGGACAGAGACCCGAACCGCTCTCATTGGAGGAATACAGCACCTGAAGCTCGATCTCGCCGTTGAGTCTGAGCTGACCGTCCATCAGGACCATCTCGGCAAGTTTTACCCTGGCATCACTGTGGCACACTTGCAGTATCTTGGGATCCGCGTCCTCGAGCCGAATGCTCCGGGTAAGTTTTTCCTCGATATCAAGCTCCCTGCACAGATCGCGAAACTGCCTGCTGTCTATCTCCGCCTGCACCTCGCAGCTCACGCCGTACACATCTGCCACGATCGAGGTGCTCTCCTTCTCATAGAGTTTGATCTCCAGCTCGACAGTCGTCTCGACGCCGATGACGCGGAATTCGCCGTCCGAATCCTCCCTGATCGTGATCTCCTCATGTCCGATCTCATACATCACATCCGCGATCATGCCTTCCCTGCTGTTCTGGCACTCCACACTTCCGTTGAATGGAATCACTGTCTCATACCAGTTCATTCTGTTGGAAGTGTCTTCGCGATAGACGATAAAGACGCTGATCTCACCCGTGATGCCCAGTTTTTCATCCATCGGGTGAAAGCTGATACTGCTGATCGACGCATTTTTCCACAGGGCGGTTCCGATATCCGGCATGCCGGCCGGCAGGCGCGTCTCCTCGTGAATGCGCAGCAGGTCCCTCTTTTTCACGATGGTCTCGAGATAATTCAGGCTCTTCTTGCGGTACTCAAGCTTTTGATCCGCTTCCCCCGTGTTGTCGAGCTCCACGCACAATTCCTCCGATATGCTCTCCTCCACTCTCGGCTCGAGCGTGATCACGGACTGGATGCTGAGTTTGCGGGAATTGATGATGTGGACCCTCATGTCATCGAGGTTTGTCTTGCAGACTACCCTGTCCGTTCCCTCCAGTTTGTCGAGATAGATCTCCTCCATAAACGGAACCTCGCCATCCATTCCCGCGAGCGTCCTATCCTCTTTGTCGCCGGATAAACCGCCTTCCGTCTGGTACAGGAGCTGATAGCACAGCTTCCCTTTCACCCAGATCTTGTTCATGCCTGTCTTGATCTCGTCGATCTTAACCGTGCCGCAGTCGTAGATCACCTTCGCCACATCCGGCTTTGCATCGGACACATTGATGTCCGTCTCCAGCGGTATCTGCAAAAGCGCCTTCGACTTTATCCGCTCTGTATGGATATTTTTCTTTAACAGCTCCATATTAAAAACCTCCCCGGCGTTTCTAATAGTTAAATGTATGCCGGAAAGACTGTCGATATGACCATATATTCTCAAATGCCATAATCGACCACAAATCCATAGACAATCCGGATCTAAAATGATAAAATGGATCCGAAAAGGAGGCGTGACCGATGGAAGACTGTATGATCTGTGAGCGGATCGACTGGATCAAAAACGGCAAAAATCCGTACTTTGTCAAAGAGCTGAGCACCGGCTATGTCGTGATCGGGGACCACCAGCGCATAAAAGGATACTCGCTGTTTCTGTGCAAGGAGCATGCGGCGGAATTACATTTTCTGGAGCCGGCTTTCAGGGATCAGTTTCTCCATGAGATGGCGGTCGTGGCGGAAGCTGTCTACAATGCATTTCATCCGGACAAGCTCAACTATGAGCTTTTGGGCAGGGGAAACGGCGTCCATATGCACTGGCATATCTTCCCCAGAAGAAAAGGGGATACGGACACGGGCGGACCTGTCTGGAATCTGGGAACGGAGCTGGTATCCGATGCATATCTGCCAGCGCCGGACGAACTGGAGGATTTAAAAGACCGTCTGCGCATCGAGTTGGAGAAACTGCTTGAAAAAGAATCGAGGGGAGATCACAAAAGTCTTTGACAGCAGATCTTTATATGTTATAATAGCCCTGTCCTGCCTCGTCAGCGTAATCTTTGGCGTTTTGCTGCAAAGGCAGGTACAATATCACAAAAAGGAGTACGCTTATGATCAAGAAGTTTTTTGAAGAATTCAAGAAGTTTATCGGCAAGGGAAACGTGATGGACATGGCCGTCGGTATCATCATCGGCGGCGCCTTCACAAGCATCGTTTCTTCCCTGGTAAACGACATCATCAACCCGGTCCTGGGTCTGTTCGGCGGCATGAACTTTGACCAGCTCGCATGGAATATCACGGGCGATGTCACACTGTATTACGGCAAATTCATCACCGCCGTGGTGAACTTCCTGATCATGGCGCTGATCGTGTTTTTACTCGTCAAGGTGATGAACACGGCAATGTCACGCATTCACAAAGAAGAGCCGCCCAAAGCCCCGACTACCAAGACCTGCCCTTTCTGCAAGTCCGAGATCGCGATCGCAGCCACCAGATGCCCGCACTGCACTTCACAGCTTGAGGACGAAAAGACGAACGAGTAAGGAAAGGTCATCTTCCCTACTCGTTCAGCAGATCTGTCAGCACCGCAAACTCTGCCAGCGTGAGCGTCTCACCGCGGGTCGCCGGCGGCAGTCCCATCTTTTCCAGTGCTGACAGGACCTGCTCTTTTTTTACATTCAGTCCCGCGGCATTGCCAAGACCGTTCACGAGCGTTTTCCTGCGCTGGTTGAACGACGCGCGGATCACGTCGAACATCCTCTTTTCGTCTGATACGGCCACGGGCGGCCTGTCGTGGCACGTCAATCTGATGACGGCACTGTCGACATTGGGGCGCGGCATAAAGCAGCCCGCCGGAACGGTCAGCATCACCTCTGGCCTGGCGTAATACTGGACTGCCAGCGAGAGCGCACCGTAGTCCTTTGTGCCCGGCCCCACCTGCATGCGCTCTGCCACTTCCTTCTGCACCATGATCGTGATGCTGTCCAGCGGTACATGGCTCTCAAAAAGCTCCATGATGATCGGCGTCGTGATATAATATGGAAGGTTTGCCACCACCTTGACCGGCTTTCCGTCATTTTTTTCCTGCACGATCGCATTGATATCGACTTTCAGGATATCTTCATTGATGATCGTGATATTGTCATAAGCTGACAGCGTGTCCTGTTCAAGGATTGGTATCAGCTTTTTGTCGATCTCTACTGCGACAACTTCCCTCGCATTTTCACAGAGGTACTGTGTCATCGTGCCGATACCCGGTCCGATCTCCAGCACGCAGTCATTTCTGCCAACCCCTGCGGCGGCGATGATCTTTTCCAATATATTGGCATCGATCAGAAAATTCTGTCCGTATCTTTTCTGAAAATTAAAACCATATCGCTGCAATACTGCGATCGTGTTTGTCGGATTTCCAAGCGTCGCCATGTACGAATCTCCCTCTTCTCTTCCCTCACCGCATCCCGATCTGATACGCCTGCCTCGCATTCTGCTCCGTCACATATACTACCTCATCATAGGGCATTCCTTTGATCCCGGCGATCCCCTGTACGATGTACGGTATATTGAGCGAAGAGTTTCGCCTGCCGCGGTTTGGCTCCGGCGACAGATACGGGCTGTCCGTCTCGAGCAGGATCCGATCGACCGGAACCGCCTCCACCACCTCTTTTAATTTCCTGCCGTTTTTGAAGGTGACCACGCCGCCCACCCCGATGTAAAATCCCATTCTGACATATTCCTGCGCCATCTCCGCGCTGTAGGAAAAACAGTGTATGACGCCGCCGATCTCCTCCGCATGATGGGCTGTCAGCAGATCATACGTATCTCTTGCGGCATCCCTGGAATGAATGATCACCGGCTTTCTGACCGCGCGGGCAAGCTCCAGCTGACGCGTAAACCACAGTTTCTGTACCTCATGATCAGGCTCGTCCCAATAGTAGTCAAGCCCGATCTCGCCCACCGCCACTACCTTTTCATGAAGGCATTGCGTCCTTAAGCCTGCAAAGTTTTCATCGTTCAGTTCTGCCGTCTCACTCGGATGCACGCCCGCAGCCGCGTAGACAAATGGATACTTTTCTGCAAGACTGATACTTGCCGCAGTGCTTTTCAGGCTTGCGCCCACATTGACGATCCAGCCGATGCCGTTCTCCTGCATGGCTGATAGCAGGATATCCCTGTCGTCGTCAAATGCCTCGTCGTCATAATGTGCATGTGTCTCAAAAATCATTGCCCTGTACGCTTTCCTCTCTCCATTTTTGACCGCCTGATCAAGTCTTTGACGCGTTGGCGCTTCTCCCAAAAAAGTGGTCAACCTCCTTCTTCACCGCTTCCGGAGACAGCGTCTTGGACAGATAGCCGCTCGGTTTGAGCGCAAATACCTTCTCAATGCGCTCCTTGTCCACCCTGCTGGTCAGAAAAATGACGGAAATGTCCGCATATTCCTCCTCGGAACGGATCATCTCCAATATCTGATCGCCCTTGCACACAGGCATCTCATAATCCAGCAGGATCAGATCCGGTCTGTCAAGCACGATGCTCCTGAGCGCGGCAACGCCCGACGACACTGCCGCCACTTCATAATCTGCACTCAGCACATCCTGTATCGTCTTGAGGATAAAGACCGAGTCGTCCACGATCAGCACCTTCTTCCGCCCGCTGGCCGCAGCTTTTTCCGCTTCATTCTGTGCCAGATACTGCTCAACTGCCGACATGGCATTCTCGGTGATGATCGATACTCCGTCCTCGATCGCAACCATGTCAACCGTCGTCATGCAGTATGCAAAGTATCCCTTTCCGGTGTCAAACAGCAGGCTGTACTGCGGGCTATGCTTCTCAAACACCTTGTGGAACTGCTCGTAGGATAGCAGCTGCTCCTCCTTGATCTCAGCCTTCTCCAGCTCCGAAAAATGCACCTTGATGTGCTCCACAAGCTGCCTCGCCGTGTACCTGGCCGCATTCATCAACATGGTATTTACCGCCGCAGTCGTGGTCTTGATCACACTGCCAATCGTATTCATGATCAGCTGCTCCTCCAGAACCAGCAGGAATTCCCACCTCTTTTTTTCTTTGGTCGTGTAGATCAGGCGGTAATAGACTCCGCTGCCAAATTTTTCACCCCCATAACAGTTGCTGATCAGATGGGATTCTAACCGGAACATGCTGTGCAGCTGGCTGACGATCGACTGCCCCATCACCGCCTGCTCCTCGTCGGGCAGGAGCTTCTCCCACTGTTTTATGGGTTTCCCGGTCACGATCGCGTGATCCTCTATCGTGGTATGTCCGATCAGCCATCCTGCACACACGCCTAGAAAATGATCGACGGCATTCTCGGAATAACCTGTCATCTCCAATTCTTTCTCAAGGGCGGGCATTGTTATCTCACGAAAGTTATTATGGATGCGCCGGTGTACCTCAAGCCCCTCATAATCGATCGAAGCCATGTAAGCTTCCTCGTCCGCAAAGTGCTGGAGTGCATGATCCTTAAAATATTTTACCGACTCCTGGCAAACCCACTGTCTTTTGTCCTCTTCCTGTCCGAAATCAAACAGTTTATTGAGGATGCTGAACAACTTTTTATGCTCTTTGTCAATGATCTCTACTCCGATATCGTAGCGCTTATTCCATACCAATTGATTTCCCATATATTTTCTCCTCTCTGAATAGCAATATTATACCATAGCGCTCCTGTATTTGTCACCGACAGTTTTTCGCAAAAATATCTTTTTACACACATTGATCTGTTTCAGAAACGAAAAAAACACCATCCCCAAAGCGCTCTGCTTCAAAAATAGTGCTTTCAGTGCACCGCCAGGGGCTCGAACCCTGGACACCCTGATTAAGAGTCAGGTGCTCTACCAACTGAGCTAGCGGTGCATGACTGGTCATTTCATCCGATTTCTCTGCGTTGTCCATCGAACAATAAATACTATATCACTCAATTTATAAAGTGTCAACACTTTTTTCTCAAAAAATTCATAAAAAAAATGGCATATCCGCAAGATCAGTCCCAGCCACAGGGTCTAAAGTATGCAAAACTATGATCATGCTTTACTTCTTGTCATATTATGGTACAATTTTAATATGACAAAACATCAAAAGAAAGAGGAATCGAAGATGAACCAGACAAAAAAAGCAAACAGCCAGACCAATGCATCAAAGCGGCGCGGACTGGGGATCACCGTAAAGCTGGTGGCAGCGATCGTCGTCAGCGTGATCATTGCCGGCTCGGCACTGCTGGTGGTCGTATTTGACCAGATGTCCCAGACTCTCCTGGAAAAGAGTGAGGAAATGCTGCGCACCACCACCGACAAGACACTTCAGGAAACAAAGGCGTGGATGAACCGAACACTCACCATGCTGGAATCCCAGAGGGATACCATAGAGTACGAGGATATGACGATCCCGGAGATGACAGAATACATCAGGTACACAGCAGGCCAGAATGATGCTTACCCTGCCGGACTGTATGTGGCACTGACAGATGGTTCGCTGTATCACGCATCCTTTGTGCCGGGACCAGAGTTTGATGCGCTGGCCAAAAGCTGGTATCAGGATGGGATCGGTTCCGAAGACTTCATATTAGGAGACGTGTATTTTGACGAGGACAGCCAGTCGTATGTAGTCGGCGCCTCCGGCATGCTGAAGGACAACAGCGGCACAGTGCGCGGCGTTGCGGCGGCGGACGTATATCTGGATTCGATCTCCGACATCGTCAGCGGCATCCGGATCGAGGACACCGGCGGGATCTTTCTCGTGGACACACGCACAGACACCATCATCGGGCACAGGGACTCATCCGTGGTCGGGGAAAAGCTGAGCACATCGGGCGGTCTCTACACTTATGCCGACGAACAGATCAAAGCCGGCAGGACCGGTCTGAGCCTGTACGGAGACACTTATATCCAGATCGCAGAAGTCGAGGGCAGCAACTGGATCGCGGTGGCATATGTATCCCAGGCGGAAGTGCTGTCAGAGCTTTATGAGCTGACAAGCACCATGGCAAAGGTATCAGCGGCAGCGGTGCTCGTGGTAACGCTGCTCGTCATCATACAGACCCGCCGTATCATCGGAAGGCCGGTAAAGGAACTGAGCCGCGTCGCCACCCGGATCGCGGAGGGTGAGCTGGATCAGACGATCCGTTACAAGTCAGGGGATGAGCTGGGGATCCTCGCATTTAATTTCAACAGAGTCACCGAGCGGCTGCGCGAGTACATAAAATATATCGATGAAATATCGGACACGCTAAAAGAGATCGCAAGAGGAAATCTGGCATTTGAACTTAAAAATGAATATACAGGTGAATTCACAAAGATCAAGGCTTCCCTGGACGAGATCGCCGTTGAACTGAATGCCGCGATGGGGCAGTTAAAGGCTTCGTCCCGGGATGTCGCTGCAGGCGCGGCACAGGTATCTGAAAGCGCCGTGAACCTGTCCCAGGGTTCCATGGAACAGTCGGCGGAAGTGGAAGCCTTAGCGGATCACATTGGCGAAGTGTCCGCCAGCGTGCAGAAGATCGCACAGAGTGCACAGCAGACCAGCAGCCTCTCAGATGAGGTGCGGGACGGCCTCCTTGCCAGCAACACAAAGATGCAGAACCTGGCAGAAGTGATCCAGAAGATCAGTGACAAATCAAACGAGATCCATAAGATCGTAAAGACCATAGATGATATCGCATTCCAGACCAATATCCTGGCGCTGAACGCAGCGGTGGAAGCTGCCCGTGCCGGGGAGGCCGGGAAAGGCTTTGCAGTCGTTGCCGGGGAGGTCCGGACGCTGGCGGGCAGATCCGCCAATGCGGCAAAAGAGACCACGGAACTATTGGGAGAAACCATCAACTCCATGGAAGAGGGCGTCCGCGCAGCCGACGATACTGTACGGTCCATGATGGCGGCAGTCGGACTGGCTGAGAAAATGGGCAACCTGATCGATGACATTGCAGACAACACAGCGCAGCAGGCCACCATGGCATCGGAGATCAGCCACGGGATCGATCAGATCTCCATTGTGGTGCAGAGCAATGTCGACACGGCAGAATCCAGCGCCGCCGCCAGCGAGGAGCTGTCCAGCCAGGCTGCTACGCTGAAGGAGCTGGTGTCCAGATTCCGGTTGAAGGAGTAAAAAAGCATAAAAGGAGCACTCATGAGACAATCCTTGCACGAACTGGCCGCAATGTATCAGGATAACCTCTTTGCCGCAGCGTTCAATATATGCCAGAATGCGCAGGACGCGGAGGACGTGATCCAGGATACGTTCATCCAGTATCACACAACAAAAAAAGAATTTGAGAACGAGCAGCACATACGCGCGTGGCTGATCCGGGTAGCGATCAACAAGGCGAAGAATGTCACCCGGACTTTCTGGAGGCGGAACAAAATCTCCATCGAGGATTATATGGAGACGCTGACATTCGAGACGCCAGAATCAGCGGATCTGTTTGAGACTGTGATGCAGCTTCCGGAAAAATACCGCATCGTGATCCATCTGTATTACTATGAGGATTACGCTGTCAGTGAGATCGCGGATATCCTGAAGCTCAGCGAGAGCAACGTAAAAACAAGGCTGTCGCGCGGCCGTGCCATGCTCAGAAAAGAATTGGAGGGGGAATGGGTCGATGACAGATAGAGAACGGTACAAACAGGCTTTTTCAACGCTTCACTCCTCCGGACAGTTCACTTTGGAGGTAGGAGAGATGGAACAGATACGCAGAAACCACAGAAAAAATATGGCAGCCGCAGCGGCAATCGCATGCGCAGTCGTAATCGGTACAGGAGGAACCGCATACGCAGCCGACATCGGCGGTATCCAGCAGAAGATCTCGATGTGGCTGCACGGTGCACAGACAGAGGTCAATGTGACCCAGAACAATGAGGACGGTTACGGCGGATACACCTTCACGTACACGCAGGAGGGTGAGACAAAGGAGCTCGGTGTCGGCGGTGTGAGCCTTGACGAGGACGGCAATGAGACATGGATGTCCGCAGATGAGCTGGCTGAGGGGCTGAGCAAGTCCGCAGACATCGATGTGGACGAGGACGGCAGGGTCTGGATCTATTACTACGATCAGAAGATCGATGTCACAGACTCGTTCGACGAGAACGGCGTCTGCAGCCTCACCCTGACACACGATGATGAGACTGTTTCCCTGGAGATCACGAAGGACGAGGACGGCGGATACTCCTTTATGCAGACATCGATCTCTGGCGATAACGGCGGTTCTGCAGGAGCCGGGACTGTCGAAGAACCCGGTACGAGCATTTCAGCAACAACCTACTATGGCATAACAGACGGCAGATGACCGTAAAAACGGCAAAGAGGAGGGAACCGATTTTGGCAAAAAGCACGCAGCCTGCCTGGGTTGCAAAACTGCGCAGACAACTTAAACGCGCCGGAGAAAAGGACCTGGATTTTTCCCGTTTCGGTGCTGACAGTCACAAATACCGGCTGAACCCACCCGCTTCGGAGGAAACGATAGCCGCCTTTGAAACCCGCTTCGGTATCTCTTTGCCGGAAGGATACCGGGACTTTCTGCTGCGGATGGGAAACGGAGGGGCAGGGCCTTTCTATGGCCTGTACTCCCTGGAAACAGCTGATCCCGGACAACTCCCGGACTACCCTGACGGAGCGGTTCTGCCCCTGGGTACCCAGGGCTGTACTCTGATGACCGGCCTGGTCCTTGACGGCCCTGACCGGGGACGAGTGATCTACTACGATGAGGACCAGTGCTCGCCGCCCACCCTCATGCGGGAAGCGGACTTCCTGACCTGGTACGACCGCTGGACCCGGGAGGTGATCGCCGGTTATGATGACGAGGAGATGTACTTCGGCCTGTATCTGGACGGAAAGCCCCAGGAGCTAACGGAACTGTACGAGAGAACGGAGGACATACAGACCCGTATTGAGATTGTAGAGAGCTGCTATAAATTCCAGAATTTACCCTCCAAACAGAAGACTTTTTTCAAAAAGGCCTGCGATGGTGAGGGAGCCCCCGGACTGCGTATGACCCTCATCAAGATGCTCTCTCACTTCCGCACGCCCGGCATGGAGGGCCAGATCGATGCCCTGTGGGACTTCGGGGCTTATCCAGAGGCCATCTCGGTCATCAGCTCTTCCGGCGGCATACCGATCAAGGAGGCCTGGTGGTCTCGGGTGCTGGAGAAGCTGTCCTCTCTGCGAGGACAGCCCTTTTGGGATGCCTGCGGCATCTTTTCCATCCTGAAGGACCGCCCATATATCCACGCCGGACTGCTGAAGAACCAGCTGTACCGGACCGACCTGGACCAGAACGACAGGAATTTCCTGTTTACCTGTCTGAGTAAGCTCAACGGCCGGGAGGAGGTGCTGGACTACTTCCTGGACTACCTGCCCGACG
>ERZ778517.123-NODE-123-length-90922-cov-7.877260_pt1 | contig 90922 bp, 76 predicted proteins | sample MGYA00510341_ERZ778517 | MGnify/ENA primary metagenome ERZ778517 (study PRJEB29527, sample SAMN07138964) | mouse gut metagenome | material: feces | host: mouse | place: China:Nanjing | collected 2016-01-25 ...
ACATAACTGCCAGTATCAGAAACACGATGTTGAACACAATGTTGGTCGATGTCTTAATCTGGTTCAGGGACTGTCCGCTTTTATCCTGTTTTGCCACGTGACACACCTCCTTCTATATAATCCTGTTCTCATTGTCAATCTTGCTCACTACCCAGTTTGCCAGCAGAATCGTCCCGCAGCTACAGATTGCCTGGAAGAATGATGCCGCTGCCGTCTGCCCGATCGGTGCCGTGGACTGTATTGCCATGTAGATGTACGTATCGAATGTCGATGCCGTCGTGTACAGTGATGCAGGCAGCTGTCCTGTGACCTGAAAAAACAGACCGAAATCCGAGTTAAAGATTTTGCCGCAGTCCAGAATGAGCATCATGACAAAGACGGGCTTAATCGCCGGAAGCGTGATGTGCCTTGCCTGCTGTGCCTTGGTCGCGCCATCCATGACTGCCGCCTCGTAGAGTGACGGGTCAATTCCCGTAATGCTCGCCAGGTAGATGACCATTCCATAGCCCATGCCCTTCCATGTATTCAGGAACACGATAATGAACGGCCAGTACTTGTTCTCCTGGTACCACATGATGCGCTCGCCGCCCAGTGCGGTAATGATGCCGTTAATGTAACCGCGCTCGGGTGTCAGCAGCGCATAGACGAAATAGCTGACCACAACCCATGACATAAAGTAGGGAAGAAACATCATGGTCTGGTATACCTTCGACCCTCTCTTGTTGCGCATACTGCTGAGCATCAGCGCTCCTCCTACCGCAACACTCGCACTGATAATGATGAACGCGATGTTGTAGAGAATGGTATTGCGCAAAAGCATGGTAAATGAATTGGATGTAAAGAAATATTTGAAATTTCCAAATCCCGCCCATTCACTGTGCAGCAGGTTGTAGATAAAACCATGTCCGCCCGGCTGAAGCCTGTAATTCTTAAACGCGATGATGATGCCGAACATCGGCAGATACGTGAAAATCAAGAACCACAGCAGGGTCGGCAGTGACAGCACAAACAGCTCCGTGTCATCGCGTGACCATCGTTTCCACCAGGGTTTGCCGTGGCGAATCCTCCCTCCGTCAGTCGATTTGTGAATACCCATTTGCTTTACCTCCTTTTATTTATTTTTGTTAATGTCATATTAACATTTATAAATTATTGCGTCAACATTTTTTAGCAATTTCATTATTATATCTAACAAAATTATGTGTATTTTAGTATTATTGCCCTATTTTTCTTTTTCTTTGTTATTTTATTATGCATACTCTATCATTACATTTATTAACATTTTTCATTAAAAAAGTTAAGTCTACAGGGGTTTCCTGCTTTTTAGCAATGACGTATCTATTTCTTTCTGTCTCTGGCAACACTACTGTATAATTTTACATATATGTAGTGCTATTATATGCGTTTTAATCCTGTTTGAACCATTAAAATATATTTACATTATATTCAAACCGGCAAAAAAATAGTTCATTTATTATAATTAACATTTGTAAACTAATTTATTGTCTTTTGCATTTGCCTGTGCTATAATAAGAACCAAATAAACGTACTAATCTGCTACGCAGGCGGTTGTCTGCGTCAATTGATGGAAAGAGAGATTCTATTTTATGGAAAAAGTTACGATGAAGGATATCGCAGATGCCCTCAATATATCCAGAGTCACTGTCAGCAAGGCATTTAACAACCAGACAGGTGTGTCGGATTCCCTGCGGGAACAGATTTTTGAGAAGGCGCGCGAGCTTGGATATGCCAAGCTTCCCTATCAAATACTGGAACAGCCGCTTGAGGAACAGCGCACTGTCTCACTGATTGTCTCCAGACCGGACTCAGCACTGTTCTGGACAAACATTATTCATCGCATGGCACAGGAGCTTTCCTATTATAAAGTAAACCTGCTCTATACCTATGTTCCGTCTGTGTACACGAAATCCTTTCATCTGCCTGCCATTCTCCAAAACGGCAGCGTGGATGGTGTTGTCGTGCTGAATGTCTACGATCCGGACATCCTTGGCATGGTCAACGAGCTTTCGGTGCCCAAAGTATTTCTCGACACAGTCCCCTCCCTGTCCGACCGTGAGCTGAACGGCGATTTGCTCTTAATCGAAGGATTCCGCACGGAGTTCGAAATCACGAACACCCTGATACAGAACGGGCATACCGAGATTGGCTTCCTCGGCGACATCAATTACGCCCTGACCAATCTCGAGCGCTACCGTGGTTACTGTGACTGCATGGAAAAGCAGGGACTTGTCGTCCGCTCGGAATATTGTCTCACAGGACGCATTGATATTTTTTCCTATGAAAAGGAATTATATTCATTTTTAAATCAACTCAATCACTGGCCGACTGCCTTTGTCTGTGCCAGTGATTTTGTCGCAAACTTCGTACAGTCCTACATCGACAACAACCCGGAGCGCGGAGCGCATCCTGTCGTGCTCACAGGATTTGACAACACTGGCGAATATGCGAATGTCGCGGGCCGCATCACCACGGCAAACGTCCCGACCGGACTGCTCGGCAAACGGCTAGCACTCCAGATGCTGTTCCGCTCCGAGCATCCGGAATCGCCGCATGAGCTGACGTTTATCAAGCCGTCCATCATCATACCGCATTGCAGTACGCCAAAAAACAAATATACTCACGACAGATGAAATCTGCCGTGAGTATCGCGCCAACCGCAGCCGCAAAGCGGCATATTTCCTTATGCGGTTGTGCGCATCAAATTATACTGAGCGGTCAGTCTTTTCGACCGCCAGTATAACAGCAGCAAACCAGTCCGATTTGCTGTATGAACCGGGAATATATGGAAATACTAATGCGATAGAAGCAACCAGCCTCAAAGGCTCTGACAAATATTAAAAATAGAAAATGAGGAATCAATATGATGCAAAAGAATACAGGCAGCCTGCTGGCGGAGGTGCAGCAGGCTGTGAACAGCATTATCAAAGGAAAGGAAGAAATCGTGCAGAAGGTGCTCGCCGCGATTATCGGCGGCGGTCATATTCTAATGGAGGATATTCCAGGGGTCGGAAAGACGACACTTGCGACAACGTTTGCGCGGGTGCTCTCGCTCGACTACAGACGGGTGCAGTTCACGCCGGATGTCCTGCCAAGCGATCTTCTTGGGTTCTCAATGTACCACAGCCAGAAGGGCGCTTTCGAATTTCAGAAGGGCGCGGTATTCTGCAACCTGCTTCTCGCCGACGAGATTAACAGAACCTCCCCCAAGACGCAGTCCGCACTCCTCGAGGTCATGGAGGAGCGGCAGGTGAGCATCGAGGGCGAGACACGCGGGCTCCCAGACCCCTTTATCGTCATTGCGACGGAAAACCCGGCTGGCTCATCGGGCACACAGCTGCTGCCGGAATCACAGCTTGACCGCTTCCTGGTCTGCCTGTCCATGGGCTACCCCAAACACGAAGATGCAGTTGCCTTACTAAAAGGCGAAGTCTGGAACCGGCTCTCTGACATATCTGCAGTGCTCTCCCTTGAAGAACTAAAGACAGTCCAGACACAGACGGAGGCCATTTTTGTCGAGGATTCCATTTATGAGTATATCGTAAATCTGGTGGAGGAAACGCGGGACAATCCGCTTTTTGCATTAGGTGCAAGCCCACGCGGAGGAATCGCGCTGCTGCGCATGTCGCGCGCAATGGCGATGCTTGCAGGGCGCGATTTTGTGACGGCAAAGGATGTGCAGAGCGTCCTCTGCGATGTGCTCTGCCACCGTGTCCGACTAAGTGCGCGCTCCCGCGCGGAGGGCGTCACTGTGACGGCGGCAGTCAGCAGACTGGCTGAGACAGTGCGGTGTCCCAAGCTCTGAAAATGTCTCGCACTTATCCCTAAGGAGGATTACCATGCGTACCAAAACAGCAACACCAAAAAAAGTCCGGCTGTCCTTTCTGCACCTGGCAGCATTTCTTTTTGTTTACCTTGGAAACATACTACTCTTTCTCGCACTGCGCGGATACCTGTTTATTGTCATTGGTGTGATACTCACGGTGCTCGTGCCGCTTTCCTTTCTTGTGGTCTGGAAGCTTGCGGACTTTGTCACCGGAACCATTTTTATGGAAAAAGATACCGTTTCCATCCAAAATAATGAATTTGCAGTCCGGCAGAAAGATGACATCTGTGTCATTTTTTCAGTCCGGAACAAAAGCCTGCTCTGCGCCCTGCGCGGAACCTGGATATTTACCGCCGGGAATGCATTTTACGGCACTTCCGACCGCCATACACTCCTGCTGCCGGTTCCCCCGCGCGGAGACAAGCAGTTTCGCATGACGGTCACGGTCACGGAACTCGGGCGGGTGGTCTTTGCGTGCCGGGAATTTATTCTCACGGATCTGCTGGGCATTTTTATGGTACATACAGCCTGCGGCATGGAATGCAGCCTTTATGTGCTCCCCAGGCAGGATGACGCAGCATCGTCCGAGCTTCCCGACGCATATTCCGGCACCACCGATCTGTCGGAGAGCCAGCAGAAGGGCAGCGACTACAGCGAGGTCACGGACATCCGCACCTACCAGCCCGGCGACCGTCCAAGGGACATCCACTGGAAGCTCTCGGCACGGCAACCGGAGCTCATGGTGAAGGAACGCACCGCACTTGCAGGCAGCGAGCGGGTTGTGCTGATTGCGCTTCCCCCTGAAAAGCCCGCGGCGGAAAAGCTTCTGGCGGAAGGCTACCGCAAAATCCGCGGACTGATTACAGGACAGACCTTGCTAAGGCTGCTGGTCTGGGACAACCGTTCCTTTTCCTTCGCCAGCCACCCCTGCGCCAGCGCGGCAGAGCTCGACACAGCATTCTGCGCGATTTTCCGCACTGACCTGCAGGCCCACAGCAGCCAGATGATACAGCAGTATATGCGAAATTGTTATCCGCAGCTCGACAGCTATCTGTGCCTGGCGCAAAAGGAAGATGCCGTGCAATTGGAGGTTTGTGTAAATGGTTGATAAGATGCGTAAGAGGTCCGGAAGGGAAAAAACATTTTCACAGGAAAGCATCGCCTTGTCCGAGGGCATCTACTTATCCGGCGGCTTTTGCGGAAAGCGGGAAACCCGGTGGACGGATTTTTTCGTGCGCGCCTTTTTCCTGTTTGCAATCATCACCGGAAGTCTTGGCGGGATGCTGTCCGCTTTTGACATTGCCTACGAAAAGGGAGGATTTTTTATTGCCGCGCTGCTGGTCTCCCTGTACTGTGCATCCCTGTACCTTTCCCCGCGGTGGGAAAATGCGGGCTACATCCTCCTCTTTGGGCTTGTGCTGTATGCCGGACAGGGGCTTCAGACCTATATCAGCAGCGGCTTTTACGGCATCCTGAACGACATTTCCACCGCTGCGACGTCCTTTTTTGAGACGAGCGCACAAATCAGCTATGCCGAACAGGTGGAAAACCACTCCCTTGCCATCTCCGTCGCCATGTGCTACTTCGCACTGATTGGATGCAGCATTGCAAATGGGCTGATATCCCACAGGATACACTGCCTGCCTATCCTTCTCCCCTCCTCCTTTTTCCTGCTCGTGCCGATTTATCTGGAACACGAGCCCTCGGCGGGATATATCATCCTGTACACGGCAGGCATCCTTACCGTCTATGTTTTCCGCCAGAACCGCTACCAGATGCAGAATGTCAACACAAAGCCCTACCGCAAGTCCGTGTATAAGGCGGCAAAAAAACACCGCTTTTCGGACAGCTTCTGCGGCAGGGCGGCCGCGGGCGCCCTGCTCGGCATCCTCCTGCTCTGCTGTGTCATCTGTGGCATTGTGGAACTTGTGCTGCCCCAAAATGCGTATGTCACCGCACACAGCAAAAGCGCCTTTAAGCTCCACACGATGGACACCATGGAAAATTTTTACCTGCTCGGCGTGATGGGTCTGATCAATTTTTACCCGACGACAGGCGGACTTGTCAACGGACGGCTCGGCGGCGTCAATTCTGTGCGGCTGGATTACGAGACGGATCTGACACTGGAATTTGTCCCCTACACGTATGACAGGATATATCTGAAAACGTTTGTAGGCGCCCAGTACCGCCCTTACGCCAACAACTGGAGCATCCTGGACGATACGCTGCGTGCGGACGCGTGGAACGAGGAGACTGTCACGCTGCTGATGGAAGGCTATGCTGCCGCCGTTCCCGACCATGCGCGCGGCGTGATGAAGATTCGGAATGTTGCCGCGCCGGCTGGCGTGTATCTTCCCTATTACTCCGCAGACGCAGACAAAATCCTGCGTCATGGGATGGCGCTCGAGTATACCTTTTACCCGCTGCTTACGGAACAGCTCGTCAAAAAGCCGGCGCCCCCTGACAACGAAATCTGGCTGGACATTCCGGAGGAAAACCGAACCGTCATCGCGGACTTTTGCAGGGAGACAGGGCTTTGTGGCTCCACGCAGGAAATCATCAGCCAGCTGCGCGACTATTTCCAGCAGAATTTTCCATACACGTTAAGCCCCGGCGTCACACCGAGACGCAAGGATTTTGTAAATTATTTCCTGACGGAAAAGAAAAAGGGCTACTGTGCCCACTACGCGAGCGCCGCTGTGCTGATTCTGCGATATATGGGGATTCCTGCGCGCTACGTGGAGGGCTACGCGGTTGATGCCATGGAGGTTGCACAGGACGGCACGCTGACAGACCTGGATGCCGCGCAATACTATGACCGGACAAGCATCCGTTCCGCGAACGCGGCTTCAGAAATCCTGCCACAGCAGGCATCCGTCATCTCCTATGATGTGTCGGACGGAAACGCCCATGCGTGGGTGGAAGTGTATGATGAGAATTTCGGCTGGCGGCCTGTGGAGCTTACACCCTACCAGACAGAGGAAGATGAAAACCGGGGCAGCATCTGGGACATGTTTTTGAGACTGTTCCAGAACGATGACGCGAAGGGCGGCGCCGAATCGGAGACAGACGGAGAAGCTGCCCTCGCCGGCGCGATACAGACCTCCACCTTTGGGTTTGCGGTCTGTCTGGTACTGCTGCTCATGGTTCTGCCAGTGCGCCTTCTCGTAATCAAATGTATCTGGCACTACCGCTACAGCCGCGCAGACCGCAGTGAAAAGCTGCTGATGCGGTATCGCCGGATCGTTCGCAGACATTTTTCAAGGCAGCTTTCGGCCGCGAAAAACTTTGAGGAGCAGGCAGCCCTGCTTGTCCAAAACGGCGTCCTGCAGATGGAGGATACCGCACTGCAATCCCTGGTCGGCACGCTGAACCAGGCGGCTTACGCGCCGGGAGAGCTCTCGGAGGAAGCGCTTGCGGAAGCGGTCAGATGCCTATGCCAGCCAGCAAAATAAGCACAGAAAGATTCAACACTGTAATAGTCATTGGTACCGCCCGGAAGTTCTATTTCCCTACAGGATAGTCCAGAACCAGCCGCTCGAGTTCCTGCATCTTCTGGGCAATGCGTATTTTTTGCGGACACGCATCCATGCAGGGCATTGCCACACATTCCCGGCAATATGCCGCGCTCCGGGCAATGCCAAGCCCCAGCTTTTTCAGCGCCCAGTAATCCTTTCCCAGATAAAAATACTGGTACTGTCGGAATAAGGTATGGATTTCCGTACCGTGCGGGCAGACACACCGCTGGCACCGGTCACACGGAATCGGGGCGTACTCTTTTTCCAGCACGGAGAGTACTTCCTCAAAGGAGGGAAGCTGCGGTTTTGGGTTCCTGGCATCCCACCCCATCGCAGCATCCACCTGCTCCCTGGTGCCAAGTCCAGCCAGGACGCTTGACACAGGATAATCCAGCGCAAAGCCAATCAGCGTCCGCACCGGAAACCGCGCGGGGAGAAGCCCTGCCGCGTACACTTTGTTGACCAGAAACCCTTTTCCGCGAAAAAGCGTCTCCTGCCGGATGCGGTCGAGCATTCCGCGTTCTAACAGGTTGCCGCTGCCCTGCAGCACATCAACGCGCTCATCCTGCGCGCCACGCAGCAGGATGTCATAATAGTGCGTCGCAATCCCGACAAACCGGATTTTTCCCTCTGCCTTCAATTCCGTAAGCGCATCCAATGCCCCGCCCCTGCCAAAGACTTCATCCGCATGGCTGGCATCCACCTGATGCACAAAATACAGGTCGGGCGTCGTGCCGAGATTTTCACAGGAGGTTTCCACTGCCCGATACATCTCACTGCCGCCAAAAAAGCGCGCCTTGTCCGAGAGGATGATATGCTCCCGTCCCACGCGCGCCGCGAATTTCCCCAGCTTGATTTCCGCATCACCGTACTCCGGCACAATTGCCGTATCGTACAGGTTGCAGCCCAGCTCGTATGCATGTGCCATCACTGCAAGCGCATCGGTCTCATCCAGATTAAAATAATCCGGCAGAACCGGAATATTTCCCTGCAAAATCGGAATCGTGCCAAAGCTGATTTCTGATACCTCAAGACCTGTATTCCCTAATTTGCGGTAGTACATGATTCGTTCTCCTATTTCAAATTTCGGTATATATACTTAGAAACTGTTCAGGCAATCCGCATCCCCCATAAAACGCCCGCTCCCCCACCTGTACGCTGTCTGGCACACGCAGCCTGGGGGCGCCGCCGCAGAATGCAAACGCTTCCTTTCCTATCCTTTTTATGGTGGATGGCAGCCTGATACTTTTCAGCGCGTGGCAGCGGTAAAATGCACGCTCCGGTATTTCCTCCACGCCCTCTGGTATCTGGATTTCTTCTAATGAAGTACAGTTTTCAAAGGCGCGTGCACCAATCCGGCACAGATTTTCAGACAGCTCCACGCGGTGCAGCATGCCGCAGCCGGAAAATGCGTGTGCACCGATGTCTGTCACGCTGTCTGCCTGTCTGACCTCGCACAGCCATTTGCAGCCCGCAAAGGCGCGTGCACCGATTTTTACCACCGTCCCTGAAAAGATAATTGTCGTCAGCAGATTTGCGTCCTGAAATGTCCCTTCCCCGATTTCCGTGATGCCGTGCGCAAGCCGGAGCCTCGAAATATTTCCGGTGCATTCCCTGAGCACGCCATCCTCATCTGTCTTAAAACAGTTCAGGCTGTCCATCACTGCCTGCTTTGCCAGGGGCGGCAGCTCCCTCTCCCGGTCTGCCAGCCCTGTAAAATAAACAACCCCGCCGTCCGGGAGAACCATCCTTTGCAGATTGATGCAGTTGCGGAAAGCGTATTCCTCCACTTGTACATCCCTGCGTGTCCCTGCACTGGGAAAGCAGATGCCTGTGATGTCCAGGCCGTTTGCAAACGCCCAGCCGCACACCAGCCGGATGCCGTCCGGTATCGTCACCTCGCCCGCACAGGCAGCGCCGTCAAGCAGCATATCCCGCACGATGACCATCCCCGATTCCCTGCGTTTCTGCGCCATCCATGGCGTCCCATGAAATGCCCTTGCGCCGATGTACGCCACACTCTCCGGTATTTCCACCTGTTCGAGCATCATCGCGTCGCGGAACACCTCCGCCGCAATCCGCCGGATGCCCGACGGAATCCGAACCACACTGGCTGCGCCGCGGTACCGGACAAGGTTCTCGTCCTGCTCGACTGTAAAACAGCTCAACGCGCTGTGAAACAAAAGCCTTACCATCTCAGGAATATTTTCCGAAAGGATATCCTGATACCGTTCCAGCACCCATTCCTTTCCCCGAAACATAATCTGCCGGAGTGCCGTACAGCCTGAAAGCGCATACTCCTTTAATAAGACAATGCCCTGTTTCCCGGACAGGCAGATGCGCTCCAATCCGCTGCAATCCTCCAGGGCATGTGCGTCCAGGCATGCGCCATCCTGAAATTCCGTGTATTTGAGAGACTCGCAGCCTGCAAACGCATATGCGCCAATCCGGCTGACTGGTGCAAAATCAAACGCCTGCAGCTGTTTACAGCCGCTAAAGCAGAATTCCTGTATTGCCCCTGCATTTTCACAGCGACAGGCTGCCAGACTGGAACAGCCTGCAAAAAGGCGTTTTTCCAAACTTCCAGCCCGGGGAAGCGCCGCCCTGACAAGAAAACTGCACCCTGCAAACGCCGCTTCCCCGATTTCGTGCGCAGGGCATGAAATTTCCCTTAAGGAACTGCACTTCTCAAATGCGCTCGCATCTATTTTGAGAAATCCATTTTCCGCACCCAAAAAGACAACCGATTCCAGACTGCTGCACCCAAAAAACGCCCCCTCGCCAATCCAGCGCACACTCTCCGGCAAAACGATTTTACGAAGCGCGCGATTTCCCGCAAAGGCATAGGGCGCAATGCCTTCTATGATTTTGACGCCATCCAGCAGATTCATTTCCCCAGTGCAGGCTTCGCCGGAAACCACCAGATTACCCACCACATGCATTCCGTTTTCCAGTCTCTCCCCCAGCAAGGTATCCGCAAATGCGCGCTCACCCGCGACCAGCGCCGGATGAACCGCACTCTCAGCAAGCGCACTACACCCGCACAGCGCCTCCCTGCCAATCGACCATACCTGTTCCAGCGGGATTCCGCGCAGCTTTCTGCATTGGTAAAACGCACGCTCACCAATCACATGCCACGTTTGTTCGGTTCGTGAGATCACTTTCTCAGGCGTACCGCAGTCCAGCATAACCTCCTCCAGCGCCGTACAGCCGGAAAAAACTTCTGCTCCCAGACACTTTATATTGGAAGGAAAATACACACACCGGAGTGATTTGCAGCCCTTAAACGCCGCCTCGCCAATCGATTGTACCTGTTCCGGCAGATGCACGACTGTAATCTGCGTATTTCCATAAAATGCACCGCCTGCAATGATTCGTACATTTTCCGGGATCCATACCTCGCCTGCAAGATGCTGTCCGTCCCACAGTATAAAATCCACTTGTGCCAGTCCATCTGTCCCGCACGCCTGCTGCTTCCACTGCGCCAGAAAGGCAGTTTTCTCAAACGCATGTCTTCCCACGGATTTCAGCGACTGCGGCAGGACGACATGCACAAGCGCCGTGCATCCATAGGCAAAATGATTCGGTATATGACTCACACCCTCCTCAAGCACCAACGTCTTTAGCTTCCCACAGCCGCCAAACACATCCGTTCCGTAGTTTTTTCCCATGTCACTGCCGCCGGATATCCACACTTTCTGCACAAGACTTCTTGCAAATGCCAGGCCTCCCACCGATGTCGTACTTGCCGGAATGTGTACCTCGCGCAGACCGGCGCGGTAAAATGCCATCCTGCCGATATGCAGAAGGCTTTCCGGCAGCCGAATCTTTTTCAGCCCTGTGCATCCATAAAAAGCACTCTCCCCAATCCGGCTAAGCCCTTCGGGAAGATGCACCTCCTGCAATGCACGGCAGTTGCGAAACACCTTGCTTTCCAGTACATCCATCTGTTCCGGAAGTTCGATGCGCAGCAGCTTCACACAGTCCGAAAACGCCCCCTCTCCAATCCGGCGAATCCCCTTTGGCAGCGCGATTGTCTGCATCAGCAGGCATCCCCGGAAAGCCTCCGCGCCAATCTCGCGCAGGCTTTCGGGCAGAATCACCTTGTCGATGGTCTCGATGCCCGCAAAAGCCTCCTCTGCAATCGCAGTCACTCCTTCCGGTATCACAACTCTTGACTCCGCGCCCAGGTACTGTAACAGTATCGTTCCGCTGAACCGGAAATTACCAAACACCTGACGGTGTATCATGCGGACAGGCTCCGGAACCTCGTCCGCAGACACCAGAACCTTTGCCGCGTCTGCCCTGTATATGTCATTTAATCCCTCGAACGTGTACTCCGTCCCGTCACATGTCCTGACAGCTTTTAAAGAAGTACAGTTGCGGAACGCATCGCCGTCAATCTGTATCGCATTTCCGCCCAGAACCACCCGTTCCAGACCGATACAGTTGCGGAACGCGCGGCTCTCAATTTTTTGCAGGGATTTTGGAAGCCGGATGTCCACAATCCCCCGCATATCATAAAAACTGCTTTTGGCAAGAACCTCGATTCCCTCCGGCACCTCGACTTGTTTGATATTGACCCGGAAACGGACAAGCATCCTGCCGTCCAGCTCCATCATGCGCTCCAGAATATCCCGCACGACCATCTCGATTAACGGCGGCACCCTGAAGTCGCCCGCGACCACATCCACCACGTTTGGAATGCAAAAAGTCTCGCCGTCAGCATAGCCGATTTCCCTGACCTGACCGCAGCCCGTAAAGACATCGCAGATACAGCTTTTGTCCAAATCCCGCGAAATTACCAGCTTTTCAAGCGATATCCCATTTGCGAGCGCCTCCATCCCAAGCCGCTTTACCCCCGGTATCCACGCCTCCCTCATATTGTCGCAGTACAGGAACGCGCACTCCCCCAGCTCCTCCACCGAGCGTGGCAGAATCACGCGTTTCAGTGCATGGCAGCGGTGAAACGCATAGCGCCCGATGTATGTCACGCCGTCTGGTATTACAACCTCTTCGAGTCTGCGGCAGCCCTTAAAGGCATCTCCCATAATGCATTGCAGCCCTGACGGCAGCACAACCTTTTTCAGGGACACGCATCCCTTGAATGCCCCCTCGCCAACCGTATGAATGCCCGCCGGAACCACTGTTTCCTCCTCGCGCCCCATGTAGCGTATCAGTACGCCGTCCTGTATCTGATAAAATTCCTGCATATAGTCCACCACCGTTCCTTAATCTGCAAAAATCAGTGCAAGCACCTCTCGCAGCTCTTCCAGGCTTCCGCTTCTGTACAGCCGCTCCTTGTACCGCTTCGTCCCCTTCCGCTTCTTCATCATGTAGGAGGCAAGTTTTTTCATATATCCCAGTGTAAACGTCTCATCATAATACCGCGAAGCCAGCTCAAGCTGCTCCGTCAGCAGTTTCCATGCCGTCTTTTGGCAGGGCTTTCCAGTGAGTTCCCCGAAAATAAAAGGATTCTCCAACCCATACCGCGCGACCATAATCCCATCTGCGCCCGTGCACTCTATCATCCGCACGGCATCCTCCACGGAGAAAATCCCGCCGTTAGCGATGACCGGAATCGACACTGCCGCCTTTGCGTGCGCAATCTCTTCCATGTGTGGTTCCCCATCATACATCATGCTCCGGCTCCTGCCATGGATGGTAATCATGTCCGCGCCCGCATCCTCGCACACGCGGGCAAACTCAGCGGCAAACAGCGTGTCCTCACGGATGCCCGCGCGGCATTTCACCGTGACCACTTTTCCGCTCCGCTTGCAGCCCCGTATAATTGCCGCCGCCCTTTTTGCATCCTGCATCAGCGCGCTTCCCTCACCGCTCTTAAACACATTGGGCACCGGGCACCCCATGTTGATGTCAATAATGTCAAATGCCCTTAATAACGGACTCTCTGCCATCCGCTCCATCACTGCCGGACTGCCGCCGAGCAGCTGCACTGCCCTGACTGGCTCGTCCGGCGTCGTCATGAGCAGGCGGTTTGTCGCCCTGTCCTCGTACTTGAGTGCGTTGGCGCTGCACATCTCCGTGAAGCACAGGCCAGCGCCAAGCTCATATGCCAGCATCCGGAACGGATAGCAGGTATACCCCGCAAGCGGCGCCATCAGTACATTTGACGGCAGCAGCATGCCGCCGATGCGGATGGGCCTGAAGTTTTCCAGTCGCACTGTCTGCATAGGCATTTCCCTCCCACTCGTTTATTGGTTCCATTTTTCATTGTACATTGCTGCTATGCCACAATATTCTGCAGCCAGACTCCTTTTTTTACCAGTATGAATCCAATGACGCATTTAATGATGTCGCCAAGCTGCACCATCGCATAGACCGCAATAACCGGAAGTGCCGTATAACGGCTAAGCACAAAGGCTATCACAACGCTGACGCACCAGATAAACACACTGTCAAACAGAAATGTAATAATCGTTTTGCCGCCGGAGCGCAGTGTAAAATAAGTCGCGTGCAGAAAGGCATTCTGCGGCATAAAAAAAGCCGTCACCATGATAAAATACCGCGCAAGCAGTCTCGCCTCGTCATTAATTTTGTAGAGCCTCGGAAAAAAGGGCGCCATAAAAAACATGACTGCCGCCACACAGGTACAGCACACCACGGAAAAGGCAATCATCTTGTTGTCCGTGTCCCTTGCCTCCTTCATCTTCCCGGCTCCGAGCAGCTGCCCGACAATGATTGCCACCGAATCGCCCAGCGCAATAAACACAATATTAAACACATTGTTGATCGTGTTGGAGACATTCAGTCCCGCAACGACATTCAGCCCGCGGACAGAATAGCACTGTGTCAGCATCGCCATTCCTGCCGCCCACAGTGTCTCGTTAAACAGGAGCGGGCTTCCTTTTTTGATTATCCTTAAAGCCAGCTCCCGCGGCACCTTTATTGTCCGGTAAAGTCCCGCCACAAATGCATACGCTGCTTTTTCACCATGGCTCTTCCTGTGAACCCCGACAATTGTAATCAGCATCTCCACGTAGCGCGAAAGCACAGTCGCAATCGCCGCACCGCTTACGCCGAGTGCAGGCGCGCCAAGCTTTCCATATATAAGGATATAGTTAAACAGCAGATTGACAGCAACCGCCGCTATCCCGGCTTTCATCGGAAGCATTGTCTGTCCGCATTCGCGCAGCGTACTGGAATAAATCTGTACCAGTGCAAATGCAGGCAGCCCGACCAGCATGATTTTCAGGTACTGTTTCCCATACATCAGTGTTGCCGCAATGCTCTCAGCCGAACCGTCTCCTTTTAAATATCCACTGATTAATACCGTGCCGGAGCATAAAAAAAGGGCAGCCGTCAATGTTGTGATAATCATAACCATCCACAGCTTAAAACGCATCGTCTGGCGAACCCCCTCATGATTACCCTGTCCAAAATATTGTGCCGTAAAAATCCCTGCACCGGAGACACCGCCAAATATGCAAAGGTTGTAGACAAAAATCAGCTGGTTTACAATCGCCACGCCCGACATCTGTTCTGTGCCAACCTGCCCTATCATGATATTGTCAAGCAGGCTGACAAAATTCGTGATGCCATTTTGTATCATGATAGGCACCGCAATCATCAGCACCATCCTGTAAAAATCCCTGTTCCCAATAAATTTTGATAATTTCCTCACGGCTTCCTCCACCTGTATCCCTTTCAGAGTGATAATAAGTTTTATCATAGCATTTCATACACACAAATGCAAGCTGTTTTACACGGTTCCCAACCGTTACGGTTATTCAATAAGTATACTTCTGTTCATGTTTTCCTAAATGCAGTTGGTAGTTTTAGACAAATTAACCTTGCATATTTTTTTCAATGTACTATAATAATTTATGAGACTGCGTATATCCTGTTTATCGGGACTATACCAAATATTTATTACATATGTGAAACAAGGGGGACATTGATAATGAATGAACAGGCAAGCATTGAACATAAGCTGACAAAATCCTTTTTTAAGGTGGCATCGATTCCGGCAATTGTGGCTATTTTAAGTCTGATTGCCCTTATTGTCATTTCAAACAGATACTCTTATGCCCTGCATAATTTTGGTTTTGCACAGGGTGATATCGGAAAAGCAATGTTTGAATTTGCGGACAGCAGGTCTTCCCTGCGCGCTGCCATCGGATATGACGACGCGGATGCAATTGCTACCGTTGTCAGCCAGCATGAAGAAAATAAGGTCCGTTTTGAAAAATATTTTGCGGATATTGAAAATTCAATTGTATCAAAAGACGGCAGGGAAACATACGACAAAATCAGCTCCGAGCTGGACGAGTACTGGAGGCTTGATGCCGAGATTATGGCGCTTGGCGCCACAACGGACAGGGAGCTGTGCAGGCAGGCACAGGATATTGCCCTCAGTGACCTGTCCGGCAGGTATAACAGCATATACACCAGTCTGGAATCCCTGTTAAACGTCAAGGTCACAGAAGGAAACCACCTGTCTTCTGCACTCACGCTGGCTGGCATCATTCTGTCCGTTGCAATCATAGTCGTCATTTTAATGGCGATGACGCTGGCTACCAAAATCGGCCGAAAAATTGCAAAGGGGATCTCCTCTCCGCTCGGAAAACTCGGCAAGCGGCTCAAGACATTTTCTGCCGGCGACCTCTCCTCGCCATTCCCGATGGTTGAGACCGGCGATGAAGTGGAGTATATGGAAAAAGACGCAACCGATATGGCAAATAACCTCAATATCATTATCCATGATATCAGTGAAGTCCTGGGACAGATGGCAGGCGGAAATTATGCTGTCAAATCAAATTATTCGGAAAAATACACCGGGGATTTCCAGAAATTATATGAGTCCATGCGTGGATTAAGAGATCAGATGATCGAAACGTTAACATCTATCGGCGATGTCTCCGAGCAGGTTTCGTCCGGCTCCGGTGACCTTGCTGAAGCATCACAGGTTCTTGCAGAAGGCGCAACCGAACAGACAAACGCAGTTATGGAGCTGCACGCTACTATTTCCGAAATTTCCAATGCCATGGAAAAGAGCGCGGAAAGTGCAGACCAGTCTTACATAAAGGCACAGCAGTATGCCGATAAGGCAGATAACAGCCGCGAGGAAATGAATTCCATGATGGCTGCCATGGAACGCATCAATACTGCCTCCAACAGAATCGGCGATATTATTTCCGAGATTGAATCCATCGCCTCCCAGACAAACCTGCTGTCCCTGAATGCATCCATCGAAGCAGCAAGGGCAGGCGAGTCAGGCCGCGGCTTTGCAGTTGTTGCCGACCAGATTCGGGTACTCGCAAGCCAGAGCGCCAAAGCGGCTGTGGACACAAGGGAACTGATTGAAGGCTCCATCCGGGAGGTTGCTGACGGAAACCGCGCGGCAGAGAACGCAGCAAACGCCATCGGCTCTGTTGTAGACGGTATCAAGGAAATAGCCGACTTCTCCAAGAATCTTAAGACCATGATGGAAGACCAGACAGATGCCATGCGTCAGGCAGAACAGGGAATCAACCAGATTTCCGAGGTTGTACAGAGCAATGCGGCAACTGCCGAGGAGGCTTCCGCAACCAGTGAAGAGCTCTCCGCGCAGGCAACCATATTAAACGGTTTAATCGGACAGTTCTCTTTGAAAGGCTAATGACAGCCCCCGCTTTAAACAGCGGGGGTTTTCGTTATATGGGGTTCATGCTGCAGACCCTGTCTGCCATCTGTATCGTGGATGTCCTGTGCGCAATCATGATGATGGTCTTATTTCCACGCAGCCTGCGCAGGGCATCGTTCACCAGCCGCTCCGACTCATTATCCAGGGCTGAGGTCGCCTCGTCCATCAGCAGAATCGGCGCCCCCTTCAAGATGGCACGCGCAATGGCAATCCGCTGGCGCTGCCCGCCGGAAAGACGGTTGCCGCGCTCCCCCACCGGTGTATCATACCCGTTTTCAAGATTCATTATGAACGTATGCGCATTTGCCACCTTTGCCGCCTCCACAATCTCATCCGTCGACGCACAAAGCTTCCCCATGCGGATATTTTCCAGAATACTGCCCTCAAACAGATACGGTTCCTGTGGCACATAGGCAAAAAAATCCCGCAAATCCCTGTTGCTCATATTTCTCACTGAGTTTCCGACGACGGTAATCGTTCCCCCGTCAATCGGATAAAGTCCCAGCAGCAGCTTCGAGACCGTGGTTTTACCGCAGCCTGACGAACCGGTAAGCGCCACGCACTCCCCGCGCTGCACCCTCATTGAATAATTCTGCAAAACGGCTTTGTCCCCATAGGAAAAGCTGACATTATCCATTGCCGCCATCCATGTATCATCCGCATCATTGTCCGCTTGAAAGCACTCTTTTTGTGTATACCAGTTTTTCTCCTCCCTTTTTTCTTCCAACAGGTCAAAAATATTCTGTGCATATGTCAAATATGCCACCAGCTCCGGTATATACCGATTCATCTGTAAAAACTGGAACGAAAAGCTTCCATATAATGTATAAATCGCCGCCAGTGCGCCAAGCGTAGTAAAACCCCGCTGTACGAAAAATACGCCGAGTGCAAGAAATACGAGAGAACAGAGCAGGTCAAAGCCCCGATTCCCGCTTTCAAGCCCTGACGCTATCAGAATCTTTCGGTTTGATTTTTTTGCATATTTCTGGCTGAGCCGTATATATTCCTGTACGGTCTCTCTGCCATGTGCAAACATCCGAACCTGCTCCATCCCCTGCAAAATGTCGGACAGCTTTCGGGTCATACTGCTGTTAATCCCTGACAATTCGCGGCTGACCCTGCGAAACGGTTCTGCCAGAACCATATTCAGAAACAGCATGACGACATTGACACCCACAAGGCACAGCGTCAGCTGCGGGCTGAGTACCAGCATCGGAACCAGATACACGATTACTTCCAGAAACGGCATTATCATCCGACGGAAACGGGAACCATAGATGTCCCCCATCCTTCCCAAATCGTAGGATACCTTTGACATCATTTCCCCGCTATGGTGTTTCTCGTAATATGCATAAGGCAAATCCATTTCAAGATTCAGTATCTTTTCATAGAGGTTACCATACACACGCTTTGCCTCCACGTTGTAGACTACTGCCGCCCTGCGGTAGACAATCAGCGACACGACGCCTGCTGCCACTATCCAGACAACCGTAACAGTAAGCCGCTGATAATCTCCTGACTGGGAAATATCAACGACCCCTTTCATCATCAGGGAACTGAGCACCGAAAACATCCCCATGCCAATACTCATGCCAGCAATTGCGCCATAATATAAAAAACGTCTCTTTCCCATCACGCGCATGGTTCTACAGAATAGTTTCCATGTACTGTTCATAAGTGCCTACCTCCTCTATTTTCTTATTCTTTACCTCGAAAATCCAGTCTGCATCCTGTATCGTCGACAGACGGTGGGCAATGGTGAGGCATGTACGCCCCTGCCGCACCCTGGCAATCGCCCGCTGAATCTCCTTCTCCGTCCCTTCGTCAATGGCAGACGTTGGTTCGTCCAGAAGCAGGATTGGCGCATTTTTTAAGATTGCACGCGCGATGGCAATCCGCTGCCGCTGTCCGCCGGAAAGCATCGCGCCGCGCTCGCCTACTATTGTCTGGTATTTCATCGGAAGGCTTTCGATAAAATCATGGATTTCTGCCTCCTTACACGCCGCGACAACTTCTTCTCCGGATGCATCCCAGCGCCCGTACCGGATATTCTCCTCTATTGATGCCGGAAACAGGAAGACATTCTGCGACACCAGTGCAAACTGTTCCCGCGCCTTGTCGATATCCCATTCTGCAAAATCCCTGCCATATAACCGGTATGTCCCTTTCTGTGCCCTGTAAAATCCACACAGAAGATGAAAAATCGTGCTTTTCCCACCGCCTGACTCGCCCACAAACGCCACATTTTCTCCCCTGTGCACCTCAAACTGTGCATGCTCAAGGACAGTCTGTGCCTCACTGTAGCCAAAAGTCAGATTGTCAAACGCAAGCACAATTTCCTCTTCCGGCTGGCTGACACTCTGTCCTCGGCTTATACCACCTTCCTCCCGTGTCCGCAAAATCTCCTCCACACGCTGTATGCTGACAATGCTCCCTGCGGCATCCACCATCTGAAACGGAAGTCCCATAAACGATTCCACCAGTTTACTGAGCACGAGGATAAAGGCAAGCAGCTCACCGACGCTCAGTTTTCCATGCATGACAAGCACTACCGCATAAATCGCGCATAAAATATTTGGAATCCACTGAATTAACTTCCGGATGAGCACTGCCGTATTGGACACCCTGGCGCGTTTTTCCTCATTATCCACCAGGGCAAGTGTCGCCGTATGCATTTTGTCCTGAAAATAATCCTCAAGTCCAAAGCTGCGTACCACCAGAATACCATTGAGTGCATCCTGTGCAATACTGGTAATGGCATCGGATTTCTCGCGGTATGTCATCGTCAGGCTGTGAATTTTCCTTACCAGCCTGTTTGCAATCCAGAGGACAAGCGGATAGCACACAAGCGCCATCAAAAAGAGACCGGCATTGAGCCTTCTTACATAATTCGCATAAATGACAACGGCGACGGCATCCGCTGCCAGCATCACCAGCGTCTCGCCCAGGAACCGCTCTGCCTCATTTAAGTCCGCGTTTACCTTGTTGATGACCGATGCGGAATTGTGCTCGTCAAAGTATTGGTATTCCATCCGGTACAGCTTTTGTATTACCTGCTGCCGGTAGCGCGCAGACACCAGGACACCGTATTTCCCACTGACAGCTGCCGCGACAAATGCCGCCGCAAAGCCAATAGCTGTCAGCGCTGCAAACTCGCCAAGAAAACTGCCAAACACAATCTCCTGCCCCGCAAGCAGCTGGTCAATCACTTCACTAATCACTTCATTGCCCCTTACCACTGCGAAATTTAGCACGCTGGTAAGTAAAATCCCGCAAAGCGGCATATACCAGTAATGAAGCATATTTTTCAGGAAAACATTTTTTTTCAAATAATAACACCTCCCTTGTTTATTCCATTATATATCAAGATATCATAATTTTCTTTCGGATAATTGTGTAAATGCTTTTCATTTTTATATTTTCATGCTATTCTATAGATAAATACGTAAACATCTATATTTTTAAGGAGGTTTCACCATGCCATTTCCACTGCCTGCCAACACCAGCTTTTACATGACAAAAAGGGAACTGGATTCCGATTACACCATGCCCACGCTTGAGGCTTCCAGTGATTACTATGAGGTTGGATATATGATTTCCGGAGACAGGATGACTATCACGCCCAAATGCTCCTACACGCTGAATGCGGGCAGTGTCGGAACAATGCCGCCCTTTCTCTACCACAGGACGATTCCGCTCTCCAACGCCCCCTACCACACCTACCTTATCAAGTTCACCCCGGATTTTGTCAGACCACTCACAGACGCTTTCGGGAACCATATATTGGATGAAATCTATTCGCAGCTGCGGAACCATTTTACCGACGCCATGCGCAGCCGGATTTTATTGTATTTCGAGGAAATGTACGACATTTTCCAGTCAGACTCTCCCTATGCCAGTTTCCGGCTTCAGTGTATGCTCTGCGACCTGCTGCTTGCCATTCTGGACAACAGGCTTCCTGTCAGCTCTGCAAGTGATACCGAACCGGACACCGGTCAGTTTTTTCATAAGACTCCGCTTACGCCGCCCATTATTGACGCCATCTACTACATGGAGCAGCATTACCAGGAAAATCCTTCGCTTGAGACAGTCGCCCTCCTTTCCGGCTACTCTGCCTCGCACTTTTCCAGACTGTTCCATGCACAGATCGGGAAATCATATTCCGAATACCTGACAAAAATACGGATACGCCACGCACAGGATTTGCTGCTCAACACAAAAAAATCCGTTACGGAGATTGCCCTCGAAACAGGCTATCTCCATACCGGAAATTTTAGTGAGCAGTTCAGGCAGCAGACAGGAATGACGCCGCTGAAATACCGAAAATCCTATACCTATTAAGAAACGATAATTTTTCCAATCATATTTCTTCCAGTTCCTCCAAAATATGAATCAAGTCGCGGATAGTTCCCCGCTCCGCGATGGTTTTTCTAAGATGCAGCAGAACCTCATAATACCCGGCCTTGTCCGGCACCAGCCCGTCCAGCACACCGGGGTACTGCTCCTGCAGATTGTCCAGCATACTTTTTACCAGCTGTTTGTTCAGGATGCTGCCATAATTCTCCCTGCACAGCCTGACTGCCTCGTCAATGATGGCGTGATACGTCTGTATACTGACTTCGGAATATTCCTTTTGCAGCAGAACCTTATCACAAGAACAGATGCGGACTTCGTGCTCCCCATATTCCACATTATCCAGAATGCGCAAAACCGGCAGGAGCATCCCTGTCCGTGCGGCAAGCTTCTTACGGCACTGGTGCACATAGTCTGTCTCCAGCCCCTCCACAAAACAGGGAATCAAGCCGATGCCTATCTCTATGCGGAGCGGCTCCGCTATCAGGTTTTGCCTGATTTCACGCTCTTCCACTGTACTTTCACTCTCGCTCAGCGCCATCCCCTCGATGCCAAACAGCACGTCCGCATGGACGTTCAGCAGTTTGCAGATGTCGGGGAGCAGCGCGGTGTCGGGGATGCTCGTCCCCCGCTCCCATTTTGATACCGCCTGTGGCGTCACTCCCAGACGCGAAGCAAACTCCTCCTGTGTCATATTTTGGTTTTGCCGGAACCGGCTGATGGTTTCCCCTATTTGTCGCTGCATGTCAAGTCCCTCCTAGTTATTTTTCTTTTATTTGTTTTGACAGTACCAATATTGAACCCATGTCATAGAAATATCATATCCCATAAAACCCGCACTGTAAAACAACTAGGCATTTAGGTGGAACTCAACCGTAACGGTTCAGCCTTCGGCTTCCTGTTACGAGCATCAAGCCATGCAAAACCACTTCGTGGTGGCTTGATGCACCTCAGCCACTACGCTGTTTCACGGACTTTGCAGCAAGTGCAAAGTCCCGGGCTGAACTGTTACACTCAGCCATCTGTCAATGTATGCAAGATACCCTTTCCGATTTACTTCCTTTTTGTGCGCGCCATACCATCCATAGGACTCCCGAAGCCCCTCTTCGAACGGAATCGTATCCTGTATCAGCGCTTCCTGTCTCGTCACATCGAGCTGGTATTCATAGTCATGGAAACAAAAGTACTCCCGCTGGCTGATGTCCTGATGCACTTCTTCAAACTCGGCTGTGCATCCTGCCGCGCGATAGCACTGTTCCACCCATTCACGGACAGATACGCACTCCTTATTTCCGACATTGAAAAGATGGACTGACGGACGCTTATCCAATATGGCTTCGATGCATCTGCACAAATCGCGCACATGGAAAAACTGTAATTTCATGCCGCCGTTTCCTGGAAGGTAAAATTTCCGGCGGCTGTCTGCGCACTCAAAAACAAATGCCTCCCTGTAGACATTATTCATTGGTCCATAAAGGTAGGGAGGACGCAGGATATACGCATCAGGTACCCTTTTTTGAAGCTCCTGCTCCGCTGCCATCTTGTTGATGCCATATGAACCCCAGCATTTATTTTCCCCTGTCTGCTGTGTTTCGAGAAAGGGCCGGGGAAGCGTCTCAGGATAGACTGCACCGGAACTAATCAGCACATAATCCCTGAACCGTTCCTGTAAATTCCCCATCCCGTCAAGCAGGTCACTGACATCCTCCCTTGTATATGCCGTGACATCCAGCACCGCGTCAAATGACTGCTGTCTCAGGATAGTTCCCAGATGATGCCTGTCCGCTTCAATCAGTTTCGTCCGTTCCGGCTGGGGATGCCGGTTCCTATTGAGCACATACACCGCATCACCCTTTTGGACAAAATACTCTGCAATAAACCTGCTCACAAATACCGTTCCGCCTGTAACCAACAGCTTTCTCATATACATCCTTCCTTTCAGCCGGCTCCTGAAGCCGCTTCGTTTTCCCGCGCAGGATTCCATGAAACCTTTTCCACACCATCTATGAATGCATAGACCAGCGGACTGAAGCACATTACCTTTCTACTACGCCTATCTGCCTGAAGCAAGCGTAAACTGATTTACCAGCTGCCTTAGGCTGGATGCCTCGGCAGACAGCTGTTCACTTGCTGCCGCGCTTTCCTCTGCGGTTGCGCTGTTGCTCTGCACAACGTCTGCAATCTGGTTGATGCCCTCAGAGACCTGCCCGACTGCATTGGACTGTTCATTGGAAACCGATGCAATTCCGTCAATCGAACCCACCATGGACTGAATGCTGCGCACAACCTCCTGCAAAACCCCCGCTGTATTGTTGGCAATCCTCGTGCCCGTATGGACTGCATCCGTAGAGTTGCCTATAAGTATCGAAGTATTTTGGGCAGCCTCCGCAGATTTGCCTGCCAGGCTGCGCACCTCCTCCGCCACAACGGCAAATCCTTTTCCGGCGCTTCCTGCCCGCGCCGCTTCCACGGACGCATTCAAGGCCAGTATATTTGTCTGGAATGCAATGTCATCTATCGTTTTCAGGATTTTTTCAATCTGGTCAGAGCTGTCCTGGATCTTATTCATTGCCTCCACCAAATCCTGCATCTTCTCATTGCACAAAGCGACTTCTTTTCCGGTCTGGTGGGTCTTGTCACGGACATCCATTGCCCCATTTGCCGTGTTTTTTGCCTGTTCGTTGATCTCGCTGAGGCGTGCCGCAAGCTCCTGCACAGAGCTTGCCTGCTCTGTCGTCCCATGGCTGAGCGTCTGGGCGCTGGAAGACAGCTGACTGCTGGCGGCAGCCACCTGCTGTGCAGAGTAATTCACCTGCTGCATGGCGTCGCTCAGTTCATCCTTCATATGGCGCATGGAAACAAGAATATTCCGGAAGCTTCCGACATACACCTCCTCATGTCTGGTATGGACATCGAGATTCTGGTTTGCCATCTCTGTCAGCATATAGCCGATATCCTGAATGACTGTGCGCAGCCCCTCGACCAAGGAAGCCGTCGAGCTGGCAAGCATTCCTGTCTCATCCCTGGTCTTAATACACGGCATCGGTGTCTCCAAGTCTCCCTTCACAAGCAGCTTCATCCGATCTGCGCAGATTTTCATCGGCCTGCTGATGTGGACAGCCACCACCAGCGCAACAATAATGGACGACACTACGGCCAGGATACTCACCGCAATGCTAATCACCATGGCATCACGCGTGGATGCCAGATAATTCAACTGCGGCGCAGTGACTGCAATACTCCATCCGTCCGTGTCGTTTACAGGCGCATAGGCTGCAAACATTTTGTCATCCCCGTCTATGTAACTCCCGAATCCGTTTCCGCCCTGACGCATATTTGCATGGATTGCCGCAAGCTCCCCAAGCGCCGGATTGCTCTTTGCCTCGGCCTCTATATTCTGGACGGTGATTGTATCGAGAGTGATGTCGGCAATCGTGTCACCGGATTTGTTAATCATATACGCCCTGCTGTTTTCGCCAACCTGAATGGCTGATACAATGTCATTTAAAAATGTCTCATGCGGAACGAAATAGACAACACCCGCAATCGACGAACCATAGACCCCGTCTGTATAAAGAGGCGCCGCAACCATGATGGACAGCTCCCCGGTAATCTTGCTGACCAGCGGTTCTGATACAAATATATTGCCCTGCATGGCCTGCTGTACGTATTCACGGTCGGAATAATCCTTCCCGTCAAAGATGCTGATGCCATCCTTCCCGATAACGTTTCCCCGCTGAAAGTCATGCATGGAAACACGCTCGTCGATAATTGTCTGCTTCTCATCAAGCGGCACCGACGGGTCAGATAATTGCGCAACACATCCTGCGTCCATGACAGCGTTTTTGTATGCCAGCAATTCCTGCTCCACACGGTCTGCTGCCAGTACCGCGGTCTCGCACATCATCTGTTCCACGGTAGACATTGTGCTGTTGTAATTCGGAATGATACTGGCAATCCCTGATACAGCCTGCGCAGCCAGAACAGTCAGAATGAGGCATAGTGTAATTTTGGTTCGAATGCTTTTCATCTCATGATTCCCCCTGTTTGAATGATAAGATAATTTCAAAAACCATCTCCCTTATTATGATATATGTTTCTGGCACTCTGGTCAAGTCCAAAACCTTTACACCCATGTCAAAAAAGCCGGGCAGGGGCTTCCCCCTACCCGACTATTTCCATGTATATCTGATACGCCCGATATGCTCCCAGTTCAACCGGCATCGGAATACCTGCCGCCATCAGCGCCGAGCCGTAATAGCACGCCCCCGTCTCCGCGTCCCTGTAGACTGCATTGGGGTCAATCCCTTTCAGGCGAATGTAGTTCACGGTCATGTTCCCATGTATTTCCTGCATAACGGCACTAAGCAGCACCTGCTCCCTGTCCTCCGACACAAACGCCCACGCGACGCACGCATCCGTAAACGGATTGGACAGACGGTAATAATCGCCTCTGCGAACCAGTTCCTCATACTTCTTATAGCAGGCAATTTGCTGCTGAATTTCATCCCTCTCCTCACTGGAAAGCAGTTCCGGATTCAATTCATATCCAAACGCTCCCGCCATGGCTACCACCCCCCGCGTGTGCAGGCTGGTGGTTCGGCCTGTCTGGTGGTTTGGCACCGCCGACACATGGGAGCCGACCACACTGGCCGGATAAAAAAACGATGTCCCATACTGGATGCGCAGGCGGTCAACGGCATCCGTGTTGTCGCTGCACCAGATTTGTGGTGTGTAATACAGCATGCCCGCGTCAAATCTGCCGCCGCCGCCGCTGCAGCCTTCAATCAGCATATTGGGATAACGCTCCATCAGCCTTTCAAGAAATTCATACACACCGCACACATAGTCATATGTCACCTTTCCCTGCGCATGCTCCATCGAATAGATATCCGTAAGGCTGCGGTTCATGTCCCACTTTACATACGCAATATTTCCCTGGTCAAGCACCGCGCAGATCTGGTCAAAAATATAGTCCCGCACATCCTTTCTGGAAAAGTCAAGCACTAACTGGTTGCGCGCGCGGACAGGCTTTCTTGACGGAACCTGGATTGCCCAGTCTGGATGGCTGCGGTAAACATCGCTGTCCTCCGATACCATCTCAGGCTCTATCCAGATGCCAAACATGACACCAATGTCATTAATACGCCGAACCAGTTCTCCCAGCGAGCACCCCAGCTTCTTTTCGTTGACCTGCCAGTCCCCCAGCCCGCTATTGTCGTCATCGCGCTTACCAAACCAGCCGTCATCCATCACCACCATGTCAATGCCAAGCGCTGCCGCCTGCTCTGCCAGCCTGTAAATCGTCTCCCCGTCAAAATCAAAATACGCTGCCTCCCAGCTATTAATCAACACAGGCCTGGACTGCCGGCTGTACGTTCCGCGGCAGACATGTTCCCTGATGCAGCGGTGGTATCGTTTCGACAGTTCCGCAAAGCCCTCTGCGGAATAGCAAAGTATCGTTTCTGGTATTGTCAGTGTCTCTCCCTTTTCCAGCGGATAGTGGAATAAATCGCCATGCAGCCCCATCAGCACGCGGGTATGTCCGTACTGGTCGCGCTCTGCCTCGCACAGAAAGTTCCCGCTGTAGACAAAAAGCATGCCATAGCAGCTTCCCATATCCTCTGTCGCATCCTTCTGTGCAATGATTACTGCCGGATTGTACTGGTGGCTGGAGGTTCCCCTGCGGCTTCCAATTGACTGGCAGCCGTGCGCAATCCTTGTACGCTGGAAATTCCGTTCCATCGCATGGCGCCCGCAGAAGCTGATGAAATCATACTCCTCGCCCATGAAGTCCAGACATGCCGACGAGGCCTTTTCGACACAGACTGCATCCTCGCCAAGATTGCAGATTTCTGCGCTCCGCGTGATGATGTCATCCTCGGCAAGCACCCCGTACAACAGGCGCACCTGAAGCCCGCTGACGGAATCCTTCAGCAGGATTTCCAGCGTTTCTGCCTCATTGTCCCCCGCATGCACGGCAGGAAGTCCTTTCAGTGCATATTTCCCCTTATAAATCTTATGGCTGGCATAGCGCAGGTCACAGTACTCGGAACCGTCCGCATTGCGAATCACAAGCGCCGTATTCCGGTAATCCCCTGTCCCAAGATGCGGGTACTCCTGCGGCAGGACATCCATCGAATATGTCCGGTCATTTCCGGCATCCGCCGGGTTTCCTGAAAAGCCTCTGTCATAATAGGTCAGCAGATAATCCATACTCCCCAAAATCCGCTCCCCATAATACAGATGCAGCAGGAAACCCAGCCGGTCAACCTTCATCTGATAGGTCGTGTGTCTAGTATTTAAAGTAAATAATTGCTCATCCTGTTGAAATTCAATAGCCATACGCGTTTTCTCCTATTACATCCAAAGAAAGATTATTCCATTTTATTTTACCGCACCGTTTACAACACCATTCAATATCTGCTTCTGGCAGACAACATAGAAAATCAGTATCGGAATCAGTGACAGCAGGTAGGAAGCAAATGCCAGATTGTAGTTCGTGCCGAACTGTGTCTGGAAATTTAACTGTGCCAGCGGCAGCGTGTTCTGGTCGGAACCTGCCATGATAACCAGCGGTGTCATCACGTCATTCCAAACTGATAGTGCTGTCAGAACCGCAACGGTCGCATGCATGGGGCGCATTATCGGGAAAATGATTTTCCAGTATGTCCTCCAGGTAGATGCCCCGTCCACCTTCGCCGCTTCCTCGAGCGCCATCGGGATATTGACAAGATAACCGGAATACAGCAGAATATTCATCGGCATGTAAAACACGGCATACAGGATAATCACACCGAACCAGTTTGCCAGCCCCATCTCCGCCGTCTGCTTTGCCAGCGGCATCATCAGGATTGCGAACGGAACAAACATACCACTCACGATAAACAGATAGACAAAGCCATAAAACTTGCTGTGGCTCTTGTTTCTGCCGAGTGCATAACCCATTATGGAGTGAATCGCTATGGACAGCACCACCGTCAGCAGTGTAATCACCACACTGTTTTTCAGCGAGTTCCAGAAGTCAGTCACGCGCATTGCCTCTTTGAAATTATCAAGACTCCATGTCCTGGGAAGGGACAAAATACCGCTGACACTGTTTGTCATCTCCGCAGGCTGCTTAAATGCGATAATAATTGTCATGTACAGTGGGAACGCAATTGCAGAAAGACCTAAAATAAGCACAACCATCGCTGTCCAGTTTGTTTTCTTTTTTATCATATCTTCCTTCATTATAACTGCTCCTCCTTCTTACCAGTAAATTTCATCTGTGCAACAGAAACCGTCACGATTACCAAAAAGAATATTACTGCATTGGCACTCTGGAAACCAAACTGCCCGCCTGACATACCGTTGTTGTAAATCAGGTAAGAAATAGACTCAGTACTCTGTGCAGGACCGCCCTTGGTCAATGCCATAATCTGGTCAAATACCATCAGGAAGTTCTTCACACACAATACCATATTAATGGAAAAGAACGGAATAATCAATGGGAAAGTCAAATAACGGAACTGTTTCCAGCCAGTCGCGCCGTCCAGCCCGCCTGCCTCATACACATCCTCCGGCACGGTCTGCAGACCCGAGATGTAGATAATCGTGTTCATCGCAATCGCCTGCCATGCACAGACAACCACAATACCAATCCAGGCTGAATCCGGATTCGACAAAATACTTTTGCTCAGGCCGTCAGAGCCAATCATAGAGCCCAGTGCCGGCAGGATATAGGTAAAAAAGTAATTGAAAATGTAACCTACAACCAGCGCGCCGAGAATGTTTGGCAGAAAGTAAGCGCCCCTGAAAAAGCTCTTTGCGCGTATCCTGCCATTCAGCGCCAGCGCCAGAATCAGACTGATCACATTCACCACAACCGTTGTCACAATGGCAATCTTAAATGTAAACAGATACGATTTTATGACGCGCGCGTCTGTAAACAAATCCGCATAGTTGCGCAAACCTACCCAGTCATAGGAACCAAAGCCCTTAAAATTCGTAAAGCTGTAGATGACGCCGCGAATCAGTGGTATCGTGTTGAAGCAGACAAACAATGCCAAAATTGGAATTGTAATCAGTAAAAACGTCCTTTTTCTCTCATTTTTCATATTGAACCTCCATAAATTTACAATCCATATCGAAGAACGCTGCACTTGCGTTCTTCTAAACATTTAGCAACACTTAGTCTGTGTCCTTTACAGACTCTAGTGTTCCTTAATGTTTTTCGTATTCCTGTACCAGACGGATGATGTCCCTGTTGTAGCGCAGCCAGTCCGTGTCAAATTTCTGTAAAAATGCATCCACATCCTTCTGAATCAGGAACGTCTGAATCTGTGCATCGACTGCCATCTCCGACGGATAGTAGTGATCCTGATAGTCCGTCATCCTTCCCTCTGCAATGTGCTGGTTCATGCCGTCCAGCATGGGAGACAGCGTGAAATTGCCTTCCTTGCAGGGAATCGCAATCTGCGCGTCAATATACTGCTGGAGATTCTCCTCCGCGAGCAGGAAGTCCAGGACCTTGTATGCCGCCTCCTTGTTCTTGCAGTCCGCCGTCACGCAGAACTGAAGGTCAATGCCGGAGTTGAGCGTATTTTTTGCCGCATCGTCATTTGCAGGCATCACAAACGAGTCAATGTTCAAATCGGGATTGACCGACAAAATCTGTGGAATCGCGTAGCTTCCGATGGGATACATCGCTGCCTCACCGCGGGCAAATGCCGTGCAGGCGTCATTGTAGCTGTACGCAAACGGGTCTTCCACACTGTACTGCAAAAGATCAAGATATTTCTCCGACACCTCACGGTACTCTTTTGCAAAGTTCGTCTCCCCCCTGTTTACCTGCTTTGTCACATCGGCAGGCGCAAGGCTGACTGCCATGGCATTCCACGGTGCAAGACACGTCCACGTATCCTTAAACCCAAAGTAAAAGGGAAGGATTCCCTCCGACTGAATCTGTGTGCAAAGCGTCTGCATTTCCGCCCAGGTCTGCGGAATCTGCCAGCCGTGCTCCTCAAACATTGTCCTGTTGTACAGCACGCCCGCCGCGTTTGCCACATAGGGAACTGCATATGTACCATCTGTCGGAACCAGCTCCAACGCCTCGTCAATATCGCGGTATGCCTGCTTGATATCCTGCAGACCCGCATAGTCCGAAACGTCCGCCAATATTTCCGCATCCACGAAATAGGAGTAATTGATATCCCCTCCAATTCCTATGATGTCGGGATAGTCCTCGCGGATAAACCGTGTTTTCAAAATGGTCATCGCATCATTGGGAGAACTGATTTTCAACTGAATGTCATCATGCTGCGCGTTGAATTTTTCTTCCACCATCGCGAAGTAGCTTGCCGCTTCCGGCTTGTACTGGACAATCTCAATTTTTGTCTTGCCGCTGTCGTTCGAAGCTGCACAGCCCTGAACGCCCGCCGCTGCCGCGATACAGCATAATGCTATTCCTAAGTGCCTTACTGCTTTTCCTTTCATTCTGTTTTATCCTCCTTTTTCTTGATAAATATAGTTTAACATGCCTTAATGCTATCGTAAATTGCATCATTTTGCTTATTTTATACCTTAATGCCGTTTAATCAAATTTATCTTGAAGTCATCTAGCATTTTGGTATATACTAATTTAAGATTGTATATTCTGTATATCAATCCTTGTTTCGTGAAAAATGAGTTGAACACATTGCCATATATTATAGTAAACGCAAATATTATTTGCGTTTACTTGCGCCGACCGCATGTCGCAAAGCGACTAATTTCCTTATGCGGTCGTGTGCATCAATTATAGTAAACGACATGCACTTTTGTCGTTTACTATAAATTATGAGAAAGGAATTTTCATTATGAGTGAAGTGATTTTTTCTGTATTTCCAAGTGAGAATTTTATTGATTTAGGACTGTACCAGTTTGGCTGGGAGAAGTGCGACCCATCACACTCATTTGGCCCCGCAGCGCGAAACCACTATCTGTTTCACTACTGTATTTCCGGCACCGGCATTTTGTATGGCAACAATGCAAAGGGCGAATCCGTTCCGTATTCAGTCAAAAGCGGACAGGGCTTTATGTGCTTTCCAAACCAGATTAACATGTATATTGCTGACCATGAGATTCCGTGGGAATACGTGTGGATTGAGTTTGACGGACTGCGCGCAAAGGAGACCATCGAGCTGACCGGGCTGAGTGTGGACCAGCCAGTCTACAAGGCGCGCTATAAGGATTTGGCGGAGTTGATGAAATCTGAAATGCTTTATATTGTCAACCACCGGGAGGAATCTCCCTTTCACCTGATTGGGCATCTCTATCTGTTTATTGACAGCCTCGTGCGCTCGTGCAGCCTGACGAAGCTTAACAGCGGTAATGGGCTGCGCGATTTCTATATCCGCGAGGCTGTCACCTTTATCGAGCAGAATTTTCAGAATGCCATTTCCGTTGAGGATATCGCGGCATCCTGTGGCTTAAACCGGAGCTATTTCGGAAAAATCTTTCATGAAAACATGGGAAAGTCGCCGCAGGAATTTCTGATTTCCTACCGCATGACAAAGGCGGCGGAGCTTCTGAAGCTGACAAACCTGTCAATAGCCGACATCAGCAATGCCGTCGGTTACCCCAACCAGCTGCACTTTTCGCGCGCCTTTAAGAACGTCTATGGTGTCTCGCCCCGGCAGTGGCGGTATGAGCATCATTCCCTGCCGCAGGAATAGGCGGCGCATGACCGGCTGCCGCAGAGAACCGTTATATTTTGCTGACAAAATACACATCCGGCAATATGATGGGATATTCCTGCCCGTCCGCCGTGTCCGTCCACCCGACGACAAAGCGCACACTGGCATTCTCCATCACATATCCCTGCCTTTGATGCTTCTCGATTTCTTCCAGAAACTTTTTGGAAAAACGCACTACCTGTACTGGTTTGCCATCCAGTACCACAGAAAGTCCGGATGCGCCCGTCAGAAGCTTTGCACCGCACACAATTTTCTGGATAAGGACTTTCTTATCCTTGAAAAAACCAAGATGGACATCCTTGTGCGACAGCTGGATCAGGATTTCTTCCGGTCGTCCATACAGGGTGCTGTCCACCTGTGCCCTCACGTTCCCTGTGATAAAGCGGTCAAAGTCCTTGTTGTTATAAAAGAGATACAAATCCTTCTTCGCCCTTGTCATTCCCACGTACAGCAGCCGTTTGCGCTCGTCCGTGTCAAACGAGACATGGTCAAGCATCATGACCACCTCATCGAACTCCCTGCCCTTTGACTTGTGCATTGTGGAGACGACCACGTCACGGTTGTCATTATTGAAAAAATCCTCGATGCCGGACTCATGCAGAAACACCTCCAGGTCTGAGCGGTACCTGCGTTTGTTTGCCAGCGCAAACGCATCGAGAATGGCAAGGCACAGCGCAAGATTGCTGCTGTCTTTGTAGACTGCTGCCATTCTGTCCCTTGCCTCCTCCCACCGCTCCTGTGGAATCACGGGCGTTTCGAGTCCTTTTGTAATTTTTTTCATAAAAAAGCGCAGCTCAATCATATTGTACAGGTCAAATCCGTCATTGGACTGAATCAGCTTTGCCCGGACACCTTTTCTCTTTAAGAGTCCCACGACGCGCAGTGCCTCGTCGTTCGTGTTTGTGAGGATGCACACACTTCCCCTGTCGCGCACCCTGACCGCCTTTGCCACCACCGGTTCCTCAAGATTCCTGCTGGCACACTGCACCAGTTCCACCGAACCCATCGTCCCATCCTTTACGGCAGTAATCGGCGCGCTCTTCATCCGGTGTGAGATATGACGCACAAACTGGTTGGCAAACGCCACGATATTGCCCGCGCTTCTGTAATTGTCCAGCAGCTCATACTTTTTCGCATTGTCCCGCATCAGAAACTCCTCAAAATAACGGGAGCTCGACCCGCGGAACTCATAGATATTCTGGTCGTCATCCCCCACCGCAATCACGCGTAGGTCATCATTGCGCTCAATCAGGGCACTGACAAGCCCATACTCGTTCTCGTCCATGTCCTGCGCCTCGTCAATCACGAGCACGGTCTTGGTAATGCGCCCGATTTCCACGTCGCCGTTTGCAATCATCCGTGAAGCATCCTGCACAACCGTCCTGGCGTCCTCAAGGTTTCCCATCCGCCCGATGAGGTCAAAACAATACGAATGAAATGTTTTGATTTCTATAAATCCTGCCGCATTCCCGATTAATTCATACAGGCGCCTGCGAAACTCAGTCGCTGCCGCCCGTGAAAATGTCACCATCAAAAGCTGTTCATGCTTCACGTCCTCGAGCAGCATAAGCGAGGCAAGCTTGTGTACGAGAACCTTTGTCTTTCCGCTTCCCGGTCCTGCTGCCACCACGATATATTTTGACGTGTCATTGTCAATAATTTCCCGCTGTACGTCGGACAGCTCCGAAAAAAGCTTATTATACTTTTCAGGCGTGATATTCCTGTTAATCTCATTTTTCCGGTTTCCCTTAAAATACTTGGCGATAAACAGCTTGTAATCCATCTGAAAATATTCGTTTACAAACTGCAATGCCTCGTCATAGTTTCTGACCATCATGTTTGCAAACTCGCCCACGATATGTATCTGCTGCATCTTCTGTCTGTAATATTCATTCAGGCTTTTGTAATCATCCGCCTTGTAGCGGATTTTATTGTCCAGCTCAAGCCTCGTAATCTGCATTCCGCTATACAGCACCAAAAAACCGCCCTCGAGCTTCAATGCTTCAATCTTCGACAGATACAACAGCGCATCCTCAACCGCTTTGTCCGTGATGTCAGGGCTTTCCTGTGCCAGCCGTCCCTTATCCGCATATTTCAGATATTCCGTCTTTAGCTCCAGAATCGAAAATTCCACCAGCTGCTGCTCCCCGCCATGCGTTGTCATCCTGCTTTTCCCAAACAAGTATTTCACAATAAACTCGGACAGTCGAATGCACTGCTGCCGCTGTTCCCATAATGCCCCGGGAGAAATTTCCGTGGCAATGATGGTTCTTGTGGTCGTATTTTCGATGCTCTTTTTGATGTATCTCTTGATTGTCCAATAGTAAAGAACGGTCTTGAACGCGTTGACTGTCGCATTTTTCACCCCGCTGCTGACGGCTTTTTCATTTAATTCCTTAAGGTTGATGCACTCCCCCTCACCACTGAGCTGGCCAACCAGAAACTGCTCCATGGCGGCATACTTTTTCAGCACATTCAGCGACTTGTTCTCTGTGTCCGTTTTCAGGATATAGGCTGTCAGATCCTTCGTGTTTGCGAGAATGTTTTCCTCCCGCAGAATCTGAATCAGCCTGAACGTCTCCTGCCGCTCGATGCCGAGCCTGTCTGAAATATAGTCCACCCTGGACTCCGCGTCATCATTCTGCGCATTTGCTATGCTCCTTGCCGAAATCAGCATACTCATAATCCGGCTGGCATTCTGGCGCTCCTTCTCGCCCATCCTGGGCGATGCCGCTATCCTGACCGAGGCTTCTGTCATGTTTTTGACAAGAATGCTTGTGGCATAGATGTGCGGCACATTTTTCCCGCGCCTGATATAGCCGGCGTTCTCCAGAGCCTGCACTGCCGTCCGCACGCGCGTCTCAATATCTGCCACTGTCTCATCCCATCCCGCCTGTCGCGCTATTTCCAGCGGTGTGCGCTGCATCTCCGGCCTGTTTCTGGTGAGGTTCTTGATTGCCTTCCAGACCTGCTGAATCTCACTGATGCTCAGTTTTGTCTGGTTTAACAGCATAAAATGCTTGTCCAGATCCCCATCATGAAACAGCACATAGCACTCTGCCTGCAAATTCTGGTCCCTGCCCGCGCGCCCTGCCTCCTGCACATAGTTTTCCAGTGAATCCGATATGTCATAGTGTATGACAAGCCCGATGTTTGGCTTGTCCACGCCCATTCCGAAGGCGGAGGTCGCCACCATCACCTGCACCTCGTCGCGGATAAAGGCGTCCTGATTTGCCTGTTTTTCAGCCTTGTCCATCTTTCCGTTGAATGCAAGCGCGGCGATGCCGTCCGCACACAGCTTCTGCGCCAGCTCCATTGTGCGCTTTGTCCTTGACACATACACGATGGCCGGGCAGTTTTTCTGTTCAATCAGCCAGCGAAGCGTTGTATACTTCTCCTCATCACTCTCCTTGTAGAGCACCTCATACCGCAGGTTCTTCCTGCCTGCGCCCGAAGTATAGAGCGCCAAATCCAGATCCAGCTTTTCCTTGAAATACTCCTTGATGTCACTGATGACCTTCTGCTTTGCCGTCGCCGTAAAGCACGAGACCGGAATCCGCTGCGTCAGCTGCTTTTTCTCCTGTAGTTCCCGGATAAAATCACCAATATAGAGATAGTCCACCCGGAAATCCTGCCCCCACGCGGAAAAACAGTGTGCCTCGTCTATCACGAACCGCGCAATCGTCCGCCGCATCAACAGGCGCTCCGTCGTCTTGGAACGCAGGGACTCCGGTGCAATATATAATATGGAAGCAAGACCATTCTCGACACGCTCAATGGCATCTGCCCGCTCAATCGGACTGAGCAGCCCGTTGATTGTCACGGCATCCACAATGCCTTTCTTTTCCAGGTTGTCCACCTGGTCTTTCATGAGGGACTGTAACGGCGATATCACGACAGTCAGCGCCTTGGAAAGCTCCCCAGCCATCAGCGCGGGAAGCTGGAACGTGATGGATTTTCCGCCGCCTGTAGGAAAGATGGCAAGAAGGGACTGATTGTCAACCGCCGCCTGCACCGCCATCTCCTGCAAATTTTCCCCATCGTATTTCCGGAAACCATCATACCCGAAAATCTGCTTTAACCGCCTGTAAATATCAAGCTCGCTGCGACAGTAAGGACAGCCCTCTGCGCAGCGGGTATTGCGCAGCAGCCGGATGACATTGGAGACTGCCGGATATTTCATGCTGATCCAGCCCGGTATCATGGAGGTGGTATCCTTTGCAGAAATCATTGCCAGCACATAGGCAAGCTCCACCGGATAACGTCCTGCAATGGACGCGATATCACAGTTGTTGCACAGTTTTCCATAGAAAAAGCTTTTAATCAGAGAGGAGGCGTCCCCCCGCGGATAGTAATTGAGATATGAAAAAAAGCCGCGAAATTCTTCCTTCTGGCTAAGCAGATCCGCGTAAATGTCTTTTTGCAGCTCGTTCAGGCTGTGAAAGGCATTGACCTCATCGTAAAATAATTCCATCGCTTTGACTGCATCATTTAAGGGATTGTTCAGGGAATCAGTCAGCAGCTTGTCATCCTTGAGCAGGGCATGATAGGGCTTACTGGGAAACAGCAGCGGCGAGAGGTATAGCGTGTCAATCAGATCGGTAATCCCCGCTGCCTGCATCTGCTGCCCGATGTACCTGGCATCGTGATGGACAATATTGTGCCCGCACAGAAACCGCCTGCTGCCGGAGCTGTGCTGAACGAGAAAGTCCTCAAATGCCCTCGCCGACCTTGTGTGGATGTGCGTGCTTCCGTCCATGGCGGCGCCGTAGTCGAGTACGGCACTGCCTTCGGCGCTTACCTCTGTGTCAATGAATACAACCTTGTACATAGTTTCCCCTTTATCCTGTAGCTAATTCTGTTGGAAATATTATACAATAGATTGCTGCATTTATCAATCATAAATATAGTACTAATGTTACTCAATTCCCCATTGCCCTCTTTATAAAAATGCATTATAATCATAAAAGATATCGTAATCAACTGCCAAAAACACAGATTGCAGTTGTGTTTCCCATAACATTTACAACGAGGTATAACACTATGAAAAAAGAATACGTAATGGGCAACGGCGCGATTGCGCTTGGCGCACTCTCTGCCGGCGTCAATGTCGTCTCAGGATATCCGGGCACACCGTCGTCCGAGATTATCGAGACCATACAAAAATATCCGCACGGCGGGCTGCATCTCGAGTGGTCGGTCAATGAAAAGGCTGCCATGGAGGTTGCTGCGAGCGCCGCCTATGCAGGCGCGAGAACGCTTGTCACCATGAAACAGGTCGGTCTGAATGTCGCTTCCGACCCCGTCATGTCCCTCGCCTACGTGGGCGTCAAGGGCGGCATGGTCATTGTCTCCGCCGACGACCCGGGTCCCATCTCGTCCCAGACAGAGCAGGACACCCGGATGTTTGCGGAATTCTGCCGAATACCGGTCTTTGACCCCTGTTCACCGGAGGAAGCCTACCAGATGATACAGGATGCGTTTGTCTATTCTGAAAAATACAAAACTCCCGTTTTGTTCCGGCCGACGACACGCATCTGCCATGCATATGCCGCCATTGACCTTGCTGTTGATTTCACATGTGAACCGGAGCAGTTTTACACACCGCACCCATACGAAGGTTTTGTGAAGGATTCCCAAAAATGGGTCATTTTTCCGCGCCTCTCCTACGCCAACCACGCCATGATTGAAAAGCGCAATCCCGAGATTGGCAGGGACTTCTCTGATTATGACATGAATGTCATAACCGGAAACGGCAAAAAGGCAGTCTTTACATGCGGTGTCAGTTACGCGTATGTAAAAGAATACCTAAAGGATTATGAAGATATCCGGCTGTGCAAAATCGCCACTCCCTACCCATTTCCAGAAACGTTCGTCTTAAAGGCACTTGATGGCGTGGATGAGGTACTCTGTATCGAGGAGCTTAGCCCATACATAGAAAACGCGCTCTTAAGAACAATCGGCGCAAACCGGCTGCCCGTCAAGGTATATGGGAAACTTACCGGACATGTCAGCCCCAGCGGGGAAAATTCTGCCGACTCTGCCGCAGAAATCCTGGCAGACTTCCTTGGCACAGCGACAAGGGAATCCGGCATCGACCTTTCCGACATGCCCGCACTCCCCATGCGCCCGCCCGTCCTCTGCGCCGGATGTCCGCACCGCGCCTCATTCTATGCCGTGAAAAAAGCCATGCAGGAGCTGCCGGACAAAAACAGTTATTTCTGTGGTGACATCGGCTGCTACACCCTCGGAAACGCCATGCCGCTCGACATGGTTGACACCTGCCTGTGCATGGGTGCAGGCATCACCATGGCGCAGGGATTCCACTGGACAGATCCTGACGGCGTCTGTTTTGCCTTTGTCGGGGACTCCACTTTTTTTGCCTCCGGCATGACAGGCGTGGTCAATGCCATCTGCAATGAAGCCGACATGATTTTATGCGTGCTGGACAATTCCACAACCGCCATGACCGGACACCAGCCGCACCCCGGGACAGGACGCAACATGATGGGAAATGCCGTTGACAAGGTGAGCATTGTCAAGGTTCTGGAAGGAATGGGCGTCAAAAAAATCGAAGTCGTTGACCCCTTAGACCTCGCCAGTGCCGTGCGTGCCGTCAAGGAATGCGCCGCACTTCCCGGTGTAAAAGCGATTTTATTCCAGTCACCCTGCATCGCCATCAGCAAGCCAGCAGAAAAGATGAAAATTTCCGACAAATGCATCCAGTGCAAAAAGTGCATCCGCGAAATCGGGTGCCCTGCACTGATTATTGTGGACGGAAAAGTAACCATAGACAAGGGACTCTGTACGGGCTGTGGGCTGTGCAGCAGCATCTGCCCCACATCGGCAATCGTCCCGGACGAAGGAGGTGCACGCCATGAATAAAGACATCCTGATATGCGGCGTGGGCGGTCAGGGAACCGTGCTCGCGTCAAAGCTGATTGCAGCTGCCGCCATGAACTGCGGCAATACCGTACACTCTGCCGAGACCATCGGCATGGCACAGCGCGGCGGCTCCGTCACAAGCCATGTCCGCATCGGCGGCAATGCCTTCTCTCCGCTGATTCCAAAAGGAAGTGCCGACATCCTGCTCGCATTTGAGCCCGCCGAGGCGGTACGCAATTTATCGTACCTCAAAAAAGACGGAACCGTCCTCGTCAACAGCAATCCGGTAAAGCCGACCACGGAGTCCTTGAACGATACCGGCTATGACGGCGCCAAAATGCTTGCATACCTGAAGAAAAAATGCTGCCATCTCATGATAATAGATGCCGAAAAAATATGTGCACCCTTTGGCTCCGCGCGCTACTTTAATGTCGCAATTCTTGGCGCCGCTGCCGGTTCCGGAAGGATCGGGCTTTCCAGTGATGCACTGATGCAGGAAATCGAAGCCAGGGTGCCTGCAAAATTTGTAGAAACCAACAAGAAGGCATTTCTTGCCGGAATCGCATATGCGGACAGACAGTACAACAATGGAACACAGCTTTAACCAAAGACGTTCCAGCAAATTCAACCCCAAAAACAGGAGGATATCATATCATGCAGTTAAACGAGACACAACGGTTACAGGTAAATGCCCAGATTCAGCGGTTAATCAGCACCGACAGCTATTACGGAAAAATCTACAGGAAGCTTGGCATTGAGGGCATCAGCAGCCAGGAGGATTTTGAAACGCTTCCTTTTTCGAGCAAGGATGACCTTCGCAATGCCTATCCGCTTGGCATTCAGGCAGTACCCGACGAGGAAGTCGTGCGAATCCACTCCTCTTCCGGCACAACCGGAAAGCCAGTCATTATTCCCTACACCGCAAAGGACGTGGATGACTGGGCAGTCATGTTTGCCCGCTGCTACGAGACGGCAGGCATCACCAGCAAGGACCGCATCCAGATTACACCCGGCTACGGGCTGTGGACGGCAGGCATCGGCTTTCAGACAGGATGCGAGAAACTTGGCGCCATGGCAATTCCAATGGGTCCAGGCAACACCGACAAACAGCTGCAAATGATGATTGACCTGAAATCAACTGTCATTACCGCCACTTCCTCCTACGCGCTTCTACTTGCGGAGGAAATCAACAAGCGCGGCTTAAAAGACCTGATTCACCTGAAAAAGGGCGTGATTGGCTCTGAGCGGTGGAGTGAAAAGATGCGCAATTACATCCGCGAGGAACTCGGCATCGAGCTGTATGACATCTATGGGCTGACAGAAATCTACGGTCCGGGTATCGGCATTAACTGCGAGAAAGAAGCCGGAATCCACTATTGGGACGATTATATCTACATTGAAATCATTGATCCAAAGACCGGAAAGCCTGTTCCTGACGGGGAGGAGGGCGAGATTGTCATTACCACGCTTGTAAAGGAGGGCGCGCCGCTCATCCGCTTCCGCACGCACGACATTTCCAGAATTATCCCCCAAAAGTGTTCCTGCGGCAGCAGTTATCCACGGATTGACATCATCCGGGGCAGAAGCGACGACATGTTCAAGATACACGGTGTCAACATGTTCCCCAGCCAGATTGAGGATTTGTTACAGAACGTTGACGGCGTGGCAAGCGAGTACACGGTCACGCTGGCACACGACGACGAAAAGAACCGCGACATCATGATTCTGACCGTCGAGGCGGAGGGACGCGTCAGCTTTGAAGCCACCGCGCTGAAAATAAGGGAACTGGTGAAATCGCGCATCGGTGTCACGCCAAAGGTCACTGTCGTGCCAGTTGAGACACTGCCAAGAAGCGAGAAAAAGACAAAGCGCGTGACAGACTACAGGGAATCCTGACAAATAAAACACAGACAAAAATAAAGGCTGCACCAGCCTTTATTTTTATGCTGTCACACTGTCCTATTCCTTGCCATCCCAGCAATATGTGCACAGCTTACAATGTTCCAGCCCTGTCGCGTCCAGCATGTCGTCGAGTCTGTTAAAACGAAGCGACGTAAAGTTCAGCTCCTTTCGAATTTCCTCAACCATCTGTTCATACTTCTCGGACTCAGGATCCGCATACTCCTCGAGAATCTCCTTTGTCACATTTCCGTTTTCCAGCCGCTCAATCACACGTCTGGTAATCAGGTCCATCTCCGATGAAGAGCGTGAAAAATTCAGGTACTTGCAGCCATACAGCAATGGCGGACATGCCGGTCTGATATGCACTTCCTTTGCCCCGCTCTGGTAAAGAAACTCTGTCGTTTCCCGCAGCTGCGTTCCCCTGACAATGGAGTCGTCAATCAGAAGCAGGCTCTTATCCTGAATCAGGTCATCCACGGCAAGCAGCTTCATCTTGGCGATGAGATTGCGCTTGCTCTGTATCGTCGGCATAAAAGAGCGCGGCCATGTCGGCGTGTACTTGATAAACGGTCTGGAAAACGGAATCCCTGACTCATTCGCATACCCCACCGCATGCGCGATGCCGGAATCCGGAACCCCCGCGACAATGTCCGGCCGTGCATCGTCGCGCTGTGCCATCTTCTCGCCGCAGCGGTACCGCATCTGCTCAACACTGACTCCCTCATACGAACTTGCCGGATATCCGTAATAAACCCATAAAAATGTACAGATTTTCATATCGCTCTGCGGATTGACCAGCGTGACACAGTTCTTCTCTGTCATCACGACAACCTCCCCGGGTCCCAGTTCCTTGTAATTGGCATATCCGAGATTCTTGTACGCAAAGTTTTCAAAGGAAGCACAAAAGCCGTCTTCTTTTCTGCCGACCACAACCGGCGTTCTCCCATACTTGTCCCGCGCCGCATAGATTCCCGCCTTATTCATGAGAAGAATCGACAGCGAACCATCTATGACATGCAGTGCAAAATTAATCCCCTCTATCAGGTTTTCCCTGCGGTTAATCAGCGCCGCGACAAGCTCCGTGGCATTAACCTCCCCGCCGCTCATCTCCTGAAAATGAGCATGTCCCACATCAAACAGGCGCTGTATCAGCTCATCCGTATTGTTAATCTTCCCCACTGTCGTCAGCGCATACGTGCCGTGGTGCGAGCGGATAATCAATGGCTGCGGCTCATAATCAGAAATACAGCCAATGCCATAGTTTCCATGCATTTCATTGACATCCTTGTCAAACTTTGTCCGAAACGGTGCATTCTCAATATTATGAATCGCCCTGTTAAAGCCATCCTTTCCATAAACTGCCATACCGCCGCGCCTTGTTCCCAGATGCGAGTGGTAATCAATCCCAAAAAATAAATCAAATACACAGTCCTGCTGTGACGCTACTCCAAAAAAACCACCCATTCTCTTTTTCCCTGCCTTTCCTTTTATACAGACTTTGCCGCCCTGCTTTTTAGCATTTTTTTATTTGCATACATGGCGCCATCCGCCGCCATAACCGCCTCATCTATCTTCTGTCTTTCAATCATATCACAGATGCTGAATCCATTTGCTATCTGTATCTCGTATGTATACCATTTTGCCTTGTTCGCCTCATCTACCAGTTTCTGAAATTCCAAAAGTCCTCTTTCATACATGTCCTGCAGCCCAAGGCCTGTCATCAAAACACAGAATTCATCACCGCCAATGCGGTATGATTTTCCCAATTTGCCAAAGCTGTCAGAAATAATCCTCGCTGCGACAGTAATCAGCTCATCTCCCTTTTCATGCCCCTGATTGTCATTGACCTTTTTTAAATTATTGACATCCAGAAATACAATTCCAAGCTTGGAAATACCCGTCTCCCCGGATGCATACGCCTCAAGCTGCTCCAGATAAGCTGTCCTGTTTCCAAGCCCGGTCAGCCCATCCGAATACGCAAGACTGCTGATGATGTCAAATTTCAGCCCATTCTCAAGCAGCCTGTATGTCTCAAGCTGGCTGCTGACGGCAAGACATATGATAAACACCAGCATCCCGACCCTGAGATACCCTGCCCTGTCCATATGGTCGGACTGGGAATACCGCATCATCTCAAGCAGTGCTGAAATCCAGAGGGAACACAATCCTGATAATTGTAGTACATAATTTAAAATCGGCTGATGACCCTTCACCATATTTTTCAGCCTGAATACCACCCATACCAGCAGTGTGACACAGCTCACCACCATCGTCAGCATCGCTCCCGGAAGCAGTCCGTGCAAATCATTGACCCCGGATAGCTGCATCGTTGCCGATACCAGTATGTAAGCCGCATCCGCATAGCAAAACAATCGCATGAAGCGGAATTTAAAAATCTGGTATTCACAATTCAGGTATAAAAGCAGCGGCATACTGCCCACTATCATAATCATATTGTCAATAAGCTGCAAAATACGCATGTCATCCGCAAAAAACTGCACTGCATTTGTCTCAATAAGGCTCCATACGCCAATCAGTGCAGCGTACAGTCCCAGCCATACCATGCCATGGCGCTTTCTTGCATGGATATAGGCAGGCATCAGGTCAAACGCAATCAGGACAAGCCCGATAATCAGCATCAGCAGGCTCACCGCAACGCCAAAAATTTTTTCCTTGCAAAATGTCAGAATAATGTCTGTCTTGTCCCCCCACAGTGTAGAGTCAACCGTAACCGCATTGGTATCATATACCATATAAATCTGCATCTCTACAAGCCTTCCGGAACTGTCTGCATGAAACTTTGCCACATTCCATAGATTTCCCGGAGAACGATTGTAAAACTTGGAATCATACACATTCGTCTCATAAACAACAGTATCATCAACCAGCAGTTTCGTATACACATCCTTGGAGCGGTATACCAGGCTCTCATCCCCTTTCATGTCAGGAAGCCTGTGATATATGGATAGTATCCCTGTATCCTCATCCATGTATTCCCCAAGCCTGCCCAAATCCGCCTGCATTGTCCCTTCCCTGTCAAGTGTCCAGTCCGAACTAATATTTATATAATCAGAAACGCCATCCTCCACCATGTCAGACTGTCTGGTAAAATGTACGCCTATAACAACGCAAAACATTCCCAGAAGCCCCAGCACATACATCGAAGCAATCAGCCTTCCGGCAAGTCTTTCCTTATTTTTCATTCCCCCACCTCGATTGTCATATGTATTGGCAATATACGGTATCACCTAATTATATTATATTTCCTAACACCAAATACCACAAGCATAATTTAAAGAAAAATAAAAGACGCTATGGTATCCCATAACGCCCCGAAGCATCACTTCTGTATATAATAACTGTAATCCGGCATTTCCTCGCCGCATTCCCTTAACTGTCTTTCATATTCCCTGTCATATTTTCCATAAAAATATATTTCCAGCAGTGTCTTAAAATCAGGAATCGTCCGTTTCCCCGTCACCACGCCGCCCTCATCAATATATCCTGCCTTCTCCCAGTCAAACGCTGTCTGTTCAAATCTGGACAGCTGCCATGTTCTGGGATTGTCTGCCTGCACATCTGTCTGACTCACATCCATGCACAGCAGTCCGTCCCACTCGCCAATCGGTATAAAATTTTTGACCTTATCCAGTCCAAGATTAACCAGGTCGCTATCCGTACAGATACTCCGGAAGCTTTCCATGAAAGCGTAAAGGTTTTTGAGCGGATCCTCCTTCGGCAGGGAAACCAACTCCATCCACCACAGCCCTTTTTCACTTCCCCATTCACAGTGCTCCATGCCATCTACCGGAACAGGCGCACATATCACGGAAAAATCATAACAGTATGCTTTTAAATATGTCCTGAAAAGGGAAGGAACACGGATATCAAAAGTCCTTTCAAATTTGTCAATATCCTGGTCTGCCACCGTACTCGGAGTCAGCATCTGCTCTGTCGCTGCCCCTCTCTCAATCAATGCCCGGAATGCCCCTTTTACAAACCGTTCTTCATCTGCTCGTGTCATAGTTCTTACCTTTACCTCATTATGATAATTCTTACATTTTCAATTTTATAAACTATATCACACTTGCAGTTGCTTTTGTTAAAAATGGCGAAATCACTATATAAAATGGCGAAATCCGTTGTTTTTGGCATCAGCACTCCTTTTTAATGGAGACATACATCAGAATCCGGACGTCAAAAACCCCATTCTCATCACTGATTTCCGTGGTTCCCTTGTATTTTTCCACAATCCTCTTCACATTTTTAATGCCCATTCCATGATTCTGTGCCCTGTCCGTCCTGTCATAATTCTTTGTTGTAATATATCGGCCATCTACCCGCACCAAGTCACCGTCATAACTGTTTTTAATATGAATAAAAAGGATGCCCCTCTGATAGTTGATTTTAATGTGCAGAATTTTGTCTCCTGAATTTCTCGCGGCAGATATCGCATTGTCCAGCAGGTTTCCGAGAATGATATTCCAGTCAAACGACGGAATATCAAGTTCCTGCGGGACACTCACCTTGCACTTCACGCTTTTCAGCTCGCTTTTTGCCTTGTCAAGCATCAGGTTAATCAGGCTGTCAATGTCTGTATTACCACTGCTTGCATACTCTCTCTCATAAGTCATATACACCTGCATGTCCCTGACATAATCCTTGATTTCAGTCGTCCTGTCCGCATCTGCCATCATCAGTATCTCGCTGAGATGGTGTTTTAAATCATGGCGCAGCCCCCTTACTTTTTCCTCCGACTTCATGATGACATCCAGCTGGTTCGAGTAGCTCTCAAGCTGCCGCTCAACCAGCGCGCTCTCCTCCAGGCGGGTGTATGCACCGACAAGCTCGTCGCAGATGTAGAACACAATCAGGTTCAGTAAAATCATGCCGATGCTGACAGTCACGCCCACATATTGATTGCCAATATCCGCAGAGAGCATGATAAACAGCACGGCGACCGTGATAATCGGCAGGAATATCAGCAAGTCCCAATGCTTTAGCGCCGTGCTCTCCCGCATGTTCCTGATGCCAAACTTTTCTATGATGCGTTCGCACACAAACATCAGCAGGAACATCAGGTAATATACTTCCGGACCGCTACCATCCCTGTCATACACCAGATACAGCGCAGCGACCTCGCAGAGTATGTTCATTCCCTGAAGCAAAAATGCAGCAACCAGTTTTTTCCCCTGTTTTCCGGGATAAATCTGTGTAAGCAGAAAAATAAAAACCATGCCCGCCGCAAAGCTGATTACCGACTTGCCATATTGACTGCTGACCAGCCAGACCGTTATGAAATAGAAACCATATGCCGCCAGTTCCGTTGACTTCCTCACCTGCGCCGTGTCAAAAAAGCAATGCATATATCTGTATACAATATATAATACCGCAATCTGTAAAAACAACATTTTTAATCATCCTGTCCCCATGCGTAATCCATAATGGATTTCCTTACCATCTTTCTGTAGGGCTGACTGATATTCAGCTCGACACCTCCGCTCATTTTTACAGTCTCATAGCTGCATTCGCTGATGTAATTCATATTAATAATATAAGACTGATGTATCTGGATGAAGCACTCCGGCAATATCACGATAATATCCTTTATCTTGCCCGTAAACTGTACTGTCGAATCCTTCGTCACCATATTGATCTTCTTGTTCTCACTATAAAAATAGATAATATATTTATGGGGAAGCCTGCAGCTGTAGCCGTTTGCCTTGTACTCAAAAACAGTATTGCCCCGATGGTACAGGCGCAGTGCCTCATCAATTGTGTCCCAGATATCCTGCGCACTCACCGGTTTTATCAAAAAATCTATCGGATGAATCTTGAAAAGTTCCAGTGCATAGCTGCTTTTTGAGGATATATATGCTATGCTGATGTCTGGATTTTCCAGCTCGTTCCGAATACGCTTCCCAATCTGTATGCCACTTGTGGAAACCAGCTCAATGTCCAGGAAAAGCAAGTCAATGGGTTTCTTGTCCGCCAGATCCTGGTAGAGCGCCTCCCCTGTGTTCCATACCGAAACCATGATTTCCACATTTTCCTTTCTGCCATACTCGTATACCATATCTGCTATCTGCGCACATGTATCCTTCTCATCGTCGCAAATACCTATATTGTACATATCTATCATGCCTTTCAATTATGTGTAATGTTTTTTATCTTTTTTGTGTTCACCCTTATCACGGGACGCACCCCGAATCCGCTCACGCCAGCCTCTGTCATCTGTAACAGCTCCGCGGTATAGCCGTTGTCCACCAGATAACATTTGCTTGACTTGTTCGCCACGGGATCCCGCAGCCACCAGTAATACTCCTCCACCCCGTATACCAGGGAAAACACATTGTAATAGTTTGTCTGATCCTGCTCAATTGCCTGCTCCGTGGGTTTTACATACAGCCTGACGTCCGCATCCTTAAGCCACAGCAGCTCCTCCTGCGAAAGCAGCCATACCAGATCCGTGCTCCCCACCGGTTCCTTATCCAGGGCATTCCCCTTCGTGATATTTGTGGTGGGCACGATTGCCGCCTTCTCCTGCTCGGTAAAGCCAAATAAAAAACCCTCCTCATTTGCATATCCGTTCTTTTTGTCTGACGTTGCGCTGGCGACAGGCCCGATTCCCTCGTAGGTCACATTTTCCTCATCCGAATTCAGCCATGTCCTGATATCCGAAGTCGCCCAGCGGCTGCTCCCGCGCACATACTCCTGTAATTCCAGATTCCGGTCTGCCTCCGTCTCAGTGATACTCCAGTAATCATTCCCTTCATCCATATTGTAGCTGCCGCTATCCGGCACATCAAATGCCTTGTTCGTCAGAATATATTCGGAAATCAGTGTAGCCGTTCCATTCTCATCAGACTTAAGTACCCGCCATTCAATCGGTTCCCCAAGATATGTGCCAAACACAACCGTACCACCCTTTTCAAATGACACGCGGGCGCCTCTTTCATGAAAAAACATGGCAAGGCATATCGCTGCAATTGCAATGAATTCTATCAGCTCAAGAACACGCTTCCTCCTGTCCCTGTTCCTGCCATGAACCTTATATCCCCCAGCAAAACCAGACCGGCTTACGTCCTTTCCCCCATCATCCCCACTGCCATACGCACTTTCCCGGGAACAGTTGTCCTCAATATTTTTGATACCCTCCAGAATTTTCTCATAATTGTCCGTGTCCTTACCCACAATCCACTGGTTTGACATCAAAAAATATTCAAGCGGTTTGCTCAGTCTGACATCCTCAACCTGATAGACCAGTGTAGGAACACAATGGCTGACCGCATACTCAATCTCCCTCAGCACGGTCTCCGAACTGTTGGAGGCATTGGAAAGTATCAATAGCAGCACATCGCACCTGCGGTCAGCGATACTGCCCTGCGGCGCGTATATACACGTATACCCATTGGATTCCAGCATCTCGCATATTTTTCTGGCTGTATGTTCATTTTTATCTGAATGTGAAATATATATATACATATCCAACTCCGTGTTACATTTTATCGCATATACTGCAAAAAGACCTGAACAGTTATTTTCTATTTTACTATTAACTATGTGTCTTGTGCAATATAAACTTTCAACAAAATACACGCAAATGTTTAGATTCATCCATAATATATAAGTTTCTTTATATATCCATGTACATATATGCACCATAAATGGCAAAAAAAGAACAGGCATGTAGTCTGTTCTTTTTTATTTATGCGCAGCCCCATGCAGAGGAAGTATGTCGCTAAGGCGACGCATGGGGCGCGCGGCGAGTAGTGGAGAAGGTCATTCCCCTACTCGATTGTGAGGGAAAGTCTTCCCTGCCCGATTGCACATGGATGTCCAAATGAAACATGTCAGGACTTCAGCGTCCTTGTAGCATTTAAAACCGCAATAATCATCACGCCCACATCTGCAAAAATCGCCCACCACATATTTACAAAGCCTACCGCCCCCAGCGCAAGGCACGCAAATTTTACGGCAAGTGCAAACACAATATTCTGGTGCACAATCCCCAGCGTCTTCCTGGATATTTTCATGGCTGTGGCAATCTTTACCGGGTCATCATCCATCAGAACAATGTCTGCCGCCTCAATCGCTGCGTCCGAGCCAAGCGCCCCCATCGCAATACCGATATCCGCCCGCGAAAGCACCGGCGCATCGTTGATGCCGTCCCCGACAAAAGCCAGCCGTTCCTTCCCGCCTTTCTCCGCCAGCAGGCGTTCCACCTCCGCAACCTTGTCTGCCGGAAGCAGCTCGCTCTTTACGACATCCACGCCAAGCTCTGCCGCCACCGCCTCCGCTACATTCGCTGCATCTCCGGTCAGCATGACCACCTGCCGGACGCCTGCTGCCTTCAGCCCTGCCACTGCCTCCTTTGCATTTGGCTTCACCACGTCCGATATCAGGATATATCCTGCATAATTTCCATCAATTGCCACATGAACCTCGGTTCCTGTTTTCTGTGGCTTTGTATAGGAAATCCCCAGTCTTTTCATCAGCCTGGCGTTTCCAGCGGACACTTTTCTGCCGTCAATGACAGCCGATACCCCATGTCCGCTGATTTCCTCCACATCCGAAACCCGCGATGCATCCACCGGTTTTCCATATGCCTCTTTCAGACTCCTGCTAATCGGGTGCCCGGAATAACTCTCCGCACAGGCAGCTGCCTCCAGAAGCACATCAGGCGATACCCCCTCCGCCGGCTCAATGTGCGTCACTTCAAAAACGCCTTTCGTCAGTGTGCCTGTCTTGTCACACACGACATACTTCGTCTCGGAAAGCGCCTCGAGATAATTGGAGCCTTTTACAAGTACCCCCTGTGCGGACGCACCGCCAATCCCGCCAAAAAAACTGAGCGGTATGGAAATGACCAGCGCACACGGACAGCTGATGACAAGTGTCGTGAGCGCCCTGATGACCCACTGTGACCAGTTCGCAGGATTTCCCATGACCATATTGGCAAGCGGCGGCAGTATGGCAAGCGCCAGTGCGCCCAAACAGACAGCCGGTGTATAATATCTGGCAAACCTGGTGATAAAATTCTCTGATTTTGATTTTTTCATGCTGGAATTTTCCACCAGATCCAGTATCTTTGACACAGTGGACTCGCCAAATTCCTTTGTTGTCTCTATGCGCAGAAGCCCTGACAGATTGACACATCCACTGATGACATCGTCCCCCTCGCCGACTTCCCGCGGGAGGCTCTCCCCTGTGAGTGCACTTGTGTTGAGTGTGGAAGACCCGCTTACGACAACTCCGTCTATCGGCACTTTTTCACCCGGCTGCACGACAATGATTGTTCCGATTTCCACGTCATCAGGGTCGACCTGTTCCAGCTCCCCATCCTGCTCGATATTGGCATAATCCGGGCGGATATCCATCAGCGCCGAGATGTTTCTGCGGCTCTTTCCCACCGCATAGCCCTGGAACAGCTCCCCTATCTGGTAAAAGAGCATGACAGCCGTTCCCTCTGTGTATTCCCCAAGAATAATGGCACCTACTGTCGCAAGCGCCATCAGGAAATTTTCATCAAACACCTGCCCGTTGAAAATCCCAAGCACAGCCTTTCTTAAAATATCATACCCGATAATCAGGTATGGAACCAGAAACAGCGCCAGCCGGAGATATCCATCCTCCACTGGCAAAAGCCCAAACACCACAACCAGGACTGCCGAAATCATAATTCGAATCAAAACTTTCTTCTGCTTCTTTGTCATATTTTCACATCCTTTCCAGTTACTGTTCACGCCCCACCTGATATTGGCACACTTTTGGCTCTTAAAGGCGTAAACAGCAGCAGTTTATGCATACACACGGTAGTCGCAAAATGGCTCCCGCATTTCACGCGGAGCCATTTGATATGTAATTTTTATATTATAAGAAGATTTCACAGTCCGACTCAACCTTCTTGCAGTTTTTTAAGACCTCCGCCATGACTGCGGACTCGTCAGCGCCCTCCTCGAACTCGACTTTCATTTTCTGTGGCATAAACGCGACTGTCGCCTCTTTTACCCCTGCCGTCTTCTTAGCCGCTTCCTCCATTTTTGCCGCACATGCCGCACAGTCTACCTCAATCTTATACGTTTTTTTCATCCTTTTTTGCCTTCCTTTCTTCCTTTTAAAAATGTTTTTACTCCAAAATATGTTCCATACCGATACGGATAATCTCCGAGACGTGCTCATCCGCAATCGAGTAATAGATACTCTTTCCCTCCCGCTTTGTCTTTACCAGCTTGCTCTGTTTTAAAAGCGCCAGCTGATGACTGACTCCCGACTGGGTCATATTCAGCCGCTCAGCGATGTCACCCACACACATTTCCCCGCTGTCCATGAGCAGTGAGAGAATCGTGAGCCTTGTAAAATCACCAAATATCTTGAAAACACCTGCCAAATCCTCCATGGTCTCTGTTGTTATCCTTGTGTCTTTCAATCAATCACTCCCTTTCTTATATGAACATTTAATCATATATTCAATTATATGTCAAGAGGAAAGCTAAAATATTCATATGAAAAAAAGATACCCAATGTCCTTACCTCTGACATTGAATACCCTTTTTCATTTTTCTTATGCAATCAGCGCCAGCATTTCATCAACGTTCTTTTTCCCAAACACGATTTTATCATCATTAATTACGATACAAGGCACACTCATGACATTGTACCGTTCTTTCAAATCCGGAAAATGCGACAGGTCAAACATCTCTGCCGTGACATGCTCGGAATCCGCCGCAATCCGCTGTGCCGCCATCACCGACTCCGGACACATGGTACACGTCAGGGAAACCAGGATTTTAATATTTTTTTCCGCGGAAAGCGCCTTGATTTTATCGCTGGTCTGGCTGTCAAGCTGCTGTCCCGGACCTGCCACATTGTACAGTGCAATGATAAAGGAGTTAAACTCGTGTCCGCCCGGCACACCGTGGAAATAGATTCCACTGCTTTTGCCTGCGCTGTCCAATATCTCTACCGCAGGCAGTTTTATATCCGGTGCGTCTGCCTTCCCCTCTGTCCATTCCACCTTGTCTGTGATACCTGTCAGTTCATTCAGAAATCCCCTGATTTCACCGGAAAGGGAACTATCGTCCAGCCACGCCCTGACGGTAACGCCTGATGCAAACTTCGAGAATACCCCTTCCAGCTGCTGCCTGATTTCGCTGCTGATAAATCCATTGCCTTTTGTAAAATATACTTTCTTATCCTGAACTTCTTTTTTCTTTGTCGCAGCCGGCTCTTGATACAAGTCCGGAATCCCCAGTTTTGCGTGAATTTCCGAGACAGCCTTCTCAAGCGAAGTCGCCGCAACCGCCCCATCTGACACAGCTGTCACCACCTGTCTGAGGTTTTTGACGCAGACATCCCCTGCTGCAAAGACACCAGATACATTTGTCTGCCTGTTGCTGTCTGTAAGCAGATATCCCTGTCCGTCGCGTTCCACACTGTCCGTTATCCAGTCTGTATTGGGCACATATCCCGCAAAGACGAAAATTCCAAAAGTGTCCCCCTGCGGCGCGTCATACCGCCAGGTTTCCCCTGTGGCATTGTTGCGGAATACGGCATACGACAGCGCATGTTCGCCTCCCGCCTCAAGAATCTCCGTCTCGAAAATGGTCTCGATATTGCCATATTCCTTTAATTTGTCCGATACAGTTTTCGCACATGTGAAGTCTGGCTCCCGCACAATCATCGTGACCTTTCTGGCATATTTCGTAAGGAACATGCCCTCCTCCACTGCCGCAAAACCGCCGCCTATGACAAAGACATCCTTCCCTGTGAAAAATTCCCCGTCGCAGGTGGCACAGTAAGCAACGCCCCTGCCCTGAAACTCCTTTTCACCCTTAAATCCAAGTTTTCTGGGGTTCGCGCCCGGAGCAAGGATGACGCCGAGCGCCTCATAGTCACCCTTGGTAGTGTGCAAAAGCTTTCTGTCCTTGTCAAGCTCCATGTCCAGCACTTCCGCTATGGCAAATTCTGCCCCGAACCCTTCCGCCTGTACGCGCATGTGCTCTGTCAGCTCTCTGCCGCCTGACAGCTCCACCCCCGGATAATTTACAATCTCGGAGGTTATGGTTATCTGTCCGCCTATTTTGTCCTTTTCCAGCACCAGCACCTTGTACTTTGCCCGCGCGGCATAAATTGCGGCGGACAGTCCCGCAGGTCCTGCTCCTATCACAACCACATCATATAATCTGTCATGCGTTTCCATCATGCCTGTCAATCCCCACCTTCCTTATTATAATTGTATTCTCTATTAATTAAATCAGTCCCACTAGGTCAAGGCTGGGTTTTAATGTCTCCGCACCGGGCTGCCATTTTGCCGGGCATACCTGGTCGCCATGCTCTGCCACAAACTGCGACGCCTGCACACGGCGGAACAGCTCCTCGGCATTTCGTCCGACATTTCCGGCTATCACCTCGTACGCCACAATTTTCCCCTCGGGATTGACAATGAAGCTTCCCCGCTCTGCAAGGCCATCCTCCTCTATCAGAACATCAAAGCCCCTCGCAAGCACTGCGGTCGGATCTGCCAGCATCGGGTACTGAATCTTTTTGATCGTCTTGGACACATCATGCCATGCCTTGTGCACAAAATGCGTGTCGCAGGAAACGCTGTATATCTCACAGCCTATTTTCTTGAACTCCTCATACTTGTTCGCCAAATCCTCAAGCTCTGTCGGACAGATAAACGTAAAATCCGCAGGATAGAAAAAGAACACGCTCCACTTTCCGAGCACATCCTTCTTGGTCACCTCCCTGAACTCGTTATTTACAAACGACTGAACCTTGAAATCCACGATTTCCTTATTGATTAATGACATGTCAAATCCTCCTTTTTGATGACCTTTTAGTAAAATGGCAACTTATTATGCAAGCCTGCACAATAATATAAGGAATAGTCTAACCATTTTACGTCAGACTATTCCTTATTAATTGGGTGAAATCATGATTTCTTTTCAATTCTGAATAACTTTTCATCCTGTGAAAGCTCAACTGCAACATGTGCCTTTTCCAGTACTTTTTCAGGCAGCTTATCCTTCAATATGGAAACCACCAGCTGAATATTTTTCTGCTGCACATATTGCGCAACTTTTATCAGCTGATTGTCATGCATGAGTTCCTTTTTGTCATTTAGCAAAAAATGCATACATGGAATTTTTTCTTTATCAGCAAACAAAATATATGCCAAATCAAAACATAATATCTCACCCTGCTTTTTTCCGGTGCTCATGTTTGCATTAAAAGCATTAAACTTATATACCTGTTGACCATTCTTGTTTACTGTCTTATCATATTTCAATGCATATTTCTCTCCATATAGTTCCTGTGAAATATTAGAGAAAACTCTATTAAACTTTTTTAATTGCTCTTTTAACAATAATTCAAATTCATCTGAAAATAAATATTTATCAATATTCTCAATCTGCTCACTAAGTTCCTTTATATTTCCCTCCACTTCATTTAGTTGGGCAATAATACTTTCGTATTCCCCCTTCATTCTGTATTTATCATTTAGCTCTGAAATAATCTTTTCAAGTTCCTCAAACGAATCTCCTTTGGCAATTTTATTACTTAATATTTTCTCTTCACTTAAAAGACTACTTAGTTCATTTTTTGCCATTGCTATCTTTTCATTTATTTCTGGAAGATCCTGAACAATAAACTTTATTTTCTCCACAACCATGTTATTGTGATATGTAACCAAATCCTCAAATGTTTTTTGTATACCATCAATGTTTATTGACACCTCACTATACAAAACCCTGAGCTGCTCTAGGTCAATGGATGAAATACTTTGATTCAACTCCCTCTGCGATTCCTCAATTAGACTTTTCCTGATTTCCAGTTTGGTGATGTAAGATCCTGTCTTATTAATCTGATACTTGATAACATTTAATTGGTCTAAATCCTGCTCTAAAGACTCATTCAGGTTAAATTCCGATTTTTTAAGGTTCAAGAATTCTATTTCGTCCTCAACCATCTCCAGAGCTATTTCATATGCTGTCTTTGTCTGGCTTTTCTCCAGCCTGTCCCGAAAAATAATTTCCTGGTTCATTTTTGCAGTCAGAGACTGTTTTTTGGCACCTCCATCAAATATACAACCTAACAAGTACAAATATAATGTTTCATATTCAACATCTGTAGTAAATTTGTCCAAAGTTTTAAGTGTCTTATTAATACTGTCATCCTTATAGCGGATGTTATGGGATATCACCTGCCTGAACGAAGGCTTCTCGACATGTTTATCCGGCATGATATGCCTTTGCAGCTCATCCTCAAAATCCTTACCCGGTATATCTTTCCCATTAATTCTTCTAATGCACTTTTTTCTTTGCAAAAAATTCCTTGTTACCTCAACACTCCTTGAATCTGGATCATTTATATCATCAACCAATGTGACTGATATCATCACCTCTTCATCGCTTAAAAAATTTTTCACAACATCATATACTTCCTTTGTGTTTTCAGTATCTGTATATATGATATTGGATTTCGCACCAAGGCAAAAATCAATCAGTTTTAATACCGTAGTCTTACCTACATTGTTTCCAGTTAGTCTCGTATTCTCAATCGATGTATTGTCGATAATCAGGTTGAGCCCTGCCTTAAATTCCATATCCCTTATCACTCTGTCAGGCGAAGCAATCATCAAACGTTTTATGAACATAATCCCACCAAGCCTCTCTCATCAACATATGCAGCATCTATCAGATATAGCCAGTCCAGACAGAGCAAAAAGGTGGAAAACGACATATCATTAAGAACTTTTACTTTTTCATACAAAGATAACAGCTGCTGGGAATCCTCTTTTCTCAATTGCTCAATCACCAGGGAACCATTGTAATAAATTGTAAGCTCTGGATGAATATTATCGGGTAGCAACATAGCTATATCCCTCCGGATTTCTAAAGATTTTACACCGCACAAACGCATCAACAACAATAATAGATACGCACATTTCCAGCTCCTCATATGGAATTTCTACATAGTTTCTACTGTTCCTTATTATCTCTATGGCATTGTCAATCAAGAGATAAAAAATTTCATGGTCATTTTTTCCCTCACCTGAAAGTTTGGCATACAGGTTTCTCAATACAGAAAATACTGACAGACTCTTATTTGCACCCTGCTTATCAAACTCAGCGTATTTTTCATCCAATCTGCTGTAAAATACCTTGAATTCGTCAATTGTATACCGTGCCGATATCAAATTATTGAACGCTATCTTCCTCTCAATTTCAAATTGATTAATTTCCAAGGACTCTGGCACTTCTGCCAGATTTTCCTGTGACAAAATATTAATAATTGCCGCCAGATTACTGTCTACCTTAAAAGCATCTACCTCTGTTCCCAATTCATCTTTTATAAAACAATAAAACGCTCTCTGTTCATCTATTTTCATATTCAGAACCAGATTCAGGATAGACTTGATATCATAAATGTCATTTTGTGGTGAAAAATTTACTCCATGTGGGTTTTTATATGTATCTTTTCTTAATTTATTTGCATCTCCTGTAATTGCAATAAAGATAAAGCGAAACCCTGAATACGCTGAAAGAACTTCCTTTTTCAATGAATTCCCTATTTTTTGCTTTGTACATGTCGATGATACTTGTGCAATAATCTTATGCTTTTCGTCTATCAAGTCTATTCCTTCCATATTCTGCTCAATGGCGTTCAAATTTTTCAAATCATATCCCAATAACTTACTAACCATATCAGCAAAAAAATTCTCAGAATAAATATTTAAACTAAGCAGATTTATTTTTCCCCTGTTTTTTATGCGGTACGATAAAAAATCCAGTCTTTCCTCAATGTATTCAAAGTATGTGCTGCGCCTCATCTGTTCCTCTCTATTTGTTTCCATTAAAAATTTAATGTTCTGTTCATTTGTTCTATTTTTATACTATACCTTTTAATGAATATTTTGTCAACAAAACAAACGTATATTCGTAAAAATTTGACACAATAATCGATTAATTTATAAAAATTTAAAAAAAGCAAAACAGGAACCAGCCCTCCAAGGTTAATTCCTGTTTTTGTATGTCTTATCGGATATTCTTTTTCATACATTACGCGTTAATATCGCATCCTACAAATACTTTTTCAACAGCTGTGTCAGCCTGTTCACGTCAATTGGCTTTGCCACATGCTCGTTCATGCCGCAGTCGAGGCACCGCTGGATATCGTCGGAGAACGCGTCTGCCGTCATTGCAATAATAGGCAGGTCTGCATCCGGACGCACCAGGGCGCGAATCGCTTTCGCCGCATCATATCCGTTCATGACAGGCATCCTGATATCCATCAGGATTACGTCGTAATATCCCGATTCAGACTGGCTGAATTTCTCAACGCATATTTTGCCATTCTCTGCCCGCTCCAGTGCAAAGCCTTCCTCGGACAGGAGATCCTCGGCGATTTCCCAGTTCAGGTCGTTGTCCTCGGCGAGCAAAATCCGTTTTCCGGAGAAACTGCCGTGCGACACAGACTCCTTTTTCGTCTCCTCATGCGGCTCATCCAGCATATACCGGCTCAACCCAAGGTATAAGTTTGACTTAAAGAGCGGTTTTGAAATAAATCCCTGTACTCCTGCCTCTGCTGCCTCCTCTTCAATCTCGCTCCAGTCATATGCAGAAATGATAAGGATAGGTGCATTCTCTCCCAGGTGTTTGCGCATCTCGCGTGCCGTGTGCAGGCCATCCATCTCGGGCATCTTCCAGTCCAGAAGGACAATCTCATAAGGATTTTGTTCATCATGGCATTTTTTTGCCATTTCCACGGCAGTCCTTCCATCCATAGCCCACTGTGCATCAATTCCAATCTCTTTCAAGGAATCAACCGCGCTCTGGCACAGATCCTGATTATTGTCCACCACCAGCATTCTCCACGGCGGAAGCTTCATGTCTTCCAATTTGGTATCCGCCTTTTCCAGGTCAAGTATAATGTGAAACTCTGTCCCTTCACCAGGCGTGCTCTGCACATCAATACTGCCCTTCATCGTGTCCACAATCGCCTTCGTAATCGCCATTCCAAGACCCGTACCTTCGATTTTATCAATCTGTGCCTTCTCTTCTCTTGTAAACGTATCAAAAATCTTTTCAAGAAACTCTTTTGTCATCCCGATACCGCTGTCCTTCACGAGAAAATGGCACCGCACATAATCATCACCAACAGGCGACTGCTCCTGTTCCAAGTAAACATTGATTCTTCCGCCCTCCGGCGTAAACTTTAATGCATTGGACAGCAGATTAATCAGTATCTGGTTCAGGCGCACACTGTCGCAATGAACCTCCTCCGTAATAATTTTCTGGATAAAGATATCAAAGTGCTGCTGGCGTTCCTTTACCTGAGGCTGCACAATGTTGACAATGCTGTCCATCGTCTCCCGCAGCGAAATCTGGTTCATGTTCAGCGTCAGCTTTCCACTTTCAATTTTTGACATATCCAGCACGTCATTGATAAGTCCGAGCAAATGCCTGCTGGACAAAGTAATTTTACCAAGACAGTCCTTGACACGCTCCGTATTGTCAATATTTGCCATCGCAATCGCCGTCATTCCCACAATTCCATTCATCGGAGTCCGGATATCATGGCTCATACTGGACAAAAACTCACTCTTTGCCTTATTCGCCTTGACTGCTTCCCTTCGCGCCATTTCCAATTCCATTACCTGCTGATTTGACAGTCTGTAATAGATAATAAAAATGATTGCTATTCCACCGATAATAATAATGCACATAAGCAGTGTTATCATCTGGCGGTCCATGCTCAGATTTTCCAAAATCCTGTCCAGTGTTCCAAATGGCATCAGGGAAATTAAAAACCACTCGGAATTTGTCAGGTCAGTACACAACAGGTATCTCTTTTCACCATCAACACAGGCAAGCGTAGCATACTCCGTATTTGTATCCAATGCCTCCTGAAGCTCAGCCGCATATACGTCAGCCTGCTTTCCATTATATTCGCAGAACGTCTCGCTCATATTTTGAAAAAAAGAATCTTCCTTCGTCCTTATCACAAAAGAGCCGTCATTGCGAACTATATAAGAGTACATCAGTGAATTCTCGGTATCCAACGCAAGGGCATTTTCCAAAAACTCCATTGGCATCGCCGCAACCATGGCAGAACTGGTTTTCCCATCCTTCATAGGGTATGCCACATCAATCAGCATACACAGCACCCGCTCGCCATCAGCGCTGACACCGGAAAACACCCGCAGGCTGCTGTCATGCAGAACCCTCTGGAAAATTTCTTCACTCTCGTATTCCACTTCTTTGCCATAAACCAGCTCTGATTCTCCTTCACTTGTATAAAGCCCCAGATAAGTAAAATCACGAACCTGGGCGCTGACTACAAGCTGGTCTATCATTTCCTGCCCATATACCATCTCTTCCGGGGGATGCCTCTGTACGATTCCCTCCATCTCCAATATCTGGGAATCGACCACGACATCAAACTTCTCCTGCATCTGTTTTGCAATTGCAGACATATAAATCATGCCAATTTCATTGATCGCACCGTCACTTTTACCTGATATGTACACAGATGTGATTGCAAAAATTAAGATACATACAGAAATCAAAATGGAGAAACTAAACACCAAAAACTTTTTTGTATTCCTTATCATTGTAATTCCTCTTTTATACAAAATATTATCCCTCTTCGACATCCGCTCCATACAATATTCCAGAGCACACAAAATTCCCTTATAAATTATACAAGATATCTGTGAAAAGTCAATATTCTTCAATTATGTGACAATTCGTAACAGTTCAGCCTTCGGCCTCCTGTTACGACAATTTATTATAAAATTTTCTCCATTCCGATCTTTTGCTCCACAAGCCCACAGCTTTCATAAAACCTCCGGGCACCCTCATTACATGCCCACACATTCAGCGTGACATTGTAGCATCCCTGCTTCTTTGCGTAATCCAGCACATGCTCATAAAGCTTTTTTCCGATATGCTGCCCCCGCCTTGTCTCATCAACACACAAATCATCTATGTAAAGGGACCTGATGTCAGTCAGTATGTTGTCGTCCTTATGCTGCTGAAAAACACAGAACGCATATCCCAATATACTTTCCGCCTCATCGGTACACACAAAGATTGGCCTGTTGTCATCATGAATCAGTGCACGAAGCTCTTCGTCCGTGTATTTTTTTGTTTCCTTCTTAAACAAGTCCGGTCTGCCATTGTGATGCACCATCAGCACCTGGCAGAGCAGACTGTTTATCCCACCCATATCTTTTTCCCGGGCACACCTTATTTTCATTTCCAAACCGCTCCTCGTTTGCAATATTATTATCATTATAACAGATTTTATTTTACTTTCAATATTTATTCAAAAAACACTTGTCATATCCTGTTTCCGAGATTATAATACAAAATGCTTTAATATAAATGATGCAGAAAGGATATGACCATCTCCATGAACAAAGATTTAACCGTGGAAAATCCACAGACAGTATTGTGGAAATTCTGCCTTCCCATGTTTGGAAGCATTATTTTTCAGCAGCTTTACAACATCGCAGACAGTCTTGTCGCAGGTAAATTCATCAGTGAAAATGCACTTGCCGCTGTTGGAAACAGCTACAATGTCACGCTCATCTTCATCGCGTTTGCATTCGGATGCAATATCGGATGTTCCGTGATTGTGTCACAATTTTTCGGCGCCAAAAATTACTGCGAGATGAAGACCTCTGTCTACACGACCCTGATTGCAAGTGCCGTGCTGTGTGCCGTCCTGATGCTTTTGGGCTTTCTGTTCTGCGATACCCTCCTCGAACAGATGAAGACCCAGCCGGAAATCATGGCTGACTCCGCACTGTATATGAACATTTACATACTGGGACTTCCCTTCCTTTTTTTCTATAATATTGCGACCGGCATCTTCTCTGCACTCGGGGACTCCAAGACACCGTTTTACTTTCTTGCATTCTCATCGACGTCAAATATCGCGGTCGACATCCTGTTTGTAAAATGCTTCCACATGGGAATTGCCGGTGTTGCATGGGCAACCTTTTTGTGCCAGGGAATAAGCTGCATTCTTTCGCTTATTCTGATTCTGAAGAGACTGGCATGTATTAAAACAGACAAAAAAACAGGGATATTTTCATTCGCCCTGCTCAAAAAGATTGCCGTGATTGCCGTGCCAAGTATCCTGCAGCAGTCCTTTATCTCTGTCGGAAATATTTTTATCCAGAGCATCATCAACAGCTTTGGCATCAGTGTCACAGCCGGATATTCTGCCGCCGTAAAGCTCAACAACCTTGTCATCACATCGTTCACAACGCTTGGAAACGGCGTATCAAACTTTACCGCCCAGAATATCGGCGCCGGTATTCCCGCAAGGGTCAGAAGCGGGCTGCGAGCCGGTTTAAAGCTGGTATGGTTCATCTGTGTGCCCATTGTACTGCTGTATGTGTTTCTCGGAAAATATCTGCTGCTGCTGTTTATGGATTCAACCTCCGCTGAAGCGCTGGTGACAGGCGAACAATTCCTGTGGATTCTCTCGCCCTTTTATTTCATCGTATCGGCAAAGCTTGTGACAGACGGTGTTCTCCGGGGTGCCGGCGCCATGAAACCATTTATGGCAGCCACCTTTACCGATTTGATCCTCCGGGTTGTGCTTGCGTTCCTGTTCTCCGGCATGTTTGGCGCCATCGGCATCTGGTGCGCATGGCCTGTCGGCTGGACAATTGCCACCGGAATGTCTGTCTGTTTCTATAAACAGCTCCAAGACAAGTGGAATATCAGCCAGTAAAACTGCCTGTCAGCATTCAGTTGACAGGCAGTTTTGTTACCGTTTTACCGGCGTCAGATATCCAGTTCCTTTATCACTTCTGCAAGTGTATCTGCGGACTGTTTCAGTTTTGTCTGCTCCTCCTCGTTCAATGCGATGGGCACCCTTGTCTGTACGCCGTCCTCGCCAATAACCGCAGGCATGCTCAGCGCCATTCCCTCGATTCCATATTCCCCATGTATCATCCTTGACAACGGCAGTATGGAACGCTCATTCCGTACAATTGACTCGCAGATTCGTTTCACAGACATTGCAATGCCATAGTATGTCGCCCTCTTCTTGGAAATAATTTCATACGCGCAGTTCTTGACCTCCTCCGCAATCCGCTCCATGGACTCCTCATGCCGGAAATGTCCCCGCAGCTCACAGAAGTCATTCAAAGGAACACCTGATACATTGGCACTGCTCCATGCTGCAATTTCACTGTCCCCATGTTCCCCGATGATAAATGCATGTACACTCTTGCTGTCGACATCAAGATGCTCACCAAGCTTGTATTTGAGTCTTGCAGTGTCCAGCACTGTCCCCGACCCAATGACCCTGTTCTCAGGCATGTTGCTGAGCCTGCATGCAACATAGGTGAGGATATCCACAGGGTTTGACACAATCAAAAGGATTCCCTGATAATTCCGGCTTGCAATCTGGGGGATAATGCTCTTGAAGATAGCTACGTTTTTGTGTACCAAATCCAGGCGTGTCTCATCCGGCTTCTGGTTTGCACCCGCCGTGATAATCACGATTGCCGCATCCACAATGTCATCATAGTCACCTGCATAGATGTCCACATGCCCGATAAACGGAATGCCGTGCGCAATGTCAAGCGCCTCTCCCTCCGCCCTGTCATGGTCGGCATCTATCAGCACCATCTCCGAGAACAATCCGCTCTGCATCAGGCAGAATGCGATTGACGACCCCACAAAGCCACAGCCTATAATTGCCACTTTTCTGTTATTGATTACTTTCATTGTTAAGCCCTCCTTATAATCTTTAATATTCTTTCCTTTTTTACCGATATGATACCGCTTTATGAAATATTCGTGAATCCTGTGTCGGGAACCATAACAGCTATCCCGTCACAGGACAAATCCACCGGAAGTCATATGCGCAACCTGATTGCCGGACTCGTCGCTTACCTTTACCTCATAATAGCAGGTTGTCCGCCCCTCCTTGATTTTCTGTGCCCTGGCAATCAGTTTATCCCCCTTTGCCCTGCCGAGAAAGTTTATGGATGCGTTGAGCGACACCTGCGGGCTTTTGTTCCAGTTCGAGGCTACCGCAAATGCAAAGTCTGCAAGCGTAAAAATTGCCCCTCCCATGACTGCCCCCAGCGCATTCCGGTGTGTCTCGGTAAGCTGCATAGAACATTGTGCATATCCTTCGTCCACCGCGTCTATCACAGCGCCGTTTACCGTTGCAAAACGATCCTGTGAAAACCTCTCACGAATTTCGTCAAGCGTTATCCCTTCTGTTTTTTCCGTACCCTGCATGTGTTGTCTCCCCCTCTTTACATATATGAAAAGCATGGTATCCTTTATTCCAACCATGCTTTTCTTTTCCTTAATATGACACGTTTATTTCACTACCATGCCCAGTGTCCCCATAATATATTCTATTTCCCTGTCGACAGCTTCCGCCGTAACGCCAATTGTCTGCGCCGATATCTTGAGGCCTTCCATCGTGTATGCGATATTCCGTGCCGCTTCCGCCACATCCTCGCACACCATCCATTCCTGTTCCACCCCGTCCGCTATCAGCTTCTCCAGGGCAGTTACATTTTCCTGAAACAGCTTTTTGACAGGATTGTCATTTTTAGCAGGTTTATTTTCAAACAGATATTCATATATTGCTGCCGTAATATTGTCTTTTTTCCGCAAAATCCTTTTTTTCTGCTCGTCAAGGTAAACAAGCATCACTTCGCCCGGTGTGGCATGCGCTGCCCGCGCCTTTTCCAGGACAGCTTCCTCACCAGCATACTCCTCCGCAAGCACCGCCTCAAAAAGCTCCTTCGTATTGGAAAAATACAGATAAAGACCACCGCGGCTGATATCACATGCCTCAACAATGTCTTTCATCGTGACAGCCCGGTATCCGTTCCTGCAAAATACATTCCGTGCTTTCTGCATAATATACTTTTTTTTCTGTACTGATTTGTCTCCCATCCGCATGCTCCCGTCTTAATATTCCAGTGGCTTTCTGATTTCCATCAATTCCTTCAGCTTCAGCAGAAGTGCGAGATACACTCCGTTCTGGACGCCCTCGGCCCATACCGCGCCCTTTACGTCACCACGCAGGACATACTTTGACAGGATGTCGCCCAGAACGGTTATCTCCTGCAAGGAGCATGCGCTTATTACGCGGAGTTCATCTGCCGCCGTCCTGATACGGTATCTTGAAAAGGTATACACATAATTTCTGTTTAAAAAATCAGTTGCCTTTACTTCCTTGATAAAACTAAGCAGTGTTGAATCATAAACCGGAACTGCCATGGAGGTCTTGTCAATTCCCTCCCCGCTGTATATGTCCGATGCAGCGGTACCGCTCTTGTTCTGAAGCCATGACAGATATTTCATCAGTCTTGCCACATCATCCCTGTAACAAATGATAATCTCATCCCTCGAAAGTCTAAGGCTGTCCTGCATGTCAGTTCCTCCCATTCCTAATTTCTCAGTTTACGCACTATGCTAATATTTTATCACAAAATAACCAAAAGTACAGCGATTATTGTTATTTTTTGTATGTTTTCGTTCCTTAATCAAAATTTAATCAAATATTTATTGCTTATTCCCTTATATTCTGGTTACTATAAGAATATGTTTTTTTACCGCATTTATTTTACGAGGAGAACTACCATGAGATTTGAGTCCGCAATAAAATTTTTACTGCGCTTTCTGTTAAAGCCCCTGTCCTTTATTCCTGCACTCATGATGATGTACATTATCTTTTCATTTTCAGCCCAGGATGGCACGACCAGCTCCAACCTGAGCTACAAGGTTACTTACAAGGCTGTTTCGGCGGCTGACAGGGCGCTTGACCTGGAACTGACGGACAAGCAGATATCGCGCTGCATCCGGAAAATCCATTATTACGTACGCAAGCTTGCCCATTTTACGGAGTACTTCCTGCTTGCAGTCTCGGTCTCCTTTCCTTTATACGTGTATGGAATCCGTGGAATATGGCTGGTTATCACCGGGGGCATCCTCTGTGTGGGATTTGCGTCCCTCGACGAGATTCACCAGCTTTTTGTGCGCGGGCGGGGCGCCTCCGTGCGCGATGTCGTCATCGACAGCTGTGGTTCCCTCATCGGGATCCTGTTTGTACGACTATTTGGTTATATTGGCAGAAAGACCATTTTTGAACCATTAAGCAGGCGTTAGTGTGCATTTTTATTTGTTTCGACTAATAAAATGTTAAATTTTTACAGTATAGTTATAGAATTTGGACTTGTTTTATTGTATAATATGAATAGTTTAGCAGATACGCTAGACTTGCTAATTAGCAAATTCCGGAAGAATTCCCCTTTTACACAAACCAGGAGCCTGATTACTCAGGCTCCTGTGTTTTTTCTCAGTTTTTCCTTTTTACAGACTGACATAATTATATTTCAGCCAGTTCCTGCACAGTTCCATCCACTGCGCGCACTGTGGTTCAATCTCATTGCCTTCCTTCATTGCGGTTTCCTTTGTCGCCAGTGCATACCCATGCCCGCCGTGCGGAAAGACATGGTACTCAAAATTGACGCCTGCCTTTCTCAGCGCGGATGCAAACAGCAGCGAATTCTCAAGCGGCACGGCGCCGTCTTCAAAGGTATGCCACATAAATACAGGCGGCACCTGGTCCGTCACCTGGTTTTCCAGGCTTAATTCGCGCTCCAGCGCCTCATCTGCCTTCTCCCCCATCAGGTTCACAAAACTTCCCCTGTGTGCAAATTCGCCCGATGTAATAACAGGGTACGCAAGAATCAGTCCGTTTGGCTGATAGCACGCTTTTTCCATATGCATCTCTTTTTCCAGCCAGTCCTTATCCCAGAAACATCCAAGGCATGCGGCAAGATGCCCGCCCGCCGAAAATCCGGCAACCAGTATCTTATCCCTGTCAATGGCATATTCGTCCGCATGCTCCCTGATATACGCAGCTGACCATGCAAGCTCCTTAAGCGCCTGCGGATGCTCCACACCCTGCTTCGCAATATCATACCAGAGCACTGCCGCATGGCAGCCTGCCGTGAGGAAGTGGAACGCAATCGGCTCCCCCTCCCTCACGGACACATGCTCATACCCTCCGCCCGGGCAGATGAGAACCATCGGGCGCCTGCGCTCCCCATATGTGTCAGGATGGTCATCCTGGATGTACAACGCCAGTTCCGCCTGCACTGTCCCTTCAACCCCTACCTTAATCTTTTCATATTTCATACAACAATCCTGTCCTTTCCCATGCCGCTGCAGGCGCTATCAGTTAAATGCCACCGGTCTTCCCTTCTGTGCCACTGCAATGTACGTCTTGCCTTCGTTTAACTGTATCTCATTGCCCAAGTCATCATAATATACAGTCGGTGCATAATCCCCTGTCTTCTGCCATGTCACGTGGATGCACTTTCCCTTTGTAAAATAATAGCCGTCTTCTGTGTTGTCAATATTCTGGAAGTAGAGATATCCCTTCGCGTCAAGGGTGGTCCACTTTGTGTTCTGTACAATGACATTTGCAAATTTCAGCTGCTGCCCGTTCAGTCCGTCCGTCTGCGCCTTGCCGTGGATGGACTTATAGTACATGCCGTCTGCCGGGTTATATACAAATGCGCTCTTTGTATATGGAAATACCTGTGAAAGGTCAATTGCGTTTGCGGTCGCAGCCGCAGCGCCATACTGTTCAAGCGTATTGATGCCGTTTGCAAAGGTAAAATGCTTCGCATTGTAAAATCCTTCCCTGATATTCAGCGAATATCCAAGCTGGGCGCAGGCATTGACAATACCGGGTGCCGTTGTGTACGCATTGTGCGGCGCTTTTTTGTCCGATGTCCTGAAAAATGCATTGGAGCCTGGCGCTCCTCCGCCCACGCCGTACTGGTTCGTTCCGGATATGTTGTTGATATCGGGAGCTGTAATACGGTCTTTCATATAGACAACACCGCCAAAATGAATCAGAATCGGATCCCATTCCGTAGCCTCTGGCAGATAGTACGCACGGCAGCTCCTGACATTGCCGATTTTGGAAAGCCCTGTCCAGTTGCTAATCACTGCCATCTGGCGTGAAATATTGCCTTCTTCCATAATTTCATACAGTACATCCGCGCTGCTGATGCCATAGGAAGGCTGTGCAACCTTGTCCGTCGGCATCATGACTGCAATTGGCCGCACCACTGTCTGTTCTGCCGGCACCAGCTCATTGGTGTACACGCTCCTGACATAACCCGGCAGTACCTCATCGGCCTTTACTGTCGATACCGGCAATACACCGTTTGCCGGCATTGCCGCAAGTGTCACTGCCGCCATTATGACGGCTGCCGTCCTTTTTAATGTTCTTCCTGCAAATAATCTTTTCATTTTCTTTTCCTTTCTTGATTTCTTTCCCTCAAAATCAGTGAAACACAATCTTTGCCTTTGCACGGACAGGCTCCTGACTGGTGTCATGGCTGTCTGCATATTTTTTGATTGTGTCTATGAATGCCTGTCCAAACTTGTCATACTTTGCCTGCCCCACGCCTGATATCTCAAGCAGCTCCTCGCGCGATGACGGGAGATACATGCTCATTTCCTTCAATGTCTTATCCGTAAAGATGACATATGCCGGAACCTCCGTCTCTTTTGCCAGACGGTTACGCAAAAGCCGCAACTGGTCATAAAGCTCCGGATTGTCGGAAACGCGCCTTATCTTTCCATCTGCCGGTACAAGCTGCCTTGCCCCTGCCATGTCATTGATGCGCCCGGAATATCTTTCCTGCTTTTCCTGGTACTGCTCTGCCTCAAGCTTCCTGATGCAGTTTCCACATCCCCCGCAAAAGCTGTCTGCCTTTTCACCGAAATAGTTCAGCATGTATTTGCGGTAGCAGTATTTCGTATGACAGTAAAAGACCATTTTTTTCAGCCGTTCCCTGTCCTTCTCCATCACATGCTCGCGTTCCGTATCGCTCAGTTCCTCATTTTCCCGGTTATTCTCAATAAAAAACTGGTTTGTATGTACATCCTGCGGGCTGTACAGCAGATAGCAGTCCGCCTTTTCCCCGTCACGCCCTGCGCGCCCCGCCTCCTGGTAATAGCTTTCCATGTTTTTTGGCATGTTATAATGGACGACAAAGCGTACATCCGGTTTATCAATCCCCATGCCGAACGCGTTTGTCGCCACCATGACATGTGTCCTGTCATAGATAAACGCCTCCTGGTTCCTGCACCTTTCCTCATCCGTCATTCCTGCATGGTACCGGGAAACCTCCACGCCGCGCTCCGACAGCATCCCATATACTTCATCCACCAGCTTTCTGGTAATACAGTAAATGATACCGCTTTCCCCATAGTGTTTTCGCAGAATCCCCAGCAGCTCTGCCTTCTTATCCTTTGCATGTTTTACATAGAAGGACAGATTCTTTCTGTCAAATCCTGTGGTGACAATCTTTGGATTGTTAAGCTTCAGTATCCGCATGACATCATCCCTGACTTCCTTTGTGGCAGTCGCCGTAAAGGCACCGACAACCGGACGTTTCGGAAGCCTGTCTATAAAATCCACGATTTTCAGGTATCCCGGCCTGAAATCCTGTCCCCACTGCGACACGCAGTGAACCTCGTCCACGCTGATGCAGGAGATGTCCGCATTGACGGCAAAATCAAGAAAAGAATCCGTGAGGAGACGTTCCGGCGCCACATAGATAATCTTGTATTTTCCCTTTCTGGCAAAATCAAGCGCCTTAAAATACTGTCCCTGTGTCAGGGAGCTGTTGAGATACGCCGCATACACACCGACCTGGTTCAGCGCGGCAACCTGATCCTTCATCAGGCTGATTAACGGTGAAATGACCAGCGTAATCCCCCGGAGCATCAGCGCCGGCAGCTGGTAGCATATCGACTTTCCTGCACCCGTTGGCATGATGCCAAACACATCCCTTCCCGCAAGCATCCCGTCAATCAGCGATTCCTGCCCGTCCCGGAATGCATCATAGCCAAAATACCGTTTCAGTATGCCGTATTTATCCTGTTCTTCCATAATCCATCTCCATTACTGCTGCTTCCGTTTTCAGGTGATGCATTTCTGCTGCAAAATGCACATTACAGCTTAAACGCCTTGCGCAGCTTCGCCTTGAGCCTCTGCAATGCATTGTCCGTGGACTTCTCATCCCTTGAAAGTACTTTTGCAATCTGCGAATAGCTCATGCCGGTGATATACAGGTCAAGGACCTGTTTCTCAAAACTGCTCAGCTCTTTTTCTATAATTGCCTCGATATCCGCCACATTTTCCCGGTCTATCATCAGCTGTTCCGGATTGACCTCTATCTCCGACGCAATCACATTGAGAAGCCCCGCCCCGTTCCCTCCATCCTCTATTTCTGTCATATCAGCGTAGAGCGAAATGTATGTGTTGAGCGGCGCATGCTTTTCCCTGCGTGATGCCTGCACTGCATTATACATCTGACGCGAAATACACAAATCCGCAAAGGTATAAAAACTGGCATCACGCCCCGCGTCATAATCGCGTACTGCCTTAAAAAGGCCAATCATTCCCTCCTGAATCAGGTCATCATTATCCGCTCCCAGTATGTACATGGACTTTGCTTTTTTGCGAACAAGATTCTTGTACTTGTCCATAATGTAATCCGTTATCTGCGCCTCACCGTCACGCAGCCTGTCTATCAGTTCCTCGTCTGTAAGTCCCCCATATCCTTCCGACATATGCACCCATCCCTACATCATTCTCTGCCTGACAATTTCATACGCAAGCACGCCTGCGGCAACGGAAGCATTCAGCGAGTCAATATCCCCCTTCATCGGAATGGATGCAACAAAGTCGCACCTTTCCCTGACAAGACGTCCGACACCGTCGCCCTCACTGCCGATGACAAGACCAATCGGCCCTTTCAGGTCAAGCTGATACATGGTCGTCCCATCCATATCCGCACAGACAAACCACAGTCCCTGTTTTTTGAGCTCCTCCATTGTCTTTCCAAGATTCGTCACCCTGGCAACAGGCGTGTAATTGAGCGCCCCGGCAGAGGTTCTTGCAACAGCGGCAGTCAGTCCCGCCGCACGGTTTTTTGGAATGATGACGCCATGTGCCCCTGCAAGGTTGGCTGTCCTGATAATCGCCCCAAGATTGTGGGGATCTTCGATATTGTCCAGCAGAATAATAAACGGAGGCTCATTTCTGGCACGCGCCGCCGCAAGAATATCTTCCACATCTGCATATTCGTAAGCTGCCATGTAAGCGATGACACCCTGATGCTTCCCTGTCTCACTCAGCTGGTCGAGCCGCTCTTTTGGCACAAACTTTATCATGGTGTCATGTTTTTTTGCTTCTCTCTTGATGGTCTGTATCGGCCCGTCCTGCGCACCATCCAGTATGAAAAGCTTGTCAATCGGCTTTCCTGCGCGAAAAGCCTCTGTCACAGCATTCCTGCCCTCTATCACAAATTCTTCGTATCTCATGTCAATTGCAGTACCTTTGTCCTTTCCCATTACATGTAACAGTTTCGGCTTCACATTTTATAATTCGACCTGTGCTGCCTCAAACGCCCGCCTGACAATCTGCATGATCCGCACGGTATCATTTTTCAGGAACAGATATCCGCAGAGCGCTTCAAAGCCCGTTGCTTTCCGGTAATCACCAAGGCTGGCATTTTTCGCCGAGGAATGAATTTTTGTATTCTTTCCCCTCCTGTAGACATCCTGTTCTTCCTCCGTCAGGCTCTCATATACCGCATCTGCCAGCTTTGCCTGCATCTGTGCACAGACAATCCTTGTCGTATGCCTGTGCAGCGCGTTTGCTGCCCGCTGCCCCTTTTCCACGACAAGCGTCCGCACAATCATCTCGAACACTGCATCCCCAATGTACGCCAGCGTAAGCGGCGAGTACGTCCTGATGTCCACATCCCCGCCGCCAAATTCCCCGCGTATCAGCGAGAGCAGGCTCTGCCCGTCTAAGCCTTTTTCCATTTCACACCCTCGCGCGTATCTTCTAACAGAATACCTTTCTCCATCAGTTCGCTCCGGATTGCATCCGCTTTTGCAAAATCCTTTTCCTTCTTTGCCGCTTTTCTTTCTTCTATCTTTGTAAGCACATACTGCTCCAGCTCTGCATCCACGCCGCCATCTGCTTCCTTTGCCGCATGTGCCGTGGTCAGGTTCAGTGAGAGCACCTCGTCGAAGCTCTCTGCCAGCGCAAGCTTCGTCACATCTGACATGTCCGCCTTCAGCATATCATACAGCACGGTAACCGCCATGGAAGAATTGAGGTCATCACAGAGCGCCGCCTCAAATTTTGCCCGGTATGCATCAAATTTTGCCCGGTCCAAATCCCCCGTCCTGTCAAGTGTCCCAATTTTTCTGACAAGCTTGTCATAAGCGGCACTCATATTATCGAGCACTTCATAGGAGAATTCCAGCGGCTTGCGGTAATGCGACTGTAAGCAGAACAGGCGGTACACAATCGGATCATACCCTTTTGATTCCAGCAGCGAAACAGTCAGGAAGTCACCATTAGACTTGCTCATTTTGCCTGACTTGTCATTCAGGTGATGCACATGGAACCAGTAATTACACCACTTATGTCCGAGATATGCCTCACTTTGTGCTATCTCATTGGTGTGATGCGGGAAAATGTTATCCACACCGCCGCAGTGAATGTCCATATACTCCCCGAGATGTTTCATGCTGATGCAGGAGCACTCAATATGCCAGCCCGGATAACCTACCCCCCACGGACTGTCCCACTTTAACTCCTGGTCGTCAAACTTTGACTTTGTGAACCAGAGCACAAAATCGCTCTTATTTTTCTTGTTCTCGTCCTCGTCAACGTCATCGCGCACGCCGACAAGGAGTTCCTTCTCACTCTGGCTTGAAAACACATAGTATTCCCCGAGCCTTGAAGTATCAAAGTATATATTCCCGCCGCTCTCGTACGCATAGCCCTTCTCCATCAGTACCGCAATCATATGGATGAATTCCGCAATGCAGTTTGTCGCTGGTTCCACCACGTCCGGCGTTTTGATGTTCAGCCTGCCACAGTCCTGAAAGAATGCGTCTGTATAGAACTTTGCAATCTCCATTACTGTCTTATGCTCTCTTTTTGCACCCTTGAGCATTTTGTCCTCACCTGTGTCCGCATCGCTGGAGAGGTGTCCGACATCCGTTATATTCATCACGCGCTTTACGTCATATCCGATATAGCGAAGCGTTTTTTCCAGCAAATCCTCCATAATGTAGCTTCTCAGATTACCGATATGCGCAAAATGGTACACGGTCGGTCCGCAGGTGTACATCGCCACCCTGCCGTCCTCGTTTGGAGTAAACGGCTCCACCTTCCTCGTCAATGTATTATAAAAGGACAATTTGTTTTCCATCTTCTCTCAAAACCTCCAAAATGTATGTATTACTTTCGCAACAGTTCATAAAACAGCGTAGTGGTTGAAAGGCATTAAGCCACCACAAAGTGATTTTGCATAACTTAATGCTTGTAACAGGAAACCGAAGGTTGAACTGTTGTTTTATTTTTGTCCGAGTTCCTTCTTCAGCTGCTTTACCTGCTGTTCCAGCTCCAGTATGCGGTTGGTCATCTCACTGTTGGCATACTTAAGACTCCTGATATCCTCATTTACCGGGTCAGGAAGATCCACCTGGTTTAAATCCTCACGCACAAGCCTCTGGTTATCGCGCTTCACAACCCTGCCCGGCACACCTACGACGGTACAGTTTGGCGGAACCTCCTCTATCACGACACTTCCCGCGCCAATCTTGGAATTCTCACCGACCTTGAACGAGCCAATAATCTTGGCGCCTGCACTGATCATGACATTATCACCGATTGTCGGATGGCGTTTTCCATGTTCCTTTCCCGTTCCCCCGAGGGTCACCCCCTGGTACAGCGTGACATTGCTGCCTACCACAGCCGTCTCGCCAATAATGACACCGTTTCCATGGTCAATAAAAAAATTCTCTCCGATTTCGGCACCGGGATGTATTTCTATGCCTGTCTTTCTGACAGCACGCTGGGAAATCCACCTGGCAAGGAAATAATGCCCGCTTTTGTACAGCCGGTGTGCCACCCTGTAATGAAGCATCACCTTGAAGCTCGGGTACAAAAACACTTCCATATTGGAATGGATTGCCGGGTCGCGCTCCCTTATGACTTTTATCTCATTTCTCACATTCTTAATAAATCCCATGTCGTGCCTCCGTTGAGACTCTTATTTGTCAAACAATCTTATCCAAGGCGCACTGCTGTGCCCAGCGCAATTTCCATCATCTGCGTAAAAGAATTCTGGCGCTCCTCGGCTGTCGTCTCCTCCCCTGTCACCAGGCTGTCAGAAACAGTGAGAATGGCAAGCGCATTTTTGCCGCACCGCGCAGCGTTCATGTACAGCGCCGCCGCTTCCATCTCAACACAGAGAACACCCATTTTCTGCCATCCTTCGCTCGCAGACTTGTCATCGTTGTAAAAGGTATCTGACGAAAGGATATTGCCCACATGATAGGATGCCCCCAGCTTATCTGCCTGTGCAATTGCCTCCTTGAGCAGCGGATAGCTTGCAACCGGGGCAAATGTGCCGCCCAGATTGTACTGGCTTGCATAGTTGGAATTGGTGCATGCGCCCATGCCAAAGACAATGTCGCGCACTTTTACCTTCTCCTGCATTGCGCCTGTCGATCCTATCCTTATTATATTCTCCACATCAAAAAAGTTGAAAAGCTCATAGGAATAAATCCCGATTGTCGGCATCCCCATGCCACTCGCCATGACGCTTACCTTTGTCCCCTGATACGTTCCTGTGTATCCCTGTATGCCCCTGATATTATTGACAAGAACGGCATTCTCAAGAAAATTCTCCGCGATAAACTTCGAGCGGAGCGGGTCACCGGGCATCAGCACCGTCTTTCCAAAGGCCTCCTTATCTGCATTAATATGTGGTGTCGTAACAAGTGCCATACTGCATCCCTCCTATTTTTAATATCTTTCGTTCATCCACACTGGACCTGCTAGGTATATATTATCAAACTTCGCATTTTGTTTCAATGTTATATATTCAAAAATAAACGCCGTGAATTCACCTATCGTCGCGCTTACTTCCGGTCTTGTGGAAACAGTCTGCTCCACACGCTCCATATAGCTTCCTTCCTCGTCGAGATACCATATGAAGTCCCCGTCATTTTTTGCAAGCACAGGGTCACTAAGCCTGATGGCTATTGTCGTCTTGACATTTCCCGAGATATGTCGCAGCATCTCCGGCAGATTGATGATTCTTGCCATGACAGCCGGCTTCTTATCCCCATTTTCCAGAAGATAGCGCTCCCTGTCAGACGGACTTGCAAAAACAGCTTCGCGTATACTGCCGCCACCGCTTTTCGTATATGCAAAGTACCCTTTTATCTGTTCATTTTCCGCTATCAGAAACAGGTCTCCCCCAGTGCCCTGCAGTTCTTTTCTGAACCGCTCATAATAAGCCGCAGTTCTGATGACAAAAAAACCATAGCGTCTGCACAGGTTCGCATTGACAAAATGCCCCAGCGCAAGAAGACTGCTGCTGTCTGCTGCTTTCAAGACAGTATTCTGCCCATTCAGCGGTACCACCCCGCCATTTGCAGCCTTTTCCAGCATCTCCTCCGATATCACACGCCCATTCAGCCCGTACCGGGGTCTGTCATAAATATAATGAAACCCAAAGTGTTCAAAAAAATCTCCCTCGTCCGTATCCGCAAAGCACACAGGTATGTCCATCTGTTCCTGATATTCCAGTGCACCCGACATCAGCCGTCTCATACGTCCACTATTGCGATACGCTTCCTTCGTAAACGCCATACTGATAAAATTTGTTTCCACACGCACGATATCTGCCATACTTGTCATTCGTTTTGTGTGTAAAGCCAAGGGATTTCTGCGAAGCGCCGCGGTGCAGGGTGTAAGGTGCAGCACCGACTGTACCTCATCGCCCGTCACCGCAAAGACAGCGCCTTTATCCGCTCTCTGACCGTAATAATCATCCAGTAAATGCGTGGGCGTTTCCGGAAAAATATCACCCCACAATTTTTTCGTAATCCGGGCCGACGCATCGCGCAGAACAGTGAGGTCAAATTCCGTTTCTATTCTGCCCCTGACCTGTTGCTCCGTTTCCCGCTCCCCTGCTATCTGTTCCATATGCAGTGTCCCTCTACTCTTTTTCCCCGGAATGCAGATGTGCACACCCCGGACAGCTGTCGCAGAGGCGTTCTCCCTCCTGCTGCCTGTCTGCTGCTGTCGCCTCCATCGTCGCCATCTCTCTCGGGCTGGTAAGAAGACACACTGCCTGTGATGATATCCCTGCTCCTTCACCGGTAAATCCAAGACCTTCCTCTGTCGTTGCCTTTATGTTCACCTGTTCTATATCCACTCCCAGCGCTTTTGCAATGTTTTCGCGCATCTGGTCAATATGCGGACGCATTTTCGGTGCCTGTGCAATGATTGTCGCGTCAATATTTTCGATATAGAACATATTTTCTTCCAGCAGTTTTCCCACTTTTTCAAGCAGTATCAGGCTTGAAATCCCCTTATATGCAGGATCCGTATCCGGAAAGTGTTTTCCGATATCGCCAAGTGCCGCGGCTCCCAAAAGTGCATCTGCTATGGCATGCAGCAGCACATCTGCATCAGAGTGCCCCAGCAGCCCAAGCGCATATGGTATCGTCACGCCGCCTATGACAAGCGGTCTCCCCTCGACCAGACGGTGCACATCATATCCCATTCCTATTCTCATCTCAATCTCCATTCTGCCAAACGCGAAACATTCTGTTTTATTTTTCAGGTATAACCAGCCTGTCGAATCCATCGAGAAGTCCTGTCACGATATCAAACAGCTTATCGCAGTCTCCTTCCCTGTCGCCTTCTATATTGAGCGGCATCTGCGGGTCGTGAAGGGACATGCGCAGCAGCAGCCAGCCCTTTACTTCCTCCGTGTCAAACGAAATACGCACACCTTCATAAGAATTCGGTGCAATATCAAATCCTTTCGCCTTCGCCCTCTCCTCAAACGTATTCAGCGCTTCCGTGCCGTATGCCTTAAAATCATCCCCCTGTATCCTGAAACGGTACTCTCTCTCCTCAAATCCTTTTTCCATGTTCTCGATAAAGGATGAGAGCGCTTTGTCCTCCTTTGCCGCCTTTGCGAGCGCTATCAGGAGCTTCACCGCCATGTAAGCGCCATCATCAAGGAAATAATTCTCGCTGAGGGCGCCGTGGCCAGAGGTTTCTATCGCAAGCGGCGACACAATGCCCTCATCATTGAGGCGCATGGACTCATTGATGACATTCTTGTAACCTCTCATATATCTGTGATGCTTCATGCCGATGCCTTCTATAAACCGTGTCAGTCTGTCACTTGTTACAGAATCCGTCACAATCGTCCCACCTGGATAGTCCTCCGCGATAATCGCCGTCATCATCGCAATAATGGCATCCCGGTTCACCTCGTCCCCGTTTGGAAGCACTGCCGACATCCTGTCCACATCCGTGTCAAAGATTATGCCAAGGTCAGCCTTGTTCCGAAGCACTGCCTGCCTGACCGCCTCCATGGCCTCTTTGTTTTCCGGGTTTGGTATATGGTTTGGAAAATGTCCGTCAGGCTCTAAGAACTGGCTGCCTGACGTGTCCGCGCCAAGGGGAGCCAGCACCTTCTCCACGAAGAATCCGCCTGCACCGTTTCCTGTATCGACCACAATGTGCAGACCTGCAAGGGGCTTATCGTAATCCAGCGCCCGGATGCTCTTTTTTATCTTTTCCTGCAAAAATGTACAATATACAGAAATGGAATCAACTTTCTCCACTGCAGACAAATCCGTGTCCGCTATTTCAAGCGCTGCCGCTGTTTCAAGAACCTTCGTAATATCATCATGCTCCAGTCCGCCATCCCTGTCAAAAAACTTATATCCATTCCTATTAAAGGGAAGATGGCTTGCCGTAATCATAATCGCGCCGTCAAACGCAAATTCATCAAACACGGTTGTCATAAACATGGACGGTGTCGACACCAGTCCGCAGTCATAAACCTTTGCGCCGGCTGCCAAAATTCCCTTTGCTGCCGCCGCAAAGAGACTGTCTGCGGTAATGCGCGAATCATGACCGATACCGATTCGCAGCTCCTGCGTTCTCTTTCCTTTCTTGTCCGCAAGCCATCTGACAAATCCGCCGCCTATCAGATTTCCCGCTTCCTCTGTGAGGTTCACGTTCTCTCCCGCAACCCCCTCACAGGCAATTCCGCGAATATCGCTTCCGTTTTGAAGCTTCCTAATATCTGTCATCCTTCTCTCCTCCTATGTCATAGAATATCAATATATACCGTCTGGCAACGTCGTCACCAGGCAAAGAATTGTGACTGCTGCCCATCATTTCCTCATTATATCATAATTTACATAAAAAGGAAACATGAAATAACTCCACACATACGAACAAATCGTAACAGTATTACTGCACTCCGTTCCGGAAACAGGTAAAAAACCATACGTTTTCTCACGTAGCATGTAAAGCCATAATTAGCAGCATGTGCCAAGTCCTGCCTGAATAGGAACCACATATCCGAGAAAGACTAAACAATATGAGACGCGATGAAATGAAATCAGAAACAACAAGGAAGAATACCATGAAAAAAGCGGCTGTACGCCCCTTTGACTATTATGCATTACTATTTTTTGCCACCGCTTTTACCGGATGGCTCTGGGAAGTGCTGTTATATCTGGCAACAGCCCGCACTTTTGTAAACCGGGGGGTTAATCAAGGTCCCTATCTGCCCATTTACGGCATCGGGAGCATCATATTGTTTTTGCTGCTTCACAGGATGCGAAAAAAACCGTTCCGCGTCTTTATCCTTTCTGCCATACTCTGCACGGTTCTTGAATATATCGCAGGGGCATGGCTAGAATGGAAATGGAACATCCGCTGGTGGGATTACACCGGACGCCTGCTGCACCTGAACGGCTATGTCTGCCTTATGAGCGCTGTCTGCTTCGGACTCGGCGGCGTTCTGCTCATCTGCCTTTTCCAGCCAGTATTCAACAAGCTCTACCATCATATGACAGTCCGTCTTCGCACTGTGCTCTGTCTTTTGTTTATCCTGCTGTTTACCATTGATGCAGCCTACTCTGTGATCCTTCCCAATACCGGAAAATATATCAGCGGCATTGCTATCCCTGGCTGCCTTTCCCACGCAGCCCAGTAGCATTTATCGTTTTCATTCGTAACAGTTCTGCCTTCCGCATCAAGCCATGCAAAACCACTTCGTTGGTGTCAAAGCCACGTTCCATGGCCTGATGCATCTCTGCCATTACGCTGTTTTACGTGGCTTGTAAGCCATAATTTGCAGCAAGTACAAAGTCCTGAACTGTTACTTTCATTCCCCCGTCATTTTAAATCTTGCTTTTTGGTGCCAGAAAAGATATGATAAAGACAAAACATTTTAGGAAAGGGCACAGCAAGGAAGATTCTGTTGCTGCGAAAGGACTGGACAAATGGAGCATATGGAAATTGAAAAAAAATACACCCTGAAAAAACTGCCTGAAAATCTCGAAGACTATCCCTGCAAAGTCATCGAGCAGGCATATCTAAACACTACTCCCGTAGTACGTGTCCGTAAGTCGGACGACTCTTATTACCTGACCTACAAAGGAAGCGGTCTGATGGCACGCGAGGAGTACAATCTTCCCCTTGACAAGGAATCCTACATGCATCTGCGCACAAAGGCTGACGGCAACATTATTTCCAAAAAGCGGTATATCATTCCGCTTGAAAATCCGCAGTTTGATGACAGCTTCCATCCATTTTCCACACCCGGTCTTTCCGTAGAGCTTGACGTGTTTGCACCACCCTTCGCGCCGCTTGTCATGGCTGAAGTCGAGTTTCCAAGCAAGGAGATGGCAGATGCTTTTATCCCGCCGGAATGGTTTGACAAGGATGTCACCTACAACCCTGAATACCACAACTCGGTCATGAGCAGGAAAAAATGGGATTAAACTGCTTAGCCGTTTCTTCAATCCCCTGCCGGGCGCAGCATCCCAAGCTTGAAATGCCTGCGGCAGAGCGCCACATAGTTGTCATTGGCGCCAAGTACGACCTGTTCCCCATCGCGCACAATGCCCCTGCTGTCAAAACGCGCATTACATGTCGCCTTTCTGCCACACCAGCACACTGTCTTAATCTCTTGTATGATATCTGCAATTGCTACCAGCCGCTCACTTCCGGGAAACAGATTATTCTGAAAATCTGTCCGCAGCCCATAGCACACGACGGGTACCTCCATAAAATCAACAATGTCCGAGAGAAAGTCAATCTGCTCTCTCGTGGCAAACTGCACTTCATCCACAATAATGCAGTCATAGGACTTGATTTCCTCCTCGGGCATCTGCACCAGTTCACGCAAAAATATACACTCCATTTCCAGGCCAATCCGTGAGCGTATTACACGCTCCCCATCGCGCGTGTCCGTCTCAGTCTTGCACAAAAGCGCCCTCTGTCCTACCTCCTGATAATTAAAATGTGTCATAAGTGCGTTTGCAGTCTTGGAACTGTTCATTGCACCATAATAAAAATATAGCTTCGCCATACACACCCTCCTTCCTCGTAACAGTTCAGCCTATCGGAGGTATCCGGTCTCACTTGGTCAATCCCGGGAACACGCTCCGGCTGGCAGCTTTAGCTGCATATTCCCTTTCTATGTCCGTATACAATCGAGTAGGGAAGACTTTCCCTACTCGCCGCGCGCCCCATGCGCCGCTTCTGCGGCATACTTCCTCTGCATGGGGCTGCACATAAAAATAAGGGCATTGAAACACATAAATGTTTCAATGCCTTTATTAACTGCGGATAACAGGACTTGAACCTGCACGGTCGCCCACCAGAACCTAAATCTGGCGCGTCTGCCAATTCCGCCATATCCGCATTTACATATTCACACGTCTGCCAGATACCTGTCAAATGTACTCTTACAGTCTACCAAATGTAATCGTGAAAGTCAACCACTTTTCTTTTTTAGGGAATGGGCAGGGTAACAGCCCAGAACATTGCACTTGCTGCAAATTATGGCTTACAAGCCTTTTTTGACAATATGAGAGGGACGGTTTTCCATCCCTCTCATGTTTTTGTCTGCTCTCATTTCATCCCGCCCAGAGCCTCAACCCTCATGGCAATATTCTGCTCAAACTCTTCATCAGAATACTTCGGGTCTCTTGTCGCCCGCCAGATTTCACACGGCATTTTATCGCACTTGCCGCAGTCCTTCAATTTCTTTTCATGCACTACACAATTATAAATCGTACATCCCCCTGGAGAGTGGAACACTTTCCCCTCACAGGCACTACAGCCACTGCACATCTCGCCATAGCAATAGCAGACACTACAGTCTGTACCGCAGACACTCATCAGACTCATACAATAATTCCTCCTCTTTCGCATATAACATGTACAGGAAACGCGCATACCGCAAAGCGGTTAAATTCCAAATCAAGCATACTATACCCGGCATCGCCTGTCTTGTATATTTGCGACATCCTGCGCCGCATACCGTCTCGCCTCCGCCATGTTCATTGAGTGATATTTCCTGAAATCATGGCACAGATGCGCCTGGTCGGCATACCCATAACGAAAGGCGGCATCTGCCTTGTTAAAATTCTTGTCATGTAAAAGTTCATTCCATATGTACTGATACCTTACCATGGCAGCAAGCGATTTCGGGGAGACGCCGACATACTCCAAAAACAGCCTTTGCAGCTGCCTGCTGCCGACAAAGACATCCCTCCCTAATGCTGACACCATAATATTTCCTTTCTTTTCCAGCATCCTTGCCACCGCGCGGAAGACTGTCTGGTTCTGGTGCCGTTCATCCAGACGGCTTAACAGTATTTTCTCCGCAACAGGAATGAGCTGGCAGATGTCGGCAGCATCAAACAGATACCGTTCAATCTCCCTCTTGACCGTGGGAAAATGACAGTCCGCATCAAAAAAGCCATTTTTCGTCTCCCGCAGGGACTCCTCCGCAAACAATGCCGCACTCCATGGATAGAACCGCACCGCAAACACAAAATATGTCTTCTTTTCGCTGCTGCCATGAGACGCTGCAAATGTCCTGTCGTCTATTCCGCAGAAGCTGCTGGATATTTTATTGTGCGTAAAGTCCACATGAAAGATAATGTCCATACAGGTATCGGGTATCACAATTCCCATTTCTCCTGCACCGTTTCCCTCCCGCCTGACTGCCCTTCTCGAACCCCAGAAGCAACGAATATACGGCTTCAGGGCATCGCAGGGCGCAAACTCCATGTAATCCTCGGTGCACCGATATGGTGTTGCTGTTACCGGATTATAATATTTGTGTATTGTAGTTACATTCATACAACTGCCACCATTAAAACGCCGGGAGCTCTGCAAACACAACCTTCTCTCCGTCTGCAATCCCGCCGTAGACCATATCCGTATGACACCCTTCCTTTAAATAATGCGCCATGACAAACTGCGCCGTAAACGGCATTTTCAGAGAAGGCAGCTCCTGCAGCAGGAACCATCTGCTGATGCCCTCATTGGATACCAGATAATCATCCACGCCATCCTTCAGGTTCGCAAAAAAGTAGTAATTCTGCCTGATTTCTTCCTGCGACCGCCGCAGTGTGACGTACCGCAGGCGCAGATTTTCAATCGCACGCTCCGTGATTCCCAGCTCCTCCTGTAGCTCACGCAGTACACATGCCCTGGCATCATTCAGCTCAAACGTCTCAAAATGCCCACCCGCGGAGCCGACCCACACATCATTTATCACACGCCCGCCCTGACGGTAGAGCAATAAGATTTTATTGTTCTTTTGAATATAAACAGACGCCATATTTCGCAATTTTCCTTCCATACTGTCTCCTTTTTTCTTTATTCTTCTTATTTTTTAAGCAGTACCATAATATTCATTGTAACACAATCCATGGCATTTTTGTATTTAAACGTTGACCCTTCCCACAAGCATGGTATAATAAGAAAATGAATAAAAAAACTATTTCTTTTACAGCAGGGGATAAGGAGAACACTAATGAAAGAATACCAAAATTTTATTGACAACTTTGTCCGACAGAACCAATCGATTTTAGGCAGCAGTCTCGTCGGCGTATATCTCCACGGTTCCGCGGTAATGGGATGCTTTAACGGAAAAAGGAGCGACCTCGATTTCATCATTGTCGTTCACCATGACCTGCCTGCCGCCGTCAAACGTCGGTACATGGACATGGTTGTCGCACAGAACACTCAGGCTCCCGCAAAAGGAATCGAGCTTAGCATCGTGGAAGAATCCGTATGCCAGCCGTTTGTTTACCCCACACCCTTTGTACTTCATTTTTCTGTGGCACACCTGGACTGGTATCGCTCCAACCCTGCGGACTATATTGAAAAAATGAACGGAACCGACAAAGATTTAGCTGCCCATTTTACGATTCTCTATCACAGGGGGAAGACACTCTGCGGCAAGGAAATTCGCGAAGTTTTCTCCGAAGTTGATTCCGCGGATTATTTTGACAGCATCCGGGGCGATATCGAAAACGCAGTCGAGGAAATCATGGAAAATCCAATGTACATCACCCTTAATCTATGCCGGGTACTCGCCTATCGGAAGGAACGTCTCATCCTGTCCAAGCTGGAAGGCGGAAAATGGGGACTTGCAAACCTTCCTCAAAAATATGCACCCCTGCTCACCGACGCGCTGGCTGAATACACATCTGACAGCACCATGGAGCCAGACACGGCACTCGCCAGAGAGTATGCCGCCTATATGCTGAAATCTTTGAACTAATTTAAGTAATACACCTTTTCAGGTATTGTCTCAATCACCATAAAGAGTTCTGCCTCCATGGTCTTTGTCCCAACAGGCACAGCCGATTGAATCAGGGTACATCTGTTGCGCAGTCCGTGGGGTCCTGTCTCCTGTTCCGGTTTCCCGCCTATCAGAAAGATGGATGCCACGCCTGTACTCCCGCCGACTACCCGCGACACGAGAGGTTCCGGAACACGGTCCAGCTCCTCGCCAGCATAAAACTGCGGGCTGAGATTTTCCCTCGTACATTCATATTCCATGGTAAAACATCCCATTCCTGCCGGAAACTGTCTTTCGACCGCGTCCAAAGCCATCTTCTTCATCTCCTCAAATTCTTCCTTTGAAACATGCTGCAATGCCTGTTCCCGATACTGGGCATCTTCAAAGTGTTCCCGCTGTTCCCTGAGCGGCTCCGACATCCCGATTTGATTGATGTAGCATCGTATTTCCTCCCCGCCTTCCTCCAGGGAAAATTTGATCTCGGCAGTCTTTCCCTGCTCTAACCGCACCGGAATCTGAAGAATATAATTCCTGCTTGTCCGATGTATTGTCAGCTGCTCTATTTCTCCGGAAAGCTCCGGAAGCATTTTATCCTCCTCCTTTAGCTGCAGCTCCACCAGACACATGCATTCCCAGTCCAGCCGATAAAACGGTGACGTTTCCGGTATGCACCACCCATTTTCCACCATCTGCTGAAAAAAGAGATATGCCTGCGCGTAATCTGCGTGCACCAGCCCTCCCATGATGCCTCCCTGTAACGCAAAGCAGTGTCCTCCTATTTTGATTTGACTGATACATAATGCCTTATTACTGTTGTCCGCCCCTTCTGTTTCCAGCATGGATTCCCTTTTTGTCTGATGTCCCCTATCCATGGAGCCGTTCTTCCATGCCGGCTGCTGCTCCAAAACATATAGGACTGTCCCTCCATTGTAACATTCCTTTTTCCGCCCAATGCCAACGACGTGAAGACACTCACCGTCCAGTGTGACATCCTTACCGATAATCTTTACCTCGTCCAGACGAAACGCCCTGAAATATCCCTGAAACATATCAAAATTCACTTTTCATCCCCCTCTTTCCTTCTACCCTGATTTTATATCCATATTGAGGAGGTGTTAAGAACCATCTGCCGATATACAACCTCGCTCTGTATCTTGGCAAGAAAACAATCCAAATCCCTGGCATCCCGCATTACATGTGTGCCGCACAGTCCTGCAATCCACTGGTTACCTGTAGGTTCCCCGACCAAATGGCTGTCGATGCATGCCAGATGGCGCCCCTGCCTTATGGCATACCGGACAGTGTGCATCGTACCGCTGTCACGCGATGCCTCTATCACGAGCACGCCGTCGCTGATTCCGCTTTGCAGGCGGTCACGCGCCACGTACTGATATCTCTGTGCAGGCGCCAGGGGAGGATATTCACTGACCAGGCAGCCGCCATTTGACAGCAGCCTTTTTGCAAGGGACAGATTGGAAGCGGGAACGATCTGCTCCAACCCGCAGGGCATCACTGCCACACATTTTCCGCCTGCCGCAAGCGCCCCGCACAGGGCATGCGTATCACAGCCCAGGGCAAGTCCGTTTACCACATTGATTCCCTTCCTGCCAAGCACATATCCAACCTGATAGGCAAGCGCCATCCCATTTTGTGACACGCGCCTGCTGCCAATTACTGCAATGCTGTGATTTTGATTCAGAATATCAACATCTCCCATGTAATACAAGCAGTCCGGCGCCTTTGCAATGGAACGCATCCGCCAGGGATATCTCTCGCTTTCTCTCCTTATCTGTCCGATGCCGCCCTGCCAGACCATTTTCATCATCCCCCTTGATTCGGAATCGTACGGAACTACCTGTCCATCTGATTACACCATTCCTCTATGTGTTCAAAACGAATCGAAAGCTTCCCTTCATAGATATGAACCGGAACCGGCTGTGTCAAATCATGCAGCTGGGCATAGATGTCCCCCTCAAAGAAAAAGACAAGCAGCTGCTTTTTGTAAGGGTCAAGTATCCAGTACTCGCGCACGCCGGCATTCTCGTATTTCTCAAGCTTTTTGAAATAATCCTTCCGCTTCGTTGACGGCGAAACCACTTCCAGCACAAAGTCCGGTGCGCCGAACACCCTCCCTTTCAATATCTTCTCATTATTGCACAGAATCAGGACATCCGGCTGTACCATAGTTTTATCGTCACAGTCAAGCTGTACATCAGTCGGCGCCATGACTGCCTCACACTTTCCGTTGTTATCCATGATATAGTTGGCAATCTGCCTGTAAATCTCCCCTGCAATCCTCTGATGGTCAAATGTCGGCACTGCCATATCATAAATCACCCCATCGATGAGTTCCACCCTGGTCTCATCCGGTATGGCAAAATAATCCCCAACAGTATATTCTCCCTGTTTTTTTTCATTGGAATCCCCATAAGAAAAAGCAGCGCTGTCATTCAGTGCCATACTGCCATCCTGCTCCTTCAATGCCTGCTCCAGTGCATGAAGCGTGGCATACCGCGGATGCGCCGTCTCCCCCGAAAAAATCTTCTGGACAGTGCCAAGCGGCACACCTGACCAGTCGGAAAGCTGTGCATAGCTGTAGCCCTTCTGCAACTTTTTCTGTTTCATTTCCTCTATCGTCATAACTTCCTCCCGCCAGATTACCCTGCCCCTAAATTCCTCTGTGTATATATACTATCCGTTTTTTATCCGTCTGTCAACCGTTTTATTTCCATTTTCTGTTTTTTCATTCAAGTGCCAAACGCAAAAAAGGGCGATTCCTCACTTTCTGAGATAATCGCCCCTGACAAAAATTCTAAAAATGGACCACCAGTGATTCATTTTCCCAGTAAAAAGTCAGGCATTGTCCGGTACTTTACTGATAACTTTTCTATTAATCTTTATCATAAAAAATGCAGATGCGCAGAGCGACATTCCCTCTGCAATCGGAAATGCCCACCAGACCGCATGGAGCCCGCCAAGCCTCGCGAGGATAAATGCTGCCGGAAGCAGAACCACAAGCTGTCTTGCGACAGACACAACAAGGCTGTATACACCATTTCCAAGCGCCTGAAATACAGACCCTGCAATAATACAGAACCATGCAAGCAAAAAATGTACGCAGATAATGCGCAGCGCCGGAACACCGATGGCAAGCATCTCCTCTGATGCGTCAAACATCCCAAGCAATGCGGCTGGCATCGTCTCAAACACAATAAAGCCCGCAAATAACAGGACAAACGCATACACAAGGCTGCACTTTATCGCCTTGATCAGGCGGCTTCGTTTGCCTGCCCCGTAATTATATGCCACAATCGGTATCATTCCGTTATTCAGTCCGAATACCGGCATAAAGAAAAAGCTCTGCAGCTTGAAATATACCCCAAATACTGCCGTCGCCGTCGCTGAAAACGTAATCAGTATCATATTCATGCCATAAGTCATGACCGAGCCAATTGCCTGCATGATAATGGAGGGGACGCCGACCTTATAGATATTTCCAATCGTATAGCCATCCGGCCGGAATCCTTTCAGTGACAACGTAATTTCCTTATTTTTCCTCATATTGAAATACAGTCCCAGCGTTCCTCCCACAATCTGCCCGATTACCGTGGCGATTGCCGCGCCCGCGACACCAAGCGCCGGCATTCCAAACAGGCCAAAAATCATTATGGGATCCAGGATAATGTTGATAATTGCACCGACTGCCTGCGTTATCATGGAATACAGCGTCTTTCCCGTGGACTGCAGAAGCTTCTCAAATACAAGCTGCGCATATAATCCAAAAGAGCATACGCATACAATTGTCAGGTACTGTACACCCATCGTATATATTTCCGGATCCGCATCCTTAATCTGGCTTGCATAAAATGGCCCGACACCCACAATTCCCACAATCACAAAGGCAATATAACTCAGAAGCGCCAAGAAAATTCCATTCATTGCCGTCTTACTTACCTGTTTGAAATTCTTTTCACCCAGCTGTTTCGACAGCAGGGAATTGACGCCTACGCCAGTACCCGTTCCAACCGCTATCAAAAGTGTCTGTATCGGGAACGCAAGCGATACCGCCGTAAGCGCATTCTCGCTTAGCTTTGCCACAAAGATGCTGTCCACGATATTGTAAAGCGCCTGAACCAGCATGGAAACCATCATTGGCAGGGACATATTCAGAAGCAGCTTGTCAACAGGCATGACGCCCATCTTGTTTTCCTGCGTTTTTACACCTCGTTCACTATTCATTCGTTCTCCTCATATTAATACCATTATATTTTTGTCTCTACAAAGATTGTATAGATTGCCTTGATGGCAGTTTCAAAGTCCTCATTTGCCACACCGATAATGACATTCTGCTCACTGGAGCCCTGGTCAATCATCCGGACATTCACGTTTGCATGCGCAAGCGCCGCAAAAATCCTGCCAACAGTACCCCGCTGTGATTTCATGCAGCGTCCGACGACAGCAATCAAGGCAAGGTCAGACTGGATGTCAATGCTGTCAGGATTTACCGCCTTGCTGATGCCTGACAGTATATTCTGCTCCTTGTCAACAAACTCGGACTGATGGACCATTACATTCAGCGTGTCAATTCCGGACGGCATATGTTCAAAGGAAATGTCGTACTCCTCAAACACCTGAAGCACTTTTCTCCCAAAACCAATCTCCATGTTCATCATATCCTTCTCGATATTGATGGACGCAAACCCTTTCTTGCCGGCAATACCTGTTATCGTATACTTTGCCTTTTTGCACGTATGTCCCACAATCCATGTTCCCTCGTCCTCCGGCTGGTTGGTATTCCTGATGTTAATCGGAATTCCCTCTTTCCTCACCGGGAATATGGCATCCTCATGCAGGACTGTCGCACCCATGTAGGAAAGCTCCCGAAGCTCGCCATACGTAATAATGTCAATTCCCTTCGGGTTGTCAATAATGCGGGGATCCGCAATCAGGAAACCTGACACGTCTGTCCAGTTCTCATACACATCCGCACGGATTGCCTTTGCAACGATAGACCCCGTAATGTCGGAGCCGCCCCTTGAAAACGTCACGACCGTCCCGTCTTCCATTGCGCCATAAAATCCCGGGATAACCGCCCGCTCCACATTCTCAAGCCGCTTTGACAGGAGCTTCTGCGTCGTCTCCGCATCAAATACACCGGCCTCATTAAAACGGATTGCCTCTGCCGGGTCTACAAATTCATACCCGAGATAATTTGCCATTATGATTCCGTTCAGGTATTCCCCGCGGCTGGCTGCATAGTTGGAGCCTGCCTTGCTCTTAAAATTGTCAATAATGCGGTCAAATTCCCTGGAAAGGTCAAGGTCAAGCTTCAGTCCGTCAATAATCTCCTGGTAACGTTTCTCAATCTGTGCCATCTCCGCATTGAAATTATGATCTTTCTCTGCCAGCTCATAGCACTTATAAAGCATATCTGTAACCTTGGTATCTTTGTCAAAACGTTTGCCCGGCGCAGATGGGACAACAAATTTCCTGTCCTCATCCGCATGGATGATGTTTCCAACCTTCACAAACTGCTCTGCACTTGCAAGCGAGCTTCCGCCAAATTTCACAACCTTTTTCATCTCTCACAATTCCTTTCCAAACTGTTGTACTCTCATTATATTTATGTTATTCCAAAATAACGATAATGTTATCCCTGTTTTCAGTCTACCCGAATCATTGACAGGATATCACCATATTTCGCAGCCTTATCCTTATATTCTGCCTCTGACATCTCCTCCGTGACAAATCCGCACTCTCCGTCGGCAACTCCAGAAATCATCTCAACCTCGCCAAAGAATTCCTTAATCCGAGCCTCATCCGTGGAAGATGAGCGCACAAAAAATTTCCTGACTGCTCCGTCAATCGGGGATATCTCCAGTTTTGTGTCTTCCCATTTGATGTCAAGGTGTTTGCCTTTATGACGGGCGCAGTCAAGGACATCTGCCACAACTGCACTTGCAGTCGCAAGCTTGCCTGCACCCTTGCCATAGTACATTGTCTCGCCGCCCATATTGCTGTTTACAAGAATCGCATTGAATACACCCTTGACTGCATACAGCGGATTCTCCGGAAATACGACAAACGGGGCAACAAGTGCATAGTACTTTCCGTTCTTCTTCACGCTCTTGGCAAAAAGCTTTATCGTCGCCCCCATTTTCTTTGCATATGCAAAATCCTTATCCGTAATAGCTGTAATGCCTTCTGTCGTAATATCTGCAAAATCGGCTTTCCTGCCATATGCAAGCGAAGTGAGAATGGCAATCTTCCTGCCGGCATCAAATCCCAGCACATCCGCGTCGGGATTTTTCTCCGCGTAGCCTTTTTCCTGCGCCCTTGCAAGCACATCTGCAAACGCAAGCCCTTCCGTCTCCATCTTGGTGAGGATATAGTTTGTCGTACCGTTTAAAATACCTGTGATGGAAAGGATTTCCTCCTGCGCAAGCGATGTCCGCAGCGGCCTGATAATCGGAATGCCACCGCCGACACTCGCCTCAAATAAATAGCTGCAGTTATGTGCCTTCGCAATCTGTAAAAGCTCCGGACCGTGCTTCTCCACAAGTTCCTTGTTGGATGTACATACACTCTTTCCGCCCTCGAGCGCCCGCTTTGTAAATTCATATGCCGGATGCTCGCCGCCCATTGTCTCACACACAATCGCAACCTCCGGATCGCTGATAATCGTATCAACATCGTGAACAAGGACTTCCTGTACCGGATCTCCCTCAAACTCCCTAAGATCAAGCACATACTTCACTTCGATTTCCTCGCCGAGCTTACTGGAAATCACATCCCGGTTCTTTTTTATCACCTCATACACTCCGCTTCCTACCGTACCGTACCCTAACACTGCTACCTTTGTCATTTTCCTTTGACCTCCTATTTTCCCAGCACTTTTACATTATGCACTCCGCTTCTCTTTTCTATCTCTGAAACCATCGCAGACACATCGCTTGTCGTATCAAGTATCTGTATGCTCAGGGACAGCGTCGCAATTCCGTTAATCGGTATCGTCTGATGGATTGTCAGGATATTGGCGCCAAAATCCGCCACCACCTTCAGCACATCCGACAAAAGCCCCGGTTTGTCATCCATCCTGCAGGACAGCGTTATCGTCGTCCCCTGTGCAGAATCATGAAACGGAAAGATATCCTCTTTGTACTTATAATAAGAGCTCCTGCTGATTCCGACACGTTCGACCGCCTCCTGCACCGAAGCCGCTTTCTGTGTCTCCAGAAGCCTGTTTACCTCGACCACCTTTAACAACACATCCGGCAGAGCCCTTTTTTTTACAACAAAGTAAGCTGTTGTTTCTTCCATTTTCCCATCATTTCCTTTAAGCTTTCAATTTAACCTTATATGAAACTTTCTTCCAAATACCGACCTGTTTTTCCAGCAAAGACATTTGTGCGTCACTGCAATACATATTATCATAACGCACAAAAAAGTTCAACCCATTTGTTGCACTTTTTCTAAAACAGCAATCACCTTTATTATCCCCAATCAAGTATGGGAATGACCTTCTCTCCTACTCGCCGCACGCCCCATGCGCCGCCTTAGCGGCATACTTCCTCTGTATGGGGCTGTGTGCATAACTTTATGCTGAGCGATCAGTTTTTTCCGACCGCCAGTATAATATCTCTCTGCATACATATACTTTTTATGAGGTATATAATTATGAAACGATTAAAATGCTTTACCATAGCCGGTATATTCTTTGTCCTGATAACAGGCTCACTCGCTCACTTTTTATATGGCTGGAGCGGAAATAATCATATCGTCGGTCTTTTTACGCCAGTCAGTGAATCAATCTGGGAACATATGAAGCTGATTTTCTTTCCAATGTTAATCTACACCTGTATCATATTTTTTCCGTGCAGAGCCGCCTATCCCCTTATTGTATCCACACTCTGCCTCGGCACGCTGACTGGAACAATGCTCATCCCCATCTTTTTTTATACCTACACTTTCTTTTTAGGCAGGGATGTCTTTCTTTTGGATATCAGTACCTTTATCCTAAGTACCATAATTGCCTTTTCTGTGGTTTATATATGTACTCCGCTCCGTTTGCATAACAAATATTCTGTGGTTATATATGGCCTGACGGCTGTCGTATTTCTGTGTTTCATACTATTTACCTACCAGCCGCCAAGCTTACAGATATTTGAAAATCCCACATAATCCGGAAACTGATACAAAATATCCTTATTTTAATCTGTAACGATTGTAATTAGGTATGCCATAACCAATCTACTGACCAGATAC
>ERZ778517.128-NODE-128-length-88774-cov-12.664717_pt1 | contig 88774 bp, 72 predicted proteins | sample MGYA00510341_ERZ778517 | MGnify/ENA primary metagenome ERZ778517 (study PRJEB29527, sample SAMN07138964) | mouse gut metagenome | material: feces | host: mouse | place: China:Nanjing | collected 2016-01-25 ...
GACTTATTCAGCTGTCACTCTTTTAGTTATAATTCATCGAACTCACGTTAATTTAAAGAAAAAGAAAAAAGTGACGATTGACCCCCTTTCAGTGTGGGCTGAAAGGGGGCTTTTGTATATTTTTGCGATACCGAAATATATGATTATGGAGAATTTTGTTGCGCTGGTTGTCATGGTGGCGTCATTATCGGTTGCGGGCCTTCTGATTATGAAAAACTTCAGGACTAAGTCTCTTGCCGGAAAGAAAAGCCGGATTGTTTCAATATTATTGCTGCTGAACAGCTGTCTGCTATTGTGTGACATGGCTGCCGGAAAGGGAGTGGCATTCAGGCTTCCGCTTGATTTGCTGCTTTCGCTTTTTGCCTTGTACCCGGTCATGTCATCTGTACTGCGGGAGAAGGCTTCTGTGCTTTTTGTCGGTATGGCGTCTGCAGCGGAGGCCGGACTTGCCGTTTATTATGTGCTTTGTTCCGTGTCAGTCCTTGGATTGCCTCCCGAGGAGGTCACTATGTGCCTGGCAGCTTTGGTTGCCGCATTTATAGCAGGAATATTTATCTATGGGGTATCCCGCCGCCTTGCTGATGTGCGTTCCGTCATGGCCTCGGGGAATGCCTGGTCGTATATGTGCCTCATAGTCGAGACAGTGTATCTTTTTTGCATCCTGGTCTGTACGCTTCTTATGCTTTGCCTGTTCCGTATGGACGGTGATGCTTCAGTGGCTTTGTGCATCGTTTCGCTTCTTTTCTGTCTTGTGCAGCTGGCTTTGGGGCTGAGGTGCTGCTATGATGCGGAGTTTCTGATTTTTAAGAAGCAGGAAGAGCGTATTGCCGTAGCCTATAAAGCCTCTAAGATGGAACTTGCGGTCATGCGTCCCAAGCCTGATGAGGCTTATCAGGATGTGTATTCCAGGATAGTGTCGTATTTTGAGGAAGAAAAGCCTTATCTGAATGGTGACCTGACTATAAATGATGTCGTTAAAGTTGTCTATACGAATAAACTGTACATATCCAGGGCAATCAGCCATTATGCCGGGAAGAATTTCTGCCAGTTTGTGAATTGGCACAGGGTAATGTATTCGGTGGAAAGGTACAGGGAAAATCCCGAGATGACCGTGACGGATCTTTGGCAGGCATGCGGATTCAATTCAGTGGTCCCTTATAATATGGCCTTCAAGCTGTTCATGGGAGAGAATCCCGGGGAGTGGTGCCGTAAGGAGAAGGCCAGGCTTGTGAGGATGAAAAAATAAGTTGCGGAATCGGGACGGGAAGAGTATCTTTGTGCTTGGACAAAGGGCGCCTGCACGTATTTGGGACGGCGGTGTCCTGACAGACAAACTGAAACTAATTCATGTTATGGCAGACGAGAAGATAATTTTTTCGATGAATGGGGTAGGCAAGATCCTTCCTCACAACAACAGGGTGATTCTGAAAGACATATATTTGTCTTTCTTTTACGGGGCGAAGATCGGCATCATCGGTCTTAACGGTTCCGGAAAGTCCACATTGATGAAGATAATAGCCGGAATCGAGACCGGTTATCAGGGTGAAGTCGTATGGGCGCCCGGTTATTCTGTAGGTTACCTCGAGCAGGAACCTCAGATGGATCCGGACAAGACCGTCCTTGAGGTGGTTCAGGAGGGTGTCCAGGAGGTGATGGACATCCTGAAGGAGTACGAAGAGGTCAATCTCCGTTTTTGCGAGCCGATGTCGGATGACGAGATGGCGGCTTTGATTGAGCGTCAGGGCGAGCTTACTGAAAAGATTGAGAACTGTGGCGGATGGGAGATTGATTCAAAGCTGGAGCGTGCAATGGATGCATTGCAGTGTCCACCGTCCGATGCCAAGGTCGGGACTCTCAGTGGAGGAGAGAGGAGGCGTGTGGCCCTATGCCGTCTCTTGCTCAGGCAGCCTGATGTGCTGCTGCTCGATGAGCCTACCAACCACCTTGATACTGAGAGCATACAGTGGCTTGAGGCCCACCTTCAGCAGTATAAGGGAACTGTAATCGCAGTTACGCATGACAGGTATTTCCTTGACAATGTGGCCGGATGGATTCTTGAACTTGACAGGGGGGAAGGAATACCGTGGAAAGGAAACTATTCTTCATGGCTGGACCAGAAGAGTACCAGGCTTGCCATGGAGGAAAGGCAGGAGAGCAAGCGCCGCAAGACTCTGGAAAGGGAGCTTGAGTGGGTGCGTATGGCTCCTAAGGCACGTCATGCCAAGTCGAAGGCACGCTTGGGAGCATATGAGAAGCTTGCCAGTGATGACGGCAGGGAGAAGGAGGCTAATCTTGAGATTTTCATTCCTAACGGTCCCCGTCTTGGAAACAAGGTCATTGAGTTCCGTGACGTGTCGAAGGCCTATGGTGACAAATTGCTTTATGAGCATCTGTCATTCGTGCTGCCTCCGGCCGGAATCGTCGGTGTCATTGGGCCTAACGGTGCTGGAAAGACAACTTTGTTCAGGCTTATTATGGGATTGGAACAGCCTGATTCCGGTGAAATCATAGTCGGAGAGACCGTCAAGACTGCCTATGTGGACCAGCAGCACAAGAGCATAGACCCTGACAAGACTGTATATCAGACAATCGCCAATGACTCGGAGTTCGTCAAGCTCGGAAAAAAAGAGGTGAATGCCAGGGCATATGTGTCGCGCTTCAACTTCTCCGGGGCGGACCAGGAGAAATTGTGCGGCATCCTTTCCGGCGGTGAGAGGAATCGCCTGCATCTGGCCCTCACTCTTAAGGACGAAGGCAACGTGCTTTTGCTTGACGAGCCTACCAATGATGTGGACGTGAACACGATACGTGCGCTTGAGGAAGGCCTTGAGAACTTTGCCGGCTGTGCAGTGGTGATTTCACACGACCGCTGGTTCCTTGACCGTATCGCGACGCATATCCTTGCTTTTGAGGGCGATTCCCAGGTGTATTTCTTCGAGGGGACCTATTCCGAGTACGAGGAGAACAAGAAGCGCCGTCTTGGAAATGAGGAGCCTAAGAGATTCAAGTATAAGAAACTGATGGCTGAGTAGGGCCTTCGGATGTGTATTGGAAAACCATATTTGCAATGAGACGAATTATAGCAGTCATTTTGGCGATGGGCTCTTTGGCCTGTGCCGTTTCAAGTGCCCAGATTAAGATAGGGAACCGTTCTGTGAACATTAAGAAGGCCGTGCAGGCCGCAAGTGACGTTACAAAGGCCATTACCTTGTCCGATGAGGATATCGCGAGGATGAGCCGCGAGTCTGTGGAATGGATGGATGAGCACAATCCGATAGACACTTGTGAATATGATGCAAGGCTCAGGCGTCTTACGGAAGGCATTACTGAAGTTGACGGGCTTGCTCTCAATTTCAAGGTCTATTATGTCATAGATGTCAATGCGTTTGCCTGCGGTGACGGGTCTATAAGGGTATTTTCATCTTTGATGGACATTATGGATGACGATGAGCTTATGGCGATAATCGGCCATGAAATCGGTCATGTGGTGCATCATGATGTCAAGGACGCGATGAAGAGCGCCTATATGGCTTCTGCTGCCCTGAATGCGGCCGGAGCTGCAGGAGGAAAGATAGGACAGCTTTCAGACTCACAGCTCGGTGACCTTGCTGCCGCTTTGCTTGACGCGCAGTTCTCGCAGAAACAGGAGTATGCGGCGGATGAATATGGGTTTGAGTTCTGCGTCAAGCACGGCTTCAGTCCATATGGAATGGCGAACGGGCTTGGCAAGCTTGTCGAGCTTTCAAAAGGTGCAAAGGCTTCTGTCGTGCAGAAAATGTTCTCATCACATCCTGATAGCGAGAAGCGTGCCCAAAGGATGAAAGAGAAGGCCGACGCTTACGTGGCCGGAAAATGATTCCTGATTTTATAAGTCCTGAAAATTCCTGACGGTATGAAAAGAATTTCAGTGATAACCGCGGCCATGTGTTTTTTGCTGTTGCCGTTTTGTGCTTCAGCCCAGCGTTCCGAGCTTCTTTTGGAGAAGGGATGGAAATTTTTTCTTGGCGATGCAGAAGGGGCGTCTGACAAGTCTTATGATGATTCCTCTTGGAAAGAAGTCTCTGTGCCTCATGACTGGGCCATCACTGGACCTTTTGACAGGAACAATGATCTCCAGAATGTAGCGGTGACACAGAATTTCGAGACTCGGGCTTCAGTAAAGACCGGACGTACCGGAGGATTGCCTTATGTCGGCACAGGATGGTACAGGTGCACTTTCGATGCTCCGCAGGGCAAGAAGACCACACTTCTTTTTGACGGCGCGATGAGTGAGGCAAGGGTGTATGTGAACGGGCACTATGTCGGCTTCTGGCCTTACGGCTACAGTTCATTCCATTATGACATCACTCCTTATCTCAATTCTGACGGAAAGGACAATGTGCTTGCGGTAAGGCTTGAGAACCGTCCGCAGTCTTCAAGATGGTATTCCGGTGCCGGGCTGTACAGGAATGTCCATCTGATATTCACATCCGAAGTGCATGTTCCGGTGTGGGGAACTCATGTCACGACTCCTCATGTGGAGAAGGACTTTGCTTCCGTGCACATGGAGACGAAGATTGATGGCGCGGAGGGAAGGGCCTTGAAGATAGAGACTTCGCTTTATGCTCCGGACGGGACTGTTGCGGCGGAACGTACTTTTGCGGGAAAGACCGGAGCCGGTCAGCCTATGGTTCAGAATTTCATCGTTGATTCTCCGGAACTGTGGTCTCCCGAGCATCCGGCCTTGTACCGTGCTGTGTCCAGGATTTATGCCGACGGTGTGCTTGCCGATGTTTATGAGACGTCTTTCGGAATACGCTCAATAGAATTTGTCACTGAGAAAGGATTTTTCCTGAACGGCGGTCACCGCAAATTCCAGGGGGTATGCAATCATCATGACTTGGGACCTTTGGGAGCGGCAGTCAATGTGTCCGCACTCAGGCATCAGCTCCGGATGCTTAAGGATATGGGCTGTGATGCTGTCAGGACATCGCACAATATGCCGGCTCCCGAGCTTGTGCGCCTGTGTGATGAGCTTGGACTGATGATGATGATTGAGCCGTTTGACGAGTGGGATATTGCCAAATGCACAAACGGCTATCACAGGTTCTTTAATGAGCCGTCTGATGTGCCGGGAATGACATGGGCGGAAAGGGACATGGTGAATATGCTTCATCAGTGGCGCAACAATCCTTGTGTGGTAATGTGGAGCATCGGGAATGAGGTGCCGACGCAATGCAGCGCGGACGGCTACAAGGTGGCAAAGTTCCTGCAGGACATCTGTCACCGTGAGGACCCGTCCAGGCCATGCACATGCGGAATGGACCAGGTCTCATGTGTCCTTGACAATGGTTTTGCGGCCCTGATTGACATTCCGGGCCTGAATTACAGGACTTTCCGATATCTTGAGGCATATGAGAATCTGCCTCATGGCTTTGTGCTGGGGTCGGAGACTGCTTCGACAGTCAGTTCAAGGGGTGTGTATAAGCTTCCTGCCAAGAAACGCTTCGGAGCTGTTGACAGCGACCACCACTGCTCCGCATATGATCTTGACGCATGTTCGTGGTCGAATGTACCTGATATAGACTTTGCCCTTGCTGACGATTACGGGTGGACAATGGGACAGTTTGTATGGACAGGCTTTGATTATCTTGGAGAGCCGTCTCCATATGATACCGACTCTTGGCCGAATCACAGCTCGATGTTCGGAATAATTGACCTCGCGTCAATACCGAAGGACAGGTTCTATCTTTACAGAAGCGTTTGGAACAGGACGGAGCCGACACTTCATGTGCTTCCGCATTGGAACTGGAAAGGGCATGAAGGCGAGCAGGTGCCTGTTTATGTATATACTTCGTGGCCGGAAGCGGAGCTTTTCGTAAATGGAGTCAGCTATGGACGCATGCGCAAAGAGCCTTCTCCAGTGTCAGATGGATATGTGCCTGCTGATACGGCACGTATGGCAAAGGGATTTCAGGATGAGAATCATGAAGGACGCTACAGGCTCATGTGGAATGATGTCGTTTATCAGCCCGGAGAACTGCGTGTGGTAGCATATGACAACTGCGGCAAGGAAGTGGGGGAGAAGGTCGTGAAAACGGCAGGAAAACCGCATCATCTGGAGATTTCTTCTGGCCTTGGCTTTATCGGAAAGGATGAGGTCCCGGTCTTGAAGGCTGACGGCAAGGACCTGGCTTATTTTACAGTCAAGGTAGTGGACAAGAACGGAAACCTGTGCCCGTCGGATTCGAGGCTTGTTGAGTTTGATGTCTGCGGAGCCGCCTCATACAGGGCTGCTGCCAATGGTGACCCGACGTGTCTTGACATTTTTCATGAGCCCCGGATGCACGCCTTTTCAGGTATGCTGACCGTGATTGTGCAGGCAGGAGAGAAAGGCGGAGAAGCTGTCCTGACTGCCAGATCCAAAGGATTGAAGCCGGCAAGGGTTGCCGTGAAAGTGGAATAAAACAGAAGCCCCGGTCTGATGAAAAGACCGGGGCTTCTGTTTTATTATCAATATCTGTCCTCAGATGATACTGTAAGTTTCTTGCGGCCATGACGGCGGCGTGCTGCCAATACGCGACGTCCGTTCGGAGTCGACATGCGCTCGCGGAATCCATGTTTGTTGCGGCGCTTGCGCTGTGATGGTTGGAATGTTCTTTTCATTATTTCTTGTTTTTATATTTTCGCGTATAAAATGGGAGTGCAAAGGTAGTCTTTTTCAATTTATTTGCAAAATATTTTGAAAACACTTTTAAGAAGCAATGTGTTTTTTGTCGGAAAACAGCTTTATTCAATGAATATGACCATCTTTTCGTTGAAGAATGAATCGTTGCTCCAGCTGTTTATAGGCCATGTGTGGACAGAGCCTTTCCTCATGTTGAACTTGCCCATCATCACTGCGATTTCCTCCACTATGTCGCCTCCTTTAAGGTAGAATATTCCGCTGCGGTATTTTCCCTTTACCCATGGCATGAAGTTCTCCAATGATGTCACCGCCCTTGAGACCACATAGTCGAACGTCTCTTCGAGAGATTCAGCCCTCGCGTTCACTGTAGTGACATTCCGGAGCTCCAGCTCTTTGGCTGCCTCGGATGCGACGATTATTTTCTTCCCGATGGAGTCACAAAGCGTGAATCGGCACTTTGGGAACATGATTGCGAGAGGTATGCCGGGGAAGCCGCCTCCCGTGCCGAGGTCAAGTATGCTTGCCCCCTTGTCGCACAGTGTGCCGTAAACATCCGGCATTTGCGTCTTTATGAATGCGGCAATGCACAGCGAGTGCATTACATGATGCCTGTAAAGCTGGTCTATGTCTTTTCTTGAAATCACATTGATTTTTGAGTTCCATTCACGGTAAACCGCTTCCATTCTGCGGAACTGTTCAATCTGCTCCGGAGTTATCTCCGGGAACTTCTCCTGTATCTCCTGTCTGAATTGTTCAAATGTCATGGCATGTCTTTTTGGGGTTCAACTCCTTCATCTTTCCGGGGCCGTGCCCGTCAGAGCTAAAGCAGCTCGTCGGAATAGTCCATCATTTTTAGCAGCTGCGCCTTGGCTCTCCGTATTTTTGTCTTTACAGTGTTTATCGGCATTTCCAGGGCATCTGCAATCTCCTTATATCCGAAATTGTCAATCAGATTCATCTTGGCCACGGTCCTGTAGTCGTCTTTCAGCTTTTCAATGTTGTTCAGCCACTTGTCATATTCCTGCTGGTTGATAATGTCCTCCTCAGGGTTATGCATGGTTGCCGGGATGTCGTTCAGTTCCGCCAGTTCCTCGTTGATGGATGTGGTAGGCATGTTCGTCTTCTCGCGGTCATGCCTGCTCAGGTGGTCAAAGGCAGTGTTCCTGGCTATCCTGTAAAGCCATGTGGAGAATTTGTATTCAGGATTGTATGTGGCTATCTGGCTGAAAGCTTTCTGAAAACTTTCGAGACAGATGTCCTCTATGTCCTCCTTCTGTGAAGCATATCTGGAAATATGGTTCTTGACACCTGCATTGTAGCGCGTATATAGCACGATGAATGCTGCCTGGTTCTGCTCTATGGCCAGGCGCACAAGGTCCGTGTCTGAAAGATTAGTGAGCTTCGAGCCAGTTGTTTCCATGATTGCATTCTACTGTTAAAGGTATTGACAGGCTTACCACATTCTCCATTTCCTCTCTTGCAATCTGCTCCAGGAGCCCTACTTCAGGCCCGGCTGCGTCAAATACAAGCTCGTCATGAATCTGCAGTATCATCCTGCTCTTGAGATTCTCTTCTCTGATGCGCTTGTCCACATTTATCATGGCAAGCTTTATTATATCTGCTGAAGTTCCCTGTATCGGGGCGTTTATGGCATTCCTTTCAGCCAGCGCTCTCACCGTGCCGTTCTTTGAGTTGATGTCCGGAAGATATCTCCTGCGTCCGAAGATGGTTTCAACATAGCCGGTTTCCTTTGCCGCTGCGATCGTGTCCGCGATATATGAGGATATGGCCGGGAAATTTGCGAAATAGTCGTCTATTATCTTCTTGGCTTCAGCACGTCCGATTTTCAGGCGTTGAGCAAGTCCGAATGAGGAGATGCCGTATATTATGCCGAAATTGGCTGTCTTTGCAATGCGCCTCTGGTCTGCGGTGACGTCCTTTATGTCAACCCCGAAAATTTTAGAAGCCGTCAGAGCATGCACATCCATCCCTTCCTTGAAAGCCTGGATAAGGTGCCGGTCGCAGCTCAGATGAGCCATGATTCTCAGCTCAATCTGAGAATAGTCGGCTGACACTATCTGTCCTCCTGGAGTTCCCGGCACGAAAGCCTTCCTTATTTCCTTTCCGCGTTCAGTGCGTATCGGGATGTTCTGGAGATTCGGCTTTGATGAACTCAGCCTTCCTGTTGCCGTCAGGGCCTGGTTGAAGGTAGTGTGTATCTTCCCGGTGACAGGTGAGATGTAGGTCGGCAGAGGGTCTATGTATGTCGAAAGCAGTTTCTTGACGCCTCTGTATTCGAGAATCTCGTTTATTATCGGATGCTTGTGCTCAAGCGCGCTGAGAGTGTCTTCGTCTGTAGGATAGACATATCTGACACCGGTCTTGGGCTTGATCTTAGGGTCAAGCTGGAGCTTTTCGAACAAGAGAGCACCTATCTGCTTTGGTGAAAGTATGTTCAGTTCCGGCTCTCCCGCCATCTCGCGCACCTTCTCCTGTATGGCGTTCATTTCAGTCGCAAGTCCAGAAGAGTATCTGCGCAATTGCACAAGGTCGATTTTGACACCTTCCCTTTCCATTTTTGACAACACCTTGCCGAGCGGCTCCTCCATGTCGTCATAAAGCTTCCTCAGGCCGAGCTCTCCCATTTCCTCCCAGATTTTTTCTCCGAGCAGGCATGTCGCAGCCGCTTCCTGGCGCCTGCTTGCCGAGGTGTCTTCTTCAGGAATCTCATCGAAAAGCGTCATGGGGGCTTGAGACTTCTTCTCCTGGGCGGACTCATCTATGCTGATGCCAAGATATGTCTTTGCAAGAATCTCTATCTTGTGGCTTTTTTCCGGATTGATAAGATAATGCATTAGTCCGATGTCGAGCCATTTGCCTTCCAGCTGAATGCCGTTGCAGGCCAGCATATTGCTTTGCAGCTTCAGGTCATATCCGCACTTGGTCACCTCCTTGTCTGATATCAGCTGAATGAAATCCTGTGCCGTGCCTTCAGCAACAATGCACTGAGGCTCAGCCTCCTGGATGTCTTTTGTCCTTACAGCTACGGTGACTTTTCTTATTGGAGTGAACATCTCGTCATGTTCGCCTTCAGTGATAATCGCGCACCTTCCGCTCTCTTTTGCCATCTTGATGATTTGTGCTGGCTCAGCTTCCAGGCAATTGATGGTGCGGCTCTGCTCTTGCGTGGCAGATTTGGCATGGCCGATATATTTGAGCAGCGACCCGAACTCGTATTTCTCGAAAAGGTCGGCCACCTCCGGGGCGTATTCACATGTTACTGCCATTTCCCCGGTCGGAACGTCTATCTGCATGTCGGTCTTTATTGTGACCAGCTCATGGCTCATCTCGACGTGGCCCTGTGCATTTTCAAAGGCCTCACGCTGCCTTGGCGTCAGTTCTTCCAGATGGCTGTAGATATTTGAAACGGAGCCGAACTTCGACACGAGCTTCCCGGCACCGACTTCTCCTACCCCCTTTATGCCGGGCACGTTGTCTGAGGTGTCGCCACATATGGTAAGAATGTCAATTACCTGCTCAGGCCTGCTGATTCCGTATTTGGCACAGATTTTCTCGACGTCAACAAGTTCACTTTCCGAGCCTGACTTGCCTGGCTTGAACTGGAATATGTTCTCTGAAATCAGCTGCCCGTAATCTTTGTCAGGCGTTACCATATATACCTTGAATCCCTCTCTCTCAGCACGTTTGGCCATGGAGCCTATCACATCGTCCGCCTCGAAGCCTTTTTCCATCAGGACAGGGATGCGCATAGCACGGCACAGCTCGCACAGAGGCTCAAGCGCGTCTATGATAAGCTGGGGAGTCTCATCCCTGGTGCCTTTGTATTCCGGATATATCTTATGTCTGAATGTTCCTCCAGGAGGGTCGAATGCTACGGCGAGATGTGTCGGCTTTTCTTTCTCAATCAGTTCGAGCACGTATTTCGTGAATCCGAATAGAATCGACATGTCCGCGCCTTTGGAATTTATCATCGGATGACGCAGAAATGCGTAGTACATTTTGAAGACCAGTGCGTGTCCGTCGATAAGAAAAAGTCTGTTTCCCATGGGGCTCTTATAAAAAATGAACCCCAAAGATAGCAAAAGTTTCGTTTTCTCAGCTTGTTGCCTAAAAGTTATTTCAAATTTTCTTCACCTTGAATGCTGGCTTGCCGGATGAATGCGTCCGGATTCTTGAAAATGCCCGCTACGGCTTTCTGCATCTCATCGGGCTTTCCATCCGCACAAGCACAGCGGAATATCCCGTCCGCTCCGAGCGCAAGCACCTTGCCGCATACAGCCAGGCCTTCTGCCAGGTCGTGGGTGGAAAATATTACGGCTGGGCGTCCTGGCATGCCGCAGATTTCCTTGAGAGTGCCCATGACTGCAATACGGTTCTCCGCATCAAGAAAAGCAGTGGGCTCGTCCAGCAGGATTACCGGTGCGCGCCTTACAAGGGCCGAAGCTATCGCCGCCTTCTGGAATTCACCGTCGCTCAGCGTGGAAATGTCCCTGCCGGCAAGATTGTCAAGGCAAAGGCGCGAAAGAGCATTGCCGATGGCAGCCTCGTCTTCCGGAGCCAGCCTGCCTCCAAGGTCGCTTTGGCTGTAACAGCTGATTCTTACGAAGTCCCTTAGGGTGAATCCTTTGACTTTCGGTATGCGTGACGGTATCATTACAATCCCGTTAGAGCCTTTGCCGCTTCTTGCCTTCATGCCTGCAATGGCCCGCAGCAGGGTGGTCTTTCCGCTTCCGTTCGCCCCGCAGAGCATTATGCAGTCACCTTTACGGACATCGAAAGAAACGTCGCGGTAAAATATCTTCCCCTCATGCCCGATGGCCATGCCCCTGACTTTGAGAAGTGTATTTCCTGTTATATTTTCCATGTGGTCATAGTTCCGGCTTTTTTAGCAATATGTATAATATGAGCGGGATGCCTATGAAGGCCATTGTGCCGGACACGGGAAGGGGAGTCCCGGACATTTGTGACAAAAGGTCGGCGCCCAGGCATATTATGCTTCCGCAAAGCATCGCCCCGGCAATCGTACTCCTGTGCGAAGAACTGCCCGTTGCCCATTTAGCGATATGCGGAGCCACTATCCCGGCAAATCCGATGGGGCCGCAGAACGCGGTCACTGCTCCGGTGCAGAGGCAGCAGCTGAACATGGCAAGTAGCCTTATGTGGCGCGGGTCTGCTCCGGCCGCAGCGGCAAATTCATCCCCGAAAAGCAAGATGTCCAGTCCTTTCATATTGACAAGCGCGGCCGCGCATCCTGTGCAGATTGCCGCAGCCATTATGATGATTTGCGGCCATGTCACGAAAGAAAAGCTGCCTGCCGACCAGCTGTAGAAAATCTTGAGGCTTTCGGCATCTGTGCTGAACTGCAGGGCCGCTACAATTGCATTTGCCATGAAGCCGAGCATTACTCCGAAAATAAGAAGCGTGGCGGCACTGCGGACTTTTTTCGATGCCGCCATGATTACAGCGGCTCCGGCCCCGGCACCGATGAATGCTGCTGCGGCAACTGAAATCTCATGGAAACGGCTTCCGATAGAACTTGCCGCGCATAAGGTTACAGCAGCAGCTCCGAGTGAAGCCCCTGAACTGATGCCCATTATATGCGGGTCAGCGATAGGGTTGCGGAATATGCTCTGCATTTGCAGGCCGGCCAGTGAGAGAGCCGCTCCCGCAAGCATTGCCGTGACGGTCCGCGGGAGACGCAGCAGCATGAAGACGTTCCTGTCCGCAGGGCTGACATAATATAAATCAATCGCCATGAGCAGAAATGTCATGGCGATGCCTCCCGCGAGGAAAAACGCTTTCCTGTTCAGTGGAAATCTCAGAATTTGTAGCTGTACCCTATGCAAAGTATATGATTCAGATAATCTGTTTTTGTTACAGACTTCAGGTAGCCTTTGTTCTTTGTGATATGTATGTCGTAGTCTTTCCCGTCGTCTATCCTGTAATTGACATCAATGCTGTTCCGCTTGTCGAACCTGTAGCTCGCCCCTATGCAGTACCTGATTCTGCTGATGTGGTTCTTGAGCTTGAAGCTGACTTCAGGACTTCCGGAAGACACGAGGCCGTGAAATTCTTTCGGAGTGTTCAGTGTATTCGTGATTTCCGCAGAGACGTATGTGTCCAGCGGAATCCTGCGGAACGAATATTCGACCTGTGCCCTGGATCTCAGGACGAAGCTTGCCCTGCATTTTTCCATTACATTTATTGAATCGGTCCTCATGGTTACCTGCGGCCTTTCGCGCAGGGAGAATTTCCATCTTCCGGCCGAAATCGAGGCCGTCATGTTCAGTGCAACTCGGTGCCTTGCTTTCCATTCCTTTTCCCCGGTGCTTTTCTTGACGTCATGGATGTTGAACAGGTGATATGCAGGGGCTATCTTCAGCCATTTCACAGGTTTGTATCCGAAAGTGACGCTTGTGTTGAACCTGTCGAAGCTGCCGAATGAATCCTTTATCCTGATTTCTTCTTCAACTTGCCAAGAGCAATATCTGCCGATGCCGCCGCCGAGGGAAACCGACAGGCGTGAGCGGAAGTCCGGTGATGCGTCCTCATCCATGAATGAAATCTCATCTTGCGCATAGGCCAGGGCGCAGATTGCCGATAAAAATGCGCAAAGTGCCGTTTTCAGTTTCATATGCTATATGTCTCCTTGCAGTTTAGTGACGGCAGGCCCGTCGGCCTGTCCTTTCCCGAGTGTGTAGTAAAGCTTCACGAATGCCGCGTCTTTGAGGAAGTCTATGTTCCCTATCTCAAAGTGATTGATGTCCAGTCCTGTCCTTTTTTTCAGGTCTTCCATCATCTCGTCATGTCTTGACGGTACGATAAGGTCAATGCGGTCATACAATATGGTCTTTGTCCCCTTGCGTCTGCGCGGCGCACATGCCTCAGTCGCCCATATCAGTCCGAGCAGCAGCGCATTGGCCATCATAAGTTCGGCAATGGATATGTTCAGCGCAAGCCCGTTTATGACCGAAAGGCCTATGATGATGAAAAGATAGGTCATTTCCCTCACGGGCACGGTTTCCGTTCTGTATCTTATCATTCCGAAAATGGCGAACAGTCCCAGTGTGAATCCTATCTGGAGCTTGACATTCTCCATAAGGAAAATGAGCAGGAACATCGTGGCTGAGAAAAGCAGGAAGGTGAAGTAGTAGTCTTTGCGCCCCTTGTGCCTGTAGTACAGGTAATGCACTGTCACAAAGGCGACAATCAGGTTGAATGCGAATCTTATCAAAAGATTTGAAAAAGAGGCGGTCTCGAAGACCGGTACTCCGAGGAAGGTGCTGGCTGACATACCGTTCCCGAATTCTGCCGCTATCTGAGGGTCAAACTCCGGCATTGACTGCAATATGCTTAACATGTCTGTAATTTATTTGTGAATCGTATTTTTTCCTTGAATCTGTTCTGTCTTATGCCCGGGTCTGTCATGGCCGTCCCGATGCAGTATTTGCTGAATCCCATTCTCCTTATCTTCAATTCAGTGAGGATGCCTTTCATGGTGGAGCCTGTCGTTCCGTCCTGCTTGACCTCCACTATGATAATGTCTCCCGGTCTTGCGGTCCGGCCGTTCCGGAGGTTGCTGAATGACAGCCCCATGTCTATGGTCACTCTTTCTGTCCTTTCCCTGTTCACGAGCGTGATTCTTCTGAAGGATGTGCGCAGTGCTGCACTGAAAGTGTCATACGGGAGCTTGAGCATGCCTCGGGCAAAATCGGCTGCTTCCGGGATTTCCTTCCATTTCAGAAGGGATTCCGGCGGAATCTGCATCCGCTTTTTCTTTGTTCTTCCGCGGTTGTTCTTGTTCTTTATCTCTATGAAGGCGTGTGAACTGTCCTTGTAAAGCCTTGTGCGCAGCTTCTGCCTTGTCAGATGCCCGTTGTGGTGCATCAGGTAGCAGTCGCATGAGGGAGTGTCGAAATAGTAAGTGTCATACTCCGCGATGAACTTTTCCCCGACGGCCTGCACGGAATATCCCCTGTCTATGGCGGTGGAAAGCAGTGCTTCAAGCTTTGAAGCGGGGCCGACATATTTGCTGTCGGTCCTGTTCATCAGCTTTACGCTTTTCATCATCTCGAGAGTTATGACCCTGTCCTTGGGGACTGCAATGGAAGTGCTTTCTATATGAAGGCTCATTTCGAGTCGGAAAATATGTATTCGAAGACCTTGACAGAGTAGAGTTTCCCGTTGGGCAGATAGTTGTACTGCTTGGCTTTCGTCCCGTCGGCATTATATTCGTATTTTCTTATGCGAGAGGGCCTGTTCCTGTCGTCATAGACAACTTCTTTGGTGACCTGGCCGCTTTCGGGGTCATACTCTATGGTGATTCTTTCCTTTTGCCCGTAGTTCGCATATTCTATCTCTTCTATCTTGCGCCCCTGGTCATCGTAGGTGGTGATGTGGTCAAGCCATTTGCTGCCCCCTTTTGCAGCCGTATTCCATTCTTTTACAGTGAGGTTCTTGCGTTTTTCCCTTTTTGCAAGTGTTTCTGGAGAAATGTTTTGTGCAGCGAGTGTTCCGCACAACATGAGTCCGATTACTATGGCAGAAAGTTTCGCTGTTTTTGTTGCAATCATAAGTGCTGTCAATAATTAATGTGGTTTCATGCCGACAAAAATAATAATATTTTCGGGACATTCAAATTCTGTCGCCTGGCTGCAGGCTTCCCTTGTGCGTCAATATGCATTTTGTGCAGCCTCACTTGCCGCATTGCCTGCTTTCCTGCCCGCGTCGGCCCAGGCCCGGGAGAATGGCCGTGAGGCAGGACAGCCGGATGACAGGCCCAACATCCTGTTCATACTAAGTGACGACCATACGTCGCAGACATGGGGAATATATGGCAGTGTGCTTGCGGAATATGCGCAGGCAGACAATATAAAGAGGCTTGCATCTGAAGGCGTGACCCTTGACAATTGCTTCTGTACCAATTCATTGTCAGCCCCGAGCCGGGCTTCCATACTTACGGGGCGATATGGCCATATGAACGGGGTATATACTTTGGAAGACAGTCTCGGCACGGATATTCCGACCCTTGGCCCGGGATGCGCAATTTCGGGGAGAGAGTCCACGGATTCTCGACAGACAAGGATACTCCGTTCCTGATGTGCTGCCATTTCAAGGCAACGCATGAGCCGTATGATTTTCCAGAAAGGATGCGCCATCTTTATGACGGTGTGGTTTTCGAAGAGCCTGAAAGTCTTATGGACTTCGGGCCGGAAACAAACGGGAGGACTTTCCCGGGGCAGCCTCTCGAGGAGATGGTCAGAAGATGGACTGTCGCATCGGCTGACCCACATTGGTGTGAGGACGGACCGGTACAAGCTTATTTTCCTTTATGGAGAGCCTCTCGGGATGACCGGTTCTTCTGATGTGCCTGTCGCACCTTCATGGGAGTTCTGTGATCTTATGGAGGACCCGCATGAGAACCGCAACGCATACGGGGACAAACGCTATCAGGCTGTCATACGGAAAATGAAGCAGGAAATGATGAGGCTGAGGCATGAGTGCGGTGATTCGGACGAAGGTACTGCCCGAATGAGTGAAATTCTGGCTGCAGAGGGCTTGCTTTGATTTTTTCTCGTGCCGTAAATGCGGTTTTTGCCCGATTTTTGTTAGGCAGGCCTGGCAGTGCAAAAACTCTGCATGGTGCAGGGCATGAAAAAGCATAAATAATAAATACAATGAAACGGATTTTTATATTTCTGGCAGCATTGGCGGCATTTTCGTGCGCCGCATCTGCCGATGACAGGCCATCTTCTTTTGAACAGCTTCCGGCTCAGGCAAGGGACTATGTGAATGCCGTCGGCAAAGGAGTGAAGGTGATGTATGTTACAAAGGAGGATGACTTCTTCAGGCCGGACTACAATGTGATGCTTGCAAACGGCATTCTGATGGAATTTTCCAATTCCGGTGCGCTGAAGAAAATCGAGGCGAAGAAAGGAACCCTCAGCAAGGAGCTGATTCCGGAGTCCATAAGGGAGTTTGTCGATATTCATTATCCTGATGCTGAATATGTGGAATATGAGGTCGGAAAGAGGACATACGATGTGAAGCTGTCCAACCGACTTGAATTGAAATTCAACAGTGCTTTCCACATAATTGAGGTGGATGACTGATTTTCGGGGTGGGTGAGCAAGAATTTTTTGCTCACCCATCCTGTTTTTATTCGGCCGACTTTCAAACCCCTATTGACCCCTACTTTTCTACAGCTGCATTTCTTCCGGCAGGTTTCATGATTTCCCTTGTGAATCCTGTTTCGGCATAACCGAAGTAAACTTTGTTTCTGCTCCCGACTTTTGCTATATTTGCAGATTCAAACGAAAATGGAAGACAAAATGGCACAGAAACCATCAATCCCCAAAGGCACAAGAGACTTCGGACCGGCAGAAATGGCCGGCAGGAATTATATCTTTGACACAATCCGTTCAGTATTCAAGACTTACGGATATGCTCCGATAGAGACACCGTCCATGGAAAACCTCAGCACCCTTCTCGGCAAATATGGCGAAGAAGGGGACAAACTCCTTTTCAGGATACTGAATTCCGGAGACGCCTTTTCCGGCATCAGCTATGATGACTACAGGATTGACGGCACGCTGGACGGATACAACAGCAAGGCCCTCTCGCTCAAACTTTGCGAAAAGGGGCTTCGTTATGACCTCACGGTTCCGTTCGCGCGCTTCGTAGTGCAGCATCAGAACGAGATCTCCTTCCCGTTCAAGCGTTTCCAGATTCAGCCTGTGTGGCGTGCAGACCGCCCGCAGAAAGGACGCTACAGGGAGTTCTACCAGTGCGATGTTGACGTAATCGGCTCAAAATCACTCCTGAATGAGCTGGAACTTGTGCAGATTGTTGACAGGGTCTTCACCCTGTTTGACGTGAACGTGTGCATAAAGATAAACAACCGCAAAGTCCTGACCGGAATGGCGGAGATATGCGGATTCCCGGATAAGGTTGTGGACATAACCGTTGCCATTGACAAGATTGATAAAATCGGACTGGAGGCGGTTGAGGCTGAGATGAAAGAAAAGGGACTCACTGAAGAGGCCGTGGCGGTAATCAGGCCGATACTTACAATTTCCGGTTCTTCCGCCGAGAAAATAAGTGTCATGCGTGATCTCATGAGCGGCAAGTCGGCTTCCGGAATCGTATCCGGGACCGGTCTCAAAGGGCTGGATGAGCTTGAGGAACTTTTCGATCTTATTGAAGCTTCCGGAATCCGCCATGAAGTGGAAATCGACCTTTCCCTTGCGCGCGGACTGAACTATTATACCGGAGCGATATTCGAGGTCAAGGCCAAGGATTTCGCGATAGGAAGCATCTGCGGAGGCGGGCGATATGACAACCTCACAGGTATATTCGGGCTTCCTGACATGTCCGGAGTAGGAATATCCTTCGGGGCTGACCGCATATATGATGTGCTTAAGGGACTTGACAAATTCCCGGCTGAAGTGACCTCTTCCACTAAAATCCTGTTTGCCAATATGGGCAGTGAAGAGTTGCGCTATCTCATACCGGTAGTGAAGCAGCTCCGCGAGGCGGGAGTGCCATGCGAGATTTATCCTGAGTCTTCAAAACTCAAGAAGCAGTTTGACTATGCCGACAGGAAGAAGATACCTTTCATCTCGATTGTCGGTGAGACTGAAGCCGCGGAGGGACTTGTGAACATCAAGAATCTTTCTTCCGGGGAACAGAAATCCTTTAAAAAGGAAGACATCGCATCCGTATTTGAATTTATAGCTTAGGAACTCAGATTTTTATCAGGCGGTGACCGGAGCATGGTTGCCGCCTTTTGTTGTGCACATATCCGATGATGAATACAGTAAAATTTGACAGGGCTACCCTTGTCGGCTACATTGCGGGAATCATAACAGGAGTCACATACGGACTCAATCCTTTGTTCGCCATGCCTCTTATGAATGCCGGTGCCCCGGTTGAGAACATACTTTTCTTCCGCTACGGGCTCTCGGTGCTTATTCTCGGGTGCTGGCTCCTTGCCAAGCATGAAAGTTTCCGTGTTTCCGGAAAACAGCTTGTGAGACTTCTTATTCTCGGTGCATGCTTCACGATGAGCAGCCTCTTCCTGTTCGAGGCCTACCACCTTATTCCGTCAGGCATGGCGACAACCATAGTTTTCCTTTATCCTGTGCTTGTCGCGCTCATCATGGTCTTCATGCGTGTCTATCCTACATGGCAGGTCTGGTTCTCCATTATCCTGACATTCATCGGGGTTTTCGTGCTGTCCAGAAATGGCGGGACGCATGTGATTCAGACAAAAGGAATAGTTATCGCGGCAGCCTCCGCCCTTGCATATGCCATGTTTATAGTCATTGTCAACCGCAGCAAGGCTATCCGCAAGGTGTCCAATACGCTTTTGACCTTTTATGCGCTTATAGTGGGAACTGTGGTGTTTATGGTCAAGGCGCTGGCAGGAGGACATTCGCTTCTGCTGGGCATCAGCGGGTTCTCTGCATGGGGAAATCTTATGGGACTGGCTGTGCTTCCGACAATAGTATCAACGGCCACGCTTGCCCTGGCCACAAGAAAGATAGGTGCCGCAAAGGCGTCTGTGCTCGGGGTATTCGAGCCGATAACTGCAATTCTCGTCGGCGCGCTTGCCTTCGGTGAACCTGTCACGATGAATGTGCTCATCGGCATCGGCCTGACCATGGCTGCCGTGACATTCATGATTGTGTCTTCCAACAAATAATTTTGCAGAACTTGTTATCATAATCCAAACAGATTCTTAAATTTGGGGGTGGATATTATTAAACACTGACTGATATGAAAAGATTTGTTTTCGCCGCAGCTGCGGCCCTGCTGCTTTTGGGAGCCTGCTCACAAGGAAGCGGACCACTCAAGACTGAAGTCCCTGCACGTCCTGCCGGACAGAAAAGCGTGATAGCTCTTACTGCTGACCCGATAGAGAATGTCCGCATCGGAATCGTCGGACTTGGAATGAGAGGAGCAAGCGCAGTAGAGCGCCTGTCTTATGTCCCTGATTCGGAAATCACTGCGATTTGTGACATTGAGCCGGATAAGGTTGACAGGAGCATGAAAATTCTTGCAGGACTCGGGCAGGACGAGCCGTTGGCATTCTCAGGAGCAGCGGATTCATGGAAACAGCTTTGCGAAAGCGATGAAGTAGACCTTGTATATATATGTACGGACTGGCTTACCCACACGCCGATAGCTCTCTATGCGATGGAACACGGCAAGCATGTGGCAATAGAAGTCCCGGCCGCCAATACGCTTGAAGAAATCTGGGCGCTCATAAACACTTCCGAAAGGACACGCAGGCATTGCATGATGCTGGAGAACTGCGTTTATGACTTCTTTGAGATGACTACACTCGCAATGTCGCAGGCAGGCCTTTTCGGTGATGTGCTCCATGTTGAGGGTGCATATCATCATTGCCTTGACCCTTATTGGGATGAATATTGGAACAACTGGCGTCTGGACTATAACAAGAGCAACCGCGGTGACGTCTATCCTACACATGGAATCGGTCCCGTATGCCAGGTTCTCGGAATGCACCGCGGAGACCGCATGAAAACACTAGTATCAATGGACACCAGGACGGCCAATGGCCCGAAAGTGTGGAAACTCAAGACCGGGGAGGACTGCGCGGACTTCAAGAATGCCGACCAGACAAGCACGCTCATCAGCACTGAAAACGGCCGCACGATGCTTATACAGCACAATGTGCTTACCCCGCGTCCTTATAACCGCATGTACCAGGTTGTCGGTACGGACGGATATGCCGGGAAATATCCTGTCGGACAGTATTGTCTCCGTGAAAATGCGGGAAGCACAGGCAGCTATGATGATTTGGGCACGGAGAAGGTCTATACAGGAGCAGAACTGAAGGAATTGCAGGCCGGTTATCCTAACCCGATCCTCACTCCTGAGCTTGAGGAACTTGCAAAGAAAGTAGGCGGTCATGGCGGTATGGACTTCATAATGGACTACAGGCTTGTATATTGCCTGCATAACGGACTGCCTCTCGACATGGACGTATATGACCTGGCAGAATGGTGCTGCGTGAGCGAACTTTCGAGAATCTCGCTTGAAAACGGCAGTGCGCCTGTCGAAGTCCCTGACTTTACACGCGGGGAGTGGAACCGCATAAACGGATTCTCATACGCATTATAATGAAGGACTTTTCAAATATTCTGTCCCGTTTTGCCCTGTGCGGGAATGTGACGGGTGTTGTGCCATTGGGCAAAGGTCTCATAAATGACACATACAAGGTGAATACAGATGAAGGGCCGGGCTATGTCCTTCAGAAAATCAATCATGCCATTTTCAAGGACGTCGCCCTGCTTCAGCATAACATAGAATGCGTCACAAGGCATATACGCGGTTTCCTGGTGGCTTCAGGTGAGGGGGACCTGGACAGAAAAGTCCTGTCTTTTGTCCCGCTAAAGGATTCGGAGCAGACATGGCTGCATGACGGGGAGTCGTACTGGAGACTCTCGCAGTTCATTCCGGACGCCGTGACCGTAGAGACTGTAAATCCGGAGTATTCCTATTTCGCGGGAAAGGCCTTCGGTGAATTTGAGGCCATGCTTGCCGACATCCCGGATACTCTTGGGGAGACGATACCTGATTTCCATAATATGGAGTTGCGTGCACGTCAGTTAAGGGAGGCTGCGGCGGCAAATCCGGCAGGACGTATGGACTCCGAAGAATCCATTGCGATACTGGAAGAAATGGAATGCCACATGGAATATGCCTGTACGGCTGAGCGTCTGCATCGTGAGGGAGTGCTTCCGAAACGTATCTGCCACTGCGACACAAAGGTCAACAACATGATGTTTGACAAGGACGGCAGCGTGCTTTGCGTGATTGATCTTGACACGGTAATGCCGAGCTATGTGTTTTCCGATTATGGGGATTTTCTGCGCACGGCAGCAAACGCAGTGGCGGAAGATGATCCGGACATAGGAAAGGTTGAGTTTGACATGGACATATTCCGGGCTTTCACCAAAGGGTACATAGAGTCCGCGTCCGCTTTTCTGACTCCTGTGGAGAAAGAACATCTGCCTTATGCCGCTGCTCTTTTCCCGTTCATGCAGGCGGTCCGCTTCTTTACGGACTACATCAATGGCGACACTTATTATAAGACGGCCTATCCTGAGCATAATCTCGTAAGGACACGCAACCAGATGGCGCTGTTCAGAAGTGTAATGGCCCGCCGGGAAGAAATGTCGGATTTCATATCCGGTTTGTAATGGCGCCACGGGGCTTGGACCTGCTGCCTTGACATTTTACCGGCAATTTCCGCAGTGGCAGAAGATGGCCTGACGGGAATTGCCGGGTTTTTAATATATTTTAGTATATTCGCGCCGAATCATCAAAACAGCACATAAAATGAAGAAAGTCTTGGTCATTGGAGGCGGAGGACGTGAGCATGCCATAGTGGATGCGCTCAGCCGTTCCGCAAAAGTAGGAAAAATCTGGTGTGCACCCGGAAATGCAGGAATCGCCGCGCAGGCTGAATGCGTCCCATTGAAAGAAACCCAGGTTGAGGAACTTAAGGCATTTGCCCTTGAAAACGGTGTTGACCTTACGGTAGTCGGCCCGGAGGTGGCTCTTGCGGCTGGTGTGGCTGATGCTTTTGCAGAGGCCGGCCTGAGGATATTCGGCCCGTCAAAGGATGCAGCGGCAATCGAGTCCAGCAAGGATTTCGCCAAGAGGCTTATGGCCAAATATGGCATCCCTACGGCTTCATTCGAGACTTTTGATGATTATGAAAAGGCTCTTGGGCATGTGCGCTCAGGCTCATTGCCGGTCGTGCTCAAATATGACGGTCTTGCCGCCGGTAAGGGAGTCGTCATTCCGGAGACAATGGAAGAGGCTGAAGAAGCTTTGAAAGACATGCTTCTTGACGACAAGTTCGGCAAGGGCAAGGTGGTAGTCGAGGAGTTTCTCACAGGACCGGAGTTCTCGTTCATGTGCTTTGTGGACGGCGCTTCTGTAACTCCTATGGCCCTTTCTCAGGACCACAAGCGTGCCTATGAGGGAGACAAGGGGCCGAACACAGGAGGCATGGGAGCATATTCCCCTGTTCCTATCATCACTCAGGAAGACATTGACTATTCTCTCGAACATGTCATGATACCGGCAGCGGCTGCCATGATTGCCGAGGGCCGTCCGTTCAAGGGCGTACTTTACGGAGGCCTTATGAAGACCCCATCCGGAGTCAAGGTAATTGAGTTCAACTGCCGTTTCGGAGATCCTGAGACAGAGGTTGTGCTTCCGCGTCTTGAATCGGACATTTATGATATTTTCTCGGCTGTCGCAGACGGCACGCCTATGCCTGAGGTGAAGTGGTCCGAGGAAGTTACCATGGGATTCGTGATGGCTTCAAAAGGCTATCCAGGCAGCTATGATAAAGGATACGTGATTGAAGGACTTGCTGATGCGCTTGCGGATCCTTCTGTCAGGATATACCACATGGGCACGTCTGCAAAGGACGGCAATGCCGTCACTTCAGGAGGACGCGTTCTGATGGTCGTCGGCTCCGGAAAAACTCTTGCCCGTGCACATGACATAGCCCTTGCCGCTGTGGAAAAAGTCAAATGCGGCAATCTCTTCTATCGTCGTGACATCGGGTGGCGCGTACTTTAGTGCCGCACAGGAACAAGTGAAATGATAAAATTCCAGTTATGGCAAAAATAATAAGCGGTAAAGAACTTTCTGCCAAACTCAAGGCCGATATGGCGGCCCAAGTGGCGGAATTTCCTGAGAAATATGGACGTGTGCCCCATCTTGTCGTAATCCTTGTCGGTGATAATCCGGCCAGCGTGTCATATGTGACAGGAAAGGCGAAGGCTTCGGAAACGGTTGGAATAAAGAATACGACCATACGCAAGCCGGAGACTATATCTGAAGAAGAACTGCTCTCTCTTATACGGGCACTCAATGAAGACGATTCCGTTGACGGCATCCTCGTTCAGCTTCCGCTTCCGAAGCATATCAGTGAATCCAAGGTAATAGAGACCATTTCCAAGGCAAAAGATGTTGACGGTTTCCATCCTCTGAACGTCGCTGCACTTTGGCAGAAAGAGGATTGTGTGCTTCCATGCACGCCTAAGGGCATAATAAAGATGCTGAAGGCTGCCGGTGTCGGGATAAAGGGCAAGCGCGCGGTCGTAATCGGCAGGAGCAACATAGTCGGCCTTCCGGTTGCCAAGCTTCTTCTGGATGAAAATGCAACGGTCACAATTGCACACAGCCGCACAGAGAACCTTGCCGAGCTGACGCGTCAGGCCGAGATTCTTGTAGTGGCCATCGGCCGCCCGAAATTCGTCACTGCCGACATGGTGTCGGAAGGTACAGTGGTCATTGACGTGGGAGTCAACCGCGATGCAGAGACCGGAAAACTCTGCGGTGACGTTGATTACGCGGAAGTGGAGCCGAAAGCCTCAGTCATCACACCTGTTCCGGGCGGAGTCGGTCCCATGACCATCTGCTGCCTTATGGAGAACACGATAGAGTGCTTTCTTGCAAAGCATTAAGCAGTGCCTCACATGCTGGACTTTGTGAATAATGGAGATTTTATTTGTTATAAAAGAAAAACTTTCTACATTTGCAGAAAATCAGTGTGTGTTAATTTAATATCGTATCGACAGATGACTAACATGCGGCATCTCATGCCGTTTGTCTTTACGTTTGCGTATAGGTTGCAGGCACATAATTGCATCATATAAATGTATCTTAACCCTAATATCATGACGGATACTCATGCCGCTTCTGTGGCATGTGCGGTTGCTCTCTGCGGCAATAGCGTCTTGGGGGGGGGTAAGATTAAGTAAATTAGAATACGGAATATTTGACGTTCCCGTTTTGGCGGCTGGGATTTCCCTGCCGGCAGAACGGGAATTTTTTGTCGTACCCTGTATCATCCCGGCAAAATCATCATTAAATGAAACTTATATTGACCATATGTAAAAACATGGCAGGCCTTGCCGTGTGCTTTTTGCTGCTGGCTGCATCCTTGGCTGCGGCGGCACAGGAGCATGACGGCAGCAGGATTCCAGTGAAAGAAACAGACTCCCTCGAGATATTGGTCTATTTCGAGAAAGGGTATTCAAGTTTCAATCCTGCCTACAAGAAAAACGGTGAGCGTCTTCTGAAATTCATCCGTGAAGTTGATTTCAAGGATACTCTGCATATCCGCGGAACTGCCTCTCCTGAAGGCGAATGGAAGTTGAACGACAGGCTTTCAATAAGGAGGGCGGAAAGTCTCCGCAGCTATATCATGGAAAATGCCGCCATAGACGGACCTGTTCTTATTGTCGGGGGCGACGGGATTGACTGGGCGGGTTTGCGCTCAATGGCCATGGAATCTTCAATGCCGCATAAGGAAAAAGTCCTGAAAGTGATTTCCGGTGTCCTCTCTGGCAGGATACAGCCGGAAAATGCCAACAAGTCTCTCCTTTATATAGGTGACGGTGAGGCCTGGTGGTACATGTACAGGAATTTTTTCCCCCAGCTCCGTACAGTGTCGTTCCGTACATGGGGAGATCCGCCTCCTACAATCATAGGGCACAGGCAAGGGGCAGCTTATGTGGAAGCTGAGCATGAGGAGGAGGCCTCTGCCATTGTGTCTGGAAATTCTGGAAGGGAGGTAACCCCGGTTTCAGGTGAGGCCGATGTGGCACATGATGACTGTCAGGACAGTGATGCAGGTGCTTCCGGCGTGCAAGAAAAGGCCGTGGTGCAAGAAGAGGCTGTGGTGCAAGATGCGTCCCGGACCGGGCTTGATGAAACTGTGGGGAATGAGCCTTTCCATCGTTTTGCCGTCAAGACCAATCTGCTGTATGATGCCGCCCTCATGCCGAACCTGGAGTTTGAGTGGCTTATAAATGAGCATTGGAGTGTAAGCGTGGACGGAAATGTGGCCTGGTGGAAAAATGCGCAGAAGCACCAGTATTACCAGGCCTTGATAATAAGTCCCGAATGCCGCTGGTGGTTCAAGACTTTCAAGCCATGGCACGGCCATTATATGGGACTTATGGCCGGAGGCGGATTATATGACCTTGAAAACAAGCGTACAGGATATCGGGGAGAGGCAGGTTTTGCCGGGCTGACATATGGCTTCATGTGGCCTATTGCCCGTAGCCTTTCTTTCGATGCTGAAATCGGGGCCGGCTATATGTACACCAAGTTCGAAGAGTATGAACCTGTTGACAATCACTATGTCTATCAGCGTACAAGAAGCATGAATTATGTCGGGCCTCTCAAACTGAAATTTTCTCTCGTATGGCGTTTCGCGGATATGTCGGGCAAAAAGAAAGGAGGTGCAAAATGAAACACGGTACTCTTATAAATAGGCTTGCGGCAGGAGCGGTTATTGCCGTTTCATTGCCGATGTTTCTTGCAGGGTGTCGTAAGGAATTGTGTTATAATCATTTCCGTGCGGTTGCTGTCAATGCTGCATGGGAAAGTGTTTGGGAACGTGACTATGGTCGCAAATGGAGTCTCGGCTGGGATGCAGCCCGCTGGGAACATGAATACTCTGAGTTTCTTCCTGGTATTCCGGAGGGAATGACAATGCTTCTTTATGAAGACGGCAAGGAAAGTTCAAAGACTTTCTTCGGTCCGGAGGGCGGTGAGTTCATGATAAACGAGGGCAGGCATTCGCTTCTGCTCTATAATAATGACACCCGCTATATCGTTTTTGACGACTTGGCTTCCGCACCTTCGGCCAAGGCGTCAACAACGACAAGGACACGTTCTTCCCTTAAGGAACTGCATGAGGGAGAGCGTACCATCAATCCGCCTGATGTGCTTTATGGAGCTTTCATCCAGGATATTCCGGAGATTCAGCTGCATGAATGCCACAATGCAGATGTCACCATGCGTCCTCTTGTCTATAACTATCTTGTGCGATTCGGAATTGACAAGGGAGCCGAATATGTCTCACTTGCACGTGGCGCCCTGGCGGGAATGGCGGAATCGGTGATGCTTCGTGACGGCTCCACTTCCGAGGCCACTGCAACTATCCTTTTCGACTGCGTTGTCAAGGACTGGGGAGCTGAGGCGGACGTGCGCTCGTTCGGCATTGCCGGCTTTCCTGACAAATATTACGGACGGGCATCGGCACGTGAGGGAGAGGGACGCTATACTCTCAATCTTGAGATTCTGCTCAGGAACGGCCGCATGATAAGCTTCAACTTTGATGTCACTGACCAGATGGCTGACCAGCCGAGGGGAGGAGTCATTGAGGTCGGAGGAATCGAATTGGGAGATGAGGACATATCCAATGGTTCCGGCTTTGACGTGAATGTCAGCGATTGGGGGGAATATGAGGACATCGATCTTCCTATTGTGCAATAACTATAATTACAATAACAACTTTAAATTCAACGTAATGAAAAAGTCATTAATCATTTTGGCTGCGGCTGCCCTTGCAATGGCGGCCTGCACAACCACCAAAGACATCGACTATGGTGTCGCCCAGGCTTCAAAACAGGTGTCCTTCACCTCTCATGTGAACAAGAACACCCGTGCTCTCTCTAACGACAATTTCAGCCAGTTCAATGTTTTCGGCTCTTACACCACTGCGACCAGTACGACTCCGACACAGGTTTTCAACGATGTCGCTGTAACCAAGAACGGTACTGACTGGACATATTCAGGTGATGCCCGCTATTGGATCAAAGATGCCACATACACTTTCTATGCTTACAGCAAAGAAAATGCAAAGACCGGTACAAGCCGTTTTAACGCAGCGGAACTGACCCTTGAAGATTACACAGTCGATGCAGCGGCTGAAAACCAGAAAGACCTTGTTTTTGCCTCTGCGAAAAATATCACAGGAAAAGAGTCAGGCAATGACAAGGTTGCCTTTGATTTCAAGCATATCCTTTCAAAGATACATTTCAAGTTCACAAGTGATTTTCCTGAAGGCTATAAGGTAAAGGTCAACATGGTAGAAGTCCGCAATTTCAGGGATAAGGGTACATTCACTGCCTCTACAGGTGACTGGTCAAACCAGAAACGTTCCGTAGAGACGGAGGTGGCTGAGCAAATGCTTAAGATTTCCGCAACTTTTACTGAGGCTGATACTGACAAGGAGCTTGTTCGTGGTGAATCTGTCACTACCCAGGACATCTATGTGCTTCCGTTTACCTATACACAGCCGAACGTGCGCCTTTATTTCCAGTTGACTATTACCAATGCAAATAACGAAGTCGTATCACAGAAAGTGAATTACGGCGCATTCAAGCCGACATGGGCAAAAGGTACTGCATACAGCTATAATGTTACGCTCACAGGTAAGGAGGCCGGTCTTGAGAAGATTGAATTCACTACAAGTGATGCCATGAATCTTGACGGCTGGGCTACCGGAACAGACAATGTCGAATTTAATTTCGGTTCTGAAGTTACTGCTGAGGAGTAATTACGGACAGGCATGGCCCTGATTTACGGCTTGCGGGGATTGGGTTTCCCGCAGGCTGCCAATAAAACAGAATAAAATGACAATTATGGGATTCAGTCTCAAATATTCCTTGGCGCTGTTTGGCGCAGTCCTTTTGTCGGGCTGTGTCAAGACCGTGGTACAGGACGGAGGGAATGACCTCTCCCCGATGCAGTTCGGCAAATCCGAAGTAATGACCCGTTCCATTGTGACAAATGACTCTTTTGAAAACGAAGGGACAGTTTTCAATGTATGGGGCACTTATCATTCGTCATCAGACAGGAACTTCATCCCTGTTGACGTCTTCAGCGGCACTAAAGTAACCAAAACAGGCTCGAAATGGTCTTATGACGATACGCGTTACTGGCTTCCGGGCTTCCGCTACAATTTCCGCGCTCTCCATCCGGCAGTGCTCGCGGCATCTCCAGGTATGGTAAGCTATTCATATGCCCAGGATGAAGACCATCCCCATGGAAATCCTGACAATGCAGTGCTTTCCATAAGCAGCTATGACGGGCGCAGCGGCCATGACATCCTTTATGCGGCTTCCGGCCCTATTGCGGCGGTCCGCGGGAAAATGCCTGCCGTAGCATTCGATTTTAATCATATACTTGCATATGTACTCTTTGAGGGGGCCGTTGACCCGTCGGTTGACAGGGAAGTTGAAATAGTCTCCGCCAAGTTTTACGGAGTATCTGCAACAGGCTCGTGGACATCAGCTCCGTCTCCTGCAGGCACTTGGGACGTGACCGGCGGGGAGAAATCGACAGGCCAAAACCCTTATGCGGAGACTTCGCAGGTTCTGAGCCTCACATCAAAATATGTGTCTGTATTTCCACGGGGCAGCGAGATACTTATGATTCCCCAGGACATCCAGACAGGGACAATGTTTGAAATCCAGTACAGATATACGTCCGGCAACACGGCCTTGCGCACTGTACGCACTGACATATCTTCAATCGGTGCTTCTTTCAAGGGATGGAAAGCCGGCTCGACTTACCGTTACAGATTCTGTATAGGAGATACTGACTTTATCGTTTTCGACAAGCCGACGGTAACTGAATGGATAGACCAGGACGGAGGAAACTATATAATCCAATAAAGATGGCAGCGATGACAAAATATACACAAATGAGAAGAATGACATCCGTATTGCTCTGCTGCAGTATGCTGATGTCGTGCGACGGAGGCAAAGACGGGATGAATATCAATCCGGACCCGGTCCGTCATGTCACATTCGGCCTGCCGGGAGTCATGATGCAAGGGGCGGAGATGCTCGGAGGGCCTGACACAAAGTCTCTCTTGCATAATTCATTTCCCGACGGGGGCGTGTTCAGGGTATTCGGCTACTGCATTCCGGACATGGTAAATGGCAGTGAAAATGATTATGCGGCCGCGTCTTCTCCATGGAATACCAAGTCACAGAGGATAAAGGCCGACATTTTCTATGAAACGGATGTCACATGCAGCGGTGCCGTTACCTCGTATGGCAACGGCAACCTGAAGGAATGGTACACAGCCGGTTTCAATGGAGTTCCGGCCGGTGCCCAGGTCTCACAGTTCAGGTATTCATTCCTTGCGCACTACCCTGTGGACTGTTTCACGATGAATATGAGGAATGCAGATGCCGTAGGTGTCCCGGTGCTTGCTTTCAGCATGCCTTGGTCAGGCGGTGACATGGACACTCCGAGAGACCATGCCGAAATCCCGGATGCGATGCTGGCCGCACGTTTCGACCATATACGTGCAAACGGCGCCGTTCCCCTTAATTTCTATCATATAATGACCGGACTGCGTTTCCGTGTAAACAATTATTCTGACGAGGACCTGATTATAGAGTCCGCCAGCCTGAGCGGCCAGTTTTATAGTGAGGCTACTTTCGATTTCACGACTACTGAAGTAAAACAGGCGGCAACTGCTCTTGGACAGAAGTCATTCAGCGGATATTTCTCGCTTATTCCTGACGGTACGTCACAGACTTGCCCTTCAGGGGCCTCTTCTCCGTATCTCGGAGTCTCAGACACAAATCCTGAGGGCACTACAGTGCTCCTGCTTCCGAATCTTGATGCAGACCCTTCAACGGCAGACCGTCCTGATAATCCGATATATTCCCTCGGGGACAAGAAGACCATAACAATCTGCTACCGTTATGCCGGTGATGTTGATGCAAGAACAGCTGTGATACCGGACTTCCATCTCTCATACAGGCCGGCGCAGAGTACGCGCTACACGGCGAACCTGAATTTTGTAGGTGACCGTTTCGTGCTTATTTTCCAGGCTGATACGGATTCCTGGGGAGACGGCTCTGACAATGGCATTATCATCAATTAATAGGCAGTCATGCTGATGCGGCTTTGCCGCTTTTTGTTAAAGTGAGATTATAAACATAGAATACTGAGAAGATGAAAATATCAATGTTGAATTTTTGGGGGTATGCTGCCTTGGCTGCCGCGATTTCTTTGTCGGCTGTATCGTGCATCGGTTCTCTTGATGGCATGCAGGTTCATGACGGGAGTTCCGTTACAATAAAGGCGGAGTGTCTTGACATGCTGCCACAGTTTCACGACCCGCTTTCTCCTGCCACGAGGGCAGACAACAAGACGCAGGAGGAAAAGGCCGTGCGTACCTTGCATCTGTTCTTTTTCGATGAGGCGACCGGCGAGTTTCTTGAGCCTAAGGCCGGTGACCAGAATTTTCATCCATATCAGAAACTGACCTCCAATGTCATTACAATCAAGGATGAGGTTTTCACGCAGATGAGCGGAGTGCAGATTTATGCTATAGCCAATATCTCGGGAGACCATTTCAATACCAAGTGGACTCCGGGAGGTGATATACAGACCGGAAGGCTTCAGGACGGGGAATGGGTCAAGTCTGACTTTACCGTTACAAACCGCGCGGACCTCGAGAGCTGGGTATATGCGCCGGTGCTGAGGACGGAGGAGGGGACAGACGTCAACCACCTTCCTAAGGCCGGAATGCCTATGGCCGGGACTGTGGGCAATGTCGATTTGTCGAAGACTTCAGGCAACCTTACGGTAAACATGAAGGCGATGATGGCCAGGGTCGATGTAACCGTGCAGCTCAATCCGAACCAGATGAGTCGCGACGGCCAGCTTCCTGTCATGACAATACGCGAATACGGTATCATGAACATGCCTACCATGGTTCCTCTTGTGCCTCCTACCGGTGCGGACGAGGACAATGTGACTTCTTATCCGGTCGTGTCCTCGCTGACAGTGCCGGTCAATGTCACAATAAACAAGGATAGTGCTCCCGTTCATTTCAGCTATTATACCTATGAGAATATCCAGCTTCCGAATCCTAAAGGCGTGAACTCACAGGTTGAGCAGCTGCCGGACGGAACGTGGAAATATCCTGAAGGCATTACGACGGATGAAGAAAAGCAGCGCTGGAAACCGAACATAGCAAAGAAAGACCGTGCTTCAGCCCTGGTTCTGAAGGGTAGCTATACCACCCACCAGAACCTTACATACAATGCGCAGTTCACCGTTTACATGGGCAAGAATGCCGTCAACAATTTCGAGGTCCGGCGCAATATGCAGTACAAGAACAACATATCTGTCCGTGGCCTTGACTATGTGCGCAATTCATCAGATAATGTCTATATCTATGACGGACGTGTCAATGTGGTCACTGACAACCCTCTTTATCTTGCGGTAGTGAATGAGCGCAAAGTTGATGCTCATGCATCTGCCCTGCCTATGGACATCTGGCTTCTGCTGCGTGAACCGGAGGATGCCAACCAGCTGGAGCAGAAACAAGTTGGGCATGAATCAACGGTTACTGTGACGATTCCGGACGGTGTTGACTGGATACGCATGGAGAGGGTAATACCCCGTGCTGAGATGCATGCGGCAGATTATGCGGCAGGCACCGGGATACAGCCGTATTTTACGACGGATATGTTTACCCGTGTGGCTACAAGCAAGTCCCTTACTGTTGACGGAGGTGATGTCAATTCCGGCGGTTCGCGTTCACGCATCTATTTCTATATTGACGAGAATGTGACTCCTGACGCTTCCGGGGATATTCCGGACCGTTTCGCTGAAATCAGAATCAGATACGAACGCAAGGAAAACGGGGCGGTTGTAGATACCCGTGAGCGTACTCTCGAAATCGAGCAGCGCGGACTTGTGCATGTTGACGGTGACTGGGAGGGAAATGGAGGCAGTCCTACTGCTGCGATTGACACTTATATGGAATATTATGAGGAATATCTTGAGCACAATGACCCTCTCGACCAGCATCTCCAGCCTGGCGAACTTTATGAAGGACTCAGCTGGGGGTTGCGAGGTGTCGATACCCGTTCTGCATTCAGTCTGGTGGGCAATGAATATTATCAGGTTTATTATACGGACCAGGCTAGCACGATGACAGGGTGGGTCATAAACCGTAATGATGCGGTTCCTATGAGCACTGTCCGTCTTTTTAATGACTCCGAGCCGGCATCAGCTTTTCATTATTGCTACGGAAAGAATAAGCGGAATGCGGATGGAAGTGTGGCAGAAGGGCATTGGTATATGCCGGGAATACGTGAACTGGAGAGAGCATTGGTTCAGTATTATCTTATATTCGATGATTTTCAGGGACAATTATACTGGTCTGCCTCCAGTGCTCAGAGAGGTGGTTCATTAATTGGAGGCTATACGTATAATCATGCACGTGCAACGAAAGTCAATATGGTGGATGGCAAACCCCAATATATAGAGAGTTCTTCTGGAAATGAGGGATATCAGGATCGTAACAACCGTCTCCGCATCCGTGCCTTCTACAGATTGTAGCATTTTTTCGTGATTTGTATAAGCTTGCCCCTCACTGCTTTTGGTTCGATTAATAGATTGATTCTCGTGTGATTGTGCGCTACAAACGATTTTTGTCCTTATGCCTTTGCAGCAGGCTCGTCAAGCTTCAGCTCTGGGTGACGGCGTGATGAAAAATACAGCAGGAAAGCCACTGTGATTGCGACAATTCCCATCAGAATGAAAATGTACTCCGCATGGATGGCTGCCGTCACTTCCTGCATCCTGTTGCCGCTTTCCGTGATTCGGTTCTTGAAAATCTTGCCTATGAATATCGGCACTATCATCATTCCCATGTTCTGTATCCAGTAAATCAGGGAAAAAGCCGTTCCGAGATTTTTCTCAGGCACAATCTTCGGCACCGAAGGCCACATTGCGGACGGGACCAGTGAATATCCTATCCCAAGAAGGGCTATGGCAACATATCCATATGCCGCGACTCCCTGCGGGGCAAAAGTTATGAGCAGATGTGAAGCAAGGACCAGCAATGAACCGGTAATCATCCAAGTGGTGGCCTTGCCTGTCCTGTCCACAAGCGCACCGAACAGCGGAGTGAACACAATCGTGAAGAAAGGTATCATCGAAAGCATCCATGTCGCGGTTTCAAGTTCCATTCCGAACAGCGGAATCAGAATCGAAGTCCCGAACTTCTTGAAGCGTATCACGCAGCAATAGAAGAAAACGCACAGAAGCGCAATCATCAGAAAACGCGGATTCGAAAGCACCTTCCATATGTCGGAGAATCTGAATTTGTCCTCTTCTGGAATTTCTTTTGTGCCGCTTTCTGCAACAAGCCTCTCACCGTTTTCGCTTCCGCAGCTTTTGCCGGCGGCCGTTTCGGTGTCAAATCTCGAGTCCATTGCCACAAAAGCAGCCCAAAGGATGCCGCCGAGCATCAGAAGCCCCAGTCCGAGAAGGGCAGGCCTGTTGGTGTCCCCGAGAAGGTAAATTTCGCCCTCGGCTTTGCTTGCGACAATCATCGGTGACAAAACGAGCGCGGCGGCAGTTCCCAGGCGCGCTATAGAAAGTTGCAGTCCCATTGCCAAGGCCACATTCCTTCCTTTGAACCATTTGGCGATAGACCTTGTCACGGCTACTCCGGCAATCTCGCTTCCGAGACCGAAAAGCATGCATCCCACATATGCCGTTACAAGCGAAGTGCGCGGCTCCATAGGTGAGGAAATCGCAAAAGTGACGATTGCAGCCCCGATTATCATAAGTCCGACGAAAACGCTGCCGACAACCCTCACACCGAACATGTCCAGCAGGATGCCGCACACGATAAGACCGCCGCATACGCAGAGAAACGAATATCCACCCGCATAGAAGCCGTAGTCCTCATAGTCCCAACCAAGCTCCAGCAGTTCAGGATTCTTGAACAGATGGGAGAGGGAAGAGAACATGTCGTCAAAGAAATATGACGCGAACATCGGCACAACAAGAAAAGCAAGAGCCAGCCAGCAGGCGCTCTTGCTTTCTTTAAGTGATTTGAAAATTCTGCTCATCAAAATGGCATTAAATCCGGGAAACTTATTTCTTCACATTCGGCTCTTCAAGTCCATAGCCTTTTTTCTTGTCTTCGATTTTCAGCATGAAGGTCAGGAAGAACGCCAGAACTCCGAATGACGCGAAAATCAGCATCGGCACAAGATAGCCTCCAGTAGCCTGCAGTGTCACGCCGATAAGAAGCGGAACCAGGCAGAGTCCTATGTTCTGCACCCAGAAGATAAGGCAATATGCCGAACCGAGAATCTTCTCGTCGATGATTTTAGGAACACTTGGCCACAATGCGGCAGGCACGAGCGAGAATGATACGCCGAGCACGACAACGAGAAGAAGCGCGAACCACTGCTTAGGGAATATCGGCAGTATGAAGGCGAAGCTCAGGTGACATACCACCATGATGATTGCTCCGAGCATCAGCATAGACGCTCCTTTGCCCTTGAAATCGAGGAAGCCTCCGAGGAACGGAGTGAGCGCCATGGCAAGGATAGGGAAACAGCTGAACAGACGTGCCGCGCTCTCTGCATCAATGGCGAGCGTAACCTCAAGGAAGTTGGTCGCATACCTTTGGAAAGGGAAGATTGCGCTGTAATAAAGTACGCAGAGCAGGGCCACAATCCAGAACATCTTGCTGCTGAAAATCTTGCCGAGGTCGCTGATGTGGAACTCGTCTTCCGCAGACTTCTCCTCTGACATCCTGCCGGCGGCTATCAGCTGCGAGTCGAATTTCCTGTCCATGATGACGAAGACCGTGAAGCAGATGAGTCCTATCAGAAGCAGGGCTGTGCAGAAGCCTATAGGCGCCACGATTGACTGGTCGAATTTTGCTGAAATGAGTGGGGAAATCCACATCACCGCAAACACGCCAAGACGTGCAATCGCCATTTCAAGACCCATAGCGAGAGCCATTTCCTTGCCCTGAAACCATTTTGCGATGGCTTTTGATACTGTAGTGCCGGCCATTTCGCAGCCGCATCCGAAAATCATGAAGCCCAGACATGCCATTTTCGCGCTTCCCGGAAGGGCTGTCCACCATGAGCCGAGCCATGCGTTAAACTCTGTCGCCTGGAACCATTCCGTGATTCCGATGAATTTGATGGATGCTCCGAGCACCATGAGCGATGCTGAAAGCATACCCGTGAAACGCGTACCCATCTTGTCGAGGATGATGCCCGCGATAATGAGGAAACCGAACACGTTCAAGATATATTCGGAGGCTGCATACGTGCCGAACACTGTGCTGTCCCAGTTCCTTGATTGCTCCACGAGGGATTTCAGGGGTGACATTACGTCAACGAACATGTAGGCGAAGAACATCATGGACGCAATGAGCACGAGGGCGGACCATCTTGCTATTGCGCTGTCGTTCATGAATCTTTTGATAGTTTCAGTCATATTTTTGATAGTTTTTATTGTATCTTTTTTGCAAGGCCTGCGAAGTTAAGGGTTTTTGCCCTAATAGTCAAAACACTTTTTTCAAAACTCGGAATAAAGTCGTATCTTCGTGCGCAATTTCACTTCAGAAAACAGGACTATGGCATATAATCTTCTTGACAGTGTCGGGTCGCCTGCCGACATCAGGAATTTCAGCATGGACCAGCTCAGGGAACTTTGTGCTGAGCTTCGTGAATATATGATAGAGTGCTGTGCCGTGAATCCCGGACATCTGGGTTCAAGCCTCGGTGCCGTGGAACTTGTCGTGGGGCTTCACTATGTTTATGACACTCCATTGGACAAGGTCGTGTTTGATGTGGGACATCAGGCGTATGCCCACAAAATAATCACTGGCAGACGTGAGGCTTTCCGCAAGAACAGGATGCGGGACGGCATAAGCGGTTTTCCCAAGCGTGCGGAAAGCGAGTATGACGCATTCGGTGCGGGACATTCTTCAACCTCAATCTCTGCCGCCCTCGGCTTTGCTGAGGCGTCCAAGCAGCTCGGGCTCGGGCACAAGACGGTCGCCCTGATAGGTGACGGTTCGCTTACCGGAGGTCTTGCGCTTGAGGGAATGAACAATGCCGGGGCTGCGAAATCCGACCTTCTTGTGATTCTCAATGACAATAACATATCCATAGACAGAAATATCGGCGCTTTGCACGAATATCTCCTCCATATCACGTCAGACCCGCGCTACAATAAGGCAAAGAAGAGGGTCTGGGATGGACTTGGAGACGGGAAATTCCGCAGCGGGCTCCAGAGGTTTGTAGTCAACGCCAAGTCTTCCCTCGTCAGAAGAAGCGGAGGTGACCTGTTCGAGGCAATGGGTTTCCGTTATTTCGGACCGGTTGACGGCAATGACATAAGCCAGGTGGTAACTACTCTAAGGAAACTGAAAGCCCTTGACGGCCCTATACTTCTTCATACACTGACGAAAAAAGGAAAAGGATATGCGCCCGCGGAGGCTGACCAGACGGTCTGGCATGCTCCGGGAATGTTTGATCCGGAGACAGGGGAGAGGATAAAGAGCAGCAAGGGTGCAAGCCGTTATCAGGATGTGTTCGGTCAGGTCCTGCTTGAACTGGCGCGTATGGACAGCCGTGTCGTTGGCGTTACCCCGGCCATGGCGTCCGGATGCGGCATGAACCTGCTTTCCAAGGAAATGCCGGGACGGTTCTATGATGTGGGAATCGAGGAAGAGCATGCCGTCACGTTTTCTGCCGGACTTGCGGCAGGCGGCATGAGGCCGTTCTGCAACATATACTCGTCGTTCTCGCAGAGGGCTTATGACCAGATTATACATGATGTGGCCCTTCAGGGGCTTCCGGTCGTGCTTTGCCTTGACCGCAGCGGAATAGTCGGTGAGGACGGGCCGACTCATCACGGGTGCTATGATATGGCCATATACAGGAGCATACCCGGAGCTGTCATTGCCGCTCCTAAGGATGAGGCGGAGCTGAAGGATATGATGTATTCAGCTCTCAAGTATGAATCCGGCCCTTATATTATAAGGTATCCTCGCGGCTATGGTGAAGGAGTTGAATGGAGGACTCATGAGTTTTCATTGCTTGAGACAGGAAAGGGGGAACTTGTGGCTGAAGGAAGCCGTATTGCTGTGATTGCTGCCGGTCCGGTGGTCAACAGGGCTGTAGAGGCGGCTGCCAAGATACGTGAGGAGTACGGATGGTCTCCGTCTGTCTATAATATAAGGTATGTGAAGCCGCTGGATGGTGAACTTATGAATGGAATATTGGCCTCTCACGAGAGGATTGTCACGATAGAAGACGGTACTGTGCTCGGCGGGCTGCATGGCGCGGTAGCGGAATTTGTGTCCGCATCATGCAATGGGTTGCCTGTCAGGGCAATAGGTATTCCGGATAGATATGTCAGCCAGGGAACGCAAGGGGAATTGTGGCATGAATGCGGCCTTTCTTTGCCGGAAATAATCCGTGTGATAGTGGAAGAAAGTGAAAAAAATCAAAAAAAAGACCGGAAAATTTTGGAGATAAAAAATTAATGTCTATCTTTGCAATCCCTTTCGGAAACAAACCGACAAGCGGGGCAAAAAAACTGCCGATGTAGCTCAGTTGGCTAGAGCACGTGATTTGTAATCTCGGGGTCGTGGGTTCGACTCCCTCCATCGGCTCAAAAGTTCTTTTGATGATTTGAAGTTTTCTTCAAACGGAAAGATTGAAAATTTCGTATCTTGTTTATCGGGACGTTCGGCTTTCGGGCTTTTGTCTCGATGGCATGCGAAAAACGGGAGAATACCAGAGTGGCCAAATGGGGCAGACTGTAAATCTGCTGGTTTATACCTTCGGTGGTTCGAATCCATCTTCTCCCACCATTTTGTCGGAAAGTGTCGGCATACCAAGGCCGGTGCGTGTTTTCCACAAGAATTGCGGAAGTAGCTCAGTTGGTAGAGCATTAGCCTTCCAAGCTAAGGGTCGCGGGTTCGAACCTCGTCTTCCGCTCAAACTACGCCAGTGTAGCTCAGGGGTAGAGCGCTTCCTTGGTAAGGAAGAGGTCGTGAGTTCAATTCTCACCACCGGCTCTGCTTTTTTTGTATATAATACTCTAAAAAGATATAATTATGGCTAAAGAAACCTTTAAAAGAGACAAACCGCACGTTAACATCGGTACTATCGGCCACGTTGACCACGGTAAGACTACTTTGACTGCAGCAATCACTACAGTGCTTGCAAAGGCTGGTCTTTCAGAGCTTCGTTCATTCGACTCTATTGACAATGCTCCAGAGGAGAAAGAGCGTGGTATCACTATCAACACAGCTCACGTTGAGTACCAGACTGCAAATCGTCACTATGCACACGTTGACTGCCCGGGTCACGCCGACTATGTGAAGAACATGGTAACTGGTGCTGCTCAGATGGACGGTGCAATCCTTGTTTGTGCTGCAACTGACGGTCCTATGCCTCAGACTCGTGAGCACATCCTTCTCGCCCGTCAGGTGAACGTTCCAAAAATCGTTGTTTTCATGAACAAGGTTGACCTTGTTGACGATCCTGAGATGCTTGACCTCGTAGAGATGGAGCTCCGTGACCTCCTTTCATTCTACAACTTCGACGGTGACAATGCTCCGGTAATCCGTGGCTCTGCACTTGGTGCACTCAATGGTGACCCTCAGTGGGAGGCTAAGGTTATGGAACTCATGGCAGCTGTTGACGAGTATATTCCGCTTCCTCCACGTGACAACGAGAAGCCATTCCTTATGCCAATCGAGGACATCTTCTCTATCACAGGCCGTGGTACTGTAGCAACAGGACGTATCGAGACCGGTATCATCCACGTAGGTGATGAGGTTGAGATCGTAGGTCTTGGTGAAGAGCCTAAGAAAACTGTCGTTACAGGTGTCGAGATGTTCCGTAAGCTCCTTGATCAGGGAGAGGCTGGTGACAACGTAGGTCTCCTCCTCCGTGGTATCGACAAGAAGGAAATCAAGAGAGGTCAGGTACTTGCTAAGCCGGGTACTATTCATCCTCACCAGAAGTTCGTAGCTGAGATCTACGTTCTTAAGAAAGACGAGGGTGGCCGTCATACTCCATTCCGCAACCACTACCGTCCACAGTTCTTCATCCGTACTCTTGACATCACAGGAGAGATTGCTCTTCCTGAGGGAGTAGAGATGGTAATGCCTGGTGACAACGTGACTATCACAGTAGAGCTTATCTACCCGGTTGCCATCAACGAGGGACTTCAGTTCGCAATCCGCGAGGGTGGTCGTACAGTAGGTGCCGGTCAGGTAACTAAACTTATCGACTAATTCTGAATGAGAATATCAGGTGGGTGTCCTGAAAAGAACACCCACTTTTTTAGGGGAATAGTATAAGGGTAGTACAGAGGTCTCCAAAACCTTTAGTCTGGGTTCGAATCCTGGTTCCCCTGCAAAATATCAAAGGTTACGATTTGGTAATGTTTAACAGATGTCGCATACGCTTCCAATTCGCGATGTCCATTAAATGTAAAGATGAGAAAGTTTATCAACTATCTGAAAGAGTCTTATGCTGAGATGACCAAGAAGGTTTCTTGGCCCACTTGGGACAAATTGCAGAATTCAGCTATCGTTGTGATGGTTGCGTCTGTGATTTTTGCTGTAGTGGTCTTTGCAATAGACTTCTGTATCCGACACTTGATGTCAGCAATTTACACTTTGTAATATAATACCTTGATTTATGGGCGAGAGCAGTAAAAAATGGTATGTGCTGAGAGCGGCAGGCGGAAAAGAGAAAAAAGCCAAAGAGTATCTCGAAAAGGAGATTGAGAGGTGTGGCCTTCAGGACCTGGTTTCACAGGTTCTTGTTCCGACAGAAAAAGTTTATAGAATCCGCGATGGCAAAAGAATCTGTACTGAGAGACTTTTCTATCCCGGTTATGTGCTTATTGAAGCGGAGCTTACAGGAGAGCTGCAGTACATTATCCGTAATGAGGTGCCGCATATGTCAGGTTTCCTTACTGAGAAACGTGACATCAAGAGGGAAGGAGGCAGGTCCCAGGAGGAGAAGCTTCCGATTCCGCTCCGTGATGATGAAGTCAAGAGGATTCTCGGAGAACAGGATGAAATGGCCGTGACAGAAGCGGAGACAGTCGTTGACTATAACGTAGGAGACGCTGTCAAGATTACTGACGGACCTTTCAGCGGGTTCGACGGTACGGTAGAGGAGATTGTGGAAGACCGTAGCAAACTCAAGGTCATGGTTATGATCTTCGGCAGAAAGACACTTTTGGAACTCAACTTTACACAGGTAACTAAAGAATAATCAGAATTATGGCAAAAGAAGTAACTGGATTCATTAAACTCCAGATTAAAGGCGGTGCAGCCAATCCGTCACCTCCAGTAGGTCCTGCCCTCGGTTCAAAGGGCTTGAACATAATGGATTTCTGCAAGCAGTTCAATGCACGCACGCAGGAAAGCGCAGGAAAGGTATTGCCGGTAGTGATTACCGTTTACAGCGACAAGTCATTCTCTTTTGAGGTTAAGCAGCCGCCTGTAGCCGTTCAGCTTAAAGAAGCAGCCAAGATTTCTTCAGGTTCAGCAGAGCCTAACAGAAAGAAAGTAGGTACAATTACATGGGACCAGGTAAAGGCTATTGCAGAGAGCAAGATGCCGGACATGAACTGTTTCACTTTGAAGTCAGCGATGACTATGGTGGCAGGTACAGCCAGGAGCATGGGTATCAAGGTAGAAGGAGAGTTTCCTGAACTTTAAAATTCACACGCGACATGAGTAAACTTACAAAGAACCAGAAAGCTGTCATCGCAAAGTTCGATGCAGCCAAAGAGTATAAGCTTGATGAGGCATGTGAGCTTGTGAAGGAAATCACCTACACAAAATTTGACGCTTCTGTAGAGCTTCATATAAATCTCGGAGTGGATCCGCGCAAGGCTAACCAGATGGTCCGCGGCGTCGTTACCCTTCCTCACGGAACCGGTAAGCAGACAAGAGTCCTCGTCCTCTGTACTCCTGACAAGGAGAATGAGGCTAAGGAGGCAGGTGCAGACTATGTAGGTCTTGATGAATATATTGACAAGATCAAAGGTGGCTGGACTGATGTTGACGTCATTATCTGTACTCCTTCAGTCATGGCTAAGGTCGGTATCATCGGCCGTATCCTCGGTCCGAGAGGCTTGATGCCTAACCCTAAGACCGGAACAGTTACAATGGAAATCGGTAATGCCGTTAAGGAGGTAAAGGCCGGTAAGATTGACTTCAAGGTTGACAAGACAGGTATCGTGCATGCTGCAATCGGAAAAGCATCATTCTCAGGTGTTCAGATTTATGAGAATGCTAAGGAGCTTCTCTCTGCGGTTATCAAGCTGAAGCCTCAGACTCTCAAGGGCACTTACATGAAGGCAGTTTCCATCTGCTCTACAATGAGCCCGGGTATCCATGTTGATGTGAAATCAGTAGAATAATCAGTGCTGTTAAATTAGAACGTTATGAGAAAAGAAGAAAAACTCGATATTATTAACGCGATTTCAGCACAGTTGGAGGCAACTCCAAACTTCTACGTAACTGACATCGCTGGGCTGAATGCCGGTAATACCCATGCACTCCGCAAGGCTTGCTTTGAGGCTGGCGTAAAACTCGTCGTGGTCAAGAATACCCTTCTCAAGAAGGCAATCGAGGCTTCTGACAATGAGGAGATGAAGAACCTCATCAGCATACTTGAAGGCCCTACAGCCATCATGTACACTGAGGCTCCTAACGCTCCTGCAAAGGTCATCAAGAAATTCAGGGAGTCAGGTTCAGAGAAGCCTGTTCTCAAGGGTGCATACATCCAGGAGTGGCCGGCTTTCATCGGCAACGAGCAGCTTGATGCTCTCCATGGCATCAAGTCACGTGAGGAACTCATCGGTGACATCATCGGTCTCCTCCAGTCTCCTATGCGCAATGTCCTTTCTGCTCTCGAGCACAAGGATGATGACAAGTCAGAAGAGGCGTCAGCAGAATAATCATAGAAACAAAAACAATTTAAACAGATACAATTATGGCAGACATTAAAGCACTTGCAGAAGAGTTGGTAAACCTTACTGTAAAAGATGTACAGGAGCTTGCACAGATCCTTAAAGACGAGTACGGAATCGAGCCTGCAGCAGCAGCCGTAGCAGTAGTTGCAGGTCCTGCAGCAGCTGCAGAGGCAGAGCAGACTGAGTTCGATGTTATCCTCAAATCAGCAGGCGCAGCTAAGCTCGGAGTAGTGAAGGCTGTTAAGGAGGCAACTGGCCTCGGCCTCAAGGAGTCTAAGGACATCGTTGACAAGGCTCCGGTAGCTGTCAAGGAGAAGGTTTCCAAGGCAGAAGCAGAAGCTCTCAAGGCTGCCCTCGAAGAGGCAGGAGCAGAAGTTGAGATTAAATAACTTCTCCCCGTCCCCGAGGTGGGAACAGAGTCAGGTTTAGGGCCAAAACAGGCTCTAAACCTTTTTGTCGTAATAAAGTTTTTCTCTATATCTAAGGCAGAAAGATGTCAAAAAAGACTAACAAACAGCGAATTTCATTCGCATCATCAAAAATTCTCCTTGAATATCCTGACCTTCTGGAGGTGCAGCTGAAGTCATTCCAGGACTTCTTCCAGCTCGACACTACGCCGGAAAACAGGCGCAGCGAGGGTCTTTATCAGGTTTTCCAGGAGATATTCCCGATCGAAGACACAAGGAACAACTACAAACTCGAGTTTATCGATTATTTCATCGATCCTCCGCAGTATTCGATTGATGAGTGTCTTGAGAGAGGACTGACATATAATGTTCCTCTGAAGGCAAAACTCCGCCTTTCATGCAGTGACTCTGAACATGAGGATTTCGACACGACTGTACAGGACGTGTATTTGGGAAACATCCCGTACATGACCCCTGGCGGAACTTTCGTAATCAACGGTTCTGAGCGAATCATCGTTTCACAGCTCCACAGGTCTCCTGGCGTATTCTTCGGACAGAGTCTTCATGCAAATGGAACAAAGCTCTATTCTGCCAGGATAATCCCGTTCAAGGGATCATGGATTGAGTTCGCTACTGACATCAACAATGTCATGTATGCTTACATCGACCGTAAGAAGAAATTGCCTGTCACCACTCTTTTGAGGGCCATCGGCTTCAACGGTGACAAGGATATCATTGACATATTCGGTCTCGCTGACGAGATTGAGGCAACTGAGGAGAACCTCAGGGCAAACGAGGGCCGCAAGCTCGCGGCAAAGGTGCTCAAGACATGGATTGAGGACTTTGTCGACGAGGATACCGGAGAGGTTATTCCGGTCGAAAGGACAATGCCTATCGTTGAGCGCGGCGAGATTCTCAGCGAGGATACCATCGCGAAACTCTCCGAGACTGATGTCAAGACCATTCTTCTTCAGAAAGATGAGGCTAATATGAATGAGTATGCCATCATCTACAATACTCTGCAGAAGGATCCGACAAATACAGAGACAGAGGCCATCAACTACATCTATAAGCAGCTCCGTAATTCGGAACCGCCTGATGAAGCGACTGCAAGGGATGTCATTGACAAGCTCTTCTTCTCAGAAAAGAGGTATGATCTCGGTGATGTGGGACGTTACAGGCTCAACAAGAAGCTGAATCTCACGATTGACGAGAGCACAAGGGTGCTTACCAACACCGATATCATCGAAATCATAAAGTATCTGATTCAGATGATCAACTCAAAGGCCGTTGTGGATGACATCGACCATTTGAGCAACAGGCGTATCAGGACAGTGGGCGAGCAGCTTGCAAACCAGTTCAGCGTCGGACTCTCAAGGATGGCACGTACCATCAGGGAGAGGATGAATGTGCGTGACAGCGAGCAGTTTGCACCGACTGACCTCATCAATGCCAAGACTCTCTCATCTGTAATCAATTCGTTCTTCGGAACAAGCCAGCTGTCACAGTTCATGGACCAGACCAACCCTCTGTCTGAGATGACGCACAAGCGCCGTCTTTCCGCACTTGGTCCGGGAGGTCTTTCACGTGACCGCGCAGGATTCGAGGTCAGGGACGTGCACTATACTCACTATGGCCGTCTTTGTCCGATCGAGACTCCTGAGGGACCGAACATCGGTCTGATTTCTTCGCTTTGCGTATATGCGAGAATCAATGACCTCGGTTTCATCGAGACTCCGTACCGTAAGGTGGAGGCCGGTAAGGTGAACCTGAGCTCAGAAGGATGGATGTACATGAGTGCCGAGGAGGAGGAGAACCAGATGGTTTCCCTTGCCAAGGTGAAGATGGACGAGGACGGAAATATCCTTGAGGACAGGATCCAGTGCCGTCTTGGCGCAGACTTCCCGGTGGTGACCAAGGAGGAGGTGAATTATATGGACGTGGCTCCTAACCAGATTGCGTCAGTGGCCGCTTCACTCATTCCTTTCCTTGAGCACGATGATGCGCACCGTGCGCTCATGGGTGCGAACATGATGCGCCAGGCAGTTCCGCTTCTCAATCCGGAGTCACCGATTGTCGGTACCGGTCTTGAGGAGAGGGTATGTCTGGATTCAAGGACACAGGTAAGGGCCGAGAGAAAGGGAGAGGTCGTATATGTGGATGCAAAGGAAATCCATGTCAAGTATGAACGCACTGATGACGAGAGATTCGTAAGCTTCTCTCCTGACATTACCGTATATCGTCTTCCTATATATAGAAGGACCAACCAGAGCACTACAATTCTCCTCAAGCCTATCGTGCGCAAGGGTGAGATTGTCGAGCCTGGCCAGATAATGACTGAGGGCTATGCCACACAGAAGGGTGAGCTTGCTCTCGGAAGGAACCTGAAAGTGGCGTTCATGCCATGGAAGGGATACAACTACGAGGATGCCATCGTCATATCCGAGAGGATGATACGCTGGGATATCCTTACGTCAGTTCATGTCGATGAGTATATTACCGAGGTACGTGACACCAAGCGCGGTATGGAAGAACTCACTTCAGACATTCCTAATGTAAGCGAGGACGCTACAAGGGATCTGGATGAGAACGGTATCATCCGTATCGGTGCCCATATCGACCCGGGTGATATCATGATAGGTAAGATTACTCCAAAGGGTGAGAGTGACCCGTCTCCGGAAGAGAAACTCCTCAGGGCCATCTTCGGAGACAAGGCTGGTGATGTGAAGGATGCTTCACTCAAGGCTACTCCTTCGCTCAGCGGTACCGTAATCAACACTGCCCTTTATTCAAAGGTCGCAAAGGAAAGCGGACGTAAAGGAGTGAAGACTGACCAGAAGGCCAAGATTGAGAAGGCTGAGGAGGAGTTCATCGCCAAGGCTGAGGCTCTCAGGGCAAGGTTCATCGAGAAGCTTTCAGTGCTCGTTCAGGGCAAGAAGAGTGCAGGTATCAGTGACCTTTACGGAGTGGAGCTTATTGCAAAGGGAAGGGACATCACTGTTTCGGACCTCAAGGCAATCGACTATGAGAACGTTAACTCAAGCAAGTGGACATCAGACAAGAATGCCAACGAGCTTATCAGGGAACTCATCAACAACTACTGCATCGCCCATAAGGAAGAGGCAGCAAGGAACAAGAGGGTTCTCGACAAGATAAAAATCGGTGATGAGCTTCCTAACGGCGTGATGCAGCTCGCGAAGGTGTATGTGGCCAAGAAGAGGAAAATCAGGGTCGGTGACAAGATGGCCGGACGTCACGGTAACAAGGGTATCGTCGCTAAGGTCGTAAGGGATGAGGACATGCCTTTCCTTGCTGACGGAACTCCGGTTGACATTGTGCTTAACCCTCTCGGTGTGCCTTCACGTATGAACCTCGGTCAGATTTATGAGACCGTTCTCGGATGGGCCGGCGAGGAGCTCGGCGTCAAGTTCAGCACTCCTATCTTTGACGGTGCGACCCTTGACAACATCTGTGAATACACTGACAAGGCCGGACTGCCGAGATACGGAAAGACATATCTCCGTGACGGAGGTACCGGTGACTGGTTCGACCAGCCTGCTACAGTCGGTGTCATCTATATGATCAAGCTGGGCCACATGGTTGACGACAAGATGCACGCACGTTCAATCGGACCTTACTCACTCATCACCCAGCAGCCTCTCGGAGGTAAGGCGCAGTTCGGAGGACAGCGTTTCGGAGAGATGGAGGTTTGGGCATTGGAGGCATTCGGTGCATCAAATGTGCTCCAGGAAATCCTGACCGTCAAGTCAGATGACGTTACCGGAAGATCCAAAGCATACGAGGCTATCGTCAAGGGTGACCTCATGCCTAACCCTGGCATACCGGAGTCTCTCAACGTGCTGCTCCATGAGCTTAGGGGCCTTGGTCTTAAAGTGACTTTGGACTAATTACTGACAATTGAAATTTTAGAAATATGCCGACTTTTAATAAAGAAAACAAGGTTAAAAGCAATTTCGAAAGAATCAGCATCGCTCTCGCTTCTCCTGAAGACATCAAAGACAGGTCTTCAGGAGAGGTCCTGAAGCCGGAAACCGTCAACTACAGGACATATAAGCCTGAGAGGGACGGTCTCTTCTGCGAGAAGATCTTTGGTCCGACCAAGGACTATGAGTGCCATTGCGGCAAATACAAGAGAATCCGTTATCGTGGCATAGTTTGCGACCGCTGTGGAGTTGAAGTCACTGAGAAGAAGGTGCGCAGGGAAAGGATGGGACATATCGAGCTTACCGTTCCTGTAGCCCACATCTGGTATTTCAAGTCAGCTCCTAATAAGATTGCCGCTCTCCTTGGCATCGCTGCCAAGAAACTGGAGTCTGTAATCTATTACGAGAAGTATGTTGTCGTAAGACCTGGTGCGTCAGGACTGCAGAAGCTCGACCTTCTTTCTGAGGACGAGTATCTTGACCTGCTTGCGCAGATGCCTGAGCAGTACAATATGCCTATGGACGATCCGGACAAATTTGTTGCCGGAATGGGTGCTGAGGCCATATATGAACTTCTCAAGGAGATAGATATCGATGCTCTTGCAAAGGAACTCCGCCATAAGATGATCCGTGAGACATCCCAGCAGAGAAGGGCTGAGGCCCTAAAGAGGCTGAGCATCGTCAAGTGGTTCCAGGAGTCCAAGGGAATCAACCGTCCTGAATGGATGATTCTGAAGGTCATACCTGTCATTCCGCCGGATCTCCGTCCGCTTGTTCCGCTTGACGGAGGACGTTTCGCTACGTCTGACCTCAATGACCTCTACAGAAGGGTCATCATAAGGAACAACCGTCTCAAGAGGCTCATCGAAATCAAGGCTCCTGAAGTGATTCTCAGGAATGAGAAGCGTATGCTCCAGGAAGCTGTCGATTCATTGTTTGACAACTCAAAGAAGTCAAATGCAGTCAAGAGCGAGGCAAACAGGACACTCAAGTCTCTGTCTGACTCACTTAAGGGAAAGCAGGGACGTTTCCGTCAGAACCTCCTCGGAAAACGTGTCGATTATTCTGCACGTTCTGTTATCGTCGTTGGTCCTGAGTTGAAGATGCACGAGTGCGGTCTGCCTAAGTTCATGGCTGCCGAGCTTTACAAGCCGTTCATCATCAGGAAGCTCATCGAGCGCGGAATCGTAAAGACTGTCAAGTCTGCAAAGAAGATTGTTGACAGGAAGGATGCCGTAATCTGGGATATCCTTGAGAATGTCATGAAGGGACATCCGGTTCTGCTGAACCGTGCCCCTACTCTGCACAGGCTCGGTATACAGGCTTTCCAGCCTAAGATGATCGAGGGTAAGGCAATCCAGCTCCATCCGCTTGCATGTACCGCCTTCAACGCCGACTTCGACGGTGACCAGATGGCCGTGCATCTTCCGCTTGGCAATGCAGCAATCCTCGAGGCCCAGCTCCTTATGCTCGGCTCGCACAATATCCTTAACCCGGCGAACGGTACCCCTATCACCGTGCCTTCACAGGACATGGTGCTCGGTCTGTACTACATTACCAAGGAAAGGCCGGCAGTCAAGGGAGAGAACATGAATTTCTATGGCCCTGAGGAGGTTATCATCGCCCTCAATGAGAAAGCCATCGACATTCATGCAGGCATCAGCGTGCGTCTCCCCAAGGACAAGTCCAATCCGGAGGCAGGCTACGAGATGGTGCATACGACTCCGGGAAGGATTATCGTAAACCAGCTTGTGCCTCAGGAGGTTCCTTACATCAATGAGGTGCTCGGAAAGAAATCTCTCAGGAAGATTATTTCCAATGTGATAAAATATACGGGAGTTGCCCGTACGGCGCAGTTCCTTGACGATATCAAGGATCTCGGATACACAATGGCCTTCAAGGGAGGTCTGTCATTCAATCTTGGAGATGTGATTATCCCTGAGGAGAAGAAGTCCCTTATCGACAACGGATACAATACCGTCGAGTCTATCAAGGCAAACTTCTCAATGGGTTTCATCACGAACAACGAGCGTTATAACAAGGTGATTGACCTCTGGTCATCAATCGACAACGAGATAACCAAGATTGTCGAGAAGCAGATTTCAAGTGACCAGCAAGGATTCAATCCTGTATATATGATGCTGGATTCAGGTGCCCGTGGTTCGACAGCGCAGATCAAACAGCTCTGCGGTATGCGTGGACTTATGGCTAAGCCTCAGAAGTCCGGAGGACAGGGAGCCGAGATTATTGAGAACCCGATTATCTCCAACCTTAAGGAGGGAATGTCGGTGCTCGAGTACTTCATCTCTACGCACGGTGCGCGTAAAGGTCTTGCCGATACGGCCTTGAAGACTGCCGATGCCGGTTATCTTACACGCCGTCTTGTCGATGTGTCGCATGACGTCATCATCAACGAGGAGGACTGCGGTACGCTCAGAGGTCTTATCGCTACTGCGATAAAGAGCAAGGATGAAGTTGTCGAGTCTCTCGGTGAGAGGATTCTCGGACGTACTTCAGTGCATGACGTGTTCAACCCTCTTACAGGTGAGCTTATCATTCCTGCAGGAGAGGAAATCACTGAGGATATCGCAAATCTTATAGAGTCGCTTCCTATAGAGCAGGTTGAGATTCGTTCAGTGCTCACTTGCGAGTCACGCAAGGGTGTCTGCGCGAAGTGCTACGGCCGCAACCTCGCTTCAGGAAGGATGGTTGAGAAAGGTGAAGTCGTTGGTGTCATCGCTGCACAGTCAATCGGTGAGCCTGGTACACAGCTTACGCTCCGTACATTCCACGTCGGAGGTACGGCGTCAAGTACTGCCGCTGAAAGCTCTATTACTTCAAAATATAACGGTAAGCTCGAGTTCGAGGAGCTCAGGACAATCGAAAGGGTGTCTGACGAGGGTTCACAGAACGTCGTTGTCAGCCGTACTACTGAGGTGCGCATCGTAGATGAGAACACCGGCATAACATTCTCACAGTATGACATACCTTATGGTGCTGTTCTTTACAAGAATGACGGAGATTCAGTGTCCAAGGGAGACCTCCTCTGCGAATGGGATGCATATAACGCCATTACCATCATCGAGACAGCCGGTAAGGTGCGTTTCGACAGCATGATTGACGGAGTGACTTTCCGTGAGGAAATGGCTGACGAGTACTCTCTCAACAGGGACAAGGTCATCATCGAGTCACGTGACAGGTCAAAGAACCCTTCAATCCATATCGTTGACGAGAACGGCGAGAGCAAGAAGCAGTACAACCTTCCTGTTGGTGCCCATGTCATGGTCAGCGACGGTGATGATGTGAAGGTCGGAGACATAATCATCAAGATTCCTCGTGCCATCGGTAAGTCAAGCGATATTACCGGAGGTCTCCCTCGAGTTACAGAGCTTTTCGAAGCGCGTAATCCTTCAAACCCTGCAATCGTTTCCGAAATCAACGGAGAGGTTTCAATGGGCAAGATCAAGAGGGGAAACAGGGAGATTATCGTCAAGAACAAGACCGGTGTCGAGAAACACTATCTCGTTCCTCTTACCAAGCAGATTCTTGTGCAGGAGAACGACTATGTGAAAGCCGGAACAAGGCTTTCAGATGGTGCGGTGTCACCTACCGACATACTCAGCATCCTCGGTCCTATCAAGGTTCAGGAGTATATTGTCAATGAAATCCAGGAGGTTTACCGTCTCCAGGGTGTGAAAATCAATGACAAGCACTTCGAAATCATTGTGCGCCAGATGATGAGGAAGGTACAGATCAATGACCCTGGTGATACCGAATTCCTGCAGGAGGAGCTGGTGGACAAGTGGGTATTCATGGATACGAATGATGCTATATACGGCAAGTTCTATGTCATGAATCCTGGTGATTCCCAGACATATGAGGAAGGCGACATCATTACTGCACGTGAGATGAGAAGCGAGAATTCTTCTCTTGAGCGTCAGGGACTCAACATGATGGTGCTGCGTGAGGCCAAGCCTGCCACTGCAAGCCAGGTGCTGCAGGGTATCACAAGGGCTGCCCTCAAGACAAACAGCTTCATTTCGGCTGCTTCATTCCAGGAGACTACCAAGGTGCTCAGCGAGGCTGCCATCAGAGGACGTGTCGATACTCTCGAAGGTCTTAAGGAGAATGTCATCTGCGGACATCCGATTCCTGCAGGTACAGGCCAGAAGGAGTTCCAGGAGATTCTGGTTGCTCCGGCTGCAGACATGCAGAAGAATCTTGCTGACCTTTAGCGGACTGCATACATATGATAAAGAGGGGACAGGCTGTCATGGCTTGTCCCTTTTTTGTTTGCATCCGTGTTTTTTTGAATGATTTTTAGACCTTCAGGCGAATCAATAATCTTCAGTGTATGGCGTAGGAGATGCTTGCCGGTATTTTGGAGGAAGATAAAGTGCCGGCAGGCTTCGGGCTTGGGCGCTAAATGAATACAGGGCAGCTGAAACACTGACAGCTGCCCTGTATTCATATGTTGAACTTTATGTTTATCTCATGATTGTAGCATCACGGTCAGGTCCGAGTGAAATGATTTTTATTGGGACTCCGAGATAATTTTCCATGAATGCGATATAGTCGCGGAACTCTGTTGGAAGTTCACTTTCATTTCTGCATCCTGTCAGGTCAGTGTTCCAGCCCTTGAATTCCTGATAAACCGGCTGGATGTCAGCATATGTGTCGAACGGCCACTGGTCTGAAGGCTGTCCGTCAACAATGTATGAGGTGCAGACCTTGATGGTCTCAAAGCTGTCGAGGCAGTCTGATTTCATCATAATCAGGTCTGTGACTCCGCTTATCATGACGGCATATTTGAGTGCCACGAGGTCAAGCCATCCGCAGCGGCGCGGCCTTCCTGTCACGGCACCGAACTCATTGCCTATCTTGCGCAGTTTTTCTCCGGTCTCGTCAAACAGTTCCGTCGGGAACGGACCGCTTCCTACGCGTGTACAGTAGGCTTTGAATATGCCATATACGTGGCCTATGTTGTGAGGGCTTACTCCGAGTCCTACGCATGCTCCCGCACATGATGTGGTAGAAGAGGTTACGAAAGGGTATGAGCCGTAGTCGATGTCCAGCATCGAGCCTTGGGCACCCTCTGCGAGCACGCTCTGTGTCTTGAGAATCTCATTGATATAATACTCGCAGTCAATGAGTTTGAATTGCTTGAGATATTCGGCAGCCTCAAAGAAAGCCTCCTCCTCAGCATCAGGATTGCATTCGAATCCCATCTGGTCCAGCTGCTTGGTGTGCCTGTCCTTGAGACGGGCATATCTTTCCGGAAAGTCAGCGGCGAGGATGTCTCCTACACGAAGCCCGTTTCTGCTTATCTTGTCTGTGTAAGTCGGTCCGATTCCCTTGAGGGTGGAGCCTATCTTGCCTTTTCCCATCGCAGCCTCGTTTGCCGCGTCAAGAAGCCTGTGCGTCGGCAGGATGAGGTGCGCCTTTTTGGAAATGACAATGCGCTCAGTTACGGGAACGCCTGTCTTTGCGATATTCTCGCATTCTCCCCTGAATGTGATAGGGTCAAGGACAACGCCGTTTCCGACGATGTTCTGGGCGTCTTTTCTGAATATTCCGGAAGGGACAGACCTCAGCACGAAGCTCTTTCCCTCAAAATGAAGTGAGTGGCCTGCGTTTGGGCCGCCTTGGAAACGTGCTACTACAGGATAGTTTCCTGCAAGTACGTCCACAATTTTACCTTTGCCTTCGTCGCCCCACTGGAGGCCGAGTACAACATCTAATTTCATGACTATGTATTGGAAACAGTTTTAAGTTCTTAGTCTATATAGGGACACCGGCAATCAGAACGGAAGGTCATCGTCCGGCATGTCATCCGCGATGTTCTGCGGAGCGGCCGGTTTCTGTGCCTGTGTTGCCGGGGCATACCCTGGCTGTGCCTGTCCCTGGTAGACACCCTGCTGGCCATAGCCCTGCTGCGCTTCCTGGGGCCTCTGCTGGTATCCTCCTGCCGCGCTCTGGCCGTACTGGCCTGCTGACTGGTTGTCTGACTTCCTTCCGAGAAGCTGCAGTGTGTCCGCCACTATTTCTGTGGTGTATTTCTTGTTGCCGTTCTGGTCGTCCCATGACCTTGTGCGGATACGTCCCTCTATATAAAGCTGGGTGCCTTTCTTGACATATTTCTCGACGACATCGGCTGTATTTCTCCAGACCACAATGTTATGCCATTCAGTATGTTCCTGGAGGTTGCCGTTCCTGTCCTTGTATCTTTCAGTGGTGGCAAGCCTTAATGTCGCCACTTTGGTTCCGTTGGAAGCGTCTCCGGTATAGCGGATTTCCGGATCCTGACCCACGTTGCCTATCAATATCGCTTTGTTTATCATAATCGTTTGTGTTTTTTGAGTGACTTCACAAAAACTCTGCAAGATAGTGATAATTTCTTACAAACAAGTATGCATTCGGGCCAAATCGGGCTTTTCTCCGGTTAAAATTTCGTATCCGGTCAGGGCTTGGTAAAGGAGCCATTCCTTGCCTGTGGCGTAAGTGATTCCAGGCCAGGTCTTTTTCAGATTGTCTATTGATTGCTGTCCGAATGCTGGGTTCCTGTAGTTTGCTTCCATTATGATTTTGGGGCTGCCGTTCGTGTTTCCGGTTCCGCAGTTTCCGGCTGTGTGCCGATGCATTTGTTCCAATTCCGGAATGGACGTCGGGATGGCATATATGATTATGCCGCATTCCGCAAAGCATTCCGCTAAATCACTTAACGGTCTTGCCGTGAACAGCTCCGGTGATTTTTCAGCCAGTATTCTCGCCTTTGCCATGTCCCGGTTCATGAGAATGCTCTTCAGTCCCAGTGATGCTGAGGCGAATGCTGCTGCCTTTCCTGCTCCTCCGCATCCCGCTATAAGCACCTTCGGCTCTGATGCGGTCTGGCGTACTCTGGGAATGGCTTCTTTTTCAAGCCATTCCCGTATGCCAAGGTAGTCGGAGTTGTGTGCCTTGACTTTTCCGTCCGGCGTTTTCACCAGTATGTTGGCGGCACCGGCAAGCTTGCATTCCTCAGAAAGAATGTCTGCTTTTGCAAAAGCTTTTTCTTTGAATGGTGCCGTCACATTGATTCCGTCATAGCTGTCCAGGAAATTTTGGTAAGATGCTTCAAAGTCTTCACCCTCAATCAGGTCGTATGCGTATTTCCCGCCATATCCTGCCTTGAAAAGGGCCGGGCTTTGCGAGTGGGCGATAGGGTGCCCTATGAGTCCGAATTTTTTCATGGATGCCTATTGATGTAGTGGGTGGTTTTGTCGGCTTATTTATTATTCACGTGGAGATTTCGTATTGTACGGTTTATACAGGTTATTTGCCGGCATTGCGTTGCCTGACAGCTTCGAAAAGCAGAATTGCGGCAGAGACGGAAACATTCAGGGAGTCGAGCCGGCCGAGCATGGGTATTTTTATGTGGGCGTCGGCAGCTTTGCGCCATATATCAGTCAGACCAGTTGATTCGGTGCCCATGACAATGGCAGTGCCTCCTGTCATGTCCGTGTCATAGTACCATCTGGAGTCCTGCAGCTGTGCCGTATAGATTTTTATGCCTTTCTCCTTGAGCCATCCGATGGCTTCTTCAGACGTTACGGCTACTGTCGGCACTGTGAATGAAGCTCCTATGCTGGAACGTATGAGGTTGGGATTGTACAGGTCTGTCAGCGGATCGCATATTATGACTGCATCGGCTCCTGAGGCATCTGCACTCCTGAGCACAGCTCCCAAATTACCGGGTTTTTCTACGGCTTCGAGCACGATGAGCAGAGGATTGTCCTTGAGCTTGAGGTCTTCAAGTGAGTTCATCTTGCAATATAATTCAGCGATTACTCCTTCTGTGCTGCCGCGGTATGCTATTTTTTCGTAGAGATGTCTTGGGACCTCTATGACAGGGCATCCGCAACCGGAGATTATTTCTTCCGTATCTTTTTCGCTCAGGATATCCGGACAGATGAAGACTGTGTGAGACATGAAGCCTGCATTGAGGCAGTGCAGGAGTTCGCGCTTTCCTTCCACTGCAAATAATCCTGTTTCGCGCCTTTCGCGGGATTTCTCCATAAGTGCTGCAAGCTTCTTTATTTTTGGGTTTTGTGCTGAAGTTATGATTTCTGTTCTCATGTTGCGGCTCGTTATTGCCACAAAGTTAGCATAAAGGGCCGTAAGTCACAAAGATTGCAGCCCCGTCATGCGGCATCTCTTGCGTGATTTGAAGCATTTGTAAATGGTAATAATCTGCATATTAATTGCTTGGAGTTTTACCGGTATGCAAATCCGCATATCTTTAATTGTGTGTTGTTGAATGATAGGGTTTATTGCTTTTGTGATATGCCATGCTTGCATTTGATTCTGGAGGTGAGTTTTCTTTCTACGTTTGTGCGGTGTTTTGATGAAAAGTTGTATATTTGTACTGCACATTGGAAAGATGCTCGAGTGGCTGAAGAGGCACGCCTGGAAAGCGTGTAGTCGCCTAAAGCGGCTCACGGGTTCGAATCCCGTTCTTTCCGCAAACGCTAAACGGACAAGAGGAGAAAGTTTACTTTCACATCTTGTCCGTTTAGCGTTTGCATAGCCCGCCGCAGGCGGGCGGGATGTGCAGCGCAGCTGCAAATCCCGAAATAACGGCAATATAGGTTGGGAGTGGGGCGCATTATTAAATGTTGTTTAACATTACTACTGCATAGATCAATATATATGACCTAAAATACATTTTGTTTCGAAAACGACATAAATTGACGTTTTTGTGTTGTAGCTTTGTCGTATGAAACAAAATATGGGACGGCTAATCCGCTACATACTGATTATTCATAAGTTGTCTGGACATAGAAAACATGTCCCGGCCGACGAATTGATTTCATATCTCAATCTTCAGATGGAGCTTCGTGGTTATGAAATTGGCATAAGCCAGCGCACGCTGCAACGGGATATTAAGGACATAGCGGATATGTTTGATATGGAAATCAAGAACTGCCGTGGATATGGATATTATGTAGCCGATAGACCGGAAAACACGGATATAAGGTATCAGGAACTGCTGATGAACTTTGACCTCCTTACATCTATAAATCAAAGCAATCAGTCTGTCGGATTTATCTTACCGGAGCATCATCGGCCAAAAGGGAGTGACAGTATTCCGGTCTTGATAAGTGCGATAAAGGAGTCTAGATTTGTCTGTTTCGATTACGTTCTTGTAAGAAAAGGCGACAAGGTGATCTCTAAGAAGGTCAAGCCATATTTCCTTAAAGAGTCCCTTGGGCTGTGGTATCTTCTTGCTCTTGATGAACATGATGCTATCAAGGCTTACGGCATAGACAGGATGAGCAATATTAATGTGGATGACAAGACATTCAAACGTGATGATTCCATAAACCCGGATGATCTTTTCAAACACAGCTATGGTATATGGGATGACCCGTCTATGCCTGTTGAGGAAATAGAACTTTCATATTCCCCGCTGGACGGGAAGTTTATAAAGACGACTCCGTTACATAGCTCGCAAAAGATTCTCGTCGATAACGGTACTGAGTTCAGGATAAGTTTGCAGCTCAGGATTACCAATGATTTCGTCATGGCGCTTTTATCAAGGAGTGCGTCTCTTACGGTGATAAAGCCGCTGTCGTTGCGTGCAAGAATCAGAGAAATTTACAAAGAAGCGATTGAAAGAAACTACTAAAACAAAAAATATGACAACAGAAATTGAAAATTACAGAAAAGATGGTTTCACTGGGTTTATTCCGGTGTCTGAGCTCCTTGGCAACACAAAAGCAATGCCCGATGGTAGCGGTGTTTATATCGTTGTTCGTGAAAGCGACAAGACACCGGTGTTCCTTGCCGAAGGAACAGGTGGATTTTTCAAAGGGAAGAATCCTAACGTAAGCATCGAAGAGCTTAAAGCAAACTATGTCGCTGACAGCAAGGTCGTGTATATCGGCAAGGCTACAAGTCTTAGAAAACGAGTCGGTCAGCTTCTCCGATTTGGTGCCGGCTCTGCAGTCGGACATTGGGGAGGACGCTATCTGTGGCAGTTGGCAGATGCCAATGAACTCAAAATAGCATGGAAAACAACACCAGGCATTGACCCAAGAAAGATAGAAGAGCAGATGATCAGAGATTTTATTGCTCTCCACACTAAAATGCCTTTTGCAAATCTGAAAGGCTAATTTTATGAAACACTATAAAGACAAGGAATGTGAGTGTCAGCGGATACTCAGTGAGGAAAGCGACATTTCAATGGGGTATCCGGACACGGCTGTTTTATTGTGTGCTTGAAATATGATGTTGTGCTAATGTGCTGATAGATGGTGCTTTGTGTTAAGGTGCGGTTCCCAACGTGTTAAGATATGTCACGTTGGGAACCTTTTGGCGGAAAGTGCTTTGTCAGATGTTGTTGGGTGGGGGATTCTGCTTGAGGTTTGAAATTAAAAACAGATTGCTATATTTGCATGCAGCAGTTGCTTGAAGAAGTTCGGGGATGGGAGGCAGGTATGACTCTTGCATGTCCGGGAGCACGTTTTTCGCGGGGGCAATTGTGCCAGCCGCATAGGAACACTAAAAATTCTTTAAAAGATGCCCAAGAGTATCAATGCAATATCAGACAAGTTCAGAACCATATTCGGATTCTATTATGACGGTTTCCGCAACATGACTTGGGGACGCCCTCTGTGGGTGCTCATAATCCTGAAGATGGTATTTCTGTTCCTTATATTAAGGCTATTCTTTTTCAAGCCGGTGCTTTCCGGAAAGACGGAGAGCGAGAAAAGTACGTTTGTCGCCAATGAACTTATCAGAGGACGGCCCGGATTGGATGATTTCATTGTATTGGAAGGATATGACGTCGAAAGATAGGGGCGCATAATACACATTTGAAGCTGATTCAGGGCGGTGTCGTTGATGATATGACCATTTGGTGCAGGAGCGTTGTTATTTATGATTCAAAGCTGTAGCCTACAATTGTTGGCGGGAATTGCTGAACCGATATAAAGCAAAATAGGATTGCCGCAAGTATTGACCGTGTTGAATATCAGTGCGATTACGTTGCAGGAAAGTTTGACGGAAATGGCAGATGTTATTGCAATGGAAATGATAAAACTGCGGCAGCCTGTTGGGGCGCTGCATATGGCGACGTCAAACACGAGGGCTTGGGACGGCTCATGGCTTTTGAAATGTGGCAGAAGGATGTAGCCCCTGTGGAGGATTAACGGATTTCAACATTAAAACACATTAATACAGTATTCTTATATGATTGAGGCATCTTTAATTGATTGGTCAAGGGCGCAGTTCGCGCTGACGGCCTGCTATCATTGGGTCTTTGTGCCGCTTACATTGGGACTTGCCGTTATAATGGCTGTCATGGAGACAATTTATGTGGTCAAGAAAGACGAGTTCTGGAAAAAGACCGCACAATTCTGGATGAAACTGTTCGGAATCAACTTTGCTGTCGGAATCGCCACCGGACTTATTCTTGAATTTGAGTTCGGAACGAACTGGAGCAACTACTCGTGGTTCGTCGGGGACATTTTCGGCGCTCCTCTTGCCATTGAGGGCATATTCGCATTTTTTATAGAGGCTACCTTCGTGGCCGTCATGTTTTTCGGATGGGACAAGGTCGGACGCCGCTTCCATCTTGCTTCGACATGGATGACAGGGATCGGTGCGGCAATATCGGCTTTCTGGATTCTAGTGGCAAACGGATGGATGCAGCATCCTGTCGGAATGGAGTTCAATCCGGATACTGTGCGCAATGAAATGGTGGACTTCTGGGCAGTGGCTACAAATCCTGTCGCAGTGACCAAGTTTTTCCATTCTGTCCTGAGCGGATGGATGACAGGAGCGATATTCGTCATCGGAATAGGCTGCTGGTATCTGCTTCGCAAGCGAGAAACGAGATTTGCCCTTGCCAGCATCAGGGTGGCTTCGGCCGTGGGAATAATAGGCACTCTTGCTGTCATGTTTACAGGGGACCGTTCCGGCATTCATGTGGCTAAGTATCAGCCTATGAAACTGGCTGCCGCTGAGGGACTTTATGACGGAGGAACACGTGCTCCGTTTTCCATTGTGCCGGGATTGGAGATACCGGGGGTGCTTTCATTGCTTGCCACGCATGACATTGACGGTTATGTTCCTGGCATAAATGACCTGCTGGATGGCTATGTCGATCCGCAGGGGAATGAGCATCTTTCCGCTGAGGCCAAGATGTACAAGGGAACTGAGGCCTTGCGTGCTTTCAAGACTTACCGCAAGCTAAAGGATGTTGACCCTCAGGCGGCTGCAGAGGCAAAGAAGGTGCTTGACGCCAATGTTGACTGCTTCGGATACGGATATATAAAGGACAGGAACGAACTTGTTCCTGATGTATGGCTTGTCTATTGGCCTTTCAGGATTATGGTCGGTCTCGGCTCTTTCCTGCTGCTTCTTATGATTGCCGTCCTGTTTTACGGGCGCAATGGAAAGATTGCCCACATGAAATGGCTGCAGTGGACAGCCCTTCTGTCAATTCCTCTTGTATATATTGCCGGACAGGCAGGATGGATTGTCGCAGAGGTTGGAAGGCAGCCGTGGGCCATCCAGGATCTTCTGCCGGTAAGTGCCGCAATATCAAGCATCAGCACTGCTGCAGTACAGACCACTTTCTTCATTTTTGTGGCCGTGTTCACGCTTTTCCTGTCCATCGACATTAACATAATGGTCAAGGCGATAAAGAAAGGGCCTGAAGTTGACGGGAAAACTGAGTAATGGTTTAACAATTCTAATAATCTGATTATGTTTACATACGAATTTCTGCAGAATTACTGGTGGTTCATAATATCGCTTCTTGCAGGTCTTCTTGTTTTCCTGCTTTTCGTGCAGGGAGCAAATGCAATGATACTCATTACGGGGGCTGATGAAGACGAAAAGCAGCTCATGGTCAACTCCACCGGCCGTAAATGGGAATTGACTTTTACTACGCTCGTCACGTTCGGCGGGGCTTTCTTCGCCTCCTTCCCTCTGTTTTACAGCACAAGTTTCGGAGGAGCATATTGGGTATGGGTTCTGATTCTTGTCACCTTTGTGTTCCAGGCAGTATCATATGAGTTCCAGAACAAGGCAGGAAATGTGCTGGGCAAGACTGCATTCCGTGTTTTCCTTACCATAAACGGTTTCCTCGGGCCGCTTCTTATCGGAACGGCAGTCGGGACATTTTTCACTGGCTCGGATTTTACCGTTGACAAGGCTGCTGTAGGTGACAGCTTCTCCCCGGTGATAAGCACATGGGGAAACGGATGGCATGGCCTTGAGGCTGTGGCTGACCCTTGGAATGTGAGCTTCGGCCTGATGGTGATGGGACTGGCAATTTGTCTTGGAGTCCTTTATATGATGAACAATATAGATGACGGGAAGCTTTGCGGCAAACTGCGCAGGAGACTTCTCGTGTCATCTGTCATGTTTGTGGTCTTTTTCCTTAACACGGTCATATGGCTGTTGCTCAGGAGAGGATTTGCCGTGGCCGGAGACGGGACAGTGTTCATGGAAAAATACAAATACTTTCATAATCTCCTTGAGATGCCTGTGGCTGCCGTTGCTTTTGCCGTTGGTGCAGCTCTCGTGCTTTGGGGTATTGTCGGGACTTTGGTCTCAAGAAAATTCCGGAAGGGAATATGGCCGGCAGGCATCGGAACCGTGCTTGTCGTGATGGCTGTGTTCTGGATTGCCGGCTATAACGGCACTTCATACTATCCGTCATATTCCGACCTGCAGAGTTCGCTGACTATTTCCAACAGCTGTTCAAGCGAGTTCACTCTCAGGACGATGGCGTGGGTTTCGCTCATTATCCCGTTTGTGGTGGCGTACATCACATACATATGGAAAGCAATGGACAGAAAGCCTCTCACCAGGAAAGAGATTGAAGGCACTGAACACAAATATTAGAATCTGACGCGCATGGCGTCCGTGGTGCCCTGTTTGCCCAGTCATGCCATTTGTCAAATGTCTGTAATGTAGTGGTTTATGCAAAGACGGGCGTGCAAAATGCACGCCCGTTTATGTTGAAGCAGATGCGTCCCGTCAGTTCTTAGGCCTCATCTGAGGGAAGAAGAGCACATCCTGGATGGTAGGGGAGTTGGTCATGAACATTGTCAGACGGTCGATTCCCATTCCCATACCTGATGTAGGAGGCATTCCGTATTCGAGTGCGCGCACGAAGTCCATGTCTATGAACATTGCCTCATCATCTCCGTTGTCTTTCAGCCTGAGCTGGTCCTGGAACCTCTCATACTGGTCGATAGGATCATTAAGCTCGCTATATGCGTTCGCAAGTTCCTTTCCGCAAACGAAAAGCTCGAACCTTTCAGTAAGGTCGGGATTGCTGCGGTGACGCTTGGTCAGAGGTGACATCTCGACAGGGTAGTCAGTGATGAAAGTTGGCTGCACAAGCTTGTCCTCGCAGTATTCTCCGAAGATGGCATCAATGAGCTTGCCCTTGCCGAATGAAGGGTCTGTCTCCACATGCAGTTTCTTGCATGTCTCGCGGAGCTGGTCTTCATCCATTCCTGTTATATCCACTCCTGCATACTCCTTGATGGCCTCCAGCATAGGAAGTCTCCTGAACGGCGGCTTGAAGTCAACGAGATTTTCTCCAATCTGAACCTGTGTCTGTCCGTGCAGCTTGACAGCTATCTTTTCCAGCATCTTCTCCACAAACTCCATCATCCAGATGTAGTCCTTGTAGGCCACATAAATTTCCATGCAGGTGAACTCGGGATTGTGGGTCTTGTCCATTCCTTCGTTGCGGAAGTCCTTGGCGAACTCATATACTCCGTGATATCCTCCCACGATAAGCCTCTTGAGATAAAGCTCATTGGCGATTCTCAGATACAGTGGGATGTCGAGGGCATTGTGATGCGTAATGAAAGGCCTTGCGGTGGCACCTCCAGGGATTGACTGTAAGATAGGGGTCTCGACCTCAAGACATCCAGCCTCGTTGAAATATTCGCGCATGGTGGCAACAATCTGGCTTCTCTTGATGAAAGTGTCGCGAACCTGCGGATTGACGATGAGGTCAACATATCTTTGCCTGTATTTGAGCTCAGGGTCAGAGAATGCGTCGAACACTTCGCCGTCCTTTTCCTTGACGATAGGAAGCACCCTAAGGGATTTGCTCAGAAGCGTCAGTTCCTTTGCGTGCACTGAAAGCTGGCCTGTCTTGGTGATGAATGCGAAACCTTTGATTCCGATTATGTCTCCGATGTCAAGAAGCTTCTTGAAAACCGTGTTGTACATGGTCTTGTCCTCGCCCGGACATATCTCGTCACGGTTGATATAGACCTGTATGCGTCCGGTCTCATCCTGGATTTCACCGAATGAGGCCGCTCCCATTATGCGCCTTGACATTATACGGCCGGCAATGACAACTTCCTGGAAATTTTCTTTCTCAGGGTCATATTCTTCCTTTATCTGCCTGGCAGATGTGTTAACCGGGTAAAGTGCTGCCGGGTAAGGCTCGATGCCGAGCTCCCTTAGCTTTGTGAGCGATTCTCTTCTGAACTGCTCCTGCTCGTTGAGGTCCGTAATGCTCATGATTATATGTTTTTGTATGTTTTACATTCAAGCAAACTGCAAATTTAACATAAATAAATTTAGGATGTTTATGATTTTTCAAAAATGCTTTGCTTAAATCTCCTTTTTACTGTGCCGGCAGTATGTTCCGGCAAAAGGAAATGAACATGGACGCGCCTGATATAATGAAAAACCATTTCGGAAATTAAAACAAAAACACTATCTTTGTATGCTATGCCTGTAGAAAAGAAATGGATAAAACGCGAAAATGCTGATGCTGAGACTGTCAGCCGGCTTTCTTCTGAACTTGGAATAGACCCCGTGCTTGCGGAACTCCTTGTCCAGAGAGGCGTCCATACGTTCTCTCAGGCGAGGTCTTTCTTCCGCCCCGATCTGGCGGACCTTCATGACCCTTTCCTCATGAAAGACATGGACAAGGCTGTGGATAGAGTGCACCGTGCCATAGTCGGCAATGAGAAGATTCTTGTATATGGAGATTATGACGTGGACGGCACGACAGCCGTATCGCTTGTATATTCATTCCTTGCGAGACTTACTGACAGGATTGATTTCTATATCCCTGAAAGATATGATGAAGGATACGGGGTGTCCTATAAGGGGATTGACTGGGCTGCGGAGAATGGTTTCGGCCTTATAATAACCCTTGACTGTGGCATAAAGGCCAATGAAAAGGTCGATTATGCGAAAGGCAAGGGCATAGACATGATAATCTGCGACCATCATCTTCCGGAAAATGACATACCGGATGCGGTGGCGGTCCTGGACCCGAAGAGGGAAGACTGCGGCTATCCTTTCGACGACTTGTCGGGATGCGGTGTGGGCTTCAAGCTTGTCCAGGCCTATTCACAGATGTACGGCATACCTTTCGAATCTCTCGTCCCGCTGCTTGACCTGCTTGTGGTGAGCATAGCCTCAGACCTTGTCTCCGTGACGGGGGAGAATCGCATACTTGCCCATTATGGCTTGAAACAGCTCAATGGAGAGCCTCGTGAGGGACTTCTTGCCATGATTCAGCTTTCAGGGCTTGAGCCGACGCATATCACGATTGACGACATTGTATTCAAGATAGGCCCGCGTATCAATGCTGCAGGAAGAATGGAGTCCGGAAGGATGGCTGTAGAGCTGCTTACGGCGTCTGATGCACAGACGGCTTTCAGAATCGGCACAGAAATCAATGAGCACAACAACGAAAGGAAAAGCATTGACAGGAGGATTACCCAGGAGGCCCTGGACATGGTCAGGACGGGGAAGTGCCTTTCGGGCGGCAATGCTACAATTGTATATAATCCCCATTGGCACAAAGGAGTAGTCGGCATAGTAGCCTCCAGGCTTGTTGAGGCGTTCTACAGGCCTACTATTGTTTTCACCCGTTCGCACGGCGGACTTGTGACCGGGTCTGCGAGGAGCGTCCACGGGTTTGACCTTTACGATGCCATAGAGAGCTGCTCAGACCTGCTGGAGAATTTCGGCGGCCACCTCTATGCAGCCGGTCTAACATTGAAGGAAGAGAACCTTACGGCTTTCTGCGAGAGGATAGAACTGTTCATTTCGGGAAGAATCATTCCGGAGATGCAGACCCCGGTAGTAGATGTTGACGCAATGCTTAACTTCTCCCAGATTACCCCCAAGTTCTTGCGCATATTGAAGCAGTTCCAGCCTTTCGGGCCAGGAAACGGCGCACCTGTATTCCTTACTGAGAATGTTTATGACAACGGGAACGGACGTAAAGTCGGTGCAGAGGGCGGGCATCTCAAGCTCGAACTGATACAGGAATCACATCCTTATCACCATATTTCGGCCATTGCATTCAATATGGCCGGTTTTTTCGACCATATTAAGGCAGGAAACCCTATAGACGTATGCTATTCAATCGTAGAGAACTATTACCGTGGCACTGCGAACACACAGCTCAGGGTCAAGGACATGCGTGAAAGGGATGAAATGATTTGATTTCTCCGGCGATTCTTTCCGCTATTTCATCTACGCTTTTCCCGTCCGTATCGATTATGATATGGGCGCTTTTCATATATGCCGGGACGCGCTTTTCAAGCATTAGGGAAATCTGCCGCATCATGGCCTCCTTGCCTTGTTCTGCCGCTTTTGCAAGCAGTGGCCTTTTTGACGGGGCATCTTTGGACAGGTTTGCTGCAAGAGATGTGACAGATGCTTTCAGATAGATGCAAATCGTGTTCTCATGCACAATCTTTGCGCACTTGCCGGATGTTACGGTTCCGCCTCCGAGCGCAAGAACAAGCTCAGGTGCGCCTGTGCAGCCAAGCCCTTTTGACACCAAGTCATTCAATGCCAGCGCTTCCTTTCCCCTGAAATATGATTCGCCCTTTGACGAGAAAATCCTGCTGACAGACTCTCCCTCAGCATCTTCGATATGTGTGTCAAGGTCCATAAAAGGACAGCAGAGCAGTGCCGCGAGTCTTTGCCCGACACTGCTCTTGCCGCATCCCATAAATCCTGTGAGACTTATCGTCATGATTGCCTCCTATGTCTAAAACAAAGTAGGCTGGTCATCATCTTCTCCTGTATCAGACGGGTCCTCTACACCGGTATTGTCGATTTCTCCGGCCTGGTTGTCCGCCTCCGGCATCAATGTTTCCTCCTCTTCTTCCTCTACGGGCAGAGGCTCGATGAACCGTACCTCCTTAAGCTCATATTGGCTGACCTTCTTGCCTTTGGCCTGGAGGCCTTTCTTGCCGATGAACTCCTCAGCGTCTATCTTCTCCGCTTCCCTGTGCTCGTGCTTTCCTCCGAAGACGGCCTCAATCTGAGGGCGCCTGTCCTCGCTGAGAGCCACGAGATATGACCCCTTGGCATCTGAGATGAAACTTTGAAGATTGTTGTCGCTGACATCGAAAGAGAATCGCTTGACATAGAACGCCTCTACAGCCTTGTCATAGTAAAGGGCCGTGTAGGTCTTGTTCAGGTCGAGCTTGACTATTTTCAGCAGTTCACCCTGGTACCTGTTGCTCAGGTCAGAGGAAGTCGTATAATATGTTCCGTCCTTGAATATGGCAAGGATGTGGTCTCCCGTGTTGAACTGCCCGAGATGTACTCCGCGCCCGTCCTCGTTGAGTCTCTGGATGTCCCAGTCGAACCATATGTCCTTTCCGCCGATTGTGGATACTCCCTTTGATTTAAGGCTGATTTTCTGAATCGGGTTCTTTGATACGAGGTTTCCCCTGGATGTCCTTCCCTTTATGGCAAGCTGTGAAAAGTCATACTCGTCTATCAGCTTCTTGAGCTTCGGACGCGGCCTGAGGTATATTTTGACCGTCTCAGCCTCACCGTTATGATTGACGGTGAACCAAAGTATCTGGGAACCCGGAGTTCCCATTGTCATGTCATATTCCTTGTCCCTCGTCACACTTGTCACGGCAAAACGCTTGGCATAGCTTACAGCAGTCTTTCCTTCCCTGTATATGACATTATAAATTGTCCTCTGGTCATTCCTGTCGAACAGGCCGACATAAAGGATGTCCTGGCCGAAGAACGCCTTTTCGCTTACTTTAGTCACGACATATTTTCCGTCCTTGTGCATCACGATGATTTCGGACAGGTCCGAACAGTCGCATATGAATTCTGCATTGTCCTCTTTCTTCAGGGCTATGCCGACGAAGCCTTCCGCCTTGTTGGCATATAGCTTGGCATTGTTGCTCACTACCTTTGTCGCGGTGATGGACTCGAATCCGGTAAGCTCTGTCTTTCTCGGATACTGTTTGCCGTATTTTTTCTTGAGGCTGCTGAAATAGCTTACGGTGAATTCAGTAAGGTGGTCAAGATGATTCTGCACCTCGTCCATCTCGTCCTCTATGCCCCTGAGCTTTTCCTCAACAGCCTTTGTGTCGAACTTGGATATTTTGCGTACCGGCTTTTCTACAAGTTTTCCGATATCCTCCATAGTGATCGTGCGCTTGAGCAGGCTCTGATATCCGAGCATGGCGCTGAACACTTCCTGTAGCTGGTCGTCCCAGCTTTTGGCGTCTCCTTCAAGGATTTTATAAACCTTGTTTTCGAAGAATATCTTTTCAAGAGAGCTGTAGTGCCAGTCGTTCTCAAGTTCGTCAAGCCTTATCTTCAGTTCAAGCCCCAGGAGCGACATCGTGTGCTCAGTGCTGTATTTCAGAATATCCCCGACATTAAGGAACTGAGGCTTGTGGTCCACGATTACGCAGGCGTTCGGAGAAATTGAAACCTCGCAGTCGGTGAACGCATACAAGGCGTCAATGGTCTTGTCCGGTGACACGTCGTTAGGCAGATGAATCAGGATATTGGCCTTGTCTGTGGTCAGGTCGTCTATCTTCTTGATTTTAATCTTGCCTTTTTCTTTTGCCTTGAGAATGGAATCAATGATGATATGAGTGGTCTTTCCATAAGGAATCTCAGTGATGGCAAGTGTGTTCTTGTCTATCTTTGAGATTTTTGCACGCACCTTGACAGCTCCTCCCCTCTGGCCCTTCATGTATTTGGAGCAGTCCGCGAATCCTCCGGTCGGGAAGTCGGGATAAAGTTCGAAATCCTTGCCTTCGAGACAGGCAATAGAGGCATCAACGAGCTCATTGAAATTGTGCGGAAGTATCTTGGATGCAAGTCCTACGGCAATGCCTTCCGCTCCCTGAGCCAGCAGGAGAGGGAATTTTATCGGGAGCTCAACCGGTTCCTGGTTACGTCCGTCATATGAGGTCATCCATGAAGTGGTTTTCGGATTGAAAACAACCTCCTTGGCGAATTTGGTAAGCCTTGCCTCGATATAACGTGGGGCCGCATTCGAGTCACCGGTAAGGATATTACCCCAGTTTCCCTGGCAGTCAATGAGATAGTCTTTCTGTCCGAGCTGCACAAGCGCACCGAGGATGGACTGGTCACCGTGCGGATGGAACTGCATGGCCTGTCCTACGATGTTGGCTACTTTGGTATAGCGTCCGTCGTCTATTCTCCACATGGCGTGCAGAACCCTTCGCTGGACAGGTTTCAGTCCATCTATAATATGAGGCACAGCCCTGTACAGGATGACATACGATGAATAGTCAAGGAACCAGTCCTTGAACATTCCTGAAAGCTTGAATCTGCGGCTGTTCTCGCCGAGCAGCTTGTCAAATTTGCCCGGTTTACTTTCCACTGTCATTTCTCCTTCGGACGCGTCGCGGTCTTCCGTACCTCCGACTTCCTCCTCAGGAAGCTCCATGTCATCAAAACTCATATCTGCATTACTCCTTTTTTTTATTGTTTGCGGGCAATTCCCGTATTAATATTCGTAGCCGAACTTCCTGAGTTCCTTCTTGTTCTCCCTCCAGTCCGGGTCAACTTTAACGAACAGCCTGAGGAAAACCTTCTTTTGGAAGAAATCCTCCATGTCAAGCCTGGCCTGTGTCCCGACCTTCTTGAGCGCCTGTCCGCCTTTACCTATTATTATTCCCTTCTGGGTGTCTCTCATGACATATATCACGGCGCTTATCTCATAGCGCTCCGAACCTTCGCGGAATTCCTCCACAACCACCTCGCAGCTGTATGGAATCTCCTCCTTGTAGTTCAGGAAGATTTTCTCGCGTACTATCTCGGACGCGAAAAAGCGCAGGTTCTTGTCCGTGAACACATCCTTGTCATACCATGGCGGCGCTGCAGGAAGATTGTCCGTTATGGCACTGAATATATTGTCAAGATTGAACTTCTCCTGGGCTGAGGCCGGAAATATGATTGCTTTCGGAAGCTTCTCCTGCCACCACTGCATCAGTTCCAGAACATGCTCCTGAGTGCTGATGTCAATCTTGTTTATCACCAGGACGATCGGGCATTCCACTTTGACGAGCTTCGAGATGTACTCATCGTTCTTGTCGCTTTTCTCCACGGTGTCGGTTACATATAATATTATGTCCGCGTCCCCGATGGCAGTGTCAACGAAGTTCATCATGCTCTGCTGAAGCATATAGTTCGGCCTGAGGATGCCCGGGGTGTCGGAATATACTATCTGATAGTCTTCTCCGTTCACGATTCCCATTATCCTGTGCCTTGTGGTCTGCGCCTTGGCCGTGACTATGGAAAGTTTTTCCCCTACAAGGGCATTCATCAGCGTGGATTTGCCGACATTCGGGTTACCGATGATGTTGACAAATCCTGCGCGATGTCTGTTTGCCTGTGTGCTCATGCCAAGCTGTTAAATGTATGCTCCCATTTTGAGAAGATTGGCCTCTCCCTCAGTAAGGAATCTCCACTCACCTCTTTTGAGGCCTTTCTTGGTGAGTCCGGCGAAATATACCCTGTCAAGAGCCTTCACTTCATATCCGAGGGATTCGAAAATCCTTCTTACGATGCGGTTCTTGCCTGAATGTATCTCAATGCCGAGCTTGCGGTGGTCATCCTCTTCTATATACTCGAGAGCGTCAGCCGCAATCATGCCGTCCGGAAGCTCCACTCCGCTGAGAATCTTGTCGAAATCCTCCTGCTTGAGCTTGCCGTCAAGCGACACCTGATAAATCTTCTTCTTGTCGTATGAAGGGTGAGTGAGCTTTTCAGCAATCTCGCCGTCATTTGTGAACATGAGGACTCCTGTGGTGTTCTTGTCAAGGCGTCCGACAGGGAATACCCTTGCCTCGCAGCCTTTCAGAAGGTCCATGACCGTCCTGTCCGCATGAGGGTCGCTGGCTGTCGTCACATAGCCCTTAGGCTTGTTCATGATGATATATACCTTCTCCTCTCCTTTGAGCCTTTCTCCGTTGAAGCGGATGTCATCGGTAGAGATGTTCACCTTTGTACCAAGCTCAGTTATAACTTCACCGTTCACTGTAACCACGCCGGCAAGAATGAAATTGTCGGCTTCGCGGCGTGAGCAGATTCCTGAGTTCGCGATGAATTTGTTGAGCCTTACTTCGTCTTTCATCGGTATTGAAACGAAGTCGTTGTCAGAGTACCTGTCATTGGAATCTACCTGAGGCCTCCTGTTTATCATCTTGCTGATTCCGCTTTCGTCCTCGTCGCGGAAATAGTTGAAGTCCTGTCTGTTGCTGAAGTTTCTTCTTCCGTTTGAGAAACCTCTCCTGTCACCGTCTCCGAAAGAACGTCTCGGCCTGTCACCGAATGTGCGCCTTGGCCTGTCCTGTCCCTCTCCGAATGACCTTCTCGGCCTGTCGTTGTCTCCGAAAGAGCGGCGTGGCCTGTCATTGTCACCGAATGTGCGCCTTGGCCTGTCCTGTCCCTCTCCGAATGACCTTCTCGGCCTGTCGTTGTCTCCGAAAGAGCGGCGTGGCCTGTCATTGTCACCGAATGTGCGCCTTGGCCTGTCCTGTCCCTCTCCGAATGATCTTCTCGGCCTGTCGTTGTCTCCGAAAGAGCGGCGTGGCCTGTCATTGTCACCGAATGTGCGCCTTGGCCTGTCCTGTCCCTCTCCGAATGATCTTCTCGGCCTGTCGTTGTCCCCGAAGGAACGGCGTGGCCTGTCATTGTCTCCGAACGTGCGTCTTGGCCTGTCCGAGCCTTCCCCGAATGACCTCCTGTCACCTGAAAAGCTTCTTCTTTCTCCTGACGGCCTCCTGTCGGAGTCCTTTCTACCGTACTCTCTACGGTCTTCTGTCCTGCGGCCGAAACCGCCTCTTCTGTTGTCTTCCATTGTTTTCTGCCTTCTCGGCATTTTAAAAATAAATAATTGTATATGTGTGCCGGTCTTCTCCGGCTGCCGATGTCAGGAATGCTCCCGAACCGGTAAATGTCATTTTCCTTTGAGGTTGAAAATATATGTTATGGTGCCCTCCTGCATTGTAGGAGCGTCTGCCTTCATGTTGAATTGCGCTCCGAGGGCCGCCGCACGTGCCGCATTCCACAATGTCTTGTCTGTGGCTGTTGTCCCCTCGACTCCGGCCTGTGCTTTCACTACCTTGCCGTACTGGTCCACCCATATTTTTACAACGACTTTTCCTGACTCCTGCACTTTATATGCCGGGCTTGGAAGTGCTCCCACTACGCTTCTTCCCGCTACGCGCGCATTAGGCTCGCCGGAGGTCGTTCCGGTCTTTATGTTGCCTGAGGCATGCCCGGCCTTGAGCTTGTCTGAAGCTTCCCTTGCAGTCTGCGGGGCGAGAGTGTCCTTTTCCGTCTTGTTGTCCGCAGCATGGAACAATGCTCTCCTGTCTATCGGCTTCTCGCGCTCCGGCTCCTTGATGTCAACATCACCGAAGTCATCTACTGTCGCTTCCGGGGCCTCATTGCTTTTCGTGCCTTCCATCTGCGCTTCTGACCTCTGCACCAGATTGATGTCTTTTGTCGGGTCCGGCCTCTCCGCCTGCGGTCTCGAGCCGCTCCAGTGCTGGCGAGGCTTGCGTACCTCCGGCTCATCGAATTCTATAAGTATAGGTGTCTTTTCCGGTGGCGGAGGGTCAAGATATGAGAATCCTGTCACGAAACAGCATGCAAGAAGTCCGGCGTGCAGAACGACAGTAAGGACGGCACCGGCCGCCCTTGACATCTTGCCCTGTCTCTCCTGTTCCTGCTTGTATATTAGTGCCATTTTCCCCTTATTCCGGCGAAGTCGCCATTATCACCTTATAATGATTGCGTTTTGCGATGTTCATCACCTGCACAACCTCCCTGATCGGCACGGTCTCGTCCGCATATATCGAGAAAGTCGGGTCTTCCTCCTGCTGGAGCAGCCCGATGAGGGCGTCTTCTATCTCCCCGAACTCCACTGGGGCCTTGTCCCCGTTGATATGGTATGAGAATGTGTCCGTGTCCTGCCAGTGTTTGATTGATACGCTTACCGTAGCCTTTGCCGAAACCTGTCCAGTACTCTTGGGAAGCAGAAGCTTCAGCGCATTTGGGTTTATCAGTGTCGAGGTCACAAGAAAGAATATCAGCAGCAGGAACACGATGTCCGTCATTGATGACATCGAGAATCCGGAGTCAACCCTTGTTGTCCTTTTGATTGCCATTTCCTTGTCCTCTTTTATTATTCGCCCGCAGGCTCGTGAAGCATGTCGATGAATTCGATTGTAGTGCTCTCCATCTTGAACACGAGATTTGAAATCTGCGAAGTGAGGTAGTTGTATCCGAAATATGCTATGATACCGACGAACAGACCGCCAACGGTAGTGACCATCGCTTCGTATATGCCTCCGGAAAGCAGGGTGATGTCAATGTTGTTTCCTGCCGTTGACATCCTGAAGAAAGCCTGAATCATTCCGGTCACTGTGCCGAGGAAACCTATCATAGGCGCTCCGCCGGCGATTGTGGCGAGCATAGGGAGTCCTTTCTCAAGCCTTGCCACTTCTACATTTCCCATGTTCTCGACAGCTGTCTGTATGTCCTGGAGAGGCCTCCCGATTCTTTCGAGTCCTTTTTCCACGAGGCGCGCTACAGGTGAGTCGTATCTCTGGCAGAGGTCCATGGCTGACTTTATCTTTCCTTCATGAATCATGTCATGGATATCCTTCATGAAGTTCTTGTCTATGTTTCCTGCCTTGTGTATCAGCCACCATTTGTTGCCGAAAATGTAGATGGCTACGACAGAAAGGATGAGGAGCACTATCATGAGCCATCCCCCGGCCATGGCCATGTCAATCAGGTTCAATGTCTTGACCTGCACTTCTCCCGCATTCAGCCCTCCGGCTGCGGCTATTGTATCTGCGGCTGTCTGTAAAAGATTGAAAAGCATAATTATTTGTTCTTTTTGTTTTTGCGTCTGAATATAAGCGTGCAAAAGTAGTCAAAAAAACGCGAATGTTAAAATTTATTTTCCCCGTCTTCACGCCCGTATCCGGCACCGCTGAAAAAGAGGGCTTTCCCGGGTACTGACACTCCCGCGTCCGATCTGCATCCCCGGGTGATCAATTCCTCTATCCACTGCGGCTCCTTTTTGCCGCGGCCGACTTCCAGAAGGGAGCCTACGACGGCCCGAACCATGTTACGCAGGAACCGGTCTGCCCTGATTGTGAACACCATATAATCGCCCTCCGTGCACGGATAGCCCATCATGGAGACATGTGTAGGGGAGTATGGCTCCCATCGGGCATGCGAGACCTTGCAGATTGATGTCGCGTTGTTTCCTCCTGTCTTTTCGAAACAGCTGAAATCATGCGTGCCGAGAAGGTGGGCCGCTGCCGTGTTCATGCGCTCCATGTCAACCGGGAACCGCAGCCTGTATGAGAATTTCTCGCAGAACGGGTCCTTGTTCATATGCACGAAATAGTGATATTCTCTTGAAGTGGCGTCAAATCTTGCGTGAAATTCGGGATTTGCTTCGGAAACTTCATGTATTGCCACTTCTTTTGGCAGGATGGCATTCAATTTGTAGCGGATGCGCGCCGGATCCGGAACGGCATTGTCTGGCAATTCCGCATGGGCTATGTAGTTTATCGCGTTGACCCCAGTGTCCGTCCTTCCGGCTCCGGTTATATTCACAAGCGTACCCGAAAGTGTGGCGAAAGCCTTTTCGAGTGCGCCTTGCACGGTTTCGGCGTTGTTCTGCACTTGCCATCCGCAGAATGCGCTTCCGTCATATGAGAGCTTTATTTTGTATCGCATATAGTAATTTAATGAGTAACTTTGTAAAGTTAAGACTGCAAAAATATCAAAAATCATATTTATGGAGAGCATAAACATCAAAGAATTGAATGACCGCATCCAGAGGGAAAGCTCGTTTGTGGACATACTTACGATGGAGATGAACAAAGTGATAGTCGGCCAGAAGCACCTTGTTGAGAATCTTCTCATAGGACTTCTCGCAAACGGACATATCCTGCTTGAGGGCGTTCCGGGACTGGCCAAGACATTGGCGATAAATACGCTGTCTTCGGCTGTGGACGCAAAGTTCAGCCGTATCCAGTTTACCCCGGACCTTTTGCCTGCCGATGTGCTCGGCACCCTGATTTATTCGCAGAAGACGGAGCAGTTCCAGATAAGGAAAGGCCCTGTGTTCGCGAATTTCGTGCTTGCGGATGAGATTAACCGTTCTCCGGCAAAGGTTCAGTCAGCCTTGCTTGAGGCTATGCAGGAGCGCCAGGTGACAATCGGAGAGGAGACTTTCCCTCTGCCTGAGCCTTTCCTTGTTATGGCAACACAGAACCCCATAGAGCAGGAGGGGACATATCCGCTTCCGGAGGCCCAGCTCGACCGTTTCATGCTTAAGGTGGTCGTGACATATCCAAAGAAGGAGGAGGAGCGCCAGATTATACGCATGAATAATGCCGGACAGTTCCCGAAAGCGTCCGCAGTGCTCAAGCCTGAGGATATCGTGCGTGCGAGGGAGGTCGTGAAGGATGTCTATATGGATGAAAAAATCGAGAGATATATTGTAGACATAGTATATGCGACCCGTACGCCTCAGGACTACGGTCTGGGAAAATTGGCAGGATTCATCTCATATGGGGCCTCACCGCGTGCCAGCATCTCGCTGGCCATGGCATCCAAGGCTTACGCTTTCATAAAGAGGAGGGGATATGTAATTCCTGAGGATGTGAGGGCCGTGTGCCATGAGGTCATGCGCCACAGGATAGGTCTTACTTATGAGGCCGAGGCTGAGAATATCACTGCCGACCAGCTCATCACTGAGATTGTAAATGCGGTTGAAGTTCCTTAGGATCTTTCAGAATGAACAGCAGTCAGTCAGCCAACGACCTTCTTAAAAAGGTCAGGAAGATAGAAATCAAGACAAGGGCTCTCTCGCATCAGATATTTGCGGGAGAGTACCATTCTGCGTTCAAAGGACGTGGAATGGCTTTCAGTGAGGTGCGTGAATACCAGTACGGTGACGATGTGAGGAATATGGACTGGAATGTCACTGCACGCCTGCGTTCCCCTTATGTCAAGGTATTCGAGGAGGAAAGGGAACTTACTGTCGTGCTTCTTGTCGATGTCAGCCGGTCGGGGCTTTTCGGAACTTCCGGTGCGGTGAGAAAGGATGTTATTGCCGAGATAGCGGCGGTTCTTTCATTTTCCGCGTCAATAAATAACGACAAGGTAGGCGCCCTGTTTTTCAGTGACAGGGTGGAGAAATTCATTCCGCCAAAGAAAGGACGCACTCATCTTCTTCACATCATACGCGAGATAATCGGATTCCGTCCTTCTTCGGACGGGACAGACATTTCAGGTGCATTGCGTTATCTGACCAATGCGATAAAGAAAAAATGCACGGCTTTCCTTCTTTCGGACCTGCTTGACGTGGCCGGAGATGGCTCTCCGCGTTATGAGGAGGCCCTCAAGGTGGCGGCTAACAGGCATGACCTGTCTGTTGTTCAGGTCTATGACCCAAGGGAGAGGAGCATTCCGGACATCGGGCTTGTGAATGTGAAGGATTCCGAGACATCCGAAACGCTTTGGGTCAATACCTCGGACAGGAAGGTCCGGGAGGCGTATGAGGAGTGGTTCCGCAATGCCGGGAAGGCTGCGGACAGGCTTTTTATGAAATATAATGTGGACAAGGTGTCGGTTCCGGTTGACGGGGACTATGTCATGGGGCTTATGGCCTTGTTCAAAAACAGATGATTATTGTATGCGTGGTGCATCTATATTTTTGATTGCGCTTTTGTTGCCGTTGGCAGGTGGGCAGATCCGCGGGAATGATGTCACGGTAGGGGATACCGTCCGGACTGCAGATTCTTCGGTGGTCGCCCATGGTCGTGTCGTGCCCATGAAAGGGGCTTTCCTTGCCTCTTTGCATGAGCGCGATTCTGTGCTTATAGCTGACCAGCTGCGATATGGCTTCGAGTTGCGTATGGTTGAGGAGGGGACGGAATTCGTACTCCCGCAGTGGCAGAACAATCCCAACGGGGGAGTCATGGCCGTGTCTTCATGGACTGTGGATACGGTAAAGGTGACAAAAAGGAAAAAGGGAGAACCGAGGCTGCTTGACCTGCAGGGCAGCATCCTTGTGACTTCTTTTGACGAGGGTGATTTCGTGCTGCCTCAGATAGCCCTTCAGAGGCTGTCCAAGGACGGTGTGACAGACACTCTCGTGTTCGAGCCTGTGCAGCTGCAGGTCAGGACCATGCCTGTGGACACGGCTACGTTCAAGCCACACGACATAAAAGGCCAGGTCCGCTATCCTGTAACGTTCGCGGAGATTATACCTTGGATTCTCGGAGTTCAGGCAGCTGCCATACTCATAGTTTTGGGCGTGTGTCTCGTACTTGTGTACAGGCGCAGAAATTCTCCGGAGCATTCTTACCGGGAGCCTGCCCATATTGTGGCTTTGCGCAGGCTTGACACATATCGCGGAAGCAAGATGTGGGCTCCTGAAAAGCAGAAGGCGTTCTATTCCGGCATTACTGATACGCTCAGGGAGTATATTTCCTCACGTTATGGAATCGGTGCCATGGAGATGACTACAGCCGAGATTTTCGGCCGGATGAAGGATACTGATGCTCCGGAAGAACTTCTCTGTGAAGTTCGGTCGCTGTTTGAGAGGGCTGACTTTGTCAAGTTCGCCAAGCATGTGGCCTCTGAGGAGGAGAATGCGGCTGCGCTGCCGGTTGCAGTCAGATTCGTTACGGACACTTATCGCAGTGAGATTGAGTCCGGAGATGCCGGTATGGTGGAAACAGAGGGAGAGGTACATGAGGCTGTACCGTCGTCTGAAAACAAAGAATAGGAGGTGGATATGTTTTTTGAATATCCTGCATTGTTGTGGCTGCTTGCCCTGCCGGCATTGATGGTGGCCCATTACATATATCTGGAACTGTCCGGAAGACATCCTCATCTGAGAGTGTCGGCCGCCTCTCCGTGGAAAGCCGGCGGGAGCTTCGGCCTGATGGGCGCTGTCCGTCATGTGCCTTTCTTGCTGAGGACTGCCGCCCTGGTCTTGTGCGTGCTTGCATTGGCGAGGCCCCGCTCTTCGGAGGAATTCTCGACTGTTGACACTGAGGGAATTGACATTGTGCTTGCGATGGACGTTTCAACGAGTATGCTTGCACGTGACCTGACCCCAGACAGGATAAGCGCGTCCAAGGATATAGCTATAGAGTTCATATCGGCGCGTCCGTCCGACAGAATCGGAATTGTCGTCTTTGCCGGAGAGAGCTTTACTCAGTGTCCGCTTACAACTGACAGGGCGACGCTCATAAACCTGATGAAGGAAGTTTCGACTGACATCATTGAGGACGGGACTGCGATAGGGAACGGGCTTGCGACTGCCGTGGCGCGCATGAAAGATTCTGATGCTCCGAGCAGGGTGGTGATACTGCTTACCGACGGAGTCAACAATAGCGGTGAGGTCTCGCCCCAGATGGCTGCGGAAATAGCCAAGACCTACGGAGTACGTGTCTATACCATAGGTGTCGGAAAAGAGGGGATGGCTCCTTATCCGGTAATGACACCATGGGGAATGAGGGTTCAGAACATGAAGGTGGAGATTGACGAGAAGCTTCTTGCCGAGGTCGCCAAAGCTACCGGAGGACGGTATTTCAGGGCTACCGACAACACGAAGCTGTCTGAAATATACAGTGAAATAAACAAGTTGGAGAAAGCCCGTACCACTGTTGACAGTTTCCCTATATATAAGGAACTTTTCGGGAAATATCTGCTTTGGGCTTTGGCGGCCTTGCTGCTTGAGCTTGTCTTGAATTGGTTTGTAATAAGGAGGTTGCCATGACATTCGCACATGCTGATTATCTGTTGCTGCTTTTGCTTGTACCTGTATTTCCCGTCGTGCAGGCTGTCGTGCTGAAACTTAGGGCACGCAGGATACGCCGTTTCGGTGATGAGGCCCTTGTGGCGAAACTCATGCCTTCTTATTCAAAGGCCAAGGCATGGGTCAGGACATCGCTGTTCTCACTGGCTTTCTTCTTTTTTGTAATCGCTCTGTCAGGGCCTCAGGTCGGAGCTGTCCTGAAGGAGCATAATACGAAAGGGGCAGAGGTTATGATTGTCCTTGACGTATCCAATTCGATGCTTGCCCAGGATTATTCCCCTAACAGGCTCGAGCGTGCCAAGCTGGCCATTTCGAGGGTCGTGGACAAATTGCGTGATGACAGGCTCGGACTGATTGTCTTTGCCGGCAATTCGTTTGTGCAGCTTCCGATAACGGCGGACTATGTGTCTGCCAAGATGTTCCTCAATACAATATCAACTGAGTCTGTGCCAGTACAGGGAACAGCAATCGGTGATGCCATCAATACTGCTATACGCAGTTTCAGCAGCCAGAGCGACAAGAGCCGTGCAATCATAGTGATAACTGACGGAGAGAATCATGAGGATGACCCTGTAGCTGCGGCAAGGCAGGCTGCGGAAATGGGAATCCGTGTGTTCGTTATCGGAGTCGGCTCGCCGGAGGGCAAGATGATACCTGTCGGCGGGGATTATCTGCGTGACAAGAACGGGGAGATTGTCGTGACAAGGCTGGATGAAACGGTTCTTAATGATATCGCTTCTGCAGGCAAAGGCCTGTATGTGCGTGCCGGGAACAGCGAGTTCGGTCTGAATCCGATAATACAGGAAATCAGCAAGATGGACGATGAACAGTACAATTCTGTCGTTTTCGAGGAATATGACCAGGTGTACATGTATTTTCTTTCCGTTGCCCTGTTCTTCCTCGTGCTTGAGATGCTCGTAGGGGACAGGAAGTCCGGGATTAATCTTTTCAGGAGTTGAGAATATGAAAAACAGGAGATATTTTTGTCATGCTGCTGTGGTGATGCTCATGTGCCTGCCATGCTTCTGTGCATTTGCGCAGACGGACAGGAAAGAAGTCAGGAGCGGAAACCGTGATTTCAGGAAAGGGAATTTCCGTGAGGCAGAGATTGATTATATGAAGGCCCTGGTCAAGGATTCGCTGTCTTTTGCGGCAAATTATAATCTTGCTTCGGCACTATATAGGCAGGAGGAATACGGAAAGGCGCGCGAATCTTTGGAGAAGGTGTCGGCTGCCGCCCCGTTGTCCGGGCATGGGTCTGACCTGTATTTCAACCTCGGGGATGTCGCCATTGCCCAGAAGGATTGGAAAAGTGCTGTGGAAGCGTTTATGCAGTCGCTTCTGCTTAATCCGGATGACCTTCAGGCTAAGGAGAATTTCATATATGCCCGGAAGATGCTGGAGAACCAGCAGCAGGGAGGCGACGGTCAGAATGACAAGGACAAGAATGATGGCCGTGACAATGAGGGAGATGGCCAAAATGACCAGAATAAGAATGACCAGGATGACAAGAATCAGGATGAGGGGGACGGTCAGGATAAGCCGAATGATGACGGTCAGGACGGGAAAGACCGGGACGGACGGGACAATAATGACGGACAGAAGCAGTCCCAGCTGAGCCCTCAGGCTGCCCAGCAGATGCTTCAGGCAATTCAGGCGAAGGAAAAGGAAACACAGGACAAGGTGCAGAAAGCCAAGGCTGCGGCAGCAAGGTCCAGACAGAAAGAGAAGAACTGGTAATAGGGAGAGATGATGAGAAAATTGTTTATTACATTGTTCCTTGCCGCTTGTGCGGCTGTTTCATATGCTCAGGACAGGATCCAGGTGCAGGTGCACCGGGTCGTTTCATCTGATGAGCAGTTCAATGTGACTTTCATAATAGAGGGGGGTGACAGGCCGTCCGGATTTACCTGGAACCATGGTGAGGACTTCCTGCTTGTTTGGGGGCCTCAGCAGGGACGTTCCACGAGCGTGCAGATAATAAACGGAAAGAGGACGCAGTCCACCCAGACTACATATTCTTATGTGCTGAAGCCTACCAAGGCCGGCAAATTCGTCATACCGGGTGCTGTTGCCAAGGTCAAGGGCCGCGAAATAACTTCAGAGCCTGTCGAGGTTGAGGTGCTTGCTTCCATGTCGTCTTCCTCTGATGGGAGCGGTCAGGACGGTCAGGACGGTCAGGACGGTCAGGACGGGCCGGACCAGACATCTTCAAGGAATGCGCAGGCAGGAATTGAAGATGATGACATAGTGCTGTCTGTGGACCTGGACCGCACCGATGTGGTGGTCGGGGAGCCTATCATAGCTACTATAAAATTGTACAGGAGAGTAGGTATAACAGGGCTTGAGGGGGCATCCTATCCTACATTCAACGGATTCTGGAGCCAGCAGCTCGAGGCTCCCAAAGGAGGCATCGAGTTTGTCCGCGAGTCTTACGGAGGGAAACTCTATGATGCGGCCCAGCTCGGGAAATATGTCCTCATCCCCCAGCAAAAAGGACAGCTAAGGATAGAGCCTGCAGAGATTGTCTGCCTTGTCAATGTGAGGGTATCCTCAGGAGGAGCCAGCATATTCGACGGCTTCTTCGATGAATACAGGACTGTGCGCAAGAAAGTGACTTCAAGGCCGCTTGTTGTGAATGTGTCTTCGCTTCCGTCCGGTGCTCCGGCATCTTTTGCCGGAGGAGTAGGCGAATATGCCATTTCTGCTTCCCTCAGCAAGGATTCACTTAAGACTCATGAGGCGGCATCACTGATAGTGACCGTGTCGGGAAAGGGCAATGTGGCACTGCTGGAGATGCCTAAAGTGAAATTCCCTGCCGATATGGAAGTCTATGATACAAAGGTAACAGGCAATGTGTCCAAGAACGGTCTTTCCGGCAGCAAGAGATATGAGTATCCTTTCATTCCGAGAAGCCATGGGGAGTTTGTAATAGAGCCTATAAAATATTCGTACTATGATGTGCGTTCAAAGAAATATGTCACCCTGGAAACTGCACCGATAAGGATGGAAGTGGCCAAGGGCAACGATACAGGTTCTGCCGGCACGGCCATGCCTGTGGTGGCCCGCAATGATGTGAAGAGCCTTGACAGCGACATCCGCTTCATAAGCACAAAAAATCCCGGCCTGAAGGCAAAAGGACGTTTTTTTGTTGGCTCTGCACTGTTTTGGGTTATTGTGGCGCTTGTGCTTGTTTTGGGAGTTGCAGTTTATGCTGTTATGCGCAAGGTGGCCGCAAGGCGTGCCGACATCGCCGGTACCAAGACAAGGAAAGCTACAAAGATGGCTTTGAAGCGTCTGCGAAAAGCCGATGAACTGCTGAAGCAGAACCTGCATTCCGCTTTCTATGAGGAATTGCATAAGGCGCTGCTCGGATTCATCTCCGACAAGCTTGCCGTTCCGGTTGCCGAACTGTCGCATGACAGGATTTGCTCGGAACTTTCGGGCCGAGGTGTCACTGAGGATGCCGTTTCCTCTTTTATTGCCATGCTTGATGCCTGTGAATTTGCAAGATATGCCCCTGAGGCCAGGCATGAGGAGATGGCAGCCCATTTCAGTGAGGCGGCAGAAGTCATATCATCAATAGATTCCAATATGAAATCCGGCAAAAACATTTCACGGAGCGCAGCCCTGGCACTTGTGCTTATGCTGGCTATTCCGTCTGTATCATTCGCCCAGGGCACTGCAATGGCGGATTCCCTGTGGAACGAGTCCAATAATGCTTATTCGCAGGGACAATGGGCCGAAGCGATTACTGGCTACAGGATGATTGAGGAAATGGGATTCAGCTCCGCTTCCCTGTACTGCAACATGGGCAATTCTTTCTTCAAGGACGGAGATGTGCCGATGGCGATATTGTACTATGAGAAGGCCCTGAAGCTCGACCCGTCATATTCGGACGCGAGGACAAACCTCGAGCTGATGAACAGCCGGATATATGACAGGATTGACCCTGTGCCGGAGTTTTTCCTTGGAGTCTGGATGAAGCGCCTGTGCTATGTTATGGATTCTGACTCATGGGCTGTCGCCTTTATAGTGCTTCTGTGCCTTTCTGTCGCAATGCTGCTTCTTTTCCTGCTTTCCGGCTCTGTCGCAGGCAGGCGTACCGGTTTTTTTACAGGGCTGGCCATGATTCTGCTTGCAGCATCTGCCCTCAGCTTCTCGATTTGGCAGAAGAATGACTGCATGAGGGCTGATGCGGCTATTGTGATGAAGCCGGTGGTCACCGTAAAGAGTTCGCCTTCTGCCGAAGCGTCCAAGGACCTGTTCATATTGCATGAAGGCACGAAGGTGAAGATTCTTGATACGGTAGGCGAATGGAACAATGTGGCGCTTGCGGACGGCAGGCAGGGATGGCTTCCTTCCGGGAGTCTCGGTATAATTTGACAACAGGTTTAAACCATTAATTGATATCACATGAAAAAAAAATTGACTGCGGTCTTGTGCATCTCTGCACTTGTGCCTGCATTTCCGTCTTCCGGAAAAACTGTCCTGCCTGACTGGCAGAACCCTGGGATCGTGGAGAGAAACCGTTCTCCAATGACTGCGACTTTCGATACGGACGGAATGAAATTGTCTCTTGACGGCATCTGGAAATTCAATTGGAACGAGACCATAGATGAACGTCCCCTTGATTTCTGGGCAGCCGGCTATGATGACTCGGCCTGGGGCACAATGCCTGTGCCGGGGATGTGGGAATTGAACGGATACGGGGACCCTATATATGTCAATGTGGGATATGCGTGGCGCGGGCATTATCAGAACAATCCGCCGGTACCTGCATATGAGCATAATTATGTCGGCCAGTACAGGCGCACTTTCAATCTTGGCGACGGCTGGAGCGGGAATGACATTTTCCTTCACATAGGCTCTGCAACGTCCAATGTGCGTGTGTGGGTCAACGGCAAGGAGGTCGGATATAGCGAGGACAGCAAGCTTGAGGCACGCTTTGACATTACGAAATATGTGCGTAGCGGCGAGAATCTCATTGCCCTTGAGATTTTTCGCTGGTGTGACGGCACTTATCTGGAAGACCAGGACTTCTGGCGCCTGTCCGGTATTGCGAGGGACGTATATGTCTTCTCCCGTGCAAAAAAGAGGATTGATGACATACATGTCATAGGGTCTGCTGCCGGAGAGGCTGAGATTTCAGCTGAGGTGACAAAAGGAGTCACTTCCGTAATGTTCTCCATATTGGACCCTTATGGCAGGGAGGTCGCGTCGCAGGATGTGCCTGTAAAGGCGTCCGTCAAATCGGACAGGGGACTTCCTGTAGTAAGCGCTTCTCTCCAGGTGCCTTCCGTGAAAACCTGGTCTGCTGAAACGCCGTGGCTATATACTCTTAAGGCGGTGTCTTATGCAAAGAATGATGTTACGGAGAACGCGTCTCTGGACTTCGGTTTCAGGGATGTGTGCGTGAGCGGCGGCCAGCTTCTTGTGAACGGCCAGCCGGTTCTGATAAAGGGTGCGGACCGTCATGAACTCAATGCCTATAAGGGCTATGTGGTAAGTGAGGCTGACATGCTTCAGGACATAATGATAATGAAGCAGCTGAACATCAATGCAGTCAGGACATGCCATTATCCTAATGACCCTCTGTGGTATTCGCTTTGTGACAGGTATGGCATTTATGTCGTTGACGAGGCCAACATTGAGTCTCACGGAATGGGATATGGAAAGGAGACGCTTGCTGATGACCCGTCATTCGAGATTGCGCATCTTTCAAGGATAGGCAGGATGATAAAAAGGGATTTCAATCATCCGAGCGTCATAACATGGAGCCTCGGAAATGAGGCCGGATATGGTTGTAATTTCAAGAAGGGATATGAAATGGCAAAGGCTATGGATTCTTCACGTCCGGTGCAGTATGAACTTGCCAAGCATACGCAGTACAATGACATCATGTGCCCTATGTACTGGAATTATGACGATTGCGAGAAATATGCGGCATCTTCTCCGGAACGTCCTCTCATCCAGTGTGAGTATGCTCATGCTATGGGCAATTCCATGGGAGGCTTCAAGGAGTATTGGGACCTTGTGAGGAAATATCCGTCATATCAGGGCGGCTTCATCTGGGATTTCGTTGACCAGGCTCTGAAATGGCCGTCTGACGAAGAGGGAACTGACCATGTTTTCGTATATGGCGGTGACTTCAATGACTATGACGCTTCTGACAACTCATTTTGCTGCAATGGTGTGATCGCTGCTGACCGTACTCTGCACCCGCATGCATACGAGGTGGCATATCAGTACCGCTCTATTTTGACTTCCGCTTCTGAGTCAATGGCGCTTTCAGGCAGGGTGAATGTATATAACGAGAATTTCTTTATAGACCTGTCAAGATATATGATGCATTGGAACGTCGAGGTGGACGGGGAATCTGTCCTTTCCGGCTGCGTTTCCATGCCGGACATTGCTCCTCAGGAGACAGCCGAGGTTGCGCTCGGATTCAATGAGGCTGACATAATGGATGTATGCTCGCTTGAGTCCCTCGCTGCCCATGATGTGTATCTGAATGTAAGATATGTGCTCAGAAGGGCTGACGGAATCCTTCCGGCAGGATCTGAGGTCGCCTATGACCAGATATGTCTCAATGAGGCTGTTGCCGTTCCTTTTTCAGATGAGTCAGGACGTCCTGAGTATGTCAGGGAGGGCAATGTGCATTCTTTCTTTGGCGAGATGGCCTTTGACGGCTCCGGAACGGACAGGATTGCCTCTTGGAAGATGACGTTCGACTCACAGTCAGGAGCTTTGGTCGGATGGAGCCTTGGCGGGAAAGAACTTGTGAAGTCTCCTCTCAGACCGTCTTTTGCAAGGGCTGGGGTAGAGAATGACCTTGGCGCAGGCCAGGACAAGAGGATGAAGATGTGGCGTGACGCTGCGCTTGAGGTTGATTCATTCCAGGTTAAGGAGAATGACGGAAGCTACAGGGTTGAGGTTGTCTTCAAGCCGATAGGTGAGGCCGCAAGGGTAAGCATGGCATATGACGTTTTCGCAGACGGCACAATGGCCATTACGGAATCCATGGCTGATGCAGGCAAGCTTTCCGTGGCTCCGATAATGCAGCGTTTCGGAATGGAACTGGCGATGCCGGGCGAATATTCTGTTCTTGAATTTTTCGGTCTCGGACCTTTCGAGAATTATTCCGACCGCAGCAGCGCGGCTTTGATGGGGCATTATGTCCAGCGCGTCGAGGACCAGTATCACTATGGCTATGTGCGTCCTCAGGAGTCCGGTACAAAAACCGGCCTTAAGTGGATGAGGGTACTTGATGACAACGGCTGCGGTATTGAAATCACTTCAGATGTGAAGTTCTCGGGTTCTGCCTTGCCTTTCCATTGGACTGAAATGGATGTGAGGGTTCTTGATGACAATCAGGCACATTCGCTTGAACTCAAGAAGCTCGCATTTGAGGATGAGCGTTCCCTCGGCAGCACATGGGTCAATTTTGATCTTGTGCAGATGGGGCTAGGCTGCATCAACTCATGGGGCGAATGGCCGCTTGACGGGTATCTTGTGAAGGCACGTCCATACGAGTTCCGTTTTGTGCTCAGGCCGGTGAACAACTGATTTAGTAAAACATGAAATAACCCGTCTCAAATGTCGCTTTTGAGACGGGCTTTTTTATGCTGTAATGTCAACCGGACGGGCCTAATATCTGTTAAGAGGCATTCCGTTGGTTTTCATCCTTACCTGCTTCTTTACCTTTTCGATTGCCTCTTCGTATTCCTCGCGTCCTTCCTCTGTCTTGCCGGCTATGAGGTCAAGATGGGCGGATGCGTTTGCGAGAACGGTGTCAATAAGGCTTACGATGAACTCCATGTCTTTCTCGATAAAGCCTCGTGAGGTGATGGCCGGTGTGCCGACACGAATGCCTGAAGTCTGGAAAGGAGTGCGTGAATCGAAAGGCACCATATTCTTGTTGACAGTGATGTCTGCCTTCACGAGCTCTTTCTCTGCCACCTTTCCTGTAAGCTCAGGGAATTTTGTCCGGAGGTCTATGAGCATGAGGTGGTTGTCAGTTCCTCCAGACACAATCTTGTATCCTCTTGCAACGAATGCCTCGGTCATTGCCGCCGCATTTGCCACTACCTGCTTCTGGTACTCCTTGAACTCAGGCTGCAATGCCTCATAGAATGATACGGCCTTTGCTGCGATGCAGTGTTCAAGAGGGCCGCCCTGTACGCCCGGGAACACGCTTGAGTTGAGAATCTGCGACATCTTCTTCACAACTCCCTTCGGCGTAGTGAGTCCCCAAGGGTTGTCGAAGTCCTTGCCCATGAGTATGATTCCGCCCCTTGGTCCACGAAGGGTCTTGTGTGTAGTTGAAGTTACTATGTGCGCGTATTTGACCGGGTTGCTCAGAAGTCCTGCAGCGATGAGTCCTGCTGTATGCGCCATGTCAACCATGAACAGTGCTCCTACCTTGTCCGCGATGTCGCGCATCCTTGCGTAGTCCCACTCCCTTGAATATGCCGACGCGCCACCGATGATGAGCTTCGGCTTGAATTCGAGCGCCCTCTGCTCCATCTGGTCGTAGTCAATCATTCCGGTAGTCTCGCTGAGACCATATGATACGGCATTATAAAGGATTCCTGACATGTTGACAGGAGAACCATGGGTGAGGTGTCCGCCGTGGGCCAGATCAAGTCCCATGAAAGTGTCACCAGGCTTCAGACATGCCATAAGCACGGCCATGTTTGCCTGGGCTCCGGAATGAGGCTGCACATTTGCATATTCCGCCTCGAAAATTTTGCACAGGCGGTCTATGGCGAGCTGCTCAATCTGGTCAACGACCTCGCATCCGCCGTAGTACCTTGCTCCAGGGTATCCTTCCGCATATTTGTTAGTGCAGATTGATCCGAGTGCGTCCAGAACCTGGGCGCTCACATAATTCTCGGAGGCAATGAGTTCTATACCGGCTGTCTGCCTTTCTTCTTCCTTTTTGATGAGATTGAAAATTTGAAGATCTTGTTTCATAGGATTGTTATTAACACGGTTGCAAAAGTACGCATTTTTTGTTTTTTATTACCTTTGTGTTGATAACTTTTTGAGGATACATTTATATCACCGGTATGGAAACGGCTTTGAACAACAGGAAACTTTTGAATATAGAGCTCGGAAGAGTGTCTGTGGAACAGTACAGGGAACTTCCCGAGTCTGGGATTGTGCTTGTGCTTGACAATATAAGGAGTGCGCATAATGTGGGGTCTGCTTTCAGGACTGCGGATTCTTTTAAGGCTGACAAGGTGTGGCTTTGCGGGATATGCGCAGTGCCGCCGTCCGCGGAGATTCACAAGTCTGCGCTCGGTGCGGAGGACAGCGTGGCATGGGAACATGTTGAGGATACAATGGAGGCGGTTGAGCGTCTCAGGAACGACGGTTATACTATAGTCAGTGTTGAGCAAACCGTAAAATCGGTGATGCTGGACACGTTTGTTCCGGAAAAGGGCCGCAAGTATGCCCTCGTGTTCGGGAATGAGGTGGCCGGGGTGGGGCAGAAGGTGGTTGACGCCTCGGATTTCTCTATTGAGATTCCTCAATACGGCACAAAGCATTCGTTGAACGTTTCGGTGAGCGTCGGTGTAATACTCTGGCATTTCAGGCTCGGGCTTTAACCAGACATGGCGTAATGTCATGCCCTCGCGGCGTAATGGCGTGCCTGTCCGGCTGCATTGTGACAAAATGTCAGTTTGCCGGCTGATGGCATTTCTTTTGTCCGGACCGGGGATGTCCGCACGAATGTCATGCATCTGCGGACGGAATAATGAAAATATAAACATAAAAATAACAGACAATGATCAGACCATTAGCAGACAGAGTAGTTGTTGAGCCGAAGGCGGCTGAGACACAGACGGCATCAGGACTTTATATCCCTGACACAGCAAAGGAAAAACCACAGCAGGGCACGGTTGTAGCTGTCGGCCCTGGAAAAAAGGATGAGCCGATGGAGGTAAAGACAGGTGATGTGGTAATTTATGGCAAATATGCAGGTACTGAGGTGACTGCTGACGGAAAGGACTACCTCATAATGAAGCAGTCTGATATCCTGGCTGTACTTTAATTTCAGGTTTTTGCCGGAGGGCATGCCACGAATGTGAAGGTAGCCTTCGCTCCGGCACCGTTTGTTTGAAAATATTAAAAGACATTTATTATGGCAAAAGAAATAAAATTCAATATGGATGCGCGCGCCCAGATGAAGGAAGGCGCTGACGCACTTGCTGATGCAGTTAAGGTTACACTTGGTCCAAAGGGACGCAATGTGGTGATTGATAAGAAATTCGGCGCACCTCAGGTGACGAAGGATGGTGTTACTGTCGCAAAAGAGATTGAGCTTGAGGACAAGTTCGCCAATATGGGTGCACAGATGGTTAAGGAAGTTGCTGCCAAGACAAACGAGCAGGCCGGTGACGGTACTACCACTGCGACAGTCCTTGCACAGGCAATCATTAATGTAGGCTTGAAGAACGTGACTGCAGGAGCAAACCCGATGGACCTGAAGAGGGGCATCGACAAGGCAGTTTCAGCTGTAGTTGAGAATCTGCGTGAGCAGAGCCAGGAAGTTGGCGAGGACTACGCCAAGATTGAGCAGGTCGGCACCATTTCAGCCAACAATGACGGATATATCGGAAAGCTCATCGCTGACGCCATGTCAAAGGTGAAGAAAGACGGCGTCATCACTGTAGAGGAGGCCAAGGGCACCGAGACTGAGGTGAAAGTCGTTGAGGGAATGCAGTTTGACAGGGGATACATATCTCCTTATTTCATGACGAACGGCGACAAGATGGAGGCTGTGCTTGATACGCCTTACATCCTTGTGACTGACAGGAAGATTTCAACTATGAAGGATTTGCTTCCTATCCTCGAGCCTATAGCACGCGAGGGCAAGTCTCTTCTTATCATCGCTGAGGATGTTGACGGCGAGGCTCTCACTACTCTTGTGGTCAACAAGCTCCGCGGAACTCTCAAAATCGCCGCAGTGAAGGCTCCGGGCTTCGGCGACCGCCGCAAGGAGATGCTTCAGGACATAGCGACCCTTACAGGTGCCGTTGTCGTGTCTGAGGAAAGGGGATTCACTCTCGAGAACACTGCACCTGACATGCTCGGCAAGGCTGAGAAGGTTGTCGTTACCAAGGACAACACTACTATTGTAAACGGTGCAGGAGATGCACAGGCAATCCGTGAGAGGGCTGACCTGATAAGGAAACAGATTGAGACCACGACTTCAGACTATGACCGTGAGAAGCTTCAGGAGCGTCTCGGAAAGCTCGCGGGCGGTGTGGCTGTCCTTTATGTGGGAGCTGCCACAGAGGTAGAGATGAAAGAGAAGAAGGACCGTGTGGAGGATGCCCTCAGCGCAACTCGTGCAGCAGTGGAGGAAGGAATCGTCCCTGGAGGCGGAGTCGCATATATACGTGCTGCTGAGGCCATAAAGGACCTCAAGGGAGACAACGAGGATGAGACTACCGGTATACATATCGTGGCACGTGCCATCGAGGAGCCTCTGCGCCAGATTGCAGCCAATGCAGGCCTTGAGGGCAGTGTAATTATCAATAAAATCCGTGAGAACAAAGGTGATTTCGGTTACAATGCCCGCACAGACGAGTATGTGAACATGTTTGAGGCCGGTGTAATCGACCCGACCAAAGTATCACGCGTGGCTCTTGAGAATGCCGCTTCTGTTGCCGGCATGTTCCTCACGACCGAGTGCGCCATCGCCGAGATTCCGGAGCCTGCAGCAGCCCCTGCAATGCCTGCCGGTGGAATGGGCGGCATGATGTAGTCTTGCAGCATCAGTATAAATGAAAATCCCGGAGGCTTGTCAGCCTGCCGGGATTTTTTGGTTCGTCCGGCACGAACATACTCTAACGGGTGCAAGTCCCCAAACCGC